>Ga0307478_10001590_pt1 | contig 19352 bp, 14 predicted proteins | sample atmos_gasesECM4C_2_FD_203713 | JGI IMG/M metagenome (GOLD analysis project Ga0307478, IMG submission 203713) | Hardwood forest soil microbial communities from Morgan-Monroe State Forest, Indiana, United States - atmos_gasesECM4C_05 | ecosystem: Environmental > Terrestrial > Soil > Temperate... | reverse complement strand
TCGAAAACATATTCAGGTCTTGAAAGAACGGCCCAACGTCTTCTGGTTTGAGCGCGGCGAGCTGTTTCTTGAACGACGTGGCCGCCGGGCTGTCGATCGAGGATTGCAGATCGCTGAAGCCTTCGAGAAGCGTGAGCGCCTGCGGATATGCGGCGAGCTGCGCCGGCGTGAGCTGCGTCAGCGGGCCATGCGTCTTTAGGCCGTCCATGTCGAAGGCGAGCCCGTGCGCGTCGAATGCTTTCGGTGCGGGATCGGTGTAGAGCTGGTGCGGGAACATCGTCACGTCGCTGCCCGAATCCCAGATCGCGACGCGAACCGGCGTGAGGCCGTCGCTTGCGTGCAGGGTCACCGCGCGTGCGGCCCAGATGTCCGGCTTGACGGTGGCGTGTTGCGCCACGAGGGCGCCGATCACGTTCGATGCCTGCAGCGCGGGTGGGATGAGGATGTCGACGATGTATCGCGACTGAATGACGAGCGCGGCGCTGTCATTGCTCAGCGTGTGCGACTTCGACGCGCCGGGGTCGATCTTCGCGGCGACGTTTCCCGCCATCATCGCGGGGGTGAGGATGTCGAAACGCGTCTTCGTTTGCTGCAAGAGCGAGCCCACGACGGCCCACGGCAGCGGCGCAAGTTCGGCCGCATACGCCGCTTGAAATGCAGCTTGATACGCGGGACCCGAGACGGCGCCGGCTTTTTCCCGGGCGGCGACGACCGCGCGCGTGGTCAGGCCACTGAGCAGCTTCGCATCGGGTTTGTCTTCGAGCGCACGCATCTGATCGGCCGTCGCGAGCGCCGCAGCGTCTTCGGTTCCCGACAGCAACTGCAGTTCGAGCTTTTCTTCGAGCAGCCCGCGCAGGGCGGAATGATCTTGGATGTCGTCGTTCGCCAGCAGCGAGTCGATGTCGGCCCGCACTTTAGTGGCCAGAAGATCGAAGTTCGCCCGATCACCCGCCACCAGCGCCGACGGTGCGACGGCGATCGGGTAGGTGAACGCGGGCAGATCGGCGGCCGACGTAACGATCTTCTTCGCCGCGTTCTGAGCGCCGGCGGGCAACGCCAGTGATAGCACGGCCGCCGCAACAGCAGCACCTCGAATCATGGAACGGAGGGTTGATGAAAGCGCCACGCCCGGTCGTTGTGCGGAGGGCCTGCGGCGTCCTTGCCCGGGTTCAGGCCTCGAACGTGACGACCAGGCGCGTATCTTTGGAGCGCGCGGCCTCGGGCAGCACGCGGCTGCGCAGCACATCGCGCAGTGCGTCGAGCTCGCGCGTCTTGAGCGCGAGGCGGTAGCGCCACTCATCGTTCAAACGGGCCAGTGGATAGCTGGCGGGACCCAGCACGTCCCAGCGGTCATCATCGCGCAGCAACTCCGCGTACCGCTCGATCGCCGACTCGACGCTCGCGCGACTGCGGCCGATCACGCCGGCAAAGACCAGCCGCACGAACGGCGGCCACCGCAGCGCGCGGCGCTCGGCGAGTTCCTGTCGCGCGAACCCTTCGTAGTCGTGCTGCGCGGCGAACGCGATCGCCGGATGCGCCGCGCTATACGTTTGGATGAACGCTTCGCCCGCGCGCGCGCGCCCACTGCGGCCACAGACCTGCACGATGACGTCAAAGGTCCGCTCGGCCGCGCGATAGTCCGCGACATGCAGATCGAGATCGGCCGCGATCGCGCCGACCAGCGTCACTTCCGGAAAATCGAGCCCTTTGGCAACCATCTGCGTGCCGACGAGGACGTCGGCTTCGCGCGCGAAGCGATCGAGCAACCGCGCATGGTCGCCGATGCGCGTCGTCGTGTCGGTATCCATGCGGACGATGCGAGCCGCCGGAAAGAGCATTTCCACTTCGGCCGCGACCCGTTGCGTGCCGATGCCGTAGGGCGCGATCGGGCCGAGCCCGCACGACGGACAGACTTCCGGAATCGGCTGCTGCGCATCACAGTAGTGGCAGCGCAGACGGCCTTCGTCGCGATGCACGACCAGTGAGGTCGAACAGCGCCGGCAGTTGGGCACCTCACCGCACGCACGGCAAAGGACGAAGCGCGCCGCACCCCGGCGGTTGACGAACAGCACGCTCTTCTCCCCACGTTCCAGTCGCTCGCCGATCGCAGCCACCAAACGCGTGCTGAATACCCGGTTGCTGCCCGCTTCGAACTCGCGCGCCATGTCGACGATGTGCGTCGCCGGTAGCGGCTGCGCGGTGGCCCGCTCGCGTAAACGCACGAGCGGAAAACGCCCGGCCTTGGCACGTGCGTAATCTTCGAGTGCGGGGGTGGCGCTGCCCAACACCAGCACGCCGCCCGCGCGGCGCATGCGTTCGCGCGCCACGTCGACCGCATGGTAGCGCGGCGTGTTGTCTTGCCGGTAAGACGTTTCGTGTTCTTCGTCGACGACGATCATCTGTACGCCGGGCAACGGTGCGAACACCGCACTGCGCGCGCCGACGACCACGTCGAGTTCACCGCGCGCCGCGGCTTGCCAGGCATCGTAGCGTTCGCGCTCGGAGAGCGCGGAGTGCAACACCGCGACGCGTTCCCCGAAGGCGCGTTCGAAGCGCTCCGCTGTTTGCGGCGTCAACGCGATCTCCGGCACCAGCACGATCGCGCGCGCGCCGCGGGCCAAGACGCGTGCGATCGCGTGCAGGTAGACCAGGGTCTTTCCGCTGCCGGTGGCGCCGTACACGAGCAATTGCGCGTACGTGCCCGCATCGGTCGCGGCGGCGATCGCATCGATCGCGGCGCGCTGTTCGTTCGTCGGCACGAGATCAGGCAAACTGAGCCGCCGTTCGCGCGCGGCGTCGAGTGAACGGGTCGATTCGATCACGGCGCCGGCCCCGATGGCGCGCCGGATCACGGCGTCGCTGAAGCCGGCCAGCACCGCATCCGTGCGACGCACCGGCGCGTGAGCGCGCACATACGCGGCGAGTGCCGCTGCACTGCGTCCGCGGATCGGCGCGGTGCCGGGATCCAGAATGCGCATCGTGCGTTTGCTCAGCGGCGGACGCACGAACGTCCGCCGCCGTTCCAGGGCCCCGCCGCGCACGAGCGCGCCGATCGCCGCGATCAGCGTGCGGCGGTCGCCGCTGCGCCGCGCTTCGGGATGCCGCAGCAACGCCGCCGGCGAGATCCCCGTCGCGGCATCGTCCCAGAGCAGGCGCACGAGGCGTTCAGGCACGCTCGGAAAGCGTTCGGCCGCCGGGCGCGGACCAAGCGGTACGAACCGCTCGACGACGCGCGGTACGGCGTCGGCCAGCACGACGGTGGTCAGTGCCTCACGCAGCGAGCACAAGTACGTCTGCGCGACCCAGCGCGCGAGCGCCAACCCTTCGTCGTCGAAAGCGCGCGGTGCATCGCTACGAGCGGCGACGGCGCGCAGCTTGATCGCTGGATCGGTGACCTCGCGCTCCGCCGCGAGCACGTAGGCGAACACCTCGCGCGAACCGAGCGGAACGCGCACGATCTCGCCCACGCGCAGCGCGGGTCCGTCGGGAACGCTGTAGCTGAGAGCGCGATCGAATCGGGCCGTGGTCAGGTGAACGAGAACGTCGACGGCCCGCACGAAGCCCTCGTTCGTGTCCCGCAAACGAGGGCCCCGTCCAGGCCGAAATAGGAGACCGCGTTGCGCCCGCTCCGCTTGCTATGGTACATAGCCTCGTCAGCGCGTTCGAGCAACTCGTTCGGCGTCGCGGCATCCGCCGGATACGCTGCGACGCCGATGCTCGCGGTAATCGCCACCTCCGCGCTCGCTGCCGGCGAACGTAATGCTGCGAGATCCAACATTTCGATCGCCCGTCGCAGGGCCTCGGCGCGATCGACCGCGCGCGATTTCTCCGTATCGGCGAACACGATACAGAACTCGTCGCCGCCGTTGCGCGCGACGAGATCATCGCCTCCGCACGCGGTGCGCAGCACCCCTGCCAGGGCGCGCAGCAATGCATCGCCGCCGGCATGCCCGTAGGTGTCGTTCCAGCTCTTGAAGTGATCGGTGTCGACGAAGAGTAGCGCGACCCGTGCGAGCGGCGCGAAACGTGCGCGTTCGATCGCAAGCGCAAGCCGTTCACGCAACACTCGCGGCGAGAGCAATCCGGTGAGCGCATCGTATTCGGCGCGGCGCAGATACGCCTCACGTTCGTGCGCGAGTGCGTAGGCGAAACCGGCATGATCCGCGAGCGCGACGATCGCTTCGAGCGTGGCCTCGTCGAGCGCGCACGGCGCAGCGGCGTAGACAACGCTGGCGCCTCCGCCTTCACGTAACAGCGGTACCGCGACGGCGAAGCCGTCGGCCGGATGGAAACCGCGCGCGCCATCTTCGCCGAGGACAGCCCGATAGCCGCGCGCCAGTGCCAGCGCTGGCAGCGTGCGCAAGTTGGTACGTGTGGTGCGAACGCCGGCGAAGTACGCCACCCGTGCGCCGCTCGCAGCAACGCAGACGAGATCGCCGTCTTCTTCATCGAAGATCAGCACCGAGTCGATCGCCGGTGCTACGCTGCGAATCGCGGTCGCGAGTTCGGCCCGCACGTCATCGACCGAGCGCGTCGCGGCGTGGCCCAGCCGCCGCACGCCTTCCACGAGGTTCACGAGCTGCATGACCCCGTACAGTGCCCGGCCGGCGCCGGACGATTCGTCTTAAGGAATGAGTGCGCGGAGGCGGGCGGGTTCGACGATCACGACGTGCGCGGTCCGCATGTCGACCAGCTTATCGTCCCAGAAGCGGTTGAGGGTGCGGTTGACGGTCTCGCGGGTCGTCCCGATCATGTTCGCCATTTCCTGATTCGTCAGGCGCAGCGTGATCCGGGTGCCGTGGTCGACGCGTTCCCCGAACTGATCACTCAGGTTGAGCAGCAGCGAGGCGAGACGTGCCCGGATATCCTGCGACGTGGTCGCGGCAATCAAGGCATTCGCCGCTCGCAGACGCTCCGAGAGGGCGATGACGAGCGAACGGCCGATGCGCGGATTGCGGTCGAGCAAGACCAGGAAGTCGGCTTGGCGGATCGCCCCGACCTCGGTTTCCGTTAACGTTTTGATCGACGCGCTCCGCAGCGAGGAATCGAACATCGACATCTCGCCGAAGAAATCGCCTTCTTTAAGAATGGATAAAATAGTCTCGCGCCCGTCGGGTGCGATCCGGCACACAGATATCGAACCCTTGACCAAAATGAAGAACGTGTCGCCAGGGTCGCCCTCGCGCACGATGAACTGGTGTTTCCCGTAGCGACGGTCGGTGACGGTGGCGGCTACGGCAGCTGCCTCATCATCCGCGAAGTCGCGAAAGAGCGGAACGCGTCGGATGGACGCGACGTCGATCATATCGAGGACGGAGTTTGCCGATGCCCGAGCCCAGCCTTCTTCCTGAGCGGATCTTCGGACTCTCCGCCATGGATGGACGGCGTGCGGTGCGTCCGGGTGAGGTGATCAACTTCCACTTCCGCGCGAAGAACGGCAGCCAAGTCGCGACGCCACCGGCACTGCTGGTTCTCGTGCTGCCGCCGGGCTGGTCACCGCTCGATCCGCTCGAAGCCAAGATCCCATCCGTCGCACCGGGCGCCGAGCACAGCGTCGGTTTCCGCGCCCGCCCCGACGTTGCCGACGCGACGACCGCGAACTCGCCGGTTCAAGCGGCTCTGCACCTCGACAGGCTGGTCCTCGGATCCAACGTCGTCCAGATGCGCGTTTTCGGGCATCCGCGCCTCAACGGGCCGGCAAGCAGCGTGCGGATTGAACCCGCCGAGGGCGACGCGCTGCGCGTCTCGGTAACGATCGTCAACGAAGGCGATGCCGCTGCCCGGTCCGTCCGCGCCGTCGTGCCGCCGCCACCCGGCTTCGGTGCCGAAGAATCGGCGATCGTCGCGAGCATCGCCGAACTGCCGGTGGCGGGCACGTTGTCTTTTTCGTATAACATGATACCACTCGGTCCCGCCGCCGCCACCGTGCGGATCGACGACGCCTACGTCGCCTTCGACGGGGGTCGCGCCGCGCTGACGACCGGCGCCACGGCGCTGCTCGCGCCCGACATCGCCGCGCCGCTCGTCGAGGCCGAACGCCGGGCCAGCCGCCTCGATCTGAAGATCCGAATTGCGAACGACGGCTGGGTCGCCGCGCGCGACGTACGCTGTGCCCTCCAACTGCCGGCCGGCTGGCGCGTCCTGCGCGGCACCATGCGCGCCGACGGCGCACCCCCAGCGATCCGCCGTGACAACGAGTCCGAGAACGGCGTCGCGATGGCGCTGCCGCTGGTGCCCGCGCGCGGCTTCGTCGACTTGACCGTGGTGGCCAGCGCCTCACGGCCGCGGGTTGAAGGCGACCTCGCGGTGCGCTGCGGGAATCACACGGCGAAGTTCCCGATCCCAGAAGTTGCCGCGCGTGCGCTGCGCATCGACGCCCGGCCCGAGTCGGCATTTGCCGAACCGGGTTCGGACATGCCGATTGCGATCGACGTTCACAACACGGGCGAAACCGCCGAACGCGTCATCGTGACCCTTGATGAGCAGCCGTGTTGGAACGGCGAACTGCGGGCCGGTGCCGCCGCGGCATTTATCGCCCGGTTCACGGTGCCGAGTCATCTGGGCGATGGCGACGTGCTGCCCGTCGCGGTCAGCGCGAGCGGTGACGACGGGGTACCGCTCGCAACCGCCGCCTTCGACCTGCGCACGGTCAACCGTCCCTGGATCGCGATCGAGGACGTGATCTGGGAACGCGGGCAAGCGCGCGTCACCATCCGTAACGTCGGTGCGACCGCGGCCCGCGACGTGCGCCTCGACGGCGAGAGCGAGATCCTCGTCGCCTCGCTCGCACCGGGCGAAATCCATTCCATCGTCGTCGCACCGTCGGTTGCGCGCGCGGCCTCGCTGGTCGGAGGGGATGGCCGCACCGTACCGATCGGCTGGGACGATCAAGCCGCGCCGGTCGAGGTCACGGCCCAACTCGTTGCCGCGGCGACGGCGCGCAGCGGCGAACGCCTCGACGTCCGTTTGCGCATCACCGGTGCGGGCGCCGTACAAACGTTGCGCGTGTGCCCGCGGGCGCATGCAGCGGCCGCCTACGTCGGCGGTTCCACCACGGTCAACCGGCACGCGGTCGTCGACGGCATCGAAGGCCCGCCGCTGTTTTCGCGCGACGGTCTCACGCTGCACGACATTCCGGCCGGCACGGTCGTGGAGATCGCGTGGTCGCTGTTGCCGCGCACGCCCGGCGAACTGATCGTTGCGACCGACGTCGAGGCCAACGGCATTGCCGTAGATGTCGCAGGGCTGAACGTGACGATTGCCGATGCGCCGCCCTTCGGCGCGCGCCCGAGCGCGCTGCCGTTTCACATCGACGCCCCAACCGTCGGCGATTTCAGCATCGTCGCACCGTACGCGGGCGAGCCGGCCGCGCTGCCCGTTGCGGCGGTGCCGACCGGCATCGACGCCCTGCCGGCTGCTCCCTACTCCTCCGATCCGGGTGCTTGGACGCTCGCCCCACCCGACGTGCCCGCCGACGACACGAGCGCGTTTCCGGCGACCGGCGGCGCACTCAGCGCCTGGCTGACGCTCGATAGCGCGCGCTCCGCCGCGATCGTGCGCGTTCTGCGCGGCGCACGCGGTGCCGGCATGATCAGCCACGTTCCCTCGCTCGCCGTCCTGTTTCCGAACGCGATCGCATCCGGCGATGCGTCGCTCGACGCGGCGTTCGCCCGCGCATCGGAAGCGATCCGCGGGATGTACGAACGCCTCTTCGTGAAGCTGCGCATCCCCGGTTACGGCGTGACGCCAGCCGATCTGGAAGATGCCGCGATGCGCAGCGAATTGCTGGCGTTGCTCGAAGGCATCGGCACATCGAGCGATCCGGCCAATGCACTCGATACGCGCGCCGAGGTGTACGTGCGCGTCGATCGCAGTCGCGTGCGAGCGGTGCGGGCCGCGCTCGCGCAAGCCCCATTCGGCGGCCCGCACACGTTGGCCGCGCTCGCAACCTTGTTACCACGCTTCGGAACCGGCGATGCGGCCGTTGCCGTCGGTGCCTACGCGAGCGAACTGGCCACGACGTTCGATGCGGCCTGCGCGTTCTCACACGAAGACTTCACCGCCTACCTGACAACGCAGAGTTCGCTCGATCTCGATAACGCGCGCGCCGTCGCGGTGGCCGTGCTCGACGCACCCAACGAGTTGGCATCGCCGTGAACGAAGCCGTTCCCGCAGCGCTCGCGGTTGCCGGTACCGCGCTGATGGCAGTTGCGTTCTTCGGGCCGTTCCGCCGCCACCCGCCGGAGGCCAACGCCGGCGCCAGCACCAGCACCGACGCGAGCACCAGCGCTGACGCCGGCGCTGTGAACGATGCATTTCTCAGCGGCAGCGTTGCTTGGCCGGCGCTGGTGGAAGCTTCAGCGGCGGCGATCGACGTGCCGGCACGCATCGATCTCGCCGACGCGCTTGGGGCCGTGCAGTCAGCCTGGTCCGAATCGATCTTGCGGAAGGCCTACGAAACCGAATCCGATCCGAGTGTGCGCTCGGCAATCGAAGCCGCCCTTCGACAAGCTCAGGACAGCCCGCTGTCGTCAAGCCAATCGCTCGTCACATAGCACATCGCCTATTATCGCACCGAATAGCCTGTCATCCCGAGCAAAGCGCCCGCAGGGCGCGTCGTCGAGGGACCGGCACCAGCGTGCCTAATCGCCATGGGAACTCCGAGCGCACATCGTGGCGCTCCCTCGACGACGCGCCCTGCGGGCGCTTTGCTCGGGATGACAGGCTTTCGGTGCGTTCTACGTTGATCGGTGCGTCTGGTGCGTCTTGCGTCTATTGTAAGCGAGGCCACTGCCATTGTAAGCGAGGCCACTGCTACTGTAAGCAAGACCACGCTGCTTCGGCTTACTGTAAGCAAGACCACGCTGCTTCGGCTTGTGGAGGGCTATACTAGCGCTATGATCGATCGCCGCACTGTCCTCACCGCCATCGGAGCCCTGACGCTTTTTCCAGCCGTCGCCCGCGCCGCGGCCGAGGCCGACCGGCTCGTGCTCACCGACGCGCAGTGGAAAGCACGCCTGACGCCGGTGCAGTTCGACATTCTGCGCCGCCAGGGCACCGAAGCGCCGTTCTCGAGCCCACTCGATCACGAAAAGCGCGCCGGCACGTACTCTTGCGCCGGTTGCGATCTCGCGTTGTATTCATCCAAGACGAAGTACGATAGCGGAACCGGCTGGCCCAGTTTTTGGAAGCCGTTGCCGAACGCGGTCGCAACGGCAAAAGACGACTCGCTGCCGGGCGAAGAACGCAACGAAGTGCACTGTCGCCGCTGCTCCGGCCATCTCGGTCACGTCTTCGACGACGGCCCGCCGCCGACCGGACTGCGTTACTGCATGGACGGCGTCGCGCTAAAATTCAAACCCAGCTAATACAAAAAGGCCTCGGCAACAAACCGGGCCTTTCGATATTTCCTCTGATCGGAGCGCTACGCGCTCTGGTCTTTGGGGCGGTCGGCGTAGATGAGCGTCGGCTGCTCTTTCTTGTCGACGACTTCTTTGTTGACGACGCACTTCTTCACGCCTTGCAGTGAAGGCAAGTCGTACATCACGTCGAGCATGATTTCTTCGAGGATCGAGCGCAGGCCGCGCGCGCCGGTCTTCCGCGATTGCGCGCGGATGGCGATTGCGATCAACGCTTCTTTGGTGAACGTCAGCTCGACGCCGTCCATGCCCATGATCTTCTGGAACTGCCGCACGAGCGCGTTGCGCGGTTCGACGAGGATGCGGCGCAGCGCGAGCTCATCGAGCGCTTCGAGCGTGACGACGATCGGCAGGCGGCCGATGAATTCGGGGATGAGCCCGAACTTCAGCAGATCTTCCGGCATGAGCTGCTGGAGCATCTTGCTGGATTTCTGTTCTTTTTTCGATTCCGGATTGGCCCGGAACCCGAGCGAATTCGAGGCCACGCGGCTTTCGATGATCCGTTCCAGACCATCGAACGCGCCGCCGCAGATGAACAGCACGTTGGTGGTGTCGATCTGAATGAACTCTTGATGGGGATGCTTGCGCCCGCCCTGCGGCGGAACGTTGGCCGTCGTACCTTCGAGAATCTTGAGCAGCGCCTGCTGCACGCCCTCGCCTGAGACATCGCGCGTGATCGACGGGTTCTCGCTCTTGCGCGCGATTTTGTCGATCTCGTCGATGTAGACGATGCCCTTTTCCGCCCGCTTGACGTCGTAGTCGGCGGCCTGAATGAGCTTGAGCAGAATGTTCTCAACGTCTTCACCGACGTAGCCGGCTTCCGTCAAGGAGGTCGCATCGGCCATCGCTAGCGGGACGTCGAGAATCTTCGCCAGGGTCTGCGCCAGATACGTCTTACCCGAGCCGGTCGGACCGACCAGCAAGATATTCGACTTCTGCAGCTCGACTTCGTCGGTGCTCGCGCCGGCGTTCACGCGCTTGTAGTGGTTGTAGACCGCCACCGCGAGCGATTTCTTAGCGCGCTCTTGACCGATCACATACTGGTTGAGGATGTGATTGATTTCTTTCGGCTTCGGAATGTTCCGCAGCCGCAGGTTCTCGTCGACGTTCTTGTAGAGCTCTTCTTCGATGATCTCGTTGCAGAGCTCGATGCACTCATCGCAGATGTAGACGCCGGGGCCTGCGATCAACTTGCGCACTTGCTCCTGCGACTTACCGCAGAAGCTGCACTTCAGCTGACCTTTCTCATCCCCGAATCGGAACATATCGTCTTTCTGGCCGGTGCTAAAGAACGGGTGTGTTTGGCGCGACGGAGCGGTTTTCTTTCGTGAAGACCTGGTCCACGATACCGTACTCGCGCGCTTCTTCGGCGGTCATATAGTAGTCGCGTTCGATGTCCTTGAGAATTTGCTCGATCGGCTTGTTGACGGTCTTCTCGTAGATGCCGGCCAGAGACCGGCGCGTAGCGATGAGATCGCGGGCATGAATTTCGATATCCGTCGCCTGGCCACCCACCTGCTGGACCCACGGCTGGTGGATCAGGATCTTGGCGTAGGGCAGGGCATAGCGCTTGCCTGGGGCACCGCCGGTCAGCAAGATCGACGCCATCGAGGCCGCCATACCAGCGCAAATCGTGGCGACATCGGGTTTGATCAGGTTCATGGTGTCGTAGATCGCCAGGCCGGCCGTGACGGAACCACCCGGGCTGTTGATATACATGTCGATGTCTTTGTCGGCATCCTCGCGCTCGAGGAAGAGCAGCTGGGCGATGATCAGCGACGACATGCCATCGTCGATCGGCCCCTGCACGAAAATAATACGTTCTTTGAGCAGCCGCGAGTAGATATCGTACGCCCGCTCACCGCGCGCGCTCTGCTCGACGACCATCGGAACCAAGTGACCCAAGATCGAACCTCCTTTGCCGAGAGACCGGCGCTATGCGCTTTTGGTTGCCGGAACGCGCTTGGACCGTTCGATCAAGCGATCGATGGTCTTCGTGCGGACGATGCCGTCGACGAGCGCGCCGATGTTCCGGCCCAGCAATTCAAGGATCTTTTCACGCGGCTGCCCGTACTGGCGCGCGAGCGCACCGAGCTCCGCTTCGAGATCGGCGGGCGTCGTTTCGATCTTCTCCCGCTTGGCGATTTCCTCGATCAGCAGCGTGGTTTTCACGCGCCGCTCGGCTTCCTCGCGGAAATCGGCTCGGATCTGCTCCTCCGATTTCTCGCTCTGCTCGAGGTATTCGTCCCACGAGACGCCCATGCGCGCGATGTACTGACGCGACTCGTCCAACAGCCCGTCCACTTCGCGCTCGACGAGCACCTGAGGCAACGGGAAGTCGTTGGCCGCAACGAGTTTATCCAGCAGCTCAGTGCTGATCTGCCGGCGGGCCTTCTGGGCCGCGACGCCGTCGAGCCGCGTGCGCAGCTCGTCTTTGAGCTCGGCGAGCGTTTGGTGCTGGGAGACGCGCTTGACAAACTCGTCGTCGAGTTCGGGCAGCTCGGGTTCCTTGACTTCGTGCACGGTGATCGCGAAGGTCGCGTCTTTGCCCGCGAGCTCGGTTGCACCGTACTCATCGGGGAATTTCACCTTGATCTCGCGCGTTTCGCCCGCTTTCATGCCGACGATGCCGCTCGCGAAGCCGGGGATGAAGCGTTCCTCGGAGATCTCCGCTTGCTGGCCCGTAGCCGTGCCGCCATCGAAGGCAACGCCGTCGATCGCGCCGGCATAGTCGATCGTTGCCGTATCCCCGAGCTGGACGGGGCGTTCGACCGGAATGAGGGTCGCCGCATCCTTGCGCATCGTTTCGAGGGCCCGGTCCACGTCGTCGTCGCCGGCTTTTTCCGAGACGTCCTCGACTTCGATCCCCTCGTAGGGTGCCGGTTCGATCGGCGGACGAACGGTTACGACGGCCTTGAAGCGCATCGGCTGCCCCTCTTCTTCGGGCAGCATTTCCATTTCGGGCCGCGCCAACGGCTCGATCGCGTGTTCCTTGACCGCTTCGGCGTACTTCTCGGGCACCAGGTCTTCGAGGGCGCGATCCACGATCGAGCCCACGCCGTACGTGTTCTCAAAGATCTTGCGCGGGACTTTGCCCGGACGGAAGCCCGGGATCTTCGCGCTGCGAACGAGTTTGCGGAACGCAGCGTCCTGTGCTTTGCTGAACTCTTCGGGAGAGATCTGGATCTCGAGTTCGACCTGCGTCGGATCGAGCTGCTTCATCGTCGTTGCGGACACGGTCATTCTATCTCCGGGGTTGGGCAAATTCCGTCCAGAAATTTGCCCCTATGTACGAACGGCGGGCTTGCGGCCCGCCGTTCGTCAAATGGAGCGGAAGACGAGATTTGAACTCGCGACCCTCGCCTTGGCAAGGCGATGCTCTACCGCTGAGCTACTTCCGCATTCCCGGACGCTACACGTACCACGAGCGTCCGGGTCAACCCTCGGATTGTATGCGCCGACGCGAACCTCGTCAAGCGATGAGCAGCAGACTCTGGGCCCGCCGAGACTCGAACTCGGACGTCTTGCGACACTGGAACCTAAATCCAGCGCGTCTACCAATTCCGCCACGGGCCCGTGGTCTTGCCGCCTACTTGCCTTGGTCGAGCGTGCCTTCCGGCCCGAGGTGAAACCGTGCGCTCGGGGAAAGAAGGTTACTCCTTGTTATTTGCGAGACAGTTTGGGCACAATATACCCATGACAATCGCGCAGCTGTTCTCCGCACTTTTCAACCTCGGCGCGACGACCAACTTCTGGAACTCGAATACCGCAGCCCGAGATTTTTGGCTGGTCTTCTTGGCGGCCGTCGTAGCCGGGATCGCCTACGTCAGCCTGCGTGCGCTACGGCACCGCCGCGAGCATACGCACCCCTTCGGACATAGCCTCCACAACTGAGGCAGCCGTGGGCTGAGAAAAAGGGACGGCGATCTTGCTCCGTCCCTTTTTCGTTATTTGGTGCACCGCGAAGGACTCGAACCTTCAACCAATTGATTAAGAGTCAACTGCTCTACCATTGAGCTAGCGGTGCAGACCGTTCCTAAAAATACAGGCGGAGGAAGCATACGTCAAGCCGTCGCGTACAAACCAGTCGTCACGGATTTCTTGACTAAGACGGCGAACTCTGGCAACATCCTTCGCTGAAGCCACGCATAAAGCTACGGGACGGTAGCTCAAAGGTAGAGCAGTAGCCTTTTAAGCTATTGGTTCCGGGTTCGATCCCCGGCCGTCCCACAGTTTCAGCGGCTGCGAGGTATCGCCCATCGCTGACTGCTTGCCGTAGAGCCACGGCTACATGCGGTAAGAAGCGCACTCGGATGACGTCTTCCGGCGGTGGCAATTTGCGCAACGCACGTCGCATTTAGCGATCTCGGCCCGCAATTTCTCAACCGACATCATGATCGCGGATAGTACGCGGTACATCCCGAGTGCGTCGTCGCTTAACTCCGACATATCGACGATAAGCGTATGAGGTTGTACGTACCGATGAGATAGTCAACCTCGTCGTACATGGGCCGAATCGGCCGCGGTACCGGGTTTGTTGCCGCGTGCATCGACACGTAACCAACGGCCGTTTAGGTAGACCGCATTCAGTGCGTGAATGGAGTAGCCGGCGCTGTCGCCAGCGAGCTGGTCGTCCACGGAGCGCGGGGTGCATCGGAATCGATGAGCGGAGGGGGGCCAGTCGTCGGGCCGAGTTGGACTAGCTCCATCAGGCCGGCCCCTCGTCGATTCGAAGCGGTATGTCACCGGGGAGGGTGCTCACTGTCGGGGCGCACCGCAAAGCAAAGCGGGCCCCGCTTGTTTGACGGAACCCGCTTTTCACACTGGGGTGGCTGACCGGGATCGAACCGGCGACCTTCGGAATCACAACCCGACGCTCTAACCGACTGAGCTACAACCACCACGGGGGGACGACCGACGCATTTTCGAGGCGCCCCGGTCCGTACCTTGGTGCGCCCGGAGGGAATCGAACCCCCATCGTTCGGCTTAGAAGGCCGATGCCTTATCCAGTTAGACCACAGGCGCGGGAAAGATGGTCGGGATGACAGGATTTGAACCTGCGAAAACCTCCCGCTCCCAAAGCGGGCGCTCTACCAAACTGAGCTACATCCCGGGAAGAGACTTATTCCCTTTACCCACCCAAACTGCCTCGCCGTACGCCGGCGGTGGCAATGAGCGCACCGCACGACGCAAAGTTCTATTTCCCGCTCTATTTGCGCGAGCCCGCGGCCTTCGCAACTCAACTTTGAAACTTCGACCCGCTTGCTCCCAAGGTCCACATGGTCGAACTCGAGCACAAGCGGATCGCCTTCCCCACAATCGACGCATGGATGCGAGCTCAGGTATTCGAGGATGAAAGCTTGGTTTCGAATACGATACCCCTGTCGTGCTACCACCCGTCGAGCGTTGTGTGACTTTGCATTTCTCACGTAGTGCTGGTGGCAGTACAAGGAGAGACATGCTTTGCAGTACGAACTCCAACGCCCGTTTGGCGCGCGGTCGAATTTAGCCGCTGGTACATCGGTGTCGCACTTGGGGCAATGCCGAGCATCGCCGCTCATGCAGTCCGGCCTTTCCAAGAAAATTGCTTTGCAGTCCGCCGCCGATGACAGTGGATGCACCGCACAAGACAACGGTCGATTTCTCGCTTTACACGTTCTAGACTATAGCCGCAGCGAATGATATCCGAGACCTTCAGCTCCTTTTGCGCGGGATCGACATGATCGAATTCGAGAACTAGAGGGTCGGATTCGCCGCAATCGACGCATGGGTGTAAACGCAAGTATTCGATCGCATAAGACCGGTTGCGCATCGTGTAGCGACGATTCGATTCGTAACGACGTTTCTTATATGGTTCCGGATCATTTACGTAGTGATTGCGCGAATAAATCGATTGGCATGGCTTACAATAAGCATAGCATTTACCGTTGGCGCGCTTGTTGAATTTGTCTTGCGGCAGTTCGCACTTGCACATGCCGCAACGTTTTGTTTCATTACTCATGGCAAAGCCATGGTATCTAAATTGTATGCCAACTGTATGGCACAAACGAATTATGCTTTCTGTCTTTGCTGCTTTCGCATCTCGTGCAATAACGCAGATACCGCACGGTGGCGGTGACTCACAGCGTTCTTTTCCGCTGCTGTTAATTCAGAGAACGTCTTCTGCGCCGCCGGATACACGAAGATCGGATCGAAGGCGAAACCATGTTCGCCCTGATCGTGCGTCGCGATCGTGCCGCTAACCGAAGCATCCACGGCTATCTCACGACCACCCTCGTCGATGAAGCGCAGATAGCAAACGAACCGCGCACTGCGATCGTTGTCGTCGATCCGCAACAACTCCGAGAGCACGTATTCGCGCCGCTCAGGCCACGTCAAATGCTCCCCACCGTAGTAGGCGGTGATCACCCCCGGCCGGCCGTCGAGCGCGTCGATCTCTAGCCCCGAATCATCCGCCAGCACCGCCGCCTCAATGCCCGCCGATAACAACTGCTCCCGCAACGCGCGCGCCTTCAGCGCAGCATTTTCAGCATAATCCGTCTCGCCTTCGACCACATCCCGATACCCCGGGAACTCCAGCAGCTCGATCCCGGTGCCCTCGAGGAGCGCCTGGAACTCGGCCCGCTTACCGGCATTTTTCGAGGCAAGATAAACGCGCACGGAAGAACGGCGTCTACGGCTCGTCGAGTTGGAGCACGGCCATGAACGCTTCTTGCGGGAGGTCGACGCGGCCGACGCGCTTCATGCGCTCCTTACCGACCTTCTGCTTCTCCAACAGCTTGCGTTTGCGCGTGATGTCGCCGCCGTAGCACTTCGCGAGCACGTTCTTGCGCATCGCGCCGACCGTTTCGCGCGCCACGACCTTGCCGCCGATGACCGCCTGAATCGGCACGTCGAACATCTGCCGCGGAATCAGTTCCTTGAGCTTCTCCGTCAAGGCCCGTCCGCGCGCCGGAGCTTTGTCGCGCGCGACGATGAACGAGAGCGCGTCGACCGGCTCACCGTTGAGCAGGATCTCGAGCTTCACGAGGTCACCTTCGCGATACCCGATCAATTCATAATCGAGCGACGCATAGCCCTTGGTGCTGGATTTGAGCCGGTCGAAGTAGTCGATGATCAGCTCGATCAACGGCATCTCGTACGTCAAGATCACGCGGCCGTCGACGAGGTACTCCATGTTCGCAAGCGTGCCGCGGCGATTCTGCGTGAGTTCCATGATTGCGCCGACGTACTCCGGCGGCGTGATCACCGTAGCCTTGACGAACGGCTCTTCCATCAGCGTGATCTTGTCGCGGGCCGGCAGCTTCGCCGGGTTGTCGATCATCTCGACCGCGTCGTTCGTCAGTGTCACGCGGAACACGACCGACGGCGAGGTCGCGATCAAATCGAGGTTGTAGTTGCGCTCGAGCCGTTCTTGCACGATCTCCATGTGCAAGAGCCCCAAGAAGCCGCAACGGAAACCGAAGCCGAGCGCAATCGAGCTCTCCGGCTCGAAGTGCAACGCCGAATCGTTGAGCGCGAGCTTCTCCAGCGCATCGCGCAGCTCGGAGACCTCGACGCCTTCGTTCGGATAGAGCCCGCAGTACACCATCGGCACGATCGGCTTATAGCCGGGCAACGCGGTGGGCGCCGCATTCGCGGGGTTGGTGATCGTGTCGCCGACGTCCATGTCGCCGAGCGACTTGATGTTCGCGATCACGTAGCCGACGTTGCCGATCGTCAGTTCTTCGGTCTTGCGCATCTCCGGTTTGAAGACGCCGACTTCGGTTGCTTCATACACCCGTTCGTGCGCCATCGACATGAACTTCATGCCCTGCCGCAGTTCGCCGTCGACGATGCGCACGTAGGCCACGACGCCGCGGTACGGATCGAACTGCGCGTCGAAAATCAGCCCGCGCAGATGATCGTTGTTGCCCGTGGGCGGCGGAATCCGGGTGACGATCGCCTCGAGGATCTCCTCGATCCCGATACCTTCCTTAGCGCTGCATGCGATCGCGTCGCTGCCCTCGATGATCAGCAGTTCCTCGATTTCGTTCCGCACGCGCGGCACGTCGGCCGAGGGGAGATCGATCTTGTTGATCACCGGGATGATCGTGAGGTTCTGCTCGAGCGCCAGATGGTAGTTGGCCAGCGTCTGGGCCTCGATGCCCTGCGCCGCGTCGATCACGAGCAGCGCGCCCTCGCAGGCCTGCAGCGAACGCGACACTTCCGAGGAGAAGTCGACGTGGCCGGGCGTATCGATGAAGTTCAGCTCGTAGGTCTGACCGTCTTTGGCGTGATAGGTCAGCGTCACCGGGTGCATCTTGATCGTGATGCCACGCTCGCGCTCGAGGTCCATCGCGTCGAGCATCTGTTCGCCCATCTCGCGCTCCGCAATGGTACGCGTAATCTGCAGCAGACGATCGGAGAGCGTCGTCTTACCATGGTCGATATGCGCGATGATGCAGAAATTGCGCACGTTCGCCGCACCCTTCGGTGCGGCGAGTGGCTGAGATTCGATCACGGTTGTCCGGTCGTCAGTAGCAGGTCAGGGCGTTGCTTTGGGCGAGCCGCACCACGAATTGGAGCGCGATGATCACGACCAAAAACGAGATGTCGAGTCCACCCATCGGGGGGATGATTCGCCGTACGGGCGTCAACACCGGTTCGACCAGCATCGCGACGTAGTCGGTCCAGCGTCCACGCAGACTCGGCACCCACGAAACGAGCGCGTATACCAGCATCACGAGAACGTAGGCGTTCAGCAGCCATGCAACGACCGTGTAAAGCGAGCAAATCATTGCTTATTGTACGTGCTCGGCACCGGGAAGTGTCGCCAGGACCTTGGCCGGTACGCCATTCAGATATGGCGCGGGGTCGATCGGCCGCCCGCTCAGCATGAGCTGGTAATGGAGATGGGGTCCGGTTGCATCGCCGGTAGCACCCACATAACCGATGACCTCGCCCTTGTGCACGAGCGCACCCGGCGAGACGCCGAAACGCGACAAGTGCGCATACCAGCTGTGGTAGCCGTTCTCGTGGTCGAGGTCGATCTTGTTGCCGAAGCCGCCCTCCCAGCCCGTGAAGCGCACGATGCCGCCGGCGGCCGCGTGGATCGGGGTGCCGTAGTCGGCCGCCAGGTCGACGCCTTGGTGGAATTCCGGCCAGGGGGTCACGCGCCAACCGAAGCCCGCCGAGATCGTACCATCGACCGGATTGATCGAAGGCAGCGCGGCGATCATGCGGTCCCGCGCCAAGAGCGCAAGACGGCGCAGATCCAGCACGCGGTGCGCCAAGCGGTCGAAGCTCCGGCTATCCGAAAGGCGTTGCTCTGAAAAGTGCACCAGCCGCGCGAGGCGGGCTTGCACGCCGGCAACCGTCGTCGCACCGCCCTCGTGCACGAAGCCGTGCGTTGGATTCACCGGGGCGACCGGCGCCGGGTGGACGCCGAGCAGCTTGCGGATATCTGCGTCTTGGCGCTGGATGTCACGCAGCTCCCCGGCCAGCGAATCGGCCTGCCGGTCGATCGCCTGCAGCTTCTCGCGCTGCGCCGCGGTGATCGCCCGGAGTGCTTGGACGTCCTGCTCCGCCCGGTGCAACTGCCAGGCGTGAAAACCCAAGGCCGCGCCGAGCAAGGCCACCAATCCAACCGCCACGGCGATCGCCAGCGTGCGGCTGAAGTGCAGCCGGTAGACGTTATAGCCTTCGGGCGGGATGATCTTGATGAGGAACGCGTTGTTCGTCACGACGCGACCGACTTGGCTGCCGCGATGGCGGAACGCTCTTCGGCCGACGCCTCTTGCGAGGCTTGGAAGTTCACCACGGCCTTGCCGTACGTCCGCGTCTCTTCCCGTGAATAGAGGCTCGAGAGCACCACGCCGTCGCCCTCGCGCGTGACGAGCGCCAGCGCATACGACTGGTCGGAACCGACGTCGTCGAAGGCGTTGTAGCGCA
>Ga0307478_10001589_pt1 | contig 19360 bp, 14 predicted proteins | sample atmos_gasesECM4C_2_FD_203713 | JGI IMG/M metagenome (GOLD analysis project Ga0307478, IMG submission 203713) | Hardwood forest soil microbial communities from Morgan-Monroe State Forest, Indiana, United States - atmos_gasesECM4C_05 | ecosystem: Environmental > Terrestrial > Soil > Temperate... | reverse complement strand
GCGCAGATTCTATGGGACAGTTCCCCGGTTTCTTCGTGTTCGAATCCGATGTGCGGCTCAACCCCGATTAACACGCCGCCGTCGTTCGCCGTCTCTCAATGGCGGGATGTGGCAGGAAACACGCATAGTGGAATGCCGCCGAATATCGGTGCCTCTCCAATCATCCTTGAAAATATGACTCCTCCGTAGGGAAGGGGATCTACGAGCCGTCATGGGGGAAAATGGCACGGTTGCTGACGCGCGATTCAATCAATGTGCCGCACTCTTAGCGGGCGCGCGAGTGTGTTCCTGGCTGAGACCGAAGATGGTGAGTTGCCCACCGCTTGCTATGAAGACGTTGCCGTTCGCAACCACGGGAATCACGGTCGCATTTCCCCGGTAAGGCCAAGTACCAGGCGTTGCCGAAAAGAAAATCTGCTTCAGCGTACTGCCCCCAGCCTCAGGATCGAATGCGTACAAGTCGATTTCTGCCGTGTAGAAGGTTGGTCTGCCGAGAACCCAAATGATGGGGTTCAAGATGCCATTGGAAGAGACGGTTGTGAAGAAACCGTGGTCCCTCTTGGGGAAGAGCGATGCGGAATTCGCGACATTGATAAGACTGACGGCGGGGGCCATCTCAAGCTTCCATACTCCAACCGATGGTCCGCCGCTGGCAACCACGCGCGCGGCCAAGTCCGAGGGATCCACATAATAGGACTCCACGCAAAAACAAATGCCGATCATATATGAACCCAGCACATTGTTGTTGTTGGGATCGTAGCCTCCGAGATCTTCCTGGTTCATCAAGAACATGACTCCGTCCTTGTCGGCAGCCACAGCGAGCTTGTTAGGGATTGCGTTATCTACCGCCGCCGCCGTCGGCTGCGGAGGCAGCAGCATGATTCCCCCGGAGCTAAAATCTCTGTCGTTCTGGTCCATAAGGCCCCAGTCCGAGGGCGTGAAGAGGTCGACCACCTGACTCAAGTCTGACGAAACTTTTATCGCGCTCTCCTGTAGATTGGTGACCCCGTCGTAGGTGGTTCCCGAGGGGTCGGAGTTGCCGGTGGTGAAATACAAATTGCCGGAGGGATCCGCAGCAATACCCGAGCCTGACATCCAAATCGAGGAAAGAAAGTAGTTGTTAGGGGACGTCGCCTGAGTATCGAAAACCTCGTTCATCGCCAGTGGAGTTAAGGAGTTGGCGGTCCACCCGAGCAGCCAACCGCGAGAGACGCTGGTACCTGCATCACAAAAGCTTCCAAAGCCGGCATAGACATTACCGTTATCCAACAGGAGCGCAGGGCGTTGCCGCTCGTACGTGGCATTGAAATCGATAGTCGAGCCATCCGTCAAAGTGTGAGACGCAGCCACCACTACCGGCGCTATCTGGTCCGTTAAGCTGCCAAGACCAAGCGCGTGCATGCGATAAATTGGAACATTAGCCTCCAGCGTGTAAATCATCACGTACATGGTATTGGTGGCCAAGTTGAGCACCGGCGTGCTATCGATCCCCACCACCGGGTTGGTCGTACATCCGATGGGGTTAGGCACGGGGTTGCCAAAGTTCGGACTCAACAGCACAGTACCGGTGTCATAGTCGATGGCATAGATGGTGTTGTTCTCGCTGGCAACATAGACGACATTGTGCTTGCCCTGGAAGTTTCCGGTGGTGATTTCCTGATTGGGAACGATCAACGGTTGCGCATCCACCTGAGCGTCAAGAGCGATTGACTGCACTATTCCGAAGGACGCACTTGCTACGTTGGTAGGCGTCAAGATGGTTTCGTTTGCATTCCAGCCGGTACGCCCGTTGTCGTAGTGGTAGGTCGTGACGGTTCTGTTCTGAGCTACGAGCGCCTGCGGAATAGCTAGCAAAGCCAAGACGGCGAGGCAACAAATCAGGGAACCTAGTGGGCTGGTTCGGAGTTCGCCCTGCGCCTGGGACGCGCGAGGTCTTTGCCCATGTCGTGAATCTTCAGTTTCGGTCACGATAGGAAACGCCTGAGAGCATCGCATTCGAGATCCTCCTGGATCTGGTCGCATGAAATGTTCAAGGCCCCCTCTTCGTGATCCTGGGCAAACCGCCTCTTCCGCAACAAAACTGCTGCAATGGGCAGAATAACGCGGCAATGAGCATTCGGGTTGCAGACTGCGCCGGACCAGCTTAGAGCCACGCCGCATTTAGCGCAAGTAGCTGAAAGCTCTTAGAGAGGAAAGACCCCGGTGCTCGACGCGGTTGCCGTTCCTGCCCGTGCATGGAGGAGCGGATTTTTTGACTGTGCGCTGACACATCGCCCGCACACCAGGCGCCGGGATGACAATCCGCGAAACCTACATTCGGGCGATCCTCGAAAGTAGACGGCAAGAATAGGCCAAAAGTCCCTTTATATGCAACATCATATGCAACATCGAGGATGAGCGCGCGCTTCGTCCTTAAGGATGTCCTTCTGAGTCTTGACTGCCAGCCCTATTGTGTTCAAAATTGAACGACCTTCGCGCCCGATGTTTCCCGGTATGGCGACCGGGATTATCCCGTGTTTTTTCTGAAAGCCGGTTAATTGCAGTTGGTGGATTGTGTTTGGGGTGTGTCTATGCGGATGAACTCCGTTTTCGTGTTTGGAGTGTTGGCGGCCCTAACTTCGACGGCTGCAGCTTCCGGCCAGCACGGAACAACTGGCGGCTTGTCTGACTTGCCACAGGCGGCACAGTCAACCATCTCGGCTGCGTTGGGACGCGACATGACGGCGTACGCAGTGCGTATAGAACCGCGTGGACTTCAGACCGAGAACACCCAACAACATCTAGTCTCCACTTTCGCTGCGAATGAAATCGAAGTGCGCTCCGGATTGGCGATCTGGCGCATGAACCTAACCGGCTACGGCTATGGCACTGCGCTGACGCCGGTAGCCACAGCTGTTCCAGAGGCGGAAGGAAATCGTGTCCAGTATCGGCGCGGGAGGCTGACAGAGTGGTATATCAATGGACCGTTGGGACTGGAACAGGGCTTTACCATCAGCCGGCCACCCGGACAATCCCGCGGGCGCGAATTGACTATCGAGTTGGCCCTCACGGGAAATTTGGTGGCTTTCGAAGAGACTGACCAGCAACTGACGCTTGAAAACGCCGCGCGTGAGCCGATACTCCGCTATTCCGGCCTTCAAGCCCACGATTCCACCGGCCGGGAATTAGCCGCAAAGCTTGAGCTACGGGGCCAGAACCTTCTGCTCTGCGTGAACGACCGTAACGCGCGCTATCCAATTGTTGTAGATCCCTGGGTACAAACCGCCGAATTGCTTGCCTCGGACGGCGCGGCGGGCGATCAGTTCGGCTGGTCGGTTTCGATCAGCGGAAACACTGTTGTGGTTGGTTCCCCATTTCACGCAGTCGGACTCAACACGGGCCAGGGTGCGGCATACGTGTTCGTGGAGCCGGCGAATGGCTGGACCGGTATGACGCAAACCGCCGAACTGGTCGCGTCTGACGGAGCTGCCAATGCCTTTTTCGGTTCGTCGGTGGCCATCAGTGGTGACACCATCGTCGTGGGTGCGGGCGGTACTACTGTTCAGGGCAATCCACATCAAGGTGCTGCTTACGTATTCGTCCAACCGGCCAACGGTTGGACCAATATGACCCAAACCGCTGAGTTGGCCGCGTCGGATGGTTATGTCGGGGACGATTTTGGGGCGTCAGTCGCCATCAGCGGTAATACGCTGGTGGCTGGAGCTCCTTACGCCAGTATCGGTTCCAATTTTCAGCAGGGCGCTTCCTACGTCTTCGTCGAGCCAAGCGGCGGCTGGACCAACATGACGCAGACTGCCAAGCTGACTTCCTCGGACGGCGCGGCTGACGACATTTTCGGCGATTCCGTCGCGCTGGACAGCGGCACCGTGGTCGTCGGAGCAAGCGGAGCCACTGTCAATGGCTATGGCAGCGCCGGCAAGGCGTATGTTTTCGTTCAGCCAGGAAACGGGTGGACAGATACAACGCAAACTGCGGAGCTTACCGCATCCGATACCGCAGCTGATGACTATTTCGGCAGTTCTGTTGCCGTCGTCGGGAATATCGTGGTGGTGGGTGCCCCTAGTGACTATGCCGGTGCCGCGTACGTTTTCGTCGAGCCAAGAAGTGGATGGGTCGACACCATACAAACCGCGGAGCTGACTCCGGGCGCGCTTTCCCCTCTGCTTCTTCTGGGAACATCTGTCGGAATCGACGGCTCCACAGTGATGGCCGGAGCCGTCGGAGCGAAGGTCGGCGATAATGCCTACCAAGGTCAGCTCTATGTGTTCCTCGAGCCAACCCAGCAGGCCAAGGGTTGGACGGATGAGAACCAGAGCGCGCAGTTGACCTCGTCTGACGGAGGCGCTGGCGACTACTTTGGCCTTTCTCTCTCTATGAGCGGTAACGCTGAAGTGGTCGGAGCTCCCTTTCACCAGGTCGGGCTCAATGAACAAGGTGCAGCCTATGTCTTCCAGCCTCTAAATTCCCACCCGACCGAGACTTCCCTGTCTCCGAGTAACGCCATTGTGGGCGGTCCCGGATTTCAGTTGACAGTGGGGGGTAAAAAGTTCGTCCAGGGAGCGGTGGTGACTTGGAACGGATCTCCGCGCAGCACAACCTTCGTCAGTTCAACCGTGCTTCAGGCCCAGATTTTGGCCTCGGACATTGCGACTGTCGGCAAGTTCACGGTAAAAGTAACCAACCCGCCACCCGGCGGCGGCAATTCCAATGGCTTGATATTTACCGTTCAGAACCCTGTGCCCGGCATCGGCTCGCTATCGCCGGACACAGCCTTGGCGGGCGGCACTGCCTTTACGTTGACGGTCAACGGCAGCAACTTCATCTCTACCTCAAAAGTTTATTGGAATGGCACCAAGCTTTCTACGACATACGTCAGCAGTGCTGTACTTCAGGCGAACGTGCCTGCCAGTGCCATTAAAACGGCCGGCACGGCCAGCGTTACCGTGGTCAACCCCGCTCCGGGCGGGGGCACTTCGAATCCTGAAACGTTCTACATTAACAATCCAGTTCCCAGCCTCACATCATTGGAACCTTCCAAAATCAAGGCGGGAAGCCCCGCCTTCACCTTGTACATTTACGGATCGGGTTTTGTGTCTACATCCCAGGCATTGTGGAACGGATCCCCGCGAACCACCACCTACGGGGGCCCAGGCAAAGTGACAGCGCAGATATTAGCGTCGGACGTCGCCAAAGCAGGCACCGCACAGGTCACAGTCGCTAACCCGGCGCCGGGCGGCGGCACCTCGAACCCGCTGACCTTCACCATCACCAATTAAGAGTGGGAGTTTCGTACAGAGTGTGTGCGTTATCGTTCCGTGAGCAGCCGATCCAGCGCCATGGCCGCCTCGTCTTGATTGCAAGAAGCCACGTACCACTCAATGGTTCGGCGCAGGCCTTCTTTGAACATCACTTTGGGCTCCCAACCTAACAGTTTCTTTGCCAACCCATTATCTGCCACGCGATTGAGTGGACCAGTTGGCATTTCCGGATGCAGCTCGATCTTCGGCCGGTAGTTGAACTTGTTGGCGATCTCGTGTACGGCATCGAGGACCCGAATGCGCTCCATCGTGCCCAGATTGATTCCCGATCCGTCGTCCACCTTTTCGGCGGCCAGAATGGTTCCCTCGACAATGTCGTCGATGTAGGTCCAATTCCGTATCTGCTCACCGTTTCCCCACACTATGAAAGGATCCTGCCGGGTATAGGCTCTGGCAATCATAGCGATGACCGCGTGGTTCTCGACGCCGCGCGGACCGTAGACGGTGAAATAGCGGCAGCTCGCCGACTTCATCCCCCAGTCTTTGTAATATGCGCGGAGCGTCATTTCGGCCATGAGCTTTGCCCAGCCATACATATTGTCAGCATCGTAGGGAGGGCCGACCATGTCTTCGGTGAGATACAACGTCTGGTTGGGATCGGTCTGTATGCCATTGGGATAAACGCACCCAGACGACGCATACACAACCTTTTCCACCTGGGCGCGGTGGCAAGCGCGGAAGACCAGGCCGTCCAGCAGAAGGTTGGTAGCACAAGCTGCCTGGTGAAGATCCACGTAGCCGCGACCGCCGTGGTCGGCTGCGAGGTGGAAAACCACGCTCATGTCTTCTACCGCCGCCTCGGCCACGCCGGTTTCCCGCAGATCCGCCTGGATGAACTTAACTCGGCCAGCTTCGATATGACCGTTGATGTTTTCAAGCTTGCCGCTGCTAAGATCATCGACTACGCGGATCTTGGCTCCACGCTTTACCAGAGCGTCCACCAAGTGAGAGCCGATAAGCGACACTCCCCCGGTCACCAGCACATTTCGATTCTTCCAGTCCACTTAAACTTTCTCCTCGGTTGTGAATTGTTCTTCCAATTCTTTCAGATTCGGCTTCGAGTGTATACCGGCGTAGCAATGCGAAATGATTTTCAAGATAGTACGGTCGGGCGCACCTTTGCGTTGTTTGCAAAGGTGGGGAGCGGGAATCTTTCCTCGAACTGTTACGGAATCACTTGGAACGGCACATTACTGGTTAACATGCCAGTAGGCGTGCTCACGCTGACATAGCCAGTCGTGGCCCCTGCGGGAACCGTGGCTTTAATAAACGTGTCAGAAACAACAGTAAAGCTCGCCGGTGTCCCGTTGAACGTAACAGCGGTCGTTCCAGTGAATCCCTGGCCTAGGATGGGACCACTCTGACCAACTGTGCCCATCGAGTACACGAAGGTTATGAACGGTCCAAGCCCCAGATCCATACTATAGATCGTGCCACAGCAGTCTCCCTGGAAACCGCCGGTTGATGTTGTCCCATACAGGACTCCATTTGTGTGCTGCGTCAACCCGCCGCGCGGACTGACACCGTCATCGTAGTCGTTGAAGTTGTACAGCACTGTCATCGCACCTGTCTGGCTGAATTCATACACCGTACCCTCACTAGCCTCCTGACCGAACAGACTGGTTCCATAGAAGTTCCCCTCAGTTGCCTGCACGAGGCGCCCGTAAGGGGTGTAAGGTCCCTGATCCCCTTCAAAGTCGTAAAGCGTTGTAAATTGTCCTTTAGCGTCGATCCTAAAAATTGTGCCGCGGCAGCCGTTGTTGCAGCCGCCATCCGCCGTTGTTCCGTACAAATTGCCATCGGTGCCCTGCATTAGGGTGTTGTAGTCGTAAGTTCCGTAAAGGGAACTTCCGAAGTCGTACAGAGTAGTCAGCTTGCCCTGTAGCGTAACTCTAAACACGGTATTCAGAGTTGTCCCATATAGATTTCCATCCGTAGCTTGAATCAGGCCATTATTCGGCTGGTTGCCATTGACGCTGTTGAAACTGAAAAGTGTGATGAGTTCTCCCTTAGGTGTCAGCTTGTAAACCGTTCCATAACCACCACCGGTGCCACCGTACGGAGTGGTTCCGTAAAGGCTGCCATCGCTGGCTTGCATCACACCTGCATAAGGACTTCCGCCATCAGCGCAGTTCTGCAGAGCGCAAAAGCTGTAGAGCGTGGTTAATTCGCCATGGGGAGTGATCCGGAAGACGGTACCGCCGTTGTTGGCTCCGCCGTACGACGTGGTACCGTAGAAGTTCCCATCGTATCCCTCGGCGAGCCCGGAATAAGGTCCCGCGCCATCAGTACAATTAGGCTGTGAACAAAAATTGTAGATGGTTTTGATGCCCGAAGGCGTTAGTTTGAACACCGTTCCGCAGCCGGCGGTACCCCCATAGCAATTCTTGTTGTTACCACCGGCACTCGTCGTTCCATAGAGGTAGCCGTCGAGGCCCTGGACAAGATTCACGTAGTCTGGCGCATAGCCATTGTTACCGTTGAAACTTACCAGCTTGGTGAAAGTTTGCGAGTGAATGGGAACGGCGATCGCAGCAAAAAGCATCAGCAGAAAGCTGCTCGTCTTCCATCCATTGAGTTTCGTCATTTAAGGCCTCCTTCAAACTTTGCAAACTACGGAATCACAAACGGCACATTGCTGGTCAACGTGCCGGTAGGTGTGGTCACGCTGACATAGCCGGTGGTCGCGCCTGGCGGAACGGTCGCAGTCAAATAGGTGTCGGAGACGACCCTGAAGGAGGCAGAAGTGCCATTGAAGGAGACGTTCGTCGTTCCCGTGAATCCTTGCCCGAGAATGCCGCCCGTCTGCCCTATTATGCCCACGGTGGGTACTAGCTTGACGAATGGGCCCAGAGCGAGATCAAAACTGTAAGCAACACCATTCCCGGAAGTCCCTCCTGCGGATGCCAGCCCGTAAATCTTTCCATTCGTATGTTGAACCGGGGTAGAGTATGGAGCGGCGCCATGCATGCCGTCAAAGTTGTAAAGAATTGAGTAGACGCCGTTCTGGGCGATCCGGAAAATCACGCCTTTACCCGCAGTCCCACCCGCCGACGTAACGCCATAGATGTTCCCGTCAGTAGCTTGAACAAGCCCCGCATGTGGCGCGGTGCCGTCATTGCGAATGTCCCCAAAGTAGTGCAACACGCTGAAGGCGCCTTGGAGTGTTAACCTGAAGACCACACCATTCCCGTGACCGCCGCCGCTGGTTGTCCCGTAGAGGACGCCGTCACTTGCTTGTATCACAGGGGAAAAAGGATTTTCTCCGTCACCACCATTAAAGGTGTGAATCATGGTCGCGACGCCGTACGTTGTCATCTGAAAAACGCTATTTTCGCCCTCGTTGAGAGTGGGATAGGTTGTGCCGTAGAAGTTCCCATCACTTGCCTGGAGGAGGGGGGCGTCGGAATATCCGGGGATTTGGCCGATCGGAACAAATGTCCCCGAGGATGAGATTCTGTAGGAGACACCAGGAAAGTCAGAGAATTTCGACGTGACCCCGTAGAAATACCCGTCCGAGCCTTCGATCGGCGGCGCCGAGGGATTACCGCCTTCGCCGAAGCCACCTGTGAAGCTATACAAAGAGACTCCGCCATTCGTTGTGCCCTTGAAAATCGTCCCATAGCCCGATGCGCCACCTTCGTTCGTGGTGCCGTAGAACCTTCCGTCCGTCCCGAGGGTCAGCCCGCCAAAAGGAACGGATCCATGCACGTAATCAAAGTTGAAAAGGTCCGAGTATGCGCCCGTGGGGGTGAGCTGGAACAAAACGCCGCAGAGGGACGGCTTGCACTCCTTGCTGCCGCTGTCCCCCCCGGTAGGCGTGGTGCTGTATAGGTTCCCGTCGCGTCCCTGGGCCAGAACCCCGCGAGGATCCGCGCCACCCGTCAAACGAAAGTTGTACAGGTCGGTGTAAGTCTGGGCGGGTGCGGCAATGGCTGTTACGGTCGAAAGCATCAGGAGAAAGCAGCTCGTCTTCCATCCATTGAGTTTCGTCATTTGAGATCTCCTTCATACAAAAATTTCGAACTACGGAATCACATGGAACGGCACATTGCTGGTCAGCGTGCCGCTGGGCGTGATCACGGTGACATAGCCCGAGGTCGCTCCATCTGGTACGTGAGTCAAAATTAGCGTGGGCGATTTCACTTTGAATTGGGCTGGCGTGCCGTTAAATGTCACACTGGTCGCGCCGCTCAATTTATTCCCAAGGATTCCAACCTCCGCGCCTGCAGTGCCAGCACCCGGCAGCGTTTCCACGAACGGGACAAGTCCCACAGAGAGACTAAACACCGTGCCTTGGCCATATTTACTTACAGTTGTCCCATAAAAGTTCCCGTTGGTAGCCTGCACCAGACCATTAGGGTCAACGCCGTCCGTGCAGCAAAAGCTGTAGAGGGTGGTCAGTTGGCCCGCCGGAGTGAGTTCAAAAATTGTGCCCCCTCCGTTGGCCCCGCCATTCACAGTTGTCCCGTAGAAGTTTCCATCGCTGGCTTCCACCAGACCATTCGGCCCTCCACCGTCAGGGCAGGGGGATTGCGAGCAAAAGTTGTAGAGGGTAGTCAACTGGCCCGCCGAGGTGATTTCGAACACCGTACCACCCCCGTTGGCCCCACCCCCATCGGTTGTCCCGTAGAAATTCCCGTTAGTGGCTTGGACCAGACTCATACTCGGGTATTCCCCGTCAGTGCAGTTGGGTTGGGAACAAAAGGTGTAAAGCGTGGTCAGCTGGCCCGCCGTGGTGATTTCAAAGACCGTACCCACCGTATTTCCCTCCAAACCGATCCCACCGCGATTCGTTGTCCCGTAGAGATTCCCGTTCGTGGCCTGCACCAAACCCGCAAGCGGCTCCCAGCCGTCAGCGCAGTTGGGCTGCGAACAAAAACTGTAGAGCGTGGTCAGCTTGCCTGCAGGAGTGATTTCGAAGACCGTGCCGCAGCCAGAGGTAATATTAGTGGTACAGGAAGAAGCGTTGTTGGCCCCACCGGATTGCGTTGTCCCGTAGAAATTTCCGTTGGTGGCTTGCAATAGGCCTGCATACGGCTCCACGCCATCAGTGCAGTTGGGTTGCGAGCAAAAGCTATAGAGCGTGGTCAGCTTGCCTGTAGGAGTGATTTCGAAGACCGTGCCGCAGCCAGCGAGGCAGTACGTGCCGTTATCGTTGGCCCCACCGTAGAGTGTTGTCCCGTAGAAATTCCCGTTGGTAGCCTGCACCAGACCTGACTGCGGCAGCTCGCCGTCTGTGCAGTTAGGCGCCTGGGGGCAGAAGCTGTAGAGCGAGGTCAGTTTTCCACCGGGAGTGACTTCGAAAATTGTGCCCCCTTGGCTACCGTTGGCCCCACCATGCTCGGTTGTCCCATAAAGATTTCCGTTGACCCCCTGAACGAGAGACCCTCTGGGGTACGCGCCGTTCATCCGATCGAAATGTGCCAGAGTTTTGAATGTCTGTGCTGGCGCGGCAATCGCTGCCCCAGCGCAGAGTAGAAGAACAGCCCCGGCCATTTTCCATGCATTCAGTGTTGCCATCGAAATTCTCCGTGGTGCGAAATCGAATCGCGGCCCAACGCACGCGAGAGAAGCGGGACATGCCCAGCCGTGAACCACAGGAGGAGAACGTTACCAACAGCCGAGCACAGGAATTATCCCCTCTTGCGCGGTTCGGGTCAACCACCAAAGCCCTGTCTGCGCTGTCCCGCGCAGGCTACGCTCCATGCTAGACTCGCGATATCCATGAGCAAACATTCGCGCAAGAATGCTTCCATAAACCGCGCATTCGCGATCGCATTCATAGCCCTGTTCCTGACTTCCCTGCCCTGCTTCGCTCAAGTCCAGGAAAGCTTTTTCGGCCTCCATCAGAATAAATACACTCGCGGAGAGCCTTGGCCGACCGTCCCTTTTAGCATTCGCCGCACGGTGAGCGATCGCGTTACCTGGGATGACATCGAAACTTGTCCCGCCGGCGCGAATCCCAGCGATTCCTGTTATCGCTGGGGACACAACCGTGAAGACGGAGATTTCGACAAGGTCGTGAACGACGCAGCCGCCCACGGCGTCGACGTCATGTTCACGGTCTACGATACCGCGGGATGGATTTCCAACCGTGGCGAGCGCTGCCGTGCGAAGGGCGTCCCCGATGCTAACTGCGCCGGACCAGCCGATGTCGATTGCGGATCGAACTCCATCGGATTATGCGATCCCCCCGCCGATGTCGATGCCGTCGTCGGCAGCGGCGAAGGTGACGGTTCCGACAAAGCCTTCAAGGATTTCGTTACCGCCGTTGCGACTCGCTATGGAAAGAAAATCAAATACTGGGAGATGTGGAACGAGGCTCCCAACATTCGTTCCGCGAATCCCCAGTATTGGACATTCAAGCAGTGGGCCCGAATGACGAAAGACTTTCACGATGTCGTGAAAGCGGTCATCCCCGGCGCTGTCATTCTCGCTGCCAATACCTGCCATTGCTCTCCGCGCGGTTCCGCCGACTTTGACGATTGGACCGAAGGCTATTTTGCTGCGCTCGACAAATACGGTCCGTCGGTAGTGGACGGAATCACGTTCCACGGATACTTCCCTCGCCCGGAACGCAATGTGGAGATGGTGCACGACCTCACCGACATCATGAACAAGCATGCCAGCGTGCGCGGCAAGCCGGTCTACGATAGCGAAGATGCATGGCCAGGCGGCGGCATCTTCACGCGCGGGGATGGCAGGCCCGACTGGGATATGCGGGCAGCCTGGCTGGCTCGCTCTTTGATCGTCACCGCGTCACTCGGCGTCAAACAATACATCTTTTTTGGCTGGGATCTAGGGCCGGTGGGACAGATGTGGGCCCGTGAACAGCAACCGTGGAACTGTACCACTCCCAACGTTCACGGTGAGATCGGCTATCTATGCCCGACCGCTCCGGCTTACGAGCAAGTGCGATCCTGGCTGCTGGGGGCGGTCTTTGACAAGGAATGCGGTCCGAAGGACCTGGGGTTTCTGTCAGGAAAGGTCTGGCTCTGCGACTTCAGCAAGAACAACGGAAGCTACCATGGCCGGTTGGTCTGGAGTGAAGGCACAGACTCAGTAAACTACACGCCGGATCGGCAGTTTGCCATCAGGAAGGAATTAGACGGAAGTACGGCGGAAGCAGCCAAGGGCGCGCTTCGGATCGGGCCGAGGCCAGTGCTGCTAGAGATGAAGTAGCCGTCGGGAGCGTCAACGCTAGTTCCAGGAGGATCAGGACTGACAGCAGGGGTATCGGAGGATCAAAGTAGCCACGACAAAACTACTGAATCACCGTGCCAGTCAATCCAAAGGACAAATACCCGCACTGACTTCCATTGAAGCCAAACTGGCACACGTTTTCCCAGTGCGGCATGATGACTACCGATGCTCCGGGCTCACCCGCTTGGTGAAATGCAAAACCAGTTCGTCGTCGAGCACGAGCTGCGCACCCTCTTGGAGGAAGCGGTCGTGGTACGCGATTCCGCGGCCATCGAGAATATACCCTCGCTTGCCGTACAAGCGTTGCGCCGCGTTGTATCCGGGATGAAGCCCGACGGCGATACCCACAGTTGAACTCCGCTCACCCGCCAACGTCTCCACTTCGTCAAGCAGCTGGGTGGCAATCCCTTGCCGCCTGAACTCCGGTAAGACATTGAGGTCCTGGATCTCGGGAATCCCGGCTTCTGCGAAGGGTGGATACGTTGGCTGCCAGTTCAATGTGACGTAACCTGCAAATCGTCCGTCCGAAAACGCAACCCGGCAGACACGCCGTCCCCCAGCTTGTTCCTCCAGGTAACGCCGATACTGCGCCTCGGTCTTCTTCCAGCCGATGCGCCGAAATGCCGCTGCGATCGTCGCCGGATCACTGTCATGCAAGGCACGAATCTGAACTGAGATGTGCATCTCGATGGAATGGCTGAAAACCAGGATCAATCATAGATGTCTGATCAAGAGGTGCAAACAGGCGAGGTGTACGAAGCCGAGAAAGTTCTCGATGTGGTATTCCCATCGGGTGACAAGTCGGCGGAAGTTGTGCATCCACGCAAAGAGCCGCTCCACTCTCCCGCGCCTGCGGTAGCAACCCAACTTACGGGCATCCTGACTCCTGCTGCGGTTGCGCCGGTTGGGCGCGATCGCACGAATTCGCAAATCAACCATCTATGAGACAGGTTCTAGTGTCGTAGTTCGTTTGGCGGGTTCAGGTGGAGCGAAGGTGTTCCAAATGCTGAGGCTATAAAACACCACAAACACGATCAGCCAGCACGCACGGTAAACCGCACGGCTGGCTGATCCAAATGCAGGATGTGAAAAACGACTGGCTGGCTAGAACATCGTGTAGATGAATGGCGCGAGCGAGGTTGCCTCTCCGACAATCAAGAGTACGCCCAGAAGCACCACTGCCACGATAACCGGCAGAATCCACCAACGCTTCTTGCCAAAGAATCCGAATAACTCGCCTGCGGTTTGTAATTTGTTTACCGAGCTGCTGATGACACCCATACTTCCTCCTGGAATTTATGATCTTATCACTGCAAAAGTCTTAACTAACTTGCTCAGGCCATTTCAGGAATGGCCGTTTGTTCTCGAACCTGACCGCCGCAACGCTTGCACCATAACCGGCAAAACAAACTTGTGGAAGTCAGCGTAATGCCGCTTTTTCCAGAATAGGCTCGGGTCCTGGCTGATGCGGTACCAGAATTCCAGGCCGCGATGCTGCATCCAGCGCGGCGCCCGCTTCCGCATTCCGATGTGGTAGTCAAACGCTCCACCCACAGCGCCCGTAAAGCGAGCCTCAATGCGTTCGCGGTTCGTCCACACCCAGCGTTCCTGCAACGGAGCTCCCAGGCCCACCCAGAAGATGTCGGGCTGGGTGCGCGCGATTTCGCCCAGGATATATTCGTTGTTCTTGCCTTCAATCGGACCCCACGGAGGCGTCCATGCTCCCACAATCTTGATATTCGGATGCAGCTTCTGGAAAGCTTCGGCAGTGCGTTCCGCTTTCCGGTCGCCGCCGCACATAATGTAAACGGTATAGCCCTTCTCCGCCGCCCGTTGGTTCATTGCCGTCAGAAAATCCGGTCCGCAAACCCGGCTGGGCACCGGATCTCGCAGCACACGGCTGGCCCATACCAGTGGGATTCCATCTGGCATGGGGAAATCGGCATCGTTCAAGGTCTGGCAGTACGAAGGGTTGCTGCGAGCCTCAATTACGTTATAGACGTTGATGAAGACTCCGTAGGTGCGCTCGTCGTTCCGGATTGCCTGTTCAACCTCATCCACCGTTTGCGCTAGGCTCAGCGGACGCACCCGCACTCCCAGGATGTCCACCCGGCGACCGTTGCCGTTCGTCATCTCCGGCAAGCTATCCATAGATAAATCTCGACATACGCTCATTTCGAAATCCGTCCCTAGGCAACTTCCTGCAGCGTGCGCAGATATTGACTCTTCTCGGTCAGCAGTTTCAGTGTCTCGATGTTGTAATACTGTGGGTTGTCCCAATCCTGAAACCGGTCCATGTTATCGATCAGGTGCTTCACAATGCCCTTGACGTCGTGATTGGGATGGAAGCTGAGCGTGTTCTCTGCTTTTTCGATGCTCACCTTGTAATTGCGGAAATCCGTCTTGTGGTGGATGGTGAGGCGCACCGAGATGCCCAGTTGCTCCTCGATCGCCATCTTGACCAGGTCGCCGACTTCTCCCACCGTGTAATTTCCCGAAGCAATGTTGAAAACTCCGGAGATTTTGTCGCTGGCTTCGATGGCGCGGATATAGGCATTGCTGGCATCCTCGATGCTGAGGATGGGCCGCCAGATGGATGGATTATTCACCGTGATTTCGCGGTTGCGAATCGCATTCTTGAACATGGTGTTGATAATCAAGTCGAGCCTCATGCGGGGGCTATAGCCTGAAACCGTGCCCTTGCGCAACGAGATCACGGAGAATTGTTCGTCCATCAGGTTCATGACTGCCTGTTCACCCTGAAGCTTGGAAATCCCGTAAGGATACGCCGACGCGACTGGCCGCGTTTCATCGAACAATTCATTATCGGTATAGCCATAAACCGAGCATGAACTGGCATACACATAGCGCTTCACGTTCGCTTTCTTGGCTACATACGCCAAGTATGCGGGAGCAGCGGCGTTAAAGATGAAGTTCTGGCTAGGCGAGTACTCGGCCATAGGATCGTTGGAAAGGCCGGCCAGGAAAACCACCTGTTGATAGCTTTGCAAATCATCGACGGTGAGGTCGAAGATATCTTTCTGGATAATCCCAGTCTCCGGTGGCAGATGGTTTCCGAACCAGAACAGGTCAACCACGTCCACGTCATAGCCGCGTTCCAGCAATTTTGGAACCAGCACCGAACCCAGATAACCTGCTCCGCCAGCGATTAAGATCTTCATGATTGATTCCTTATCTCCCCACCATGGTGTGAACATCTGCGTACTTGAAGTTTTCTGATTCCGGTCTTGCCAGCCACTCCTTCAACGTCTGCGCCTTCACATCTTTATCAGAAAGCTGCACATCGCGAATCGGCCATTGAATACCGACTTCCGGATCATCCCAGCGAATTCCCGACTCCCCGCGATTGTTGTAAATGCCGGTGCACTTATACTGAATCTCCGCATAATCACTGAGCACGCAGAAACCGCGGGCAAAGCCAGCCGGAGCCCAGACTTGCTTGCGGCTTTCCGCCGAGATCTCCGCCCCAAACCACTTCCCCAGCGTGGGCGATCCTTTGCGGATATCCACCGCGACCAGGAACGCTGTCCCCCGCGTAACCCGCATCAGTTTTCCCATGGGCGGCTCCCACTGGAAATGTAATCCTCGAAGCACTCCCCGCACCGACCCGGAATGGTTGTCCTGCACAAACTCTGTGGGCAAACCCAGGCCTTTGAACAGATCGGCCCGGAACACTTCGGTGAAGAAGCCGCGATCATCCTGAAACACTTGCGGCGCCAGGACCCAAACATCTCCCAAATGTTTCGATTCGACTTTTAGTTCCATGCCGTCTTTATGCTCCAAGTCCTATGCGATGGGCGGACAGATTCGCCGTTGAAACAGGTAGCGCAGCTTTCGACAATATGAACCGGTCCATAATAAGCGCGTCCAGCCCGGAGCTGAAATAGCTGCGCATCGCGTCTCGCGGTGTCACCACCAAAGGCTCTCCAAACAAATTGAAAGATGTGTTCAGCAACATGGGAGCCGGAGCATCTTCGCCGAAGCGCTTCAACAAAGACCAGAACGCAGGGTTGCTGCGCCGGTCAACCACATGCAGCCGTACTTGGCGGTTCGGCAGAAGAAAGCTCTCCGGTAAGCATTCCGTGCCCGGCCGGACCGTTCCCACGGAATTCATAAAGCGGCACTGCGGTGACGCCTCAAAATACTTGTCGCAGTCTTCCTCAGGAACAGAAATTGCGAACGGCCGAAACCACTCCCGGTGCTTGATGAAATCATTCAGGTTTTCTTTCACGTAAGCTGCCCAGGGCGATGCAAGGACGCTACGGTTCCCCAAAGCTCGCGGCCCAAACTCCGCCGCTCCCTGGAACCACGCAACGATCTTGCCCGATTGCAGCAACTGCACTCCCACATCGAGCTTCCGCTCTTCTGTATTCGAAAATATGTAGCGGTTCTTCGAGTTTTCCAGCACATCGCGGATCGCCGACCGGTCGAACCTCGGTCCTAAGTACGCGTGGGGTAAGGTGTCGCTTCGAGGCTTCTGCAGCACCTGATGCCAAAGCAAGCGGGCGGCTCCGAGAGAAGCGCCGGCATTCCCTGGGGCAGGAGGAACAAATACCTGGTTCATTCCCAGATGCTTCTCCAGCGCAGCAACCAGCAACACATTCTGGAAAAGCCCTCCGGCGAAGCAAACCTCCTGGATTCCCTCGCGCCGGCGCAGATCTTCGACAACATCCTTCACCACTTCGGTACATGCCGCCTGAATGCTGCTGGCAAGCGCCTTGCGCTGGCCCTCTTCAAGCTGTCGTGGATCCGCAGGCAGACCAACTTCGTGATAGAACTTCTCAGAGAAAGACAGCTGATGGGCGAGGCCGCGATTGAAAAAGCTGTAGTCTAGACGCGGCCGCGTGCGGTCCTGTCCCTGAAGCATCTTCAGGAATATATCCTTGTATAAGGGCTCGCCTTCCAGGCTGAGCCATTGGGTTTTGTGTTCGTCGCGATGCGGCCGGAACCCGACTAACTGGGTGATTTGCGAATACACCCACGCCAGCGAATGCGGGAAGGCGATGGTGCGCAATACTCGAATGCGATTTCCTTCGCCGACAGCCAGCATGCATGAATTTCCGTCGCCATCCTCGTTCATGGTGACGATCAAAGCGCGGTCAAACGAGGAGGCAAAAAATGTGCCGGCGGCATGGCAGAGATGATGATCGAAAGCGTGAACTTTGTGGCCGCTTCCCGTCGCCGATCGACGGAGCACGCGCAGACCATTCAGCTCACGGGTGAGCGCCCCGAGTTCGTTCACACCGTAGTACGCGCTGGCGACTGGCCCCAGGGCAGACAACCGGGTGCGTAACAGAGATTTTCGTGACCAACTGCGGAACGGCCGGGTAGCCACCGCGACCATGTCGATGCCTTCCCAGCTGGTTCCAACGCTGTCGAAACACGACTGGATGGCAGCGTCAGAGCGATCGCGACTGCCCCCGCGCTCAACTTTGTCGCTTTCAATCGCAGCCGTAGGAACTCCGTCCTCTAATAAAGCTGCCGCAGTATCGGGTTTGAGAGACGACAATCCCAGGATGCGCATGTTTCTAATCTCACAACGGACTGATAGAAACCACACCAGCGACGCCGGACGGAGCCTGACCCCGTTGATGTTAAACCTTACTGAACTCCCACATCTCGGTTATTGGTCGGCGTAGACATCGGCCTGCTATCCCGATGCGCCTCTTTCATTGTGGGGGAAGTGCATACAAAGGCATTATTATCAATGTCTTAGAGGAACAACCAACAACCGCTGCTCTAGCTAAGGTAGGGGGTATGCTGCCTTACTGCAAGTAGCCGAAAGCTCTAGAGAAGAAAGACTCTAGCACCCTACATTTGAGAGCCTAGAAGTTTGTGCTCGAAAAATAGTATGTGGGGAAAGTGTCAGGCACGGTAGTTGGCGTGATCAGTGGATTGCTCCTGCCGGCACTATTGATGGTTGCATTGGTCAGAATGTAATTGAAGCCGGTAATCGGGGAACCAGACAACAGAAAGTCGGTTGGCTGACCGGAGTCCCCGAAGCCCGGATTTACGGTCGCGGTCCCGCCCGGATCCTCCCTCATTGGCAGTGGCTTTCCATTCACCAGCGGATTGCCGGTCTGCCATTGAGAAAAGGTCAAGCCTGTGTATTGCGGGTTTTGTAGTTGGCCGCAGTTATCGGCCTGGTTTGGAGGAGGGGTCGTACTCAAAATCTGAAAGCCATTTTGGTCCTCAGCAAATTCGCCGTCGGTCCTCCAGTAAAGGTTCCCCTGGAAATTCTGGAATTGGTTGTAGGGCAAACCGCAGGAGTCGGAACATCCATTGACTGGATAGAAGCTATTGGTCTCGTTGAGGTCAAAATAGAAAAGATTGTGTTCGACATTGGCGCGCAACTTGTAAGTACAATTCTGCGGCCAGGGATTTTGTTCCTCGAACATGGCTCTCCGCCCATAAGCCACGATGTTGTTGCTGAAGGTGTTCGCAGGCTGCCCGCTAGCCGGACCTTGGGTCTCTACTAATCCGCTCGATGCGATGTGGTACACAACATCATTCTCCGCCAGTACGCCGGCGGATTGGGAATCCAGGTAGATACCATGACCGCCGTATCCGGTTCCAGGTATGCCGGCATCGATGATCGACGAATCGGTCACATCGTGGACAAGGTTGTTGAGGATCTGATCTCCCGTCCCGCTTCCGTTCGCCCCCCCGATGTTGTAGTAAAGCGCACCGCCGTCCGAAGTGATGCCTTCCATCACATTCCAGATGTGGTTGTACTGGGTGACGATGTTAATCCCGTTCGCCGACTGGTTGTGCGAATAGCATCCATCTGTACATATGGAAATGCCAGCATGATA
>Ga0307478_10001588_pt1 | contig 19373 bp, 19 predicted proteins | sample atmos_gasesECM4C_2_FD_203713 | JGI IMG/M metagenome (GOLD analysis project Ga0307478, IMG submission 203713) | Hardwood forest soil microbial communities from Morgan-Monroe State Forest, Indiana, United States - atmos_gasesECM4C_05 | ecosystem: Environmental > Terrestrial > Soil > Temperate... | reverse complement strand
GGCGGAAAGGCAGGCTCGCAACTGTTCGGAAGTATCGCCAGCCAGAACGAACCACCGTCGCTGACCGCGTCATTCATGTTGTAGTTGGATGACCCGCTCCACGCGCCGCGATTGTTGATTCCTGCCGACAAAATCTGCCAGTTGGGATTTACAAGCGAAGGCTTAGAGCCCGTGTTCGCCGCGTTGGCGATCCAATACGAGCCGGAGTCATACACCGCATCCGCAGGGTTGTACAGGATGCCGCTGTTCCAGCTTTGGCGGTTGCTGATTCCGGCCGGACCCACGGGGCCCTGCAACCCCGTTAGACCTTGTGGACCTACGGGACCCACTGCGCCTGTAGCACCCGTTGTCCCCGTCGGACCCTGCGGGCCGGTCGGACCTGCTGGGCCCGCCACACCTGCGGTTCCGATTGAGCCCTGTTGCGCCAAGACAGCCCACTGTGTTGGATTGATGTCGGGTTGATTGCCGACGTTGGAGGCCACCAGCGAAATGTAGCTTGAGCCGTTATAGAACACCGCAGAGCCGACACCGTAGGTGGCGCTCTGAGAAAACGGTCCCTGAAACGCCACCGGAGGACCCTGTGGCCCTTGTGTGCCAGGCGCGCCCGGAACACCGGCCGGTCCTTGCATTCCTTGCATGCCCGTCAGACCGATGGGCCCCTGAGGCCCGCCCGCGCCCGTTGCTCCAACAGGACCTTGCGGCCCTGCCGGACCCGCTGGTCCCTGAGGTCCTTGAGTTCCAGTCGCGCCCGGAAAAGTTTGGTTGGGAGCAAAGGTGAGAATGCCGTTCGGGGCAACAGATAGTCCCGTAGCCGTGGGCGTTGCACCCGAAGCACCGAAAAGTAGATCAAGGTTTGCCGAGGGAGTTGCGCCATCGGCATTCACCGCCTGCCAGCGAAATGTCTGATTGCTAGCCGTGGTCCCATTGGAGGCCGAAGCGGTCAGATCCAGCGGACTCGAAGGCGATCCCGAAGTTGGCGGATTTCCCGTCGCGGGCAATACTTCTCCACCCAGAGCGGTCAACATCCCGCCCGTCGAAAGGCTGCCCGCAAAATTGTTTGTGGCCGCGTTCAGTTGCGGCACTACGGTCGGATCTATGGAAAGTGTGCCCGTGGACGTGATCGGTCCGCCCGTCAGGCCAAGACCGCTGGCCACGCTGGCCACCGAACCGCTACCGCTGCTCATGTTGGAGCAGACCCAGGAATCGCCATTCCACATGAGGACCTGTTTGGCGGCGCAGGTCTGAATCAGGCCGAGAACTAAGGACCCGTTGCCGCCGCCTGCCAGTCCTAAGCCAGCGGGTGTAACAATGGAGGAGACGGTGTTGGGAAAAGTCTGCGTCGGGACAAACGTGACTGGCGCGCCGAACGTCACCGCCCCAGTGAAGTTCGCCCCCCCGGTAACAGCCAACGAGGAGGGGGACTTGACCGTTCCCATGGTCACGTTGCCGACAAGAAATGTAGCGGTTTGGTCGGCCGGGTTCCCAATCCGGATGGTGCTTGACTCAGTCGCAGTCGCGGCCGCGACAGGGCCAATGTAGATGTTGTTGCTGCCAGATGCGAGGTTGGAGCCGGCGCTGTCGCCGATCCCGATGTTGTAACTGCCGGACAGCAGGCCTCCGAGCGCACTATTGCCAAATGCCGCGTTGTGTCCACCTGAGTTGTTCACATTGAGGGCGCCAGCGCCAAAAGCGGAGTTCGATCCGCCTTGGTTCGTAGCGAGCGCGCCTCTTCCGAAGGCAGAGTTCTCCGAGCCCGCCGTGTTAGCCCTCAAGGCATTGAAACCGAACGCAGAATTGTCGATGCCCCCCGCGTTGGAGTTGAGCGCGCGAACACCAAAGGCAGAGTTGTTGTAGCCCCCCACTATGGAGTTGAGGGCCAGGTTTCCCACTGCGGTGTTGGCCGATCCTGTATTGCTAACCTTCAGGTTCCCCGCAGCTATCCCAAGAAAGGTGCTACCACCGAAATTGTGCAGGAAAGGTTGGCTCGCCATGGTGACCACCCCTACGGTAGTCCCACTCGCCGTGAGGGCTGTTCCCGGAAGACTGAGGTTGCCGGCAAGATTCACGCTCCCGTTTGTCTCCGAAATGGTCGAGCTCACGATATTGCACGGCGTCGTGAACTTGGCAATGAAAGTCCCTGAGCCATTCCCGTCACTCGTGACGTTGCCGCAGGCGGTCACTGCCTGCGGCGCGGCCGCCGCTTGCTTAGGCAGCGCTGGCGCGTTCGCACGAAGTGCGGAAATAGTTTCAGCTATTTCTTGCGCGCCCGTCGGCGGCGCAGTCTGGTTCGCCAGAACGAACGCTGAAGGCGGTAGCCCGCCAATCGTGGCCGCGTCACCGGCTTTCAGCGCATACGGCACGCTCAACAGCGCGACGCGCGGCTGCTCGGGCTGGTGTGAGATTTGCACGCCGAGCCAGCGCGGTTCTCCGGACGCAAAAAGTTCGAGCGGGAGGCCCTCCGTTAGCGTCGCACCGAGCGTGACGGAGTAGTGGCCGGTCGAGTCCGCTTGCACATTTTGCGTTTCCATCCACAGCGTTGAACCGCCGGATTGCTCCGGATAAATGGCAAACGTGATGCCCACCGTGCCCGTCAGAGCCTTGCCGTCCTCGCCCATGGCTATGCCGGAAAAGCGCACCAGGCGGGGCACGGGCGAAACGGCTGCCGCCCCCGGAATTGTGGGGCCGGCGAGGGCAGACTCTCTGGAAGAGTCTTGCTGCGCATGAGTGTCGATGCCTGAAGATACAAGCACGAGCACGAGCAAGGCGATGCGATATTTCATGAAAGACTCCTGTGGGAAGAAACGAAACCCTCGGGCGAATGAAACTGCGCTGGAGAACAGAATGGCGCTGGGTGTTTCGTAAGTATTCATGCCAACTTTCCTGTGCAACTGCCCTCCAGATTCTTGGAACTCGTGCATGGCTGAGTATCGCGTTGCGGCGCTACTTCGCTCAAGCGCCCACGTTCGGATTCCAATGCCGAGGCAAGCCACTCCTGAAATTCCGTTTCGTTAGCGACGGGGACAGATCGTTGCATGAGCCGTCGAATCCGGGGACGTTGAGCGGGAGTGTGCGGGGAACGGTTCTGAACGTCAATGTACGGACGAAAATTTAGTTCTGTAGTAAGTCTTACTAGGCAGCCGTCTGATAATAAGAAGGTTAGTCCCGCTTAGCTGACTCGCCTTCAAAGTCCTGCTTCCATGCTAAACTCTGCCCAGCCCCCGGGGTTCCCCAAAAGGAATATTTATGGAGCAGGCTCCCAGCTCGCCAATGCTCAAGTTCGGTCCTTACCTTGTGGACCAGGCAGCCGGTGAAGTTCGCAAGAACGGCTCCCGCATCCGGCTGCAAGAAAAACCCTTGCGCGTGCTGGCGCTTCTGGCCGAACGACAAGGCCAAGTAGTCACTCGCGACGAACTTAAAAAGCGCCTCTGGCTCGAAGATACCTTTGTCGATTTTGAGACCGGCCTGAACACCGCTGTAAGCAAACTCCGGGACGCCCTTTCCGATAGCGCTGAAACTCCCCGTTACATCGAAACCATCCCACGCCGCGGCTATCGCTTCCTGGCTTCGGTAGAGGTCGTGGACGCAAACGGGCATGGGTTGGCGGCGCCCTCTGCCACTCCTGCCAAGGTGCTGGCGCCGCCCGAATCGGTCCCGCCTGGGGTCTCAACCTCGCTACCCGGAACAATCGCACCGGCGGCGCAGAAGCTGTCTTACTCTCACAAGCAGATTGAAGAGCTACGCTCGTCCAACGCCCTCTGGCTTCGGGGAACAATTGCGACGGCAGTCTTGATGTTGGCGTTCACGATCTGGTGGCTGACGCCATTGCCCACTCCGCAAATCACAGATTTCTATCGTGTCACGCAAACGGGACGCTTGGACTACCAGGTGCGGCCGGCGACGGACGGAGTTCGTATTTTTTATGTACAGCGGGCGGGCGACCACTACGACCTGATGCAGTCCTCCCCCAACGGCGGAGAAGCGCAGAAGATTGCGGGTCCCTTTCCCAACACGATGATTTGGGACGTAACACCGGACGGCTCAAAATACCTCATCACCAGCATCACGCGCCGCGGCGAACCTTCGCCTTTGTGGCTGTGGCAGGCCACGGGTGGCACACCAGTGAAAATCGGGGACATCGCTTCGGGCAGTGCCACGTTCTCGCCGGATGGTAAGCAGATCGTCTACCACATCCACCAGGATCTGCTAATTGCCAACACCGACGGAACGGGGGTGCGAAAACTGGGAACGTTTAAAGACGCACCCGACTCTCCAGTTTGGTCACCTGATGGACAGAAGATCCGTTTCAATTGGAATACCGAGAATCGAGTTCCCGGCGAGATTTGGGAAATTGGCGTCGACGGAAGCAATCTGCACGCTGTACTGCCCAATTGGGAATCTCCGCCAAGACAGTGCTGCGGCACCTGGACGCCGGACGGACGTTACTTTTTGTTCACAGAAAATTCTCGGCCCAATACTCGGCTCTACGCGATCCGTGAAAAGAGCAGCGGGTGGCGGCGTAGCCCTCGTGGGCCTTTCCTGTTGGCCTCAGAGGCAACCGGTTCGTGGAGTCCGTTGGTGGACCGTGACGGAAGACACGTTTATTTTTACGGTTCGAGCATGCAGAGTGACCTGGAGACGCTGGACCTGGCAACGCAGCAATTTTCCGCGCTGCTTCACGAAACGCAACCGGTAATGCTCAGCGTTTCTCCAGATGGCCAGTGGATTAGCTACATGCAAATGTCGACTGGCATGCTTTGGACCAGCCGTCTGGATGGCAGCGCGTCGAAGCAGATCCCATTGCAAGGCATGGGCGGAGCATTTCCGCGGTTATCTCCCGATAACCGCCGGATTGCGTTCACTGGGCTCAATCTCGGCGGGCCGGAAAACGTGTACCTGGTTTCCGCCGACGGCGGTACCCCGCAACCCGTTTTGGCGGGAGAGTCCAACCTGAGCGACCCGGATTGGTCGCCGGACGGCTCGCGGCTGGTGGTGGACCGCGATATCCAGCCGGGGCAACAGCAGAAAACATCTTCGATGCTGGCGATCGTGGACTTGAAGAACTTGAAGATTGAAAACGTGGCGGGTTCGGAGGACCTGCATCAGCCGCGGTGGTCGCCAGACGGGCGGTATATTGCCGCCGTATCAGGAACGCAAAACGAGACCCGGGTGCTCGACGTCGCTGCACAGACCTGGCGAACGATCGCACAAGGAAAAAGTGTCAGCTATCCGCTGTGGTCCAAAAATAGCGCCGATGTCTACTATCAGGACCTGCTGTCGCCGGGGCAACCGTTGTACCGTGTACGGGTGGCCGATGGAGCGCGGACGATGGCCGCGTCGTTTCAGAAGATACTGGACTCAGGAATCTCGAGATGTGTTTTCGTGAGCCTTACTCCCGAGGGGTCTCCGATCATCGCGTTCGACCGAAGCACTTCCGATATTTACGGCGCTCGATTAGTGCTTCCATAGCTTCTTCATAAATTCCCGGATCATCAAAAAGTGCCTTTCGCGGCGCGGCTGGAAGCACGGTACACGCTCCGTTGGATTATTCCGCGCGAGACGACAGACGGAAAGCCCGCGAAACGCTGGCGACGCTGCTGAATCTCTGGAAGAACGCCGATCCCAATCTTCCCCTCTTAAAACAAGCCAAGGCCGAATACGCAAAGCTGCAATAGTTCAGCTCCATGTAAAACGCTACTGTGGAGCAATTTGTCGCCGTGCCATCCGTGCCGCAAGTATTTTGTGCTAATCGCCGACGCCATTCGCTCTTATTGCTGCCTTTTGCTGCCTCGCGGAATTAGCAAGTCCTTTCTAGAGAATGAGAAGACTGGTAGGGGCGGTGGGGATCGAAACCACAGGTAGATGAATAAGGTTTGTGTCCTCAATGTGTTGCGGCCACTCACTCACGCCAACCGGAACAAATAGAACAAGACGCTAACTTAAGACGCATCGCCGAGGGCCCGGAATAGCGGCCCGTTATGCCACGAAACCCAGGTAAAGCAACTGTAAGGTATCACGGCTCCGATCGCCCCACGGCGAACAGAACCGGGGGTTTGACAGGGAGGCCCCTTGTGAACTAAACTAGCTGGACTAAGTTCAATAGAGGATCCATGATCACCGTCAACATCCATAAAGCCAAAACGCAACTATCCCGTCTGGTGGATGAAGCAGCGAGCGGAAAGCCCTTCATCATTGCCAAGGCGGGAAAGCCGATGGTCAAGGTCACAGCCCTGGACACGCCGACTGGAAAAGAGGTCCGGAGGCTCGGGTTTCTTCCCGGCCCGTTTTCTGTACCCGATGACTTTAACACGATGGGTAGCTCTGAAATCGAACGGCTGTTCCAAGGTGAGGAGTGAAGCTGCTGCTGGATACGCACCTGCTGCTATGGGCAGCCCATGATCCCAAACGGCTGACAAGGGCGGCACGTGCACTCATCGAGAATCCCGAGAATGAGCTGTTTTTCAGTGCTGCGAGCCTCTGGGAAATCACGATTAAACAGAGCTTGGGACGCGAGGACTTCCGTGTGGACGCGAGGCTGCTGCGCCGCGGGCTGCTGGACAATGGCTACGCCGAACTATCAATCACGAGCGAGCACGCGATCAGCACAGGCCAACTGGCGCACACGCACAAGGATCCCTTTGACCGCATTTTGCTGGCTCAAGCCATCGTGGAGGGAATCACACTGGTCACCAACGACCGTAGACTCGCGAGATATCCAGGCCCGATACGCAAAGTGTAAGCGATCAAGTCGTCCGAAACAATGCAACACTCTCAGCAAATGGTTGGTAGGGGCGGTGGGGATCGAACGCTCAGTACGCAACCCCCCAAGTCATTGAATCAATTCACGCGAGGACACAGATTTGGGGCCACTTGGGGCCAAAAGGTTCGCCACCTGTCCACTGCCGTACGTTGCGAATCGCCGATAACGTGACCTGCTGGGCGCCACGAACTTGCTGGATGGGACGAGCCGAAGAATCCGATCTTTAGTTGACAAAGTAGCGTAACCTGATGTATCATGACTTCGTCAACTAAGGAGCTATGGATGCCCTCTCAATCGACCACGGTTCGGCCAAAGTCCGTTGATGAGATCCGGCGGACCTTCACCAATTGGTGGGGCAAATACCACCGACGACTCGGGCCGGATATTCGTTTTTCGCAGCCTTCCCGTTCTGAACAGTGGTTGCGGATGTGGTCTCCACACGCGCGTAACGTTCGCCTCAAATTACACAACAACGAATTGTCCTGCGAGCTTGCTGGTGGTCGTAAGTTTCACATGGTCTTGGACGATTTTGATGTCAAAACTGAAGTCGATCGTCGCATGTTGTATTTTGAGTTTAAATTGTCTGGGGACCCTGCTCGACCTCTCAAAGAAAAGCTCATCGCTGCTCAAAAGACGAAACATCCGGTATTCCTTTCTAGAGCTCTGAACGCGTTGGCAGGACTAGCTCAAGAGCTACCAAAGGAACGGATCGACGAAGCGAGTGCAGCTCCCACGGACTACATGGTACTGGTGGAAGCTTTGACGGCTCCCTCCTTAGCCCCTCAACTTGCTTTGGAAGATCCTTTGGCTGCGGCGAGACTGCGCGGGGTCGAGCGACAGCAGAATCTTGTAGAGAAGTCCGGCGGTGTGCTCAAGGGTGAGAAGGCCGCCGAGCTTCTAGGTATTTCACGGCAAGCAGTAGACAAGCGACGCCGTAAAGGCCGGCTCATTGGGCTGACTCAAGGCCGGCGAGGATATGCCTATCCGGCTTGGCAATTCGAAAGCGGTAAGACGCTCACCAACTTGGAGAAAGTACTGGATCGTCTCCAGGATCACGATCCGTGGATGCAGCTGACGTTCTTCGTGAATGGGAACGATCGCCTAGAGGGTCGCAGTCCGCTTGACATGCTTCGGTCTGGGAAAGTGGAACCCGTCCTCGAAGCGGCAGCTAGCTATGGTGAGCAAGGTGCGGTGTGACAGATTTTCCTGGCGAGCACCCAGAACCGCCCGCTGATCTTGCAGATCGATCGCCCTTACTCCTTAAACGTGTGTCCGGGACCGTCTTCTCGCGTATCCACAATCGAAACGAAGGGCCAGTCTTTTTCGGCAAGACCTCCCGAAACCGGTTTGACTCACCGGATAGGAGCTTCGGCGTATTGTACGTGGGCTTTGATGAGCATTGCGCCTTCATCGAAACGTTCGGCCAATCGACTGGAATCCGCACGGTAACTCGGCGAGAGCTCGACCAACGTCATCTTGCCTATCTGCAGACAACCGAATCCTTGACTCTCATCGACCTCGCGAGTTCTGGGGGACTCGCGCGCATCGGTGCAGACGCCCGCTTGTTCAGTGGTTCTCACGCCGTTGCGCAACGCTGGTCGGCGGCACTGCGCAAACATTCCGCAAAGCCAGCGGGCCTTGTTTATCCTGCGCGGCACGATGCCGCGCGGAAATCGTGTGCGTTATTCGATCTCCCCGATTCTGTTCTTACTGTGACAAGCACCGGATCGCTCCTCGATCCTCAACGTGCGGCACTCCTTGCAACGATCTTGGATACTTACAAATTTGGTTTGATCGAGTAGAAGAGTTTCGCTCCGTAGTTCCGCAAGGATTCGCGAACGTGGCGACGAATCGTGGACTCCGCCACGTCCACTTCCGGCATCTCCGCTCGGGTCCGGCACCAGATGCGATGTGCCGTGTGCCGTTGCTTCCGTGGCGCTTTCCTGTCCGCTTCCAGAAGCGCATCGATGAAGGCCATCGCCGGTTCTAGCTTCGGCCTCTCTCGCACAGGTGTCTTTCGTTCTACCGGAACCGCACTGAGCACCGCCTCACGCACCATGCGCCGATGAATCCCCAACTTCTTGGCGATCCCTCGAATCGTTCCACCGCCATGCTCATACTCACGTCGTATCTGCTCGAATAGCTCCACCTTGGCTCTCCTGTCCACCCGGCCTCCCCTTGGGCGACTGAGCCCGAAGCGGAGTACACGGTATCTGGTTTTCAGTAAGGTGGGGCCAAATCAAAGTATCGAATGGGGCCAAATCAGAGTATCGAAATCAGCAGAGTCAACTCTTCGAAAAGAAACAAAACCTTGTTGCTCATGCTTCGGGAAAATCCGGCTCATTTCTTCACGAACCGAAGCTTGGACCTCGCGCACGATGGCTTCGATAAAAGCATCAACTGACACTTCCTTTCCATGCATCACGAATCTGATTTCGACGCGCATCATATTTTCTCCTCCGTACTTTACCGCACCGCTTGGACGATACGGATAGGCATATAATCCACGACAGAACTCGGTGTGCCATGCAACTCTCCACAGAAAAAGCACTCGTCGAGGTCTGGCGGCAGAGCCTTGTCGAGAACGCCAAGGTTGTTGTGCTAGGTAAGTATGTTGCGTTGAAGATCATTCGCACTGTTCGTGTCGGTCGGCGCGTTCTGATCCCAATGAAAAGTGTAACTGAGGTTGTAACCAAGGGAATTCCATGCAGAGGCGCAATCAATCGTCAACTGTCGCCTACAGCAGAGGGTCGGTAGTTCAAATGTCCTCATAGATAAAGACTTCCGCGATCTGCTTCCCAAAGACGCGGGCAATTTTCAAGGCCAGACGCAGGTTGGGGTGAAATCGCCCTTTTCAATGCAGTTGATGGTTTGGCGCGTCACACCCACCTGGGCGGCCAGCTTTGCCTGTGACCATTCCCGTTCCGCGCGCAGTACACGCAGACGAGTTCTGAATAATGGCATGAGATCTCCTCTCGTAAACCGTGCGGAAAATTTGGGGCCAACTTGGGGCCAAAACTAGGGCCTTCTAGGCCCCAATCTGGGTTCTCGGGAGGCAAAGGCAACAGACTCAACAGGACTTTTGGTAGGGGCGGTGGGGATCGAACCCACGACCTTCGGCTTAAAAGGCCGCTGCTCTACCACTGAGCTACGCCCCTAAACTTTTAATAATCAGCTAGGTACGGAATTGACCTGCTGCATTTCGGTGCACTCTGTGCCCGAATTGTACCCGACTTTCTGGCTGTGGAAGGCTTCCAGTTTCCGGCCAGCTTCCGTCACATCCTTCGGGGACACGATCGAATACCTGTCAAAAACGGACCGGGCGACCCTTTCCGGCACACCGGCATGGACGAGCGCGCGGGCTCCGCTTCGCCGCAGGTCGTGAAAAATCATTCCTTGATACGTCATCTTAGGCTTCGCTTTCGGGTTGCGGCGGTCTCCACGCGGTTTGGCGTCCAACGTCTCGCCACTCTCCGGGTCCGTAACCGGCACCATCTGTCCTAGCTTCACGCGGATACAAGCAGTATACCAGCTCTTGCGAAATCCCCGAATCTGAACGGCGCGCCCTAGCCGGTCAAAGCGAAAGCAGACGTAGTCGCAGCCGGATTGACGCCGTGCGTGTTGCGCCACGAGGGCGCGGAATTGCGGGACGATAGGCACTTCTCTCCCTTCATCGTTCTTCGTTTCGCCGGCACGCAACCGAATGACGCTGTGCAGGAAATCGACCCGCGACCATTCGAGCCCCAGAATCTCACCTTCGCGCATCCCGCTGAAATATCCAATCGAGAACGGTAGCCGCAGGTAGTCGCAACTCTAGGAAAAGTTTCTCGTACTGCTCGCGCTCAAAAAATCCCTGCCGCGGTCGGGATTCCTTCACCATCGGAAATGTCGGAACGTCTCGGAGCTTGCCATCCTCTTTCGCGAGGTAAAACATCCTGCGAAGCGCTGAGACCGACCGATTGATGCTGCCGTTCGATAATCTCCTTCCCTGCTGGTCCGCAATAAATTTGCGAATCAAATCTGTGTCAATCCCCGCGCTTGAGCCAAGGCCGAGTTTCCTTCTGCTGTTCAGGAGTGTCGCTGCGCGGCCTTCGCTTGCCTCCCTCAATTCTCTGCGCTGGGAAACGCCAACTTCACTCGACCGCAGCGCAGTCCGCACGCTCGTCAAAGCGACGGCATCGCCCCACAACGACCCTGGCGGGAGTTTCATTGCTATCGCAATTTCTCGTGGCAACGGGCTTTCCAAAAGTTCTTGGTAGCGGTCGCTGAGTACGCGCTTTTTTGGTCTGCCGGAAGGATTGCCGCTCACGCCGGGCTGAAATGGCTTCAGATTCGCTAAGCTTCGCTCATTTGCCATAGGCCTGTGTTTCCTTCATTGTTTCCAGAGAACCAAGCCTAGACGGCGGCGGCACCAGAATCAATCATTTTCCAGTATTTTCCAGCGAAATCCACTTGTGTTCCGGGTCTAACGTTTTCGGCCGAAAACCTTTGCGAGCACCAAGCAAACGATGACCAGACCACCAAAGACATAAAGTGCATATAGCATCAGACGCCAGAACGACATGCCGTTCCTCCCGTCAGAAGACTTTCGTGTAGCTGTAATGCCAGTAAGGGAGTTTTCCCTGTTGAAAGGTAATAAGTTCCCGGCCAACCTCAATGATACAAACCCTGGAGCGCTGTCGATTTGTCTTGCCCGTGAAACTTTTTTCTGGAACGCTCTTTTCGTGAGCTTTTTCTGCAAACCATTCACCGAGACAGTAGTCCACGATACTTTTCTGAAATCGACGGAGACGGCTTTTCTGGAAACCGAGAAAGCGTACCGCGCCGCCGAACAGGAATTTGACCGAGCGCACCAAGAGCTTTTCGCGTACGCGAAGCAAAACCCAGATGGGCGAAGCGCCATCCGACGGAAAGCTGTTTGTTCGATTGAACGCTCTGAATTGCGAGCCAGTGCGCGCAAGACTCGAAGCCGCACGAGCCCGGGCGCTCGCCCGCCGCAATGACTTGCTCGCTGAACGCGCGCGATTGATGAGCAGCTTGAAATTGATTTCCTGACGGGAGGCAGGCTATGGACAAGTGGTTAGAGGCTTTGCAGAAAACGATGCGCGAGACGCCACGTTCGGGCCCGGCATCCGAGCCAAATGTGCCTTACGACAAGTACCTACAGTGCTAGACATCTTACCTTACTTTGAGCTTCGTCGAAGTGTTTGCCTACCTCGAGGTAGACGCAGACTCTGAATACACGGTTTTGCACAACTTCGATGTGGCTCGGACTTGTTGGGAAGCTTCTCGGCAGATAGCCGATAGCAGCAGCGCGCGCTATAACAACGTGAGAGCTGTTACTGCCGCACTCCATTTTGTGGTGTCAGTTCTGGTTTCAGTTCGAGTCTTTCCCGTTCTTGCGCTTAGCCGGAACGAACCGGCCGAGCTTGCTCGCGATGCACAGCCCGTACCAATCATCTCGCGGATCGACAACATGCACGCCATGTTCCCGAGAAAATGAAATCGTCGGGATTTTTCCAGCACCCACTCAAGCCGATTAATGCGGTGGAGCAGTTTTCAATGTCGTTCCCGTGTCCTTCCTTCTATGTTGCTCAGAAGATTCTGTAGGATACCGCTATTTTCCATTTGTACCTCGTCCCAAGAACCGGGACTGCGGGCACATGAATCATCACAGTGAAATGGGGGAGAGCTACCTGAAACGCACATTGTCGGGCAGGTCACTTTTCAGTGAGCTGCACTTGTGCCATCATCTCTGGTAAGGCACCAGGTTGGCGTTTTCGCGCGGGATGCAAACTGGACCGGGAAATCAAAAAGTTCCGCGACCCCAGTAGGCAGCACACGGTAGCTGCCGAAGACGACCGACATGGGCAAGAAGGCCAACTCGCTGCGGGACGACCTGCCGACCGGCAGGTCTCGGATGTGGCTTCTCGGTTGAGGTAGGAATGCAAACTTTCCCCGGTTTCCAAGAAAGCCCGATGGAAGTAGTGGACGCCAGAAAATCATCTGTATTTCGCATCGCTATTTTGTCTGGCATGGCGCTGCTGTGGGTGATTGTTGCAATCCTGCAATATAAATGGGCAACCCAGTTAAGTGCCGCCACAGAGGTGCGCATTGGCAGCAATCTGCAGTCCATGATGACAAGATGGCACCGAGATCTTTACGATGAGTTATCAGCAGTCTGCGTCGCCCTGCAGGTCGGACCCGATTCCGGCGCGCAGGATGCTTGGAATGATTATCTTCAGCGGTACGCTGAATGGAATCGCGACGGAGCGATTAGCGAAGATGGTGAGGGTGCTTATGCAAACCCGGACCTCGTCCGGGGGATTTACGATTGGCAAACCAGCGCATCCGGGACGTCGGAACTGCTGCGCCTCAATCCAAATACAAAGACCTTGGACAGTGTGAGCGTGCCGCCGGAGCTGGAAAGGTTACTGCTTCGGCTTAAGGCCAACTCCTCCAACCTACACTTGGCAATGCAGGCCTGGGAATTTAAACCTTCCCCCGAGAGCGAGCACCTGGCCGGTAACAACCGGCCGCGCGCGTTCGGTTTGCGAAGCAATGCGCTGGCTGGCTGGCAGCTTGACGAAGGAATCCCGGCTCTCGTTCATCCCGTCGTGCACCACGCTAATACCTTCAATTCGCAGACTCCTGTCGATCGCGTAGCCGTAGATTGGCTGGTTGTGGTTCTGGACCTTCGCGTAATTCAGAATCGGATTCTTCCCGAACTGGCGAGCCGGCATTTTGGGGGTCCAGACGGATTGGAATATAAGCTGGCGGTCGTGGCCACTGACGGCAAGCCGAGGATTATTTATTCTTCCGATTCCACACTCGGGATCGATGATCTCGGCAGCTTCGACTCAATCATGAACATTGCCAGCTCTTCCTCTGGCAATGCAAAAGGTGAGTTTTGGCAGGCAGTGAAACACAGACCGAATTTACCAGACCAAGATTGGCGCAATTTCTCGGCGCCAGGTTGGTTTCCGGTAGTCCAGTACGGTCCGATTGACGAAACATGGATATTAATCCTGCAGCATCGGACCGGACCTGTAACCAAGATTGCCAGCAGCGTGTGGCATCGCGATCTTCTTACAGGCGGTATTGTACTGATACTGCTGGCAGCGAACATGGGGTTAGTCTTGTTTGCGAGTCATCGCGCACAGAAGCTTGCGACGGTGCAAATGGAGTTCGTAGCGTCGGTTTCTCACGAACTGCGCACACCGCTAGCCGCTATTTTCTCGGCTAGCGAAAACATTAAAGACGGATTTGTCGAAGGAAGAAAAAATCTGAACTTCTACGGTTCCATTCTCACCAGTCAGGCCCGTCGACTGATTGATCTAGTAGATCGTATTTTACTGTTTGCTTCTACGCGAAGCGGGAAACCAAAGTATGTCCTGTGCCCTCTCTCTGCTTCCCAAATCCTGCAAGCTGTTCGGAAAAATGTGGCAGAGGCAATTGAAGAAGGAGGGTGCACCCTCGAAGAGTACATTGAACCGGAATTGCCGCCCGCGTCGGGTGATCTGTCAGCGGTGTGCGCCTGTTTGCAGAATCTGATCGCCAATGCGATTAAGTACGGTGGACAGGAACGCTGGATCGGTCTATCTGTCACTTGCCATGAGGCAGACCAAGACAGCAAAGAGATCTGGTTCAGTGTTCAGGATCATGGAGAGGGCATCAACAGTTCGGAGTTGCCGCATATTTTCGAACCATTTTACCGCAGCCCCAAAGTTGTCGCCGCCCAAATCCATGGGACAGGACTGGGACTGGCCCTAGCCAAGCGCATCGTGGAAGCTTTGGGAGGAAGAATCTCCGTGGTCAGCGAACTCGGGGTAGGAAGCACATTCACGTTACACTTGCGCGCTGCGGAGGAGCAGGAACTTAATCCAGAGACCGCGATTTTAGGAAATAACACGATTACACAAAATGAATGAGAACATACTTTTAGTCGAAGATGAAGCAGCCTTGAGAGCCACGCTGGGCGACCGGCTCCGCGGAGAGGGCTACGTGGTTGACACTGCCGTAGATGGCCATGAGGCGTTCCAAAAAGCGGCCAACCTGCCGTTTGATTTAGTCATTCTCGATCTTATGTTGCCGGTGCGGAGCGGGCTTGATGTTTGCCGCGACATTCGACAGGCAGGCATGGCAACTCCGATTCTTATTCTGACGGCGCGCAATCAAACTATCGACAAAGTGGTAGGGTTGAAGCTGGGCGCCGACGATTACGTGACCAAACCATTCGAAGCCGCCGAGCTCATTGCACGTATCGAAGCCCTGTTGCGACGCGTGCCCATTCAAACAGGGCAGGGCGTGCACGAATTCGGCTCAATCCACGTCGATGTTAAACGATGCGAAGTGACGCGGGGTGGGAAACCGATTTATCTAACGGGCCGCGAGTTTCAGCTTCTGCGTTACTTTATCGAACGCGCGGGCAGCACGATACCTCGAAAAGAGTTGCTTCAATCAGTTTGGGGCTATGAGGAAGATACACTGACGCGTACGGTTGATACTCATGTGGGTAGCCTCCGCCAAAAGCTGGAAGAAAATCCTAAACGACCGGAGTTGATCGTCACTGTCGCCGGAGTTGGTTATAAATTTGTGGGAGAAGGCCGTAGCTAGGATCGTCAGGATAATTTTCCGGCAAGCAACAAAACAGTTCCAGATGCAAAAAAAATTTACAACTTAGCGCGAACACTGCTCCGTGTAATAACTGTCAAATCCCCGCAAAATCCCCGCTTTAGCACAAGAACTTTGCTCACCAACAAATCGCAAATCTAACTTGCGGCTAATCTCGCAGCACTGCGCAAGAAGTCCCCGGGCGCTAAGTGGTAGATGGCGGACAACCAATCGAAAGCACCAGGAATGAGGTTGCACAGATTCGTTTGCTGGTTCTTTGTTTTGGCCGATATTCCCAAGGTTGAGGGGTGCGCAATGCAATGCGAGGTTGATCTGAGAATGTGCAATTGCCAAGTCCGGAAAGTCCGCATAGCAACGGCTCGCGCCGCTGCCTGCGGGGTGAGCAATTGGAAGGAGGCTCAATAGCCATGAAAAAGTCGTACCAAGTTCTGTTGCCTTTTCTCCTTGTGTGTTTGGCGCCGCTCGCCACGCCGGCTCAATCATTCCGGGTGCAGTGTCCCACCAGTACGATCACGCACCCGGATCCCAAGAACACGGGCGTCAATAATTCGGAGCCTGCCTACGTCGGGCCGACGACGTTTACCACGAGCGCTACCGGCGGATATCTGGTGCCCGGCTCGAGCTCGAACGTGAACGGGGCCATCAAATGCCAGCAGATTTCCGGCGGTGATGGGTACTCGACGATGGGTGACGGCACGCAAACATACATGTTCTCCTTCGGACCATTGTCCGGGCTCGCGGATATCGCCAACGGCCTGCCCGGCACGCAGTTCCCGAAAGACTTCAATATGGTGTATCCGGGCACGTTCCGGCCCGGTGACCCAGCCTCAACGGTCGGAGTGACGTCCGGCGGGCCACTCACGTTCCCCATTTCGACTGCAGGATTTACGTATAACGGCGCTGTGGGTTTGGTCCCCGATCAGGATGCCATAGCAGCCGGTAGATGCACCGCGCCCTGCCTGGATGGGCACGTGGATCCACGCGCGATCACCGAGGTGGGAGTAATGAACGGCAATATTCCCGCGCCGTTGTTTGCGATCGATGAGGATGATGAATTCTTTCTCACCCTTACCAACGTGGGCATGATCATGCGGCCCGACTTGTTCGAGCAGCACACCGTGCACTTCCACGGTTACCCGAATGCTTCGACGTTCTACGATGGCGTGCCTGACGCTTCCGTAGCCATCAACATCGGCGGCAGCTTCACCTACTACTACCTTGCGCCGGATGCCGGGACTTACTTCTGGCACTGCCACATCACGCCTCCCGAACACCTGCAGATGGGCATGGTCGGACAATTGTATGTGCGCCCGCGGCAAAATCGGGTAGCGGCCGGCAATTCCCTGTATGACGCGCTTGTGGCGCAGCAAGGAGATAACCGCACGAAATGCGACTCCACCGTCGATATCCTCTGCAGCAATCCGCTCCCATCCGGGGCGGCTGCCGGTTCGGCGCCCCGCGCAACGACCGGTAACTACGCCTACAACGATGGTGACGGCTCAACCCATTACGACGTCGAGTATCCGCTGCAGATCCACGGTTTCGATCCCAACTTCCACTTTGTCGGCATGACCTTCAACCCGGAAGAATTTAACGACATGAAAGACAAGTATTTCCTGCTCAACGGGCGCAGCTACCCTGACACGGTTACGCCCGGCCCTCTGGCCACGCAGACGTCAGACAGCAAGATGCATTTCTCCCAGCCGCTGCCTTCGATCATCAGCATTCCTGTCGGTGGCAGGGCGCTACTGCGCATTTCCGACCTGGACGTTACGGAATATCAGACGTTGGCGTCACTCGGAATTCCCATGACCGTGATCGGATACAACGCCAAACTCTTGCGCGATCAAGCCGGAAACAACCTTTACTACAACACCAACTCGATCACGCTGGGCGGCGGCGAGTCCCTCGACGTGATTCTGGATGCCAGCGATACAACGAAGTATCCATCAGGTAGCGTGTTCTATCTGTACACACCGAATCTCGACCACTTGTCCAACGACGCAGAGAATTTTGGCGGGCTCATGACCGAGGTCCGCATCAATTAGGAGAGCAGCAATGAGGATGATGAAAATGAACACGACTATCTCGAAGTCCCGATTGCTTCTGGTGCCGGTGCTGGTGATGCTGTTCGCCGTAACGGTTTACGCTTCGGCTCCCGGCATCACCGGTGGCTCGACCGCGACGTTCAACTTGGTGGCGACCGACGCTTTTATCAGCCAGCCGGACGGGGCGTCGGTTTATTCCTGGGGTTACGGCTGCACCGTGGCACCGAGCGGATTTGCCCCGGCGGCGACTTTCGTCAACGCCCCGACTTGCCCCACGATGCAAATTCCCGGTCCGACGTTGATCGTCACGGAAGGACAGACGGTCACGGTCCGCTTGACCAATAGTCTTCCTACTTCCGCCGGAAATACTTCGATTCTGTTTCCAGGCTTTAATGTGACAACGACGGGCGGAGTGGTCGGGCTGCTGACTCAGGAGGCACCACCATGCCCAACCCCAAGCCCCTGCACGACGAATACTGTTACCTACACTTTTCTAGCCTCCTCGCCCGGGACTCGCGCTTACTACAGCGGAACCCAAGGCGACCTACAGGTCGAAATGGGCTTGTATGGCGCCATCATTGTCCTGCCGAATAACGCCGCAGTCCTCAGCGGTTGCAAGGCCGCACAAACGAACAACCTCACTGCCGAAGCTAACTGGGGTGAAAGTGATTACCGCTTGGCGGCGGCCGCTTACGACCATCCCGACAGCTGCTATGACCGGGAATACGTGTTCCAGTTTTCCGAGATGGATCCCGACATACACAGTAAGGCGCTGGCGCAGGTCAAGGCCACCGATGGCTGCGCGGCCGGGGCTCCGCGATGCAGCCTAAACGTTCCGACCGAGCCGTACCATCCGGCGTACTTCATGATCAACGGGCGCTCGATGCCCGATGACATGGATCCCAACTATGCGAAGGAATATCCCCACCAGCCTTACAACGGCAACCCGCACATGCATCCAGGCGAATTGGTGTTGCTGAGGATTATCGGGCAAGGCCGGTGGCAACACCCATTCCATGAGCACGGCAACCATGTGCGCATTCTCGGTCGTGACGGAAATATAATTCTGAGCCCTTCAACTATTACGTATGCGGGTACGACTGCGGCCGCGTTGGCCGGGCCGTTGCTCTTCACGACGACAACGACTCCCGGAATGGCCATGGACGGGATTTTCTATTGGACGGCCAGGGGTTTGAACTGGGATGCCTACGGCCACAATCCTGCCTCCTCTGACGCGAGTGCTACGCTGCCCTGTACTCCGGATGCTAACGGCTACAACACCGGAGCCCCCACTGCGATCAACTATTACGAGTGGTGCCAGGACCACAACAAACCCCTGCAGGTGGCGCCCTTCGGCGACGTCGCAGGCGGCGGGCCAGCTACTCTGCCCGACCCGAACATCTTTACCAACGGTGCGTGGTACGGGGGAAGTCCCTACCTTGGCCCGGACGCAACCGTCAGGGCGACGGGCCCCACGGGCACGACTCCACCCTCCGGCACCATCGCAAACCCGCCTAGCAGTGAAGCGGGCTTTGCTTTCATGTGGCACTCCCACAACGAGCGCGAAATTACCACCAACAACATTTTCCCCGGTGGAATGTTGATGATGATGCTGGTTGATTCCCGGGAATTTGTCATTGACGAGTCCATGTAAATGAAGAATCCAACGACGACGAGGGACGCGATGCGAATCCATACTATTAAAGACACCTTGAATGCCACCGTACGAGTCGCCGCTCTTTTTCTCTTCGGCGCGGTCGCAACGTTCGGCCAGCAGGTGGTCAATCTGACTGCCGCGCCGACGACCACGACCCAGCCGGACGGGTCAACGGTGCCGATGTGGGGCTATTTTTGCACGCCGCTTACTGGAACTCAGACGTCCACAGCGACCTGCAACGCATTGAACCCGGCTTCGGTATCGACGGGAACGTGGT
>Ga0307478_10001587_pt1 | contig 19376 bp, 17 predicted proteins | sample atmos_gasesECM4C_2_FD_203713 | JGI IMG/M metagenome (GOLD analysis project Ga0307478, IMG submission 203713) | Hardwood forest soil microbial communities from Morgan-Monroe State Forest, Indiana, United States - atmos_gasesECM4C_05 | ecosystem: Environmental > Terrestrial > Soil > Temperate... | reverse complement strand
AGCCTCTCGCTGGAAGTAACCGAACCCCGCGTGCACCGCCGCCATGATCATCGCGTCAAGCTCGGCCACCAGGCCTGACCAGTATTGCTCACCGTCGGCGTCCCCGGCCTCATGAGCCAGGCGGGCGTTCTCACCGAGGGAGGCGTGGAAGATCGAGATCGACTTTGACAGTGACAGGGTCAGGTCGAAGAAAAGCGGGCTCTGCCGCGCCTGGCGGGTCGCCTGGGCGCGCAGCTCCCGCTTGCGTTCCGCCGTGGCCTGCGGTTCGGCGGCCAGCAGCCCGGCGTAAATGTCGGCGGCCCTCTTGCTGCCTCCGGGCAGGCGGCCCAGCGGCGTGCAGTAGGGGGCCTTCCGCTTGCCGAACAGAAGGTCGTACGACTCGCGCTCGACCAACTGGCCAGCGGCGAGGCCGAGCGCCTGGGCGCCGGGGCCCCACCAGAGGCCCGGAGGCTCACCGCCCTTATCGCTTGCGTCGATGTAATAAGCGGCCGGGTTCATCGCCAGGGACGGGTCGACTTGCCTCCAGACGTATTCCAGGTCGTAGCCCTTGCTGAGCGTGCCGACGACAGACAGCGGCTACCTACGCCTGTCGAAGGCGGCGGGACTGTCCATGATCATCAGATGGTGCATGGGTGTGACGCGAACAAGAGTCATAAGACAATGGTGACAAAACGAGCGACCAAGATCAGAAACTGGATGAGACGCTGGCCAGCAGAGCGGCTGCTTGGTGGGATGGCTCATACGGGGGCCAGGTCCATGCCGCTTGGGACGCTGTCGGACCTCGAGGCCGTCAAACATCCGCTAAGACGTCGCCGATGCTTGAGTAATGATCGACTACGAGCAGCTGGCCCACCGCATCGGAATGCGGGCCACTACGTGGTCATCTCCTAGCTAGGTTTCCGAAGCATCAGTCGCGAGGAGCGGAGCCGATGCGGACCGTGCCGTGCAAGTCTGTGCACGCCGAACGATTTCGCGAGCAATTTCGCCAACTGGCCTTGAGTCGCATCCCGAGTACGCTGAACCAACCGACGCGGAGCTTGGCAAGCAGAGCGCCAACGTTGCTACGAGGCGGTCCACAGACACCCACCGGCCAATGGGGAGCCAACGCTCGGGTGGCCGACGAGCCGCCGTCAACCTGGAATGCTATTAAATGACCTCGACGCGAACTAGTGGCAGGGCGGTTAATGTGAGTCATGCAGGCTGCGCAGCGCCACGGAACGGAGTAGTCGATTGGATAACTTGTATGTTCAAGTACGTGTGAAGTCGTGATTCATGGCTGACAGGCACTCGGGCACGCTTCTGGGGGTGGCCGCCGTCACGGTGGCCATAGGTGGTATTTTCATGGGCGTCACGGGATTTGAGCCCACCAAGATGCCGCGAACCGTTTGGGCGAATAGCTGGTTCGATCTTGGTTTCGCGATCGTGATCCTTAGTGGACTGATCGCCGTCGTCGGGTTCTACCAGAACTTTCGGAAAGCAGTCCCGAAACCACCAGCACCAAAGCTAGTGCCTTCCCATGACCCGGTTTCGGGTATCGGGGCACCGAGACTGCCGTTGCGGATGGCGCCAAAGATCCCTGTGCCGCCTGAGCCGGATGCAATGGATGACGTGGTTGGGCGACCAGCAGAGCTAGACGCAGTAGTGGATGCGGTTACAGCTCCTAAAGTCGGGACGGCGGGGATTACGACGGGGCTGCATGGCGCGGGAGGATTCGGGAAGACGACCCTGGCCAAGATGGTGTGCGCTGACCAGCGAGTCAGAGAGCGGTTCGGGAACTTTGTTTATCCCGTCGTGACAGTAGGCCGGGATGTTAGAGGAGCGGCAGCTGTTGCAGCCAAAGTCAACGATGTCATCAAGCTTGTCACTGGCGAGAATGCCACATTCACTGATCCCCAACTAGCTGGGGCCCGGCTGGGATCGTTGCTAGATGACGGGCCGCCCGCATTGTTGGTTATTGACGACGTGTGGGAGCGGGATCAACTCGCGCCGTTTCTCATGGGCGGGAAGTCTTGCTCGCGACTGGTCACCACGCGAGTGCCTGATCTCCTTCCTAGATCGGCGATTCTGGTGCAAGTGGATCAGATGTCGCCGGACCAGGCGCGGGCGCTGCTGATGACCGGCCCGCCGTCGCTGGATGAGGCCGTGGTAGCGGGATTGCTGGCAGTGACCGGACGGTGGCCGCTGCTGTTGAGGCTGGCCGGTCAGATCCTTGGCGCCTATGCGCAGGTAGATGCGGATGTGTCGGCGATATCGATGCAGGGGAGGCTGCTGCAGGAACGACTATCCGCCGACGGGCCGGCGGTAATCGATGAATTTGCAGTCGAGATTCGTGGGCTGGACGTGAGCGAGCCCCAAGAACGGGCACGGGCAGTACGGGCGACGATGGAAGCCAGTACAGGGTTGCTAGATGGCCAAGACGCGGAGCGATTCAATGAACTAGGTGTGTTTGCCGAGGACGAAACCATCCCATTTAGCCTGCTCGCCCGGCTGTGGGGGGCGACCGCTGGCGTGGATAAGCTGAGGGCGGCGCAGGTGTGCAAGCGACTGGCTCAGCTTGCCCTAGTATCGCGGGCCAGCGGACCGGCCGAGGGCATTGTCTTGCACGACGTGATCCGCGACTACGTGCGGGCTGAACTCGGAGAAGAGCGCCTCGCTGAGCTGAACAGCGCGCTCATCGAGGCGCTTGCGACGGAGGTGCCTGCAACAAGCCAACCCGACCGAACTGGAGGCAGTTCCCCAATAGCGGCCTGGTGGAACCTTCAGAGTGAGGATCGGTACGTATGGGATCATCTTATTGAGCATATGCAGCAGGCTGGACGGTCTGCTGAGGCGGATGCCGTCGCTGGCGATCTGCGCTGGATTGCGGTTCGACTAGAGAAATTTGGGCCCGCGGCACCAGTCTCTGACTTGGCCATGGCCGGAACACCTAGATCGGACCGGCTTCGACGTGTGCTAATGCGTACGGCACACCTGCTGGCTCCTACTGACCCAGCTGGGTCGCTCGTGGATGTCTTGCACAGTCGAGTAGCTAGTGACCCGGACTGGGGACCGCAGGTAGAAGCTCTCAGTGATGATCGTAGGCCACGGCTTGTCAACCGCTGGCCGCTTCCTGATTTGCCTGGTCCAGCGCTCCAGCGTGTACTGACTGGCCACATTCGGTCGGTGCACGCTGTGGCCGTAGCCCCGGATGGCAGTTGGTTGGCCTCTGGCAGCTCAGACAGGACGCTGCGGATCTGGGACACCGCCACCTGGGATAAACGCGCGGTCGTGACTGGGCAGCATGCGCGCTCTGCGGAGGCGGCCGCGCTGGCGGTGGCGCCAGATGGCAGCTGGCTCACCTCCGGCGACTGGCAGGGAACGGTGCGGATCTGGGACACCGCCACCTGGGAGGAGCAGGCGGTTCTGATCAGCCACACCAAAACGATTGACGCGCTGGCCGTGGCGCCGGATGGCAGCTGGCTCGCCTCCGGCGGGCGGGACGGAATGGTGCAGATCTGGAACACCGCCACCTGGGAGAAGAGCACTGTCCTGACCAGCGATGCCAACACAGGAGTAGCCCTAGCAGTGGCACCGGATGGCAGTTGGCTCGCCTCCGGTGACTGGGAGGGAACAGTACGGATCTGGGACACCGCCACCTGGGAGGAGCAGGCGGTTCTGACCAGCCACACCAGGAGAGCAATGTCGCTGGCAGTGGCGCCGGATGGCAGCTGGCTCGCCTCGGGCGGCTGGGACGGGACGGTGCAGATCTGGGACACCGCCACCTGGGAGGAGCAGGCGGTGTTGGCCCGCCACAGTAGCTGGGTGACAGCACTGGCCGTGGGCCCGGACGGCAGCTGGCTCGCCTCGGGCGGCTGGGACGGGACGGTGCGGATCTGGGACACCGCTACCTGGGATGAGGACGTCGTATTGACAGGCAATGCTGGTGAGGTGCCGACTTTGGTGGCGGCGCCGGACGGCAGCTGGCTAGCTACCGGGAACCCAGACGGGACAGTGCGGATCTGGAATTTGGCCACTGGCGATGAGCCCGAAGTCTTGACCGGTCGCGCCCGAAGAGTGGAGGCTGCGGCAGCGGCGCCGGACGGCAGCTGGCTTGCCTCCGGCGGATGGGACGGGGCGGTGCGGATTTGGGACACAGCCACAGGAAATGAGCGTGTAGACCGAACAGGTGGCACCGAGAGGGTTTTGGCCATCGCGGCGGCGCCAAGTGGCAACTGGCTGGCCGCGAGCAGCTGGCACAGCAATACGGTGCGGATCTGGGATACCTCAACCTGGGACGAGCATACGGTGATAACTGGCCACACCGACACGGTGTGGGCGCTGGCGGTGGCGCCCGACGGCAGATGGGTGGCCTCCGGTGGTTCAGACGGGACTGTACGGATCTGGGACGCGGCCACCGGAGACGAGTACGCAGTCTTGACCGGACACACATCGTCGGTGTGGGCGCTGGTGGTCGCGCCGGATGGGACCTGGCTGGCCTCCGGCGGCTGGGACGGAACCGTGAGGGTTTGGGGTACGGCGACCTGGGACGCACGCGCTGTGTTGTCCAGTCACGGCAATCCCGTTTTGGCGGTGACGGCGGCAGCGGACGGCAGTTGGCTGGCTTCCGCCGGAGATGATGCGAAGCTGCGAATCTGGGATACCGCCACCTGGAACGAACGCACTGTGTTGTCCAGTCGCGGGGTGTCGCTAAGGACGCTAGCACTGGCTCCAACTGGCAGGTGGCTCGCCTCTGGCGGCACTGATGGGGCGGTGCAGATCTTGGATACGGAGACGTGGCGCCCCACGGCCCTAATGCAGGTCGACAGCGAACTTTTCGCCTGTGTATGGGTCAACCCTGACACACTTGCTATCGGCGGTTCGGCGGGCCTGTATTTGTTTGGGTTCCTTTCCCAGGAGGAGCCCGACGCCAACCTGTGAATAAGCACAGCACGCGCACTCTCTACACATCCAGGGCGCTTAAACAGAGTAAAGAAGAACCGCATCCGCATCCGCTGGCTTCCCGGGAGCCATAAGCGCTTTCGGCTGCGTCCTGCGCGAGCACCAGGACCCGGAATGCTTGCCCTTCCGCTAGCCGCGCTCTGCTGGTGCGACTGGTGACGACAGTTAGCCACCGAGGATTGATAGTTGGCCACTACGGGCCATCGCGGGTCCACCTGTTGAAGGCGGACGGCATCGTCACCGGTTCTTCGATCTCTAGCATGCTGTGGACCGTGAGCGACTGGCCGGGCAGTTCCTGCGGGAGCCAGGAGCAGCGTCAGCAACTCATTCAGTTCCTGCAGCGAATGGGTCCCGGAAGCCAGGAGGCACGCGGATTGTCTTGCTGCCAGAACCGGCCGCGCATCCCGGTGGTTGCGTTGCACGTCACGGTACCCCAGGCCGACATTGGCGCCTATGCAGCGCGGGCACGTGCCGGAATCGCGGCCCGGCTTGGGCATGACAACAGGCAGATACGTTAGTGAGGTGGCTGAGAGCGTGGGGAGTTCATCAGGTAACGATGCGGGGTCCGGCTACATAGAAGGTGCCCCGTTTGTCATGGGTCCGTGCGTGAGGGCGGTGTACAGCAGCGGGTCAGTCGGCGACGAGGTAGTAGTGCCCGCAAACCGTGGCCTGGAGGCATGATGTGGTTTCCCGGACGCAAGAGGCAGATTGTAGTCGTGGCATCAGCTGGTGCCCTGAGGACTGGCGGCGGCACGTCGCCGGAGTCGGCGGCTCACCAGAGCGGCGACAACCCGATCAGGTCGCGAGCGGGGGACCAGCTGGGCCGGGCGAGGTTCGCCGATCACCTCACCACGTTCCTGACCGAGGAGACTGCCGACGAAGGGCTTGTCGTCGCACTCACTGGCCCTTGGGGCGAGGGCAAGACCTCCGTTCTGAACATGGTGCGCGAGCGGCTTGAGGGCGAGCAGGCACGGACGGTCCTCTCCTTCAACCCGTGGATGTTCTCCGGCCGGGACCAGTTGGTCCGCGTGTTCTTTGAGCAGGCGGCCGCCCAGTTGCGGCTGAAGGGGCACGCAGGGAAGAAACTTGCTGATCGGCTAGTGCGCTATGGCCAGGCGCTCGCGCCGCTGACGTTCGTCCCGTTCGCCGGAGCGTGGTTTGGACGGGCGGCCGCGGTGGCATCGGTGGCCGGCAAACTGCGAGGTAACCCTGCGACCGCGCTGCCGGTGGAGCAGCAGCGGGCGGAGATTGAGGCCGCGCTCGGTGGACTTGTCGAGCCGTTGTTTGTGTTCATCGACGACATCGACCGGCTTACCGCGGTCGAGATCCGGGACATGCTCGGCCTGGTGCGGCTGACCGCCCACTTCCCGAAGGTTATCTACCTGCTGGCCTTCGACCGGATGCGGGTGGAGCGGGCCCTTGACGAGCAGGATGCTGGCAGCGGACGGGGTTACCTCGACAAGATCGTTGAGCTCTCCTTCGACCTGCCGGCCGCGTCCGTGACATCCAGGGTGCAGATGCTGGCTGGCCGGCTGCCTACAGTTTCCGGGATTGAGAGCGTCCCGTTCGACTCCAGCCGCTGGGAAGAGGTACTCGGCGGGATCCTGCTCCCTTTGCTGGCCACGCCGAGAGACATTAACCGGTTCCTGGCCATGTTGCCGGCCACGCTACGCATGACCGGGGACGAGGTGACGCTGGTTGACGTCCTCGCCCTGGAGGCCGTCCGGATACGGCTCCCTGAGGCCTTCGCGCTGCTCGGCTCGATGAGCGTCCCGCTGACGGACCTGCGCATGCTCTCCAGCCGGGACGAGAGCACCAAGTCCGAACTTGAGAAGTTCATCGCGGCCGGCGGTGAGCACGCGGCTGCGGTCTTCAGTTTGTGCCGCCTGCTCTTCCCTGCCTCCGCGCGCCACCTGGGGAGCAACGCCGCAACTTACTCCAGCAGCCAGCTCCCTGTCTGGCGTAAGGAACGGCGCGTCGCGCACCCCGAGGTGCTGGACCTCTACTTGCACAAGCAACTGCAGGCAGGTGCCCTCTCCGCGTCCGGCATGGACCTGATCGTGGCTGCGATGTCCGACCGCAGCGCCCTGGAAGCGCTCCTGCGTGACATGCGGAGCCACGAGATCGAGGATCTGCTGGGCCGGCTTGAGGGATACGTGACAGACGTACCGCTGAAAGCCGTGCTCCCCGCCTGCACGGTCCTGCTGAACCTGCACCCCCGGCTGCGCACCGAACGGCAGGGGACGCTTGACCCGGGTCCGGAGTTCGGGTTCGACCGTCTGGTGCTGAAGTTGCTGGGCACAGTGGCGGATACCGGCGACCGGACCCGGATCGTCGAGGGCCTCTGCAGCGATGTCGGGCCGATGATGGCGAGGCTTCGGCTGCTGCGGTCGGTAGGCCGTCGCCCCAACCCGGAGACGGACCGGCTGATCCCAGCCGCCGAATCCGACCGGCTCTACCGGCAAGTCTGCCAGCAGGTCCGGCACGTGCCCGCCGCCCAGCTGGCCACTGAGCGCTACCCTCTGCTCCTGCTGGAATGGGCACTTGAAGAGGAACCAGGAAACCGCGCACACATCGAGGAACTGCTGGACGACGACGAGACCGCCAGGATCCTGCTGCGGGACGCCATCGGAGAACTGCGGTCCCAGGACATCGGCAGCGGCGCCGTGGAGACATTCCCGGTCATGCAGTGGGAACTGCTGCGGTCCGTCATGGGGCCCAACGCAAGGATCGCCGAGATCACGGATCGTGTAGCGGCCAGGTTCCCCGACGACGCCCAGGCCATGACGGCTGTAGACCTGGCGCGGAAGTACCTGGCGGGCGAACGCCCGGCGGACGGACTGTCCCGCAGCCGGGATCTGGTCATCCGGAACGTCACCAGCCAGCCCGGGACGTTCTTCGCGCCACCGCACGGAGACTGGCCTGCCATGCTGATCCGTGCTGCCGCGACCTACGAGGCCGATCCGGCATGGCTGACGAGAGCTGACGTCTCCGGCGCGGACTACCACAGGCAGTTGGCAGGCTGGCTGGCCGATCGTTTCCCGGCTGGCCGGATCGCACAGCTCGCCGCCGCCCGCGGCCTGCCCGCGGACGTCTCGGCGTGGGAGCCGGATGGTGACGCATACCAGACCGGCCGGTCGGCGGTACAGCGGCTGGTAATCGGGCCGTCCGGTCGGCCGTTGGCCGTGGTGCGGTGTGCAGTCCTGCTGCCTAGCGGCGGTGAGCTTATGCGCCTGATCCTGGACATCGCGCTGTCGCCGACGCCGCAGACCGATCAGGAATGGGGTCGGCTGACTCTTGAGGAAGTCCGCGATCTGCTGGCAACGGCGGCCGAGGGGACGGCGGGACCGGCGGGCGAAGAGATCATCCGGTCGCTGTTCGCCGGGGACATGCCACCGCGCTCGACGATCGAGCTGTTCCTGTGGTCAGCGGAGGGCGGAACGGGGAAACGACAGTCCGGCACGCTGTCCGACACGATCGACCTGGAGCGGCTTGGACTCTCCACAAGGCCAAATCAGCCACCTCGCCAGGGCATGTTCGCGGTCGCGGGCGACACCGCAGTAACGACAGACCAAGACCGGCGGAACCTGATCGTCTTCGCGCTCGTCCGGATGGCGCTCGACTGGGGATACCTGGACGCCAGGTCCCAGCTCGCCGCGCTCGCATCGTAGACAGCACGCCTCGTCACTGCTGGCTTGGTTAGTGAGCAGGGAGGGGCGCTCATCCGTGCATTGCTAGCGTTCCCGCGTCGTGTCAAGTAGTCAGTAAGGGACTTGAATGATCCCGCTCTCTGCGATCTGGGTGCCTAGAAGGCCCAGCCGTTTTGTCACGGACACCCTATCGAAGCTGACTAAGAGGTGTCGAAGCTGGATCCAATCCGTCACATCAATCAGTACGCGTAGTAGCTACGCGTTGACTGCCTGATCCGTCAGTTGTTGACGCCAGATCGTGTTAGCGTGCATCCTGACAGCAAGGAGGATGTTAGATGCTGCTCAGGTTCGAGGCTGCCAACTACCGATCGATCATGGAATCAGTCGAGTTGTCCATGATCGCCGTTGATCAGGACAGGCCGTCAACTCGGGGCTTCGACCTGCTCGCCGAGCGCGTGCTGACCATCGCCGGGATCTATGGCCCCAACGCCTCCGGGAAGTCCAACGTTGTCGAGTCCCTCGCTTGGCTCTCTACGGCCGTGGGACGTTCTCTTCGAGCGTGGGATCAGTTCGTTCCGCGGGAGCCATTCAAGTTCGGCCCTGGACCAGATGCACCCTCGGTTCACGAGGTGGAGATGGTAGTCCGGGACGTGCGGTATGCGTATCGTGTCGAGGTCGATGACTCGGCAGTGCTGTTCGAGGGCCTATACAGCTACCCAGAACGGCGGCGGCGGGTGCTATTCGAACGGGAGGGCCTAGTGATCCACTTCCGGCGTGGGCTAGGGGCACTGGCTGGCACCAGGGAATTGCTGACGCCCACCACACTGGCACTCTCGGCCGCGACGAGGTTTAACGACCCAGAGGTCGCGCCCTTCGGACGGCATCTATCCGAAGTTCGGGTCCTGGGTGCTCGACGTCGCGCAACGTGGCGGCGACTCCCTGCGGGCATAGCCGGCGGACCTGGTCTGTCCGTGACGGAGCGCCTATTCGACAGTCCCGTCCCATCACAACCGTCTTTGTTCGATGACATCGACTCTGCTCCTCTCGACGGGCGGGAATCAGCCTTGGCGCTGCTCCGGTTTGCTGACCTTGGCATCGACGACGTGCAGATCGTGGAGGATGAGGACGAGTCTCGCCTGGCGGGACAGACGAGACGTCGGCTGCGGCTCATCCACTCCGTCGGCGGACAAGAGGTGCCTTTCGAGATCAATGAGGAGTCAGCGGGAACACAGACATGGTTCGCGCTGATAGGGCCAGCCCTTGTCGCGCTGCGACGTGGGCAGGTCCTGTTGTTTGACGAAATCGACGCAAGCTTGCACCCAAGGCTCTCGGCACGGCTGCTTGAACTATTTCAGGATCCAAAGACAAACCCTCACGGTGCTCAGCTCATATTTACCACCCATGACACGAGCCTGCTCAACTACCTCAACAGGGACGAGGTATGGCTAACCGAAAAAGGGGCGGATGGTGCAACGACGCTTACGGCTCTTGCAGAGTATGGCGGGGATAAAGTGCGGCGATCCTTGAACTTGGAACGTGCCTATCTTCAAGGGCGATTCGGCGCCGTTCCTGAGCTTGACCAGTTTGCACTGCGGCGTGCACTTGGTCTCGAGCCAAGCGACGCAGAATGAGCCGCCGAGACAGGGCAGGTTCACATTCACTCAAGCGAAAGGTCGCGACACGACGACCGCGGAAGACGCTCGTAGTCTTCTGCGAAGGGGAGAGGACGGAACCGGAGTACCTTGACGCCCTCAAGCGGCAACCGTCGGTGCGGGACGTGGCTGCCGTTGACCTTCGAGTCGAGACTGGGCAGGGAGGATTGGTACCTCGGACGCTCGTAGCTATGGCAAGCGAGGCTCGCAGCAGGGCAGCCGCGGAAGAGGCGGAGATTGATGAGTTCTGGTGTGTGTTCGATGTCGAGTGGCCGAGAAACCATCCAGGGCTAATAGATGCCATTCAGCAAGCCCGCGCGAACAACATCCAGCTGGCCATATCCAACCCATGTTTCGAGCTGTGGCTAATCCTGCACTTTCAAGACCACTCATCATGGCTAGACAATACCCAGGCGCGACGCCTACGCCGTCAACTTGACGGCTCCGGCGATAAGGGGCTTGATGCCGCCAGGTATATGCCCTTCACTGCCGATGCCGCCCGGCGCGCCGCCGGACTTGACATGCGCCACCACCGCGACGGCACAGTCTTCCCGCATGACAACCCCGCTTCCGGCATGCATCGCCTTCTCGCAGCAGTTGAGCCGCCAGACCGGAGCAACTGACCCCACCAGCAGTGATCGTGGCCCCGGTTTCCCGGAATGGGTTTGATCCGCCAAACGACGGCAAGGGCAGAGCGCCGAAACTAGTGACTTAGATAGTGACTACGCCCTCAGGCCTGGGCAGACACAGCACGACGACGTCAGACTGACGTGACGCTCTGACCTGCGAGAAACGGACCTCTTCGGACGTCCTCAGACGAAACCGCGGTGCATGGCATGCAGAAGGTCAGGGGTTCGAATCCCCTTAGCTCCACGCATTTGTAGAAGCCGGGACGGCCCTCGGGAGCCGAAACGGGAGCCAAGCGCCGTCAGGCGCTTTTCTTGTTTCCGAAGATGGTGTTCATCGCGGTCGCGCCCGTGGAGATCACGGGCTTGAGGTGGTGCCGGTAGACCTTCTGGGTAACGATCGTGGTGCGGTGGCCGACCAGGTCGGCTATCTGCTCGATGGTGACTTCGTTGTCACTCATGATCGAGACGAACGAGTGGCGTAGCTCGCGGGGGTGTCCAGTTTTCGCCGATGCCCGCGGCCTTGGTGATGCGACGGAACGAGCGGCGGACGTTAGCCGCGTCGAGTGTGGTGCCGACGCCGGTGCAGAAGACCAGGTCGTTGTCTTGCCATGCCTTGCCGGCTGTGAGCTTGTGCTTGGCCTGCTCGGCGTGGTGTTCCTTGAGCGCCTTGGCGACGTGTTCCTGGTCTGTGACGGGAGGCAGGAGACTTTGAACGAGTCGCTGAGACAGGCCATGTTGCGGGCGCGGCTTCGCGAGGACGACGTCGCGGCGCATTTGGGGGTCGATCCGAAGACTGTCCGGCGCTGGCTCAACGGGCGCGTGCCTTACCCGAGCAGTCGAGTCGCATTGGCACAGCTGGTCGGAACGGACGAAGCCGACCTGTGGCCCGGGGCAGGAGGTCCGCTCTCGGGACGCCCGTATCCGGAAGAGCTGCCGGAGTCTATCCGCACCGTTGGGCCATCCCACGAGACATGTGGGCACGCTTCTTTGAGTCAGCTGAGCATGAGATCGGCGTCTTTGCTTATAGCGCGCTGTTCCTCGCCGAGGACGCTGGGCTGCTCGACATAGTCGCGGACAAGGCAACCAGCGGCGTCAAGGTGCGGCTTGCGCTCGGCGATCCGGATAGCGATTGCATCGCAGAACGGGGCCAGGACGAGGGCATCGGCGTCGCTATGGCAGCGAAGGTCCGCAACGCGCTCACGCTCTTCCGCTCGGTGTTGAAATGCGGGAGCATCGAAGTCCGGCTGCATAGGACGGTCTTGTACAACTCGCTGTACCGGGCTGATGGGCAACTCTTCGTCAACCAGCATGCCTATGGCATCCCTGCGGCCCACGCGCCCTTGTTCTGCTTCCGTGAGTCCGGAGACGGCGACATGGTCCGCGCTCACCTCGACAGCTTCCAACGTGTCTGGGCTTCCGCCGAAGCGATCCGACAGCGCCCATCGTGACCGAGCGCTGACTGTCGAGGTTGCGGTGACATGACCAGCTGCTTGGGCGCGAGGCCGACCAAGAGGTAGGTCGCGCAGTAGCCGAGCATCATCAGTCGCTGCGCGCAGTGTGACCGACATCAGCCCACCCCTTTACGGCACAATGATCGGTATGGAGATCTATAACGAGGTGCAACGTAGCTTGAAGGTCAGGGACGTTGTTGAAGCGGAACTTGCAACCCACAACAGCATGTTGCCACCTCGCTGGGGCGATTTGGCGCTTGCCAACCACATCGATGCTGTTGCCGACTGGTTCAAGTCCATCATGCGCCGAGATTTCCGCGTTTCCGGTGAGGATGTGGTGTTGGCCCGCAAATTTGGACGAGGCGCCCGGCCCTTGAGTCTTCTAGGGCTTCAAGAACGACTCCTTTACCACGGCGTAGTGTCGCTGGTTGCAGCCTCCTCTGAGGTATCCCCAGACAGGAGCTTCGAGGCCTATTCAACCTTTCAGAGAGCACCGCTTGAGACAGAGAGTTGCTCATACGTATTTAAGACCGATATCGCCGCCTATTACCAGTACATAGATCATGAACGGCTTGTTGACGAGGTTGTTGCTCAGACAGGTGACGACCTCGCTGTGTCGGTTGCTGTTAACCTACTCCATCATGTGATGGGCCGGAATTATGGCCTTCCGCAACTAAGCCGCTCCAGCGACGTGCTAGCGGAAATCTATATAGAACCAATGCGCCGAAACTTGGTTCGAGGTAGTTTTGCAGTATTCAGGTTCGCGGACGATTTTCGAATCGCTTGCCGAACCTACGAAGAGGCATTGTCGGCATGGGAAGCCTCAGATGGTGCTGCTAGAGAATTGGGTTTGGTACTCAATGAGAGCAAGACGTCGACTCCGAGTAGATCCCGCTATGCGAACAGTCTAACCGCAGTTCATGATCGCGAAAGGGAGCTTTTTGACGAGTTGGAGGTGGAGGGTCTCGATGAACCGGAATATATGGATCCGGCAAACAGGAGTGACGTAGTAGGACTCATAGGGTCAGAAGAACCCGAAGAGGAAGAAGCGATAATCAGGGCGAACGAAGCAGAATCCGTCCTGGCGGTTAGTGACGCGCAGGTGACTGCCGCCACTGAGGTACTTAACCGGTGGCTAGCAGAGGAGGAGGACGAGGAAACACAGCGCCGCGAGTCGGCCCACGTCACAGCAACACTCCTCGGGCGAGCACTTCGGGTTCTTGCCGTCGCGCACGACGAACGCGCCCTAGAAAGTGTCACGGCAATGCTGGTCTATGAGCCATCCCTGACGCCTACGATTGCTAGGTACCTTTCAAGTTGCCGTCAAGAGCATCCTTCACAGGTACGTGGGGCACTGGACGAAATCTGCCGTAGTGATGTTGTAAACGCTTGGCAGGCCGTTTGGATAGCATACGTTGCAGGCAGTCTTTCCCGTCGGCGACGTCGAGGGGCGGACGATCCTGATCATGTAACTTGGCTGAGGAAACGCAGCAACAGTTCGAATTCTGTTATCGCCGCCGAAGCGATGTTGGCCTTGGCGCGACGTCACCTCGTATCAACAGATGAAGTAAGCAGCGTCCTAAACAGATTGAGCCCTGTACAGAGACCGACAGGAGTGGTCGCTTTGGGGGCATTGGGGAATGAAAGATACGCACGGGATGCCGCACCATCTGAACTCGACAGGTTCCGTGTTGCCTGGGCTTCAGAAAATCTCTGAGCATTGGATGCTGGAACTTCGATGACTGAATCTGTCGTTTCCCTGGATGCCGAAGCTACAATTCGATTGCTAATGCTGACTGCCGCGCAGCACTCTCATCAAGAGGCATTGCTAGCTGCAGCCCCACAACCTCGTGGGCGCCTCCGCACGTTGCCAACTAGCAGCGTGTCTCATCAAGCAAGAACCCAATCTACTCTTCTTCGCCTCACTTCGATCGTCGAGGCCCACGTGGTACATCAATTGGTGCAACGCATAGAACCTCATTTTCCCATGCCGAGGACTGTTATCATCGAAGACATTTACCTGGATGCCGAAGATAGGGCGATTAGCTCTTGGCCTGCGATGGTGACCGCATACAAAAAATGGCTTGGAATTAACCTAAGGAGCTGCCCGAACTGGGAGAGCATTCAAGCAATGATCGATGCAAGAAATGCAGTTGCGCACGGCGTGGGTGAACTCACTCGGAGGCAAGCTCGCAAGGATCTCGTACAGTTGAGAAGACTATTCTCCAGAATAGACATTAATATCGACGGGACACTACTCGAGATATCCGATAAGGCAGTTGGTTCAACATCGTTGGCGGGACGGCATTTTATCGTATGGCTTGACAATCAGCTGTCCCATGCAACATCGACTACTTAGAATCTCGGACCAATTCTTCCACATAGAGTGCAACACGACAGGGAAGAGGCACTGGAGGATCATTCGACGTGATGCACTTGTAGCACTCTGCTCCCCCAGAACATGCGGTGCCTAGCTCTCCTCAGTACGCTCAAATATGAAGTCGTAGGCATCTCGTAGTTTCTCGTCGAAGATTGGCCCTGGGTCAGCCGAATCGAGCATCACCTTCTCAATGTCCTCCTTTTCGAAGATAATGACAGTCTTTGAATTTGCAGACCGGCGGCGGACACCTAGCGCCCCTCGATCAAAGCCGGAATGGGAAATGAAGAGCCCGATAGTCTGTGGTCGTGGATCCAGCTTGGCCAAGAACGCCCGCATCTTATTGCCATCCATTGGCGAATCAAACCACCTGACCTCACCCAGGATATGCAATCCCTGGTAAATAGCAGTAAAGTCATTTTCTTCACCGGGTATTCTGAACTTCTTCGGCTTCCATCCGTAGAGCTGCAGCACGTTCCGCCACAGTTCTTCGAACTCATTTCCGCGAGCTTGAGGGGACATTCCAGACACTACTAGCTGGCGGTAGCGATCAGAGAATATCGATTGGCTGATACTTCTTTGCAAGACCTCTTGCACCTTGGGAATTGCACTCTCTGCACGCTCGCCAGCTTGATCGCCGAAGTTGACGCCATGCTCATGGCCTGCGACTCGCATATTCAATGCATCGCGACTTATGAAATTCGTGCCAGGCATGTTAATCGCATCGTAATTCGGTGCAGGCTGAAGAACCTTTGCACTTTCAAGTCCAAGGTACTCCTTCACCCTCTGGATACGGCGTTTATCTGGAGTATCAGAAAGCCATGACAAGCTAAATTCTCCAGGACTGTCGGCGATTAGCGATCTAACTGCCTTGATCTCCGCTCCAGGTTCATCCAGAAAGAACAGGTAGAAGTCAACCTGTGTATAAAAGGACGCTATGGCCAGGTCCACACCTAGCTGACGGCCGTAGAGTGGGAAATATTCGTGAGCGCGGCCAGCCGCGAAGATGACTGTCTTGGCCTCTGAGAAGTGTGCGTCAATTGTTTCGGTGTAGGCCGCGATGTATTCTTTGGCATACTCAAGAAGTAGCGGCCTAGCTTCGTCAAATTCTGGTATACTCACTTATACACCTTAAAATATGTCAGGAAATAATTTATAAAAACTCTTGCTGCAAGCACGGCCGTCGCCGCCTCGCCATCGACCATCAGGGACATGTATTCGGTGGTGATTTCGATCATCGCGAACCCTCTCTCGAAGGAGGGGCCGCGGGAGCCGAGGACGGGAGCCCACGTGTTCAGACGCTTGCCGACTCACCGCGCCCTACTCAGACGTTTTCGCTGGTGAGAGGCTCTGCGTTCGACTCCGTCCGACCGTCTCGGACTGCTATTAGCTACATGGCATGCAGAAGGTCAGGGGGTTCGAATCCCGTTAGCTCCACTGTTTTTCGGATCTGTGTTCGAACGATAAGGGCCAAGCCAAGGACCCAAGTGTCCTTCGCTTTAATTATGCCTGGCTTGGCCTCGTTGTCGGGCAAGCCCCCAGCCGAGTACTAGCCGACAGCGCGCCGCCCGAGTTGCGCTAGGGAGATTGGCAACTGCGGGATAAGGTGATGCATCGTCTCTTGCTCTCGCCCCTTCCCGGTAGCTGATATTCGTGCGGCTAGTTCTTTTAGGTCTGCATGGCCCGAAACGCGGACTCGTCATGCAGGCTGGCATCCATGAAGACTGGCGTAACTGCCAATTCCGACCGACGCTGAAGATCACCAACGATGGCAATGCCGGCAGCATCCAGATCAGCCCAGCACACCGCCGGCTTGTTGATGCCTTTTACAAGGCTGACTAGGCTGTTATTTACGTACCCGTGACCCCACAGGCAAAGCCAAGTGTCAGTCACCGTCGAGTGCCGACAAATAGCCTCGAAAGTGTCAAGGTTCTCCACGACGAGGACTCCTTCTGCCGCGGAGTGGTCGATCGTTCCGTAACGCTGTGCGCTTCGTGCCGGGATGGATGCCCACGGGTATGCCAGATTTGCATCAACGATGGTTCGTGCGGAAGTCCATGAAAGTGGCCCTCTGAGTCTGACCTCCGGCTCCATAGTTTCCAGTGCATCCTCGAACTTCATGCCTATCAGGAGCTCGAACGCTTTGACCTTCGCAGGTGTCCAAGCCTTCGACGAGCCCAACCTGGTAGCTGCAAGCTCTCTAGCGGACAGAGGGCATTGGCATCCGTCGGGATCGCATCAGCATCAGCCGGCAATGCGTTAATAGGCTAGACATTGCCCAGGAATTACCGTCTGCCTTGAGGCCACTGCCGCACACCACCGGGCAGATGGTTCACACCGAGAACAAGTTCGCAACGGGATATGGTCGCTTCCCCATATCGAATGTCACGGTGTCAGCGCGCGGTGCGAGGGTCGAGGAGGTAGCGCTCGTCGCGGAATAGTTCTTCCACGCGCCTGGAGAGTCCGGCGATCTGCTGCTCCAAGGCTCTCACCGTCGCGGCTAGGGCGCGGACATCTCCCTGGTCCACGCTGGACGCCGAGCTGAGCGGGGCGTCCATCGCGTTGATCTCGGCGGTGCCGGGCATCTCGCCGACCAGCGCACCGGCTTCCTCTGGGTCGCTCGCGCATTCAGGGAAGACCCGGAGGTACAAAAGCCAATACCGCTCGCTCGGCCTGCGGGCCCCGCGCTCCCACGCATTTATCATGTGCATCAGGCCACGAACGGTGGCCAGCGGCTCGTCGGCAGCTTTGATGAACTCACGGGCAAGCCGCGAGACGTCCCACCTGCGAGACAGCCGCCATCGGCGCAGCGTCGCACCATCAACCTGTCGGATCAGCGAGCCGAGTGCAAAGCTGAAAGCGAGTGCAGCCGCCACGGCAATCGCTGTCGTCATACGAGCACACTGGCCTTCTGCCCCGACCGTGTCAAGAGAACATCACGAATCGGATAGATTCCGTGGACCGGAGGAAGCGTCCGCAGGACTGCCCACCTAGCTCGTGCCATTCGAAATGGCAGGCCAAGGCGGGTCCGCCACGTCCTTGGAGATGGTGGATGAAATGGCCCCCTCGCGACCTGCGTTCAAGCGGGAACTGTCTCTGCTGTCGATTCTGCCTCACTAGTAACTTTTTGTCACACGTCGGGCCGGGCCACTAAGCGGCAGCCAGCGAGGATTTCCAGGCCGAAATAGTGGCGGGTCGGTCCATTCATCCCTCTACTCTGCCAGCACCCCACCGGCCAGGCGGATGATGGCGCCGCGGCCAGGGTAGATGCCGACCACGCCAGTGCGGCGGCGGATCTCCTTGTCAGGCGTCCCTTCGGGTTGTCGGTCAAGACAGCCGCCAGACCTCGCGTGGGAATGGGGTGGACGCGAGAAAGTCGTCACGGGCCCGGTCACGATGGGCCACGATCTTGAAAGGTGGCTAGCGGCTCGTCGCCAGCCATGATGAACTTGCCGGCGAGCCGAGAGACGTCCCACCCGCAGGCAGGCGTCGCTGTCCAGAACCGGGCTTCCGCTCCCACGCGCTCCCGGTCGCTCCTTGTTATCCACTGTTCCCACGCATCGCCATGGTTTCAACTGTCACTAGAGCAGGTTGCGCTCAACCGCGGCATGCCTTCATCAACCCCGATCGCCTACCTGAGCAGTAGAAAGGAGGCGAACACACACCATGAAACCCCAGGCCGACCGGCTGTACCTCACCACTGGCGAGGTGGCCGCACGGCTCCGCGTCAGGCCCCGCACCGTGCGGTGGCTGATCCGCACGCATCAACTTTGTGCGCAACGCATCGCGGAAGACTTCCTCATCGAGGAATCCGACCTGGCCGCCTTCATCACCGCTCATACCGTCTCTCCCCATCCCGGATGGGGAGTCGGCCGGGCCGGATGGGCGTGAGCGGCTACAGGCGCGCGTGCTTTGCGGCAGGTCAGGACCGATCCCGGGAAGCGCTGCCACGCCAGCAGGGCAATGCTGCCTGGCTGCGCGGGCCTGCGGGGGTTCAGGGTTCAGGCGTCCCCTGCGGTGCCGGCTGGCTCGTCGCCGCAAAGGTCCCGCTCCAAGGCGGCGCAAGGACGCCTCGGGCCGTCCTCGCACCGGACGCGCCCCGGCAGTTCGCCGCATTTGACGTGCGCCGTTGAGTTGAGCGTGCATCCTCTGTGTCCGCCCCGGCGCCCCGTGGTTCCCGGGGCGGGGCGAAGGCGGTGCGCTGCGAGTGCCAGCCGTCGTGGCCTGGATTGATAGCCTGGCGAGATACCGCTCCGCTTGCTCGCGGGCGTGCAGGACAAGGAATGGCCAGGTCCGCTGGTCCTTGAAGTCCGCCGAGCCGCCCGCCATGTCGTCGGCGAGCGACTGGTCGCGCAGGACATCGTCACCGCAGTGCGCGACTGCATTGCCGACGGGCCCCTTGGCCCGGTCGGTCAGTGAGGAGGGTGCCATGAGCGAACTGGACCGGCTGGAGGCGGCTACAAACGAATGCCGGGAGATGGTCCGCGAAGCCCATGCGGCGACGAAGGACCTCCGGGCCGCGGTGCGTGAGGCCAGGCAGGAACTGCGTGCCCTGGCCAGGGATGAGGTGGCCGCCCAGATCCAGCTAGAGGTGTCCCGGCAGCTAGAAGAGCTGGAGGAACGTACCAGCGAGGCCATTTCCGCAGCGACTCAGAAGGTCATTGCCGAGTTCGACAGGT
>Ga0307478_10001586_pt1 | contig 19378 bp, 18 predicted proteins | sample atmos_gasesECM4C_2_FD_203713 | JGI IMG/M metagenome (GOLD analysis project Ga0307478, IMG submission 203713) | Hardwood forest soil microbial communities from Morgan-Monroe State Forest, Indiana, United States - atmos_gasesECM4C_05 | ecosystem: Environmental > Terrestrial > Soil > Temperate... | reverse complement strand
CGCGAGGTTCGCTACCAGCGCGGGAAGTTCCTGAACGCAATGAATCAGGCTTCCGCGGAGCAGAACGAGCAGAATATTGTCCGCGTGGAAGGTGACGGCCAGGTCGTGGTCTTCAAGCAGATTGCCGGATTGCTGGCGCGACGGATCGTCTTCCATCCCAAGGTCGGAGACCAGCTCGAACGCGGGCAGCGTGTGGGTTTGATCAAGTTTGGTTCCCGCGTGGATGTTTTGTGCGACGCTGCCGCCGCGCTGCACGTGAAAGTCGGCGACCGGGTTCAGGGCGGGGCTAGCGTCCTCGCTTATTTGCAGCCCAAGGGCGAACTGGCAAGTGCCGGGCGTTATTCCGCCGCGGAAGGGGCGCGCTGATGGATCTCCCAATTCCAAGACGCAGGCAGGACGAACGGCACCCGCGGCGGATGCGCAAGGGGATGTACATTCTTCCCTCGCTGTTTACCACGGGCAATATGGCGGCCGGTTTCTACGCCATCCTCGAGGTTGTCCACGCGAGCGCGGCGAACTTCGGACATTTGGACAATGCCGCCAAGGCGATTGGGTTTGCCGTATTGTTCGACGGCCTCGATGGGCGCGTCGCCCGCATGACTGGAACCAGTAGCGAGTTCGGTAAGGAGTTCGATTCACTGGCGGACGTGATCACGTTTGGAGTGGCTCCGGCGATGCTGGCCTGGACCTGGGGATTTCATCTGATGCCGCCGGTCGCGCTCACCGAGTGGGAGAAGTGGAACATCAAGCTCACCCAGTTGGGCGCTATTGCCGCCTTCTTGTTTCTGATGGCCGGAGCCAGCCGTCTGGCGCGCTTTAACATCACAACCAACCCGCAACCTTCGAATCCGGGACGGCCGGGGAAGAAGTACTTCGTCGGTATGCCCATTCCGGCGGGTGCCGGGGTCATTGCGGCCGTGGTGCACTTTCAGTCGGGAGTTCCCCTCGAATCCTGGTACACGGCGATCACCTGGCTGGCGATGGTGGCTGCCGTGGGCTACCTGATGGTGAGCACCTGGCGCTTCTATAGCTTCAAGGACATTGATTTCCGCTCCCGCCATCCTTTTCGCTTGGTCATTCTTTTAGGCGCTCTGTTCGCCGGTATCTGGTTCTTCTCCAAGCCGGTGCTGTTCGGAGTTGCGCTGCTCTATACGTTCTCCGGAGTGTTCTGGCGATTGCAGTGGATGTTCCGCCGCCGTAACCAGCCTCCACCACCTCCCTTTAAGGAGGCTTCGCAGACTTCGTGAGTACGCCATCTAAAATCGTGTCGTCGTCTCCGTCGGCATCTGCGCGCGGGCCGCTGTTCCGCGCCGCCATCGTGGGCGCGGCTACGCTCAAAGGCAAGGAAGTCGCCGAGATGCTTAGCGAGCGAAACTTCCCGGCTGTGGATGTGCGCCTGCTCGACGACGATGAGTCGATCGGCCAGCTCGAGGCAACGGGCGACGAAATCAACTTTATCCAGAGCGTGCGCTCGGAGCAGTTTACGCACGTGGACTTTACTTTCTTTGCTGCGGACGCGGAGTGTACGCGGCAGAACTGGAAACGCGCACGCGACGCCGGCAGCGCGATCATTGATCTCTCCGGCGCTTTGGAAGACGAAGCTGGCGCGAACGTGCGTTCCCTCTGGATCGAACGCGAACGGGGCGAGATGTGGCAGCCGGAATTGCAGCCGGCTCCGTGCATTGTGGCTCATCCTGCCGCTGTGACTCTGGCTTTGCTGCTGCTGCGGGCGCGCAAGGCCGGCGCGATTAGGAGCGCGGCGGCCACGCTTCTCGAACCTGCGTCTGAGCAGGGACAGAAAGGCATGGACGAGTTGCATCAGCAGACTGTCAATTTATTGTCGTTCCAGCCCCTGCCCAAGGATATTTTCGACGTGCAAGTTGCCTTCAACATGGTCGCACGCTACGGGCAGAATTCGCACTTGTCGCTGGAGTCGCTGGAAGCGCGAGTGCGGCGCCATTACCGTGAGATCGCCGGAACGGACGCTCCGCAGCCCGCGCTGATGCTGCTGCAGCCCCCAGTGTTTCACGGCCATGCGCTGGCCATCTTTCTGGAGATGGAGCAAGCCGTTGATCGGGACCGATTGTCGCAAGCCCTTGCCGGAGATCACGTGAGCTTGGCGGGAACGGAAGACGATTCCCAGCCGAGCAACGTGAATGCGGCGGGTCAAGCCAATATTCTGGCTTCGCTCAAGAGCGATGCGGCCCGGCCTAATGGAATCTGGCTGTGGGTGGCCGCCGACAACCTGCGTATTGCGGCCATGACCGCGGTCGAGTGTGCCGAGAGCATGATCGCAACCCGTCCGCTGGGAAAAATCCAATGAAAGTTCGGCGGGCTGCCTGGCTGCTTTTGCTCGCAACCGGTGCCGGTTGCGGATATCACACGGCCGGCCACGCTGTGCAGCTTCCAGAAAACGTCAAGACCATCGCCGTTCCTGCTTTTGTAAACGAGACCACGACTTACCGCATCGAACAGCTGCTAACCTCGTCAGTAATGCGCGAGTTCACGACGCGCACACACTATCGCCTTCTTAATGATCCGGGCGACGCTGCCGACGCCACGCTGCGCGGCACCGTGCTCTCGGCTACTTCCTCGCCGCTTACCTACAACATCGCGACCGGACAAGCCGCCAGCGTCTTGGTGGTGGTGAGCGTGAGAGTGTCGCTCACCGACCGGCAGGGCAAAGTGCTGTACCAGAATCCTTCGTATCTGTTTCGCGAGCAGTACGGAGTCTCACAGGACCTCACCAGCTTTTTCGAGGAAGACTCGCCCGCCCTCCGGCGACTGTCGCAGGATTTCGCCCGTACCCTGGTTTCTAACATCCTCGAGGGCTTCTAAGATGGTAGAGTTGCGGCAGGTCGTCAGTCGCACTGCGGAGAACTTCTGATGCGGGCTTTCGCCCAGGCGGATCGGTTTGTCAGCGAACTCGAATCGCGGAAGCTGCGTCCTGCGTATGTGTTCGTGGGCGACGAAGCTTTCTTCCGGAAGCGCTTTCGGGACGCCATTCTCGAGCACCTGGTTCCGTCTGATCTGCGCGACTTCAGCGTGTTTGAATTCGACCTTGCGGAGAACGACTTGGCCGAAGTTCTCGACCGCGCCCGCACGCCTTCCTTGATGGCTCCGTTCCAGGTGTTTTTTGTGCGCGGGGTGAAGAGTCTTTTCGGCCGCGGCTCGAATGAAGAGAAGCTCGCGGCCATCGAAGCGTATTGCAAGAATCCAAACCCCGACGCGATGGTGGTTTTCGTCGCCGACCATATCAGCATCCCCGCTGACGTTCGTCGCATGGAGATGCAGGACAAAGAGCGCTACCAGCGCATCCGCGAGACCATGGGACAGTACTGCGGCATCGTCGAACTGGCGCGCGTGGAGGAAGGCGAAGCGGTGCGCTGGATTTCCGACTACTGCACCAGCCGCGCCGTGCCAGTGAAGATCGATCCCGACGGCGCCCGCGAACTGGTCGATGCCCTGGGCGGGGACATGATGATGATCTCGAACGAACTGGAGAAGCTCATGCTCTACGTCGGCGCCCGCAACCGCATCACGCTGGGCGATGTGGAGACCATGGTCCTCGCCGCCAAGCAGCGCTCCCTCTATGAGTTGACCGACGCCATTTCCTCCAAGGATCGCGTGCGGGCGCTCGAGGTGCTGGACGCGATGCTGTCTTCGGGCGATGGCGAGGAAGCCTCCATCGGACACATCTACATGCTGGCCAAGACCTTCCGCCAGATGCTGGTGATTCTCGAACGCAACGTGCGAGACCAGCGAATGCTCTGGGCCGCGCTGTGGCAGGGGTTCCGCGTGCCCCCATTCGCAGCCGACGACATCATCAAACAGGCCCGCCGTTACAAGTCCCGCCGCGACTTGACTCGCGCGATCCGTTTGGTGGCAAAAGCCGATCTCGCTTTGCGATCGAATCCCGTGAGCAAACGCATGGTGCTTGAGCGTCTGGTGATGGATCTGACGACCGAGGCGAAGCTCGAAGTGCCGGGGTGGATGCAGGAACAGTTGCCGGTCTAGCGGCCGATATCCGGATCAAATTTTTTTTCAGATCAACCCGCTAAATTACAGTAGCCTAAGGAGTTACGGGTTCGAAGCCAGGCGCTATCCGCGCCAAAATACTGTATCCAAATGACTTACTTGTAAAATATTGGATCTAAATACTTTAGCTTGGAACAAAACACAATCGGGAGCGGCAAGCCTTTTAGAATCAGCGAGTATCCGATCCGGTTCAGCTAAAATATTGAACGACAAGGACTTGTGCCTCGATCAAAAGAAATCGGCAGACTAAATTTTCAAAGAAGAAGGATTCCGCTGGCCTGGGCCGGAGGAGATGTCTCGAGCTAGTTTAGCCTGGTTAGTGGTCTCAGCGGTGTGACGAGCGAACATCTAGTGCCTGTGGAAATCTGCCGAGAGCGTGGCTGAAAAATGACCTGGAAATATCTAATTGAAGGCCCGTGGATCGTCTTTGTCGCCTATTGGGCGGTCGGCGCGCTCAAGACCCGGCGCAGCGAACGGACGGAATCATTTGCGTCGCGATATGGCATCCTGTTTCTTGAAATTGCCGGCTTCGTTCTGCTCTTCAGCGACGATGTGGAGATTGGGATCCTCGGTCATCGAATGATCCCGCGCACCTACGCTCTCGGCGTCACAGGCGTTGCACTCACTTGGGGCGGGATTGGTTTGGCATTGTGGGCACGCTGGCATCTGGGACAGTATTGGAGCGCACGGATCACTATCAAAGAAGATCACAAGTTGATCCGTACCGGACCTTATGCGCGGCTTCGGCATCCCATCTATTCTGGACTCGATCTGGCCGCGATCGGGTCCGCTCTGGCGATCGACCGATGGCGATGCGTGTTGGGCGTCTGCCTGATTATTCTCGGATATTGGATTAAAGCGAGGAAAGAAGAAGGAATGCTGATCGCGCAATTCGGAGCAGACTTTCAAGAACACTGCCGGCATACCGGGTTTCTGCTTCCTCGCTTTCGGCGAGGCGTACAAGAGCCTGCTTAAAACTGACGAAGGTCTAAAGCCGATCTTTCCAATATCCGGGTCGCCTGTGCCCGTGGGCGATGGCTAGAAGCTGGACGGCAGCCTTTTGCTCCCGATAGACAACCGCAAAGGGAAAGCGCTGCAGAGCGAACTTGCGCGTTCCATGAAGACCTTTTGGCCAGCGTTGAGGAAACGCTGCTATGAGGTTTATGGCTTGATCCACTTCGCCGACGAAATTAATTGCCGCAGTCTCGTTACGCTCCAAGTACCAGGTGACTGCGGATTTCCATTCTGCGAGTGCTTCCGGGTGAAAGTTAAGCGACTCAGCGGCCATTCAGGATTGCTGAAATCTGCCGGCGCGCATCGGCCCACGGGATCGGCTTTACCTTACCGGAATTGAGTTCCTGGATTCGGCGCGCGATCTCTTCGTTCCATTCCTCCTCGGCGGAAGCATCGAGATTGTCGTCCAGGCTGTCCAGCAGGGACCCAGCAAGTGCGGCGCGCGCTTCCGGGGGAAGTGCAAGCGCTTTTTTCAGCAGTTCGGACACTTCCTGCGTCATGATGCTATTTTACTCCCTCACGGACGGCTACTTCATCGCATTGACGCGAGCGCCCAGGCGCGATTTGTAGCGCGCAGCGGTATTCCCGTGCAGCGTGCCCTTCTGGATGGCCTTGTCGAGCGCGGACACCGTCTGGCGGTAGGTCTGCTCGGCGGCTTGCTTGTCGCCTTTCTCGATGGTCTCGCGGAGAGTGCGCAGCGCGGTGCGCAAGCGGGAGGTGTTGGCGCGATTGGTGGCGGTGCGCTTCGTGGTCTGACGGGCGCGTTTGAGCGCCGAAAAATGATTAGCCATATTGCTTCGTTGCCTTTGTGTGCACAGCGAGATATTCCGGTGAGTACCGAATACGCTATTCTACGGGACTAAGTCCTGACTGGTCAAACGGTTGGGCTTCATGGAAGCCGCCATTGACTCACACCCCGGCGCGGGGTACGCTTTACCTAATGGTAGTGACTTGCCTTCTGGGCATGAGCATTCCGGCTGGTCCCGTCTCGAAGCACAATCCTGTTTTGTCGGTGAAGCGGCAGAAGTGTGTTCATTTTCCAGTCATCAAAGACGTTCGTCAAAGAGATTGAATGAAGAAAAGCATCGGGATTAGTCCCAACATCGAGACTTTGTTTGGCACGCGCGACGAGAATGTGCGCGTGTTGGAAGATGGCCTGAACGTCACCATTGACCTGCGGTCGAACGCGATCGAACTGGAAGGTGCGGCGCGCGACGTGGCTCGGGCCGAGCAGGTGTTTGCCGATTACGAGAGCCTGCAGAAATCCGGATACAGCTTCAATAACGGCGATCTGAACAGCATGCTGCGGGTGCTGACGGCGGATTCGAGCGCAACCCTGCGCGGGCTGGCCGACGCCGGCCGCCAACGCTCGCTGGGACGTCGCATGGTGCAACCGAAGAGTGTGAATCAGCGGCGCTATGTCGAGGCCATCGAGAAGCACGACATGGTGTTCGGGATTGGCCCGGCGGGCACCGGCAAGACTTATCTCGCGGTGGCCATGGCGATTTCCGCGCTGCTCGCGAAGCGCGTGAACCGCATCATCCTTGCACGTCCTGCGGTGGAAGCCGGCGAGCGGCTGGGGTTTCTGCCGGGCACATTGCAGGACAAGATCGATCCTTACCTGCGCCCGCTGTACGACGCGCTCTATGACATGCTCGATCCCGAAAAAGTAGATCGTTATTTGGAAAAGAATGTCATCGAGATAGCGCCCATAGCATTCATGCGCGGACGCACGCTGAACGATTCGTTCGTGATTCTGGATGAGGCTCAGAACACAACATCCGAGCAGATGAAGATGTTCGTCACCCGCCTCGGATTCAACTCCAAGGCGGTGATCACGGGGGACATCACGCAGATCGACTTGCCGAACGCTCGCCGCAGCGGGCTGCTCGAGGCGATTGACATTTTGAAGCGCGTGGAAGGCTTGACGTTCGTTCACTTCGATGAATCGGATGTCGTGCGCCATCACCTGGTGCAGCGTATTATCCGGGCCTACGACGAACACAGGACGCACCTCGCCGAGCAGCAGCAGATGCTGCTTCCGGTAGCCGGAAAAAACGGCGCGTCGAAGAGCGTCGATATGAAGAGTGTTGACGTGAAGAGCGTTGATGTTAAGAATCCGGAGACGCCGAACCCGAACGACCGATCCCGGGAAGCCTCGGCAGAATAAAGTCGCAACTGAAGGGAGGGCTGAACTCGGGCCCTCCTGTTTATTTTGCAAGCTGTGCCTTACTGAGCGGGCTGGAGCAAGGTGGTTATCCTCCGAAAAAGAATCGCAGGGCTGAGTTCGTCAACGCTCGAACGGTTTGTGTTGCGGGCGAGGCGCGCGGTTGGGCTGCGAAACCCGGTGAATGTCCTGGTGACCAGCAGCAGCGAGTTACGGTCTTTCAACCAGCGATTCCGGGGAGCGAACAAGGCCACGGACGTGCTGTCGTTTCCAGCGCCGGCGGCGACGCGTCGACAGGCCAAACGCGTTGCCGGGGAAGTGGCGATTTCCGCGGATATCGCCCGGGACAACGCCGGGCGCCTGGGTCATTCTGTGGCGGACGAGGTGAAGATTCTGGTGTTGCACGGCATCCTGCATCTGGCGGGCTTCGATCACGAGCGCGATAATGGCGAGATGGCCCGCAAAGAGAGCCGGCTGCGGCGGCAACTGAAGTTGGAGGGTGGTCTGATCGAGAGGACGCAGGCGCGTGGCCGCCCGCCCGCCGCAAAGCGGAGAACCGGATGAATTGGGCCGTCACACTTGCGCTGATCCCGCTGCTGGGCCTTCTGGCCCTGGCTTCCTACGTGGACCGCGTTTACCAGGAAATCGGGAAGTTTCTCTCGCGCGAATTTCAGGACAACATCGACGTCTTCGAGCAGAAGGTCGAGCCGAACCTGCATGTAAGCCGCGCCCGCGCGTCGCTCTCGATGGCTGTGCTCAAGCAGGTGACTACGGCCACCATTGCTTTACTGGTGGGCTTTGCGGTCTTCGGCGACCAGCGGTGGAGCATTTACGAAATCCTGCAGGCCGCCATCAGCCTTATTCTCATCATCATTGTGTTCAACCAATTCCTGCCGTTTGTTTTCTTCTCGCGTACCAACGGCGCATGGCTCATCCGTTGGACTTGGCTTCTCACCGTGCTGATTTACCTGGTGCTGCCGGTGACCATCGTTCTGGGCTTTCTGCAATCGGTGGCATCACTCACTCGCCAAAATACGCGCGAGCAGCCCGAAAGCGCGTCCGAGGCCGTGGATGCCTTGATCGAAGCGGGCCAGGAAGAAGGCATTATCCAGGAGGGAGACCGAGATTTGATTCAATCCGTGGTGGAATTCAGCGGCAAGACGGTGCGCGAGGCCATGAAGCCGCGGCCCGAGATTTTTGCCGTGCCGGTGCATACTACGGTCGAGCGCTTCATCGAAATGCTCCGTACCAAGCATTACTCGCGGGTTCCGGTGTACGCGGAAAGCATTCATAACATCAGAGGCATCGTCTACGCCCAGGACGTGTTGCAAGTGACAGACAGCGAGGCTTCCAAACGCACTCTCGATACGCTCATGCGACGCGACGTATATTTCGTGCCTGAGAGCAAGCTGGGCAGCGATCTGCTGCGCGAGATGCAGAAAAACAACATACGCATGGCCATCGTGGTCGATGAATACGGCGGCGTGGCTGGCCTGGTCACGATCGAAGACCTGGTCGAAGAAATCGTCGGTGAAATCCGCGACGAGCACGAGAAGCCCGAGATTGTCAGAGAGAACGATCAGTCCTACATCGTTCCTGGAGGAATGGATGTGGACCGCCTGGCCGAACTGTTTGGGACAAAACCGGAGGGAAAGGAATCGGCCACCGTGGCCGGACTGGTCAGCGAACTGGCAGGGCACATCCCGCAGCGAGGCGAGACCGTGGATGACGATGGCTTGCGTTTCGAAGTTCTGGAGTCGACCGACCGCAAAGTGGAGCGCGTCAGAATTACTGCGATGCAGCCTCGGCAACTGAAGCTGATATAAAGGCAGCTTCTAACTGCTAGCTCCTAGCGTCTAAGAACCCGAACTCACTTTCCAGTGACGCGCTCTCACTTTCGTCTTTCGTGAAATACTGTAAGTGAGGATGAACTCTGCCTCGCTAAAAGCTAGAAGCTTTCCTATGCCTTTCCGTTCAGGTTTTGTCTGCATTCTCGGCCGTCCTAACGCCGGCAAGTCAACGTTGCTCAATGCTCTTGTGGGCGAAAAGCTCGCGATCATCTCGCCTAAGCCGCAAACCACGCGCAACCGCATCCAGGGCATCGTCAACCTTCCCAAGGGCAAAGGCCGGGACGCTGCGCAGATCGTGTTGATCGACACTCCGGGCGTACACAAGCCGGACAGTTCGCTCGGCCGCAAGATGATGGTCGAGGTGCGAGAGGCGCTGGAAGGTTGCGATCTCGTTCTTCTGATCATGGATGCCACGCGCAAGCTGGATCGACGCGATGAGTTCGCCATACAAATGCTGAAGCACTCGTCGACGAAAGTTTGCCTCGTCCTGAACAAAGTGGACCTGCTGCGAGGCGGCAAGGGCAAGCTGCTGCCGTTGATCGAGGAGTACAAGAAGCTGCATCAATTCCTGGACATCATCCCAATTTCTGCGTTGAAGCGGGATGGACTCGACATACTGCTGAAGGTTGTGACGGCCGCTCTACCGGCGGGTCCGCCTTATTTTCCACCCGATCAGGTCACCGACCAACCCGCGCGCTTCATGGCTGCGGAAATTATTCGCGAGCGCGTACTGGTCGAGACCGAGGAAGAGCTACCCTACGCAACCACGGTGATCGTCGACTCTTTTGAGGAAGGCGCCAGGCTGACGCGCATTGCGGCGACGATCTACTGCGAGCGTGAAGGTCAAAAGGGCATTCTGATCGGCAAGAAAGGACAGATGCTGAAACGGATTGGCACTTCGGCACGCCTGCAACTCGAGCGCATGCTGGGAATGAAAGTCTTTCTCGAGCTCTTCGTCAAACTGCAGCCTAACTGGCGCGAATCGCGAGGTTTTGTGGAAGAACTCGACTGGAGAAGGCAGTTGGAGCATCTGACCGACGGGCGGGTTGAGCTTCCGAAAGCGCTGCCCAGGCGGGAAAACGGGCCAAGGAAACGAGCGACGATGAACGTGACAACATAGCGGACTAGTGCTCCGTGCCCGGGTAGGAGCTTAAGTGCGATCTTTACTGATACCTCTGGGTTTGTCGGATTGAGCCTTGCACAGATAGAATGAACCGTTAGCAGCGCAGAATCGCGAACGAGCCAAAACATGCCACTGTCGGAGTCTTCCGAGGAACCTCTTCCCGAAAAAGATTTTGATCCAGATCAGTTGCATTTACTTTTGCGGGTAACGCTTGCCGCCGACCGCCGGGCCGTGGATCCCGTGGTGCAGGAAGTCATGGCCGTGGTCCGCCAGATGAAGGGCGTGGACGGCAAAGAAGACGCGATCGAGTTATCGGTGCAGGAAGCGCTGGCCAACGCCGTCATTCACGGCGCCAAGGAAGACCCCACCAAGACGGTGGAGTGCCTGGTGAGCAGCGATGACGAGCGCGGCGTGCTCATCGTGGTACGGGATCCAGGCACTGGTTTTGCCCCGGGAGCGATTGCCAGTTGTACGGTGGGGGAGAACGTTTATTCCAATCATGGGCGCGGGATTTTTCTGATCAACCAACTCATGGATAAAGTGGAGTTCAGAAAGAACGGCACCGAAATTCGCATGGTCAAACGGTAGCCGCCTCGATTCCTTCCACCGAGCAGCAATCTTACTCCTTCACCGTGATTCCCAGCGTTTTCATCTTGCGGTAGAGGTGGCTGCGCTCCAGGCCCAGCACCTCGGCGGCGCGGGTAACGTTGCCGTGGTTCTCGTCGAGTTTCTTCAGAATGAAATCCCGCTCGTAGGCGTCGCGCGCCTGGTGCAGCGTCGAAAAATCACGCCGTGCCGCGCGGCGATGTCCGTCGCGGTAAACCAGCGGCGGCAACTGCTTGCGGTCGAATCGTATGGTCATGGGATTCATGATCACAATCCGCTCGATCACGTTGCGCAATTCGCGGACGTTGCCGGGCCAGGAATAGCGCATCAGGGCCTCGATGGCATCGTCGGTGATCTCGCGCGGGCGCCGTCCGTAGGTTGCGGCCAGGTCTTTCAGAAAGTGCCGCGCAAACAGCGGAATGTCCTCCTTCCGCTCGCGTAGCGGAGGCACGAAGAAAGGGATCACGTTGAGCCGGTAAAACAGGTCTTCGCGAAAATTCCCCTTCGAGATTTCCTCTTCCAGATCTTTGTTGGTGGAGGCGATGATGCGCGCATCCACCACAATGGTTTCGTCGCCACCGAGCGGAGCCACGCGCTGCTCCTCGAGTGTGCGCAGAACCTTCGACTGCGTCTTCAGACTCATGTCGCCCACTTCGTCGAGAAACAGCGTTCCTCCGCTGGCCTTTTGAAATTTGCCTTCCTTGTCGACGGCTGCCCCGGGAAACGATCCTTTGTAGTGGCCGAACAGTTCACTCTCGATCAGGTCTTCCGGAATGGCGGCACAGTTGACCTCGACAAAAGTCTCGTCCTTGCGCAGGCTCTGCGCATGGATGGCGTGGGCGACGAGTTCCTTTCCCGTGCCTGACTCGCCATAGATCAGAACTCGGCCGTTGGTGGGCGCCATGAGCGTAATCTGCTGACGCAGAGCTTTCATGGGAATGCTGTCGCCCACGATCACGCTCTTGGCGTGGAGCTGCTTCTTCAAATCGACGTTCTCGTGCCGCAGTTTCTTGGATTCGATTGCGTTCTTGACCAGGATTAGCGTCTTGTCGATGGAGAGCGGTTTTTCCAGGAAGTCATACGCGCCCAGTTTGGTGGCGCGTACCGCGGTTTCGATCGTGCCGTGGCCTGAGATCATAATCACTTCGGGAGGGTTGTCGATCTCACGGATTCTTTCCAGCGTTTCCAGGCCATCGATGCCGGGCAGCCAGATATCCAGCAGCACCACGTCAAAACTGTGGTCGCGGCGCAGCAGCTTCAGGCATTCTTCACCGCTTTCGAGGGCTGTGGTTTCGTAGCTCTCGTCCGCCAGCACTCCCTGCAGCGATTCGCGAATGCCGGTTTCGTCGTCAACAATGAGAATTTTATGCATGCTGCGCCGTGGCGGCGGCTAGCGCGGGCTCGGGAACAACCGGCAGCTCCACGATGAAGCGCGCTCCAACCGGCTGGTTCTCCTCTACGCGAATGGACCCATGATGTTCTTCGATGACCCGGCTCACGATGGCCAGGCCAAGCCCGGTTCCGCGCTTTCGGGTGGAAAAATACGGCAGAAAAAGTTTCTCCTTCAGTTCGCGGGTGACGCCATGGCCGGTATCAGCGATCGTGATTTCGACCGCATCGCGGCTGGCAACGAGCGAAGTTGAAATCTGGATCTCGCGCACCAGTGAGTCCTGCATGGCCTCGGCAGCGTTGTCCACGAGGTTGGCGACAGCCCGCTTAATCGCCTCCCCGTCGGCCATGACTTTGGGCAGGTCTGCCGCGAGCGCCTTCCGGAGCCCGATGCCGTCCAGCCTTCCGTTGAACATAGCCAGCGCGCTCTCGATGACCTCATTGATATCGGCGGGATGCGGATTCGATGCCGGGAAGCGAGCCAGCGCGGAGAAATCGTCCACCAGCCGGCGAACGGTTTCGACCGCACTCGCTATGGTTTCCGCGCAAGAACGAACAATGTCCAACGATGCTTTGTCAGGAGGAGACCCGCGCTCCAGATGACGCTGAATGCGCTCTGCAGAAAGTGCGATAGGTGTGAGTGGATTCTTGATCTCATGCGCGACGCGGCGCGCCACCTCGCGCCAAGCAGCTTGTTTCTGAGCCTTCAGAAGGTCAGAGAGATCTTCGAACACGATCACATATCCTGAGCGCTCGTCCTGATGGCGCAAGGTCGCCACGGTCACGGCCACGTTCAGAGACGTGCGCGGCAGCGGCATTTCCATTTGGCTGGTGGTCATGCCCATGCGATCGGCGCGGCGCAGCAGCGGTTCCAGATCCTGCAGGACGTCTGGCGGAAATAAGTCCGCCATGTGCGCCCCGCGTAGCAGGCGCTCTTCGTCGGTATATCCCTCCGGGTGGAACATGCGCAGCAAAGCGTGGTTGGCGTGAGTAACGCAGCGCTCGGCATCGAGAGAAAGCACGCCGGTCGGAATGCTCTCGAGGATAGTCTCCATCTGGCGGCGGCGGTGGTCGAGTTCAGCACTAGCAGCGCTGGCATCGCGGCTGGAAGCCTCGATCTGCCGCCGGCTGGTTTCCAGCTCCCCCGCCATGCGGTTGAAGGAGCGGACCAAATCCCCAATCTCGTCGGCAGCTCTTACATCGATGCGGTAGTCAAGACGTCCGCGGGAGATTTCCTGCGTGGCTTCGGCCAGCGCAGCCAGCGGCCGAGTTACCAGCTTCGAAAGAAACAGCGCCAGCCACGTGGTCACAAACAGCACCATCATCGTGAGCAATAGCAGCAGGCCCATGTAGGTGCGACGCACAAGCCTGCGCTCGCGGCTGAGTTGAAGATAACGCTGCTGGCTGGCTTCGATCTGCCGGACCGTCTTCGAAAACTCCGGCGGCAAGGGCAGGGCAACCAGGATCAATCCGTCCTTACCCACGGAGGCGCTGCCCAGTGTGTAGTCGGTTTGCTCCCAGGTGAAGCGGGCGGGCTGGCCGGCGGCGGCCTGCGCCAGCGGTAGCTTCTCCTTTAACACCGGCCAGGGGGCGGGAACCCCAAGGCTGGCCTCGGGAACTCCGTTTTCTAAGGCCAGGGCAAATCCGCCTTGCAGAGTGGGCTCGTAGCTGCGAAATTCCTCGACTGCCGAGGAGAACCCGTGGCCGTCGAATGCATGCTGCACCTCCGGCGAGGTTGCGATGGAAACTGCCTCCGCGCGCGCGTTCTGCGCCGCATAATTAGCCAGCAGAGAAGCCATGGCATCCGTATCTTCGCGCACCTCCTCGACCGGAGTAGAAAACCATATATTGATCGAGCGGTTCATCAATCCGTAAGCAAACCAATACATCACCATGACGGGAACGAAAGAAAGCAGCAGTGCTCCTACTACCATTCGCGTGCGGAACTTCGATCCCAGCACGCCCAGACGGCGCTCGGCAAACAGCTTGAGCAAGTTGCGAGCCAGCACGAACGTCAGCGCAACGAACAAAAGAGAAATCAGCAGCGAGAGAGCGTAGAAAACAACCGCCTGCTGGTTGGTGTCGGGGCGCAGGATGGTCTGATTAAAGGCCGTCTGCGAAACCAGAATGGCGAACAGGAGAAAAACCGCAATCGCCAGCATGATGATGACCCGCTTGCGCTTGGAGGTCCTGGGAGGTCGGGTTGGATCGGTCTGCGCCACGCGAGTCCAGCGGTCCAGCCGAACGGACCGGAACTCATTATAGATGCAGACTCGGCCGGGGGAGATGACTCAATGAGCGCTCCAGTTACCCAGAACCGGGTCGATGGGTGAAATGCCTGTTCTAACGGCTAACTTCGGGTTTGCTCGTGATACGTCTTAAAACTGGGACCTGTCACTTCTTGGGCTTCGAAACACTTAGGGGAAAGATCGCGATCTGGTAGTTTGCTTCATCACTATCGACGGGAGCCAGAAGCAACTTGCCACCAGACATGTACCGCGAACGAAAGTAATACGCCTTTCCGGCTTCTGCCGTGAAGTGCGCAAACTCTACAGGATTCCCGAGCAATTCGGAATCTAAATTCACGCAAATATGGTGTTCTCCTGGTTCGAGGGATGCAGAAAGATAGGAATTGTCCTTGATTGCGCCTACCCATGACCCGTCGACGCCGATCCTACCCGTCATATGCACTCCAATGCCGAATTTCTGTGCTCCAAAGTCCTGAATGAAAACGACAGTCGCCTTCCCCGGCTCTGCCTTCGGCAGCGAGGGGTGGGACTTGTCGAGCGTCACGTTAAAGCTGACATTCTCAGATCCGCACGCTGAAGAGGAATTTTGAGCTAATGCGGATGCTGCAAAGAGGAAGGCAACAAGGACCATTTTTACCATGGTGTCTTGAGCGGTTGTTTCGTTACCGCCGGGAAAGTGCATTGTGATGATACACCTAGAAATGTCCTCAATTGGTGATAAATCCCGAGCTCCCTCATTGACCGTCATTCCCGCTCGCGCGTCAGTGACCGGGCGATCGTGCCGCCGAGAGCTCGTCCAGTATCGCGTGGTAGGCGGACTTGGGCTGGTACGCTCGATCAAAAGGCAGCGCGTGTCCGCGAGCGCCGCGCGAGTGAGATCCAATCCAGGAGTATTTGTCGGTGAATCCCCAGGTCTGGATCGCTGTGCATCCAGGATTGTTCAAGCAAGCTCTTACGATGCTTCGATAAGCCTCGGCCTGTCGCGTCAGGTCTTCAGCCCGAGGCGCGCCGCCAGAATCTAGTGGTAGGGAGACATCCAACTCCGTGATGTGAACCTGCACTCCCAGCGCCGTGAGCCGGGCGATGTTCGAGGAGATGTCCGCGGCGAGCGACAGCGTGTCTGCGTCGAGCGTGGGTATGTGCATCTGCAATCCCACGCCATTGATGGGAACTCCTCGACGCTTGAAATCTTTGACCATGGCGTAGATCGCGTCTGACTTGCGGTTCATTCCCTCGCCTTCTGCTTCGTTGTAAAACAGCAACGCGTGGGGGTCTGCCCGATGCGCCCAGCGGAACACTTGCTCGATGTACGCCGTTCCTTTTCCCGACAAGCCAATACCGGTTCCCGACAAGCCAATACCGGGCTGGTCGTACCACAGGGAATCGCGCACAGCTCCATTCTCGTCGAGCGCTTCGTTGATCACATCCCACGCGAACACTTGGCCTGCATAGTGCTTCATCACCCGGGTGATGTGGTCGTGCAAGAGTCGAGAAAGTTGCCGGGTGGTGAAGTGACCTTGCGTGAGCCAATCCGGGTTGTAGCGGCCCCAGACCAGGCAATGGCCGCGAACCTTCATTTGATGGGCCTCTGCGAAGCGAACCACTTCGTCGCCCTGGCGAAAGTCGTAGGTGGCTCGATCCGGCCGCAGCACCCACCACTTCATGGCATCTTCCGCTTCCACCATATTGAACTCGCGAGCCAGGGTGGAAGCGTAGGCGGCCTCCGAAAGTTGTGAGGGACGAACGGCCGCGCCGATCAGCAAGCTGTCGCGGTCTGCTGCTTGGCGCAGCGATTGAGCGCAGCAGGCAGATACCATAGCTCCCGTCAGTCCCGCCAGAATTGCAAACTGCCAACAATGCTTAATCAAGAAGGTTTCCAAGAGGCCCAAGACCTTCTCTACATAGACCGAGGCAGGAACTTCTGTAAAGGGCACTCGTCACAACGAGCCTGAGATTTTCTGCAGTAATTCTTTCCTACTCCCACAATGAGACCGTGCATCTCGTTGTAAACCTGGGCCCGAGCCGTGCGTTTTGCCATGCTCATCGCCGAGGGAGGGTGCCCAGCGCCGGGGAAGGCCGCCGCCAAAGGCTTATGCGAAATTTCAGCTGAGTCCGCAACGGCTTCTTCCAACGGAATCAGCGCTTTCTCGAACAGTTCCCGAATCTCTTCATAGTTGGTTGTTTCGGGCAGAATCCCGTGACGGGCGAGAATCCTCCGCGTATAGGCATCTACCACGAAGACCGGATGGTTCCCGGCGTAGAGCAGGATGGAATCGGCGGTTTCGGGGCCGATCCCGTGCAGGTTGAGAAGTTCTTCGCGAAGCGTCTTCGTGGGACGGGCAAACAACTTGGCCAGAGAGCCTTGGTACCGCTCGTCCAGAAACGCGACGAAAAGTTTCAGTCGTTTAGCTTTCTGGCGGAAATATCCCGCGGGGCGAATCAGGCGCTCGAGTTGAGCCAGCGACGCTCTGCGGATCGTCCTCACGCTAAGCAGGCGCTCCGCCCGCAGATTCGCTAAAGCCTTCTCCACATTCGTCCACGCGGTGTTCTGCGTGAGATACGCCCCGACGATCACCTCAAACCGCGACTGCGCCGGCCACCAATGCTGCGGCCCCCAGGCCTGAAATAAAGCACGATAGTAGGCCTGAATCTGATGCTTTCTAGCGTCGTCCCGCAAAGTTAGCAGCCCTCATCGTTGAGTGTACGCCGCGAGTGTAGGCCGGCGGCGCGCCCGGCAGCCATCGATCACACCAGACCCTGCTGGCGCTTACCGAAGTGCATGTACCTGAGCCTGAGATTTCGAGTTTTGTCGAGGGAAAAGCGCATCTGGCGCGGGTTCTGAAACTTAGCTCGCAGCCCCCAGGGGATAGCGACAAGTCCAAGTACTACGGTAACTGGTGCGGTAATCGACTTGCTGTGACAATTTGTGTCACCACAAAGACACTGCTCTTCTCCCTCAGCAAAAGCAGCGATTTGTGTAAATGCCGGTCAAGCTGCCGGGCATTCGTTCCACCACGTGGATAGGAGATCGACGTATGTCTCAACGGCTGGGTGACCTTCTCGTCAAAGAGAAGATCATAACCCCAGAGCAGTTGGCGCAAGCGACCAAGGCGCAGAAGGAGCAAAACTGCCGCCTGGGCTCTGCCTTGGTGAAGCTCGGCTTCCTCACGGATGAGGACGTCACGAATTTTCTCTCCCGGCAGTATGGTGTCCCGGCCATCAACCTCTCGTATTTTGAAATTGATCCTGCTGTAGTCAAGCTGATTCCGTTTGAAACCGCGAAGCGATATCAGATTCTTCCGCTGAGCCGCGTGGGCGCATCGCTCACCATCGCCATGGTCGATCCGACCAACGTTTTCGCGATGGACGATATCAAGTTCATGACCGGCTTCAACATCGAGCCGGTCGTGGCCTCCGAGAGTTCGATCCTGACGGGCATCGAGAAAGCTTACGGGGGCAAGGCCGAGGAAGATCTCGAAACCGTAATGCAGTCGATGACGGAGATGAACGATAGCGACATCGAAGTGCAGGCGGAAGAGCAGGAAATGGAGCTGTCGCAGCTGGAGAAAGCTGCGGACGAGGCTCCGGTCGTCAAACTGGTGAATCTCGTGCTCACCGACGCAGTGAAGCGGGGAGCCAGCGATATTCATATCGAGCCCTACGAAAAAGAATTCCGTGTGCGCTTCCGTATAGACGGCGTGCTGCAGGCCATCATGTCGCCGCCGATGAAGCTGAAGGACGCAATTACTTCCCGCCTGAAAATCATGGCCAAGCTCGATATCAGCGAGAAGCGGCTGCCGCAAGACGGCCGCATCATGCTGAAAATGAATATCGGCGGGCGTAAGAAGCAGCTCGACTTCCGCGTCAGCACCCTGCCAACACTGTGGGGCGAGAAAATCGTGCTCCGGTTGCTCGACAAGGAAAATCTGCGCCTCGACATGACCAAGCTGGGTTTCGAGCCCGAATCGCTGATCAAGTTCGAAAAGGCCATTCTCAAGCCCTACGGCATGGTGCTGGTCACCGGTCCCACGGGTTCCGGTAAGACCAACACACTCTATTCGTCGATCTCGCGCCTCAACCAGCCCGACACCAACATCATGACTGCCGAAGATCCCGTCGAATTTCAGTTGGGCGGCGTCAACCAGGTGCAGATGAAAGAGCAGATCGGATTGAACTTTGCCGCGGCCTTGCGTTCTTTCCTGCGGCAGGATCCCAACATCATTCTGGTCGGAGAAATCCGTGACTTTGAAACGGCTGAAATCGCCATCAAAGCCGCTCTTACCGGCCACTTGGTGCTCTCCACGCTGCACACCAACGGCGCGCCCGAAACCATCACGCGCTTGATGAACATGGGCATTGAGCCCTTCCTGGTGGCGACCTCGGTGCATCTGATCTGCGCCCAGCGCCTGATTCGGAGGATCTGCAAGGACTGCTCCGAGACCGTGGACGTTCCGGTTCAAACCTTGGTCGAAGAAGGATTTTCGCCCGAAGAAGCCAAGACGATCAAGATTCAGAAAGGCAAGGGCTGCGGGGTCTGCAACAACACGGGATACAAAGGCCGCTGCGGCTTGTACGAGGTAATGGAAGTGGACGACGAAATCAGGGAACTCGTGCTGGTAGGCGCTTCGGCGGTCGAATTGAAAAAGAAAGCCATCGAGCGCGGCATGATCACGCTCCGGCGCAGCGGTCTGATCAAAGTGGCCGCGGGCATCACCACTTTGGAAGAAGTTGCTCGCGAGACCATTCACTAGTTCGTAAGGTTCAAGACGTAAAGGAAGGGAACACCATTATGGGCCTGTCATTAAGTGACTTGCTGAAACGGATGCTGGAGATGAATGGCAGCGATCTCCACATCACCACCAATTCGCCGCCCCAGATCCGCGTCCACGGGCACCTGGTGCCGCTGGATCTTCCCCAGATGACGCCCGCCGAGACCAAGCAA
>Ga0307478_10001584_pt1 | contig 19390 bp, 17 predicted proteins | sample atmos_gasesECM4C_2_FD_203713 | JGI IMG/M metagenome (GOLD analysis project Ga0307478, IMG submission 203713) | Hardwood forest soil microbial communities from Morgan-Monroe State Forest, Indiana, United States - atmos_gasesECM4C_05 | ecosystem: Environmental > Terrestrial > Soil > Temperate... | reverse complement strand
GAGCTGCATTCCCAACCCGCTCGCGCCGGAAAATCTGCTCAAGACTTCGGGACGCGGCATTTTTCTTATGCGTTCTTTTATGGACGTGGTGGAAATCCGCCCGTCCCCGACAGGTACCGAAATTAAATTGATCAAACGTGTCCACGGAGCATCCGCGGGCGCCAAGGAGGGGTCTCAATGAGCATGAAACTTAGTACTCGGCAGGTGGACGGCGTCACTATTATGGACTGCAGCGGACGTATCACCCTGGGGGAAGGCAGCGTCACCCTGCGTGACACCGTGCGCGACCTTCTTGCCAAGGGCAACAAGAAAATCATTCTGAACCTGGGCGAAGTCAACTATATCGATAGTTCGGGCATCGGTGAACTGGTCAGCGCCTTTACCACCACCAAAAACCAGGGTGGAGAACTTAAGCTGCTCAACCTCACCAAAAAGGTGCATGATCTCCTCCAAATCACCAAGCTCTACACCGTCTTCGATGTGAAAGACGACGAGACGGCTGCGGTGAAGGGATTTAAATAGCTTGCTGCCTTGACTTCAAATAGCTGGCTGCTTCGAAAGGGCGCGGCTTCAAGCCGCGCCGTAGAGGTCTCAACATCAATGATGTCATTTCAATGGATGTCATTCCGAACCGGGCGCCAAGCCCGGTGAGGGAACCCGCTGTTCTGCCTAAATCTCCACGAACGAGGCTGCCCCACTCGGCGCTGTTTCGGCTCGCCTCGGATGTCCAACTTCTCAAATCATCAGGGCACTTCTGTGTTTCCGTTTCCGGAAAAACCAGTCGAATAGTTGGCGCAAGCATCCTCAATTAAAACCAACGTCATAAAATTCAATTGTGACCCTACGTTGGAAATCACCTCTGCACGCCCTGCTCTTGTTCTCCGCACTCCCGCTTTTTGCGACTTCCAACTGCCTTTCCATCCGCGAGGCGAGCCAGCATGTCGGTGAAACCAAGTGCATCGTTGGAAAGGTTGTGCGGGTGAAGGTCGGCTCTAAGGGAGTGCACTTCGTAGACTTCTGCGAAGACCAGGCGTCCTGCCCTTTCACCGTGGTGGTCTTTCCTCATGACCTGAAAGACATCGGCGACGTACGCCGCCTCACAGGACGGGTTATCGAGATTCACGGCCCAGTGAAGCTCTACGACGGCCGCGCCGAAATCATCCTGAACCGGATCGGGCAGTTGACTGGCGGTTCGACGCTGATCCCGCCGTTGCCTAAAAACTACGATGTCGAAAAGCAAGGCCACTACAGCGCGGGAAGGATGCGGCCTACCAAAAAACCGGCGAAAACATATGCCACGCCCTCAGCGAACGCGACTTATGGAAATGAAGCCGATGTAGAGCAACTGCCTCAGTGAATGTACATAAATGGTGTTATAATGTACATCGGCAGCTATACTCTGACTGAGGACATCTCAATGCCCGCCCGAAACCGATCGCACAAACATTTTCAGTTGGATTCCGCAAAAATTAAACGTGCCCAAAAAGCTTTGCGTGCCACTACCGAGACAGAAACAATCGAGCGTGCCCTGGATTTCGTGCTCTCCGAGGACCGAGGCAACCGTCTGGCCCATGAGGCGAACGAACGGTTCCTGAAAAGTGGCATTCAGATTAAGGACGTATACGGCGTACTGGACGAGTAAATGGTATCGTCGCTGCTGGACACTTCCGTGTACGTCTCTGCCTTCCGTCGCGCACCTGCCTCGGCTTTTACTCCAAGAAATGACGACCCCGAATCGCAACTCTGGCTGAGCGCGGTTGTGCTGGAGGAACTCTACGCGGGTGCGACTGATCGGAATCGTGAGGAAGTGAAGCAACTGCAAAGGGGCTTCGACCACGTGGACAGAATCATCGTTCCGACCCTTGATGACTGGGCTCAAGCCGGCCGCGTGCTGGCCCAGTTAGCGGCAAAATACGACTACGAAGCGATTGGCCGGGGAAGGCTCACCAACGATGCACTGATCGCCGTGAGTGCCGCCCGGATGAAGATCAAAGTAATTACCACCAATGCGCGAGACTTCGGACGCTTAGCCGGATTCTGCGCGCTTCAGTGGCAACTCGACACATGAAAGCAGAGTCCTACACCATCCCCTTCTTCAACTCCTCCAGCGGATACTTCGTCCCGCGCCAGACGATCCCGTCATTTCGCAAAGTTTGAATCATCGAGAGCAGCAGCGTGTAGACGAAAAGCATCGTGCTGACCGGGTGCAGCACGAAGTAATAAGCGGGAACCTTCGAATGCCACGACATTCCCACGTAAATAAGGAACATCGATGCCAGCGCAATCGCATAGGGCAATCGCTCCCAGCCATGCGCCAGCCACACGCCGAGAAACGGCATCAGGTTTAAAAAAGCTAATCCAAAAGCGGAGATCAGCGTTCGCCACGACTGAAAAGAAAGTACGGCGAAAAAATTCTTGGTGAGATTATTCACCATTCCCATCGCCCCGTTCGCCCAGCGTATCGAAATCAAATCGGCGCCGAAAACATTCCGCTGCGCTAATCCGGCGTTCTTCACAACTTTCCCCAGCTTCATATCATCCAGCACTTCCATGCGCAGAGCTTCGTAGGTTCCGATCGACTCGTAGGCGCTGCGGCGAATTAAGTTGAAAGCGCCCACGCCCATGTGATCCTGCGACTTTGGGTCTGCCACTCTCCAGGGCCGGTGCCCGAACACGAACATAGTCTGAAAAAAGGCAATCATCATGAACTCGCCCGGCCGCTTCATGATCATCTGCGGAAACAACACAACATGATCCGCCCGTTCCGCCTCGGCGTAAGCCATCGCGCGCCGCAACGAATCGGGTTTGAACAAGACGTCAGCATCGGTGAACAGCAACCAGTCGCCATCCGCCGCATTCGCAGCCGTCCACATGGCATGGGTTTTCCCCATCCATCCCGGAGGCAATTCGCGGTGGTGAATCACGCGCAGAACCGGGTGCCCCACTTCTCGCGTCTTTTGCGAGAAGTGGGAGTTTTGACTTCGACTTACCGCTTCCATAATCTCGCCCGTGCGATCCGTCGAACGGTCATCCACCGCGATCACTTCGTAATTGCCATAGTCGAGTTCGAGAAGCTGGATGAGAGATTGCTCGATTGCTTCTTCTTCATTGCGAGCCGGAACAATGATGGAAACTTTGGGGTTGCGGGAAGCCGGGCTAGCGGATGTCGGACGACGGTCCCATTCGGGCCGGGAAACATCTACAACGCTGGGCATGCCGATCGCGGCATCGACAATGCGAGAGAACCACGCTAGTGCCAGGATTGTGCCCGCGATCCAATGAAAGTAAACCATCCCTCTTACGTCTTCCCTGCCTCGATAGTATCCTTCGCACCCTCGATACCAACCACTGGTGCGAATCTCATCCCGTAAAACAGTATGGCAGAGGAAAGAACCATAGCGATGACAGGCATAACAAAAGCGACCTGCAAGGAACGCCGGTCGGCCACGTACCCCATCATGGTTGGCGAGGGAACGTCGCCCAGCAAGTGGAAGATGAAAATGTTAACGGCCAACGCAGTGGCACGAATGTGCGCGCCCACGGAATTAATTACCGCCGCATTCAGTGGCGAAGTATTGAGCAGGAGAAAAAAGGCCGACACGGCAATTGCCGGCAGCATAACCGGTCCACGCGTGAACAAGGCCACAATCATGAACGGAACGCCCAGCGCCATGCTTGCCGCCGAAACAAAATAGTAAGAACCCTTCATCCTCGGCAACAGATAATCGCCCAGCCAGCCACCCGCCAGCGACGCAAGAATTCCATCGACCACAATGACAATGCCGAACATGAAGTTTGCCGACTCCAGCGAGTAGCCGCGCGCCCGCGACAAAAATGTTGGCATCCACACCTGTATGCCTCCCAGCGCAAATGTCATCATCGCCATGCCCAGCGTCGAGGTCCAAAACGCGGGATTCCGTGCCAGGCCCAAAAGCGTTCCACGCTCCGAAGTTTCTTTCTCCCGATCAAACTGCCCCCGTTCCGGCTCGCGTAGAAACAACACCGCCAGCGCCAGCAAGAATCCTGGGACAGCCGCTATGTAAAACGGAAATCTCCATCCATAATGCGGGCTAAGCTTGCCGCCCAACAGATATCCAGCGGCCGTGCCGACAGGAATCGCCAAATAAAAAACTCCCAGGATCCGCCCGCGCTTTTCTTCTGGAAACAGATCGGCAACGAATGTCGGAGCGATGGTCACGAAGGTCGCCTCGCCGATGCCGACCAGCGTGTGCCGAATCAGCAGCTCCATGTAGGTGTGCGTCACCGCTGTCAGCAGCGTAAGCCCGCTCCAGAAGATCGCCCCGCCAACGATGATTCTTTTGCGCGAATAGCGGTCCGCCAGCGGCCCCACAAAAGGCGCAGCCACCATGTAGAACAGCAGAAATGCGCTGGTGAGGTATCCAACCTGTGTGTTGCTAAGGCGGAATTCGCTTTGCACCAGCGGTTGCACCGCAAACAGCACGGAGCGGTCTACATAATTGAGCAGGTTCAGCGCGGTCAGCAAAACCAGCGCGGTGCGGGGATAGAGTTCTGTTTTCGCCACGGGTCGAGCGAATATAGCATGCTGCGCTATCTATCTCACGCCTCGCACCCAAATCTACGCATGCAATCCATTGACTTGCCAGAACTTGGCCCCTATCATGGGCGCTCACACGCATCTGGGACCCTGTACACGACCGCATGATCGGCCAGACCATCTCGCACTACCACATCGTCGAAAAACTTGGTGGTGGTGGCATGGGCGTGGTTTATAAAGCCGAAGACACTGAACTCGGCCGCTTCGTCGCGCTCAAGTTTCTGCCCGACGAGCTGGCCCAGGATCCTCATGCTCTGGAACGATTTCGACGTGAGGCTCGGGCCGCGTCCGCACTGAATCATCCGAATATTTGCACCATCTACGAGATCGGCAGGGACGGCGAGCAATCCTTCATCGCCATGGAATTTCTTGAGGGCATGACGCTGAAGCACCGTATCGGCGGTCGCGCCATTGAACTCGAGACGCTTCTCTCGCTCGCCATCGAGATCGCCGACGCGCTCGATGCCGCTCATGCCAAAGGAATCGTTCATCGCGACATCAAGCCTGCAAATATATTTGTCACAACTCGCGGCCATGCCAAGGTGCTCGACTTCGGATTGGCGAAAGTCTCGAGCAGCGGTGGTTCGCACAGCCAGATGGCGGCCGCCAACACTCAGAGCGCGGCTGACGAACAGCTCACCAGTCCCGGCATGGCGGTGGGCACTATCGCGTATATGTCGCCGGAGCAGGTTCGCGCCAAAGAATTGGACGCGCGCACCGACCTGTTTTCCTTTGGCGCGGTGCTTTATGAAATGGCGACGGGCTCGTTGCCTTTTCGCGGAGAAAGTTCCGGTGTCATCTTTGCTGCGATCCTCGAAAAAGATCCAGTGCCGCCGGTACGTATCAATCCCGACCTGCCGCCGGAATTGCAACACATCATCAGTGGCGCGCTTGAGAAAGACTGCAACCTGCGCTACCAGAGCGCGGCTGAGATGCGGGCAGAATTGCAACGCCTGCGCCGGGACACAGATTCGCGCCGTTCTGCCGCGGCCGTCGAGACCGTGGTTTCCATGCCAGCTTCCGGCTCGCGCTCTCGCTCCGCAGTGACAACTCAGCTACAGCGAGCGGCGACTGAACTGAAGAAACAAGATTCGTCCGGGAAGGCCGACACTTCCAAAACACGGGCATGGATCTGGAAGATTTCTATCCCGGTGCTGATCCTGATCGCACTCATCGCCGCAGGACTCTATTACCGCTCTCGCCGAATCCCCAAACTCACGGACAAAGACACCGTGGTGCTCGCCGATTTCACCAACACAACCGGCGATACAGTTTTCGACGGCACCCTGCGCCAGGCACTCTCCGCGCAGCTCGAACAGTCGCCCTTTCTAAATCTTCTTTCCGACTCCCGCATCGCTCAAACCCTCTCTTTAATGGCCCAGCCTAAAGATGCCCGGGTCACGCATGAACTGGCTCGCGAAGTTTGCCAGCGTACGGCGAGCGCTGCCGCCCTCCAGGGCTCAATCGCACAAGTCGGCACGGAATATCTTCTAACGTTGAAGGCGGTCAATTGCTCGAACGGAGAGCCGCTCGCCAGCACCACGGCGCAAGCTCGCGACAAAAACCATGTCCTCGATGCCGTCGGAGAAATGGCCTCTGCGATGCGCGGCAAACTCGGCGAATCGCTCGCTTCCGTGCAAAAGTATGACGCGCCTGCGGAGAATGTAACCACTCCATCTCTTGAGGCACTGCAGGCCTACAGCCTGGGTTACAAGGCGCAAGTCGTGAAAAGCGATTACGCCGCTGCCATCCCGTTTTTTCAGCGGGCAATCAGCCTCGACCCCAACTTCGCCATGGCTTACGCCCGGCTGGCGGCGAACTATTTCAACTTGAATCAGACGGTGCGCGCGGCCGAGGCCAGCCGCAAGGCTTTCGAACTTCGCGAACGCGTCAGCGAGCGCGAAAAATTCTATATCGCTTCGCATTATGGGCACTTCGTCACCGGCAATCTTGAAGAAGCGCGCAAGTCTTATGAACTGTGGGCGCAGACTTATCCTCGCGACTCCAGTCCTTCCAACAATCTTGCGGTGATCTACAACAATCTTGGAGATTACGCCAGCACTCTCGCCGGAGCTCAGCAGACTCTGAGGATGAATCCCGGCAGTGGCACAAGTTACAGCAACCTGGTCACCGCCTACCTCAGCGTTAATCGCCTCGATGAGGCTCGCTCCACGGCGGAAGAAGCAAAATCACGCAATCTCGATTCCCCGCTCAATCACGCGAATCTCTACCTTGTGGACTATCTTCAACACGATGCCGCTGGGATGGAGCGCGAGGCGACTCAACTCATGGGCAAGCCGGGATACGAAGATATCGCGCTCTATTACCAATCGGAGACAGCCGCTTGCGGAGGCCAGTTCGCTAAGGCGAAAGAGCTGTCGCAGCGTGCCGTTGAATCCGCGCAGCGCTCGGATGAAAAAGAAACCGCCGCCGGCTACGCAGCAGAAGCCGCGCTTCGCGCGGCGCTGGTCGGCGACATGACATTCGCCAAGCAGCAAGCCCAGGCATCGCTCCCGCTCTCCGAAGGCGGCGACGTGAAGGCGATGTCGGCCATCGTACTTGGGCTAGCGGGAGATTCCGCAACGGCCATGCGTGTGGCGGACGATCTCAACCAGCGCCTGCCCGAAGACACCATCGTTCAGTATGATTATTTGCCGATGATTCGCGCCGCCGTCGCGCTGCACAATGGCGCGGCGGAGAAAGCAATCGCGGCGCTCGCTCCGGCTGCTCAGTACGAACTCGGCGCAGCTTCGCAGAATTTGAATTTCCTTCTCTATCCTGTTTACCTGCGTGGCCTGGCCGATCTTGCCGCGAAACGCGGCACCGATGCAGCCGCTGAATTCCAGAAAATTCTCGATCATCCCGGCCTCGTGATCAATGAACCGATTGGCACACTCGCTGTATTGGGCCTTGGCCGGGCCTATGTTCTCGCCGGGGACTCGGCGAAGGCGCGCACGGAGTATCAGAATTTTTTCGCGCTATGGAAGGACGCCGACCCAGGCATTCCAATTCTCCAGCAAGCCAAGGCAGAGTATTCCCGGCTGAAATAAAATGGCCCAGTTCGATCAAGGGGAGGCCCTCTCGGTGTGCGTGAGAACTAGATTTTGCGCTTTGCCCGGAACGAAGTTCCCTTGTTTCAGCCGCGAAGCGGCGCAAGAATGCAGCCCACAGCGTAAGCTGTGGGCAAAAAGTGGAAACGATCAAGCCCCGGAGGGGCGAAAGAGTCGTTCTTACGCATACTCTCTAGCCCTGAGAGAATACTCCTCACCCACGCGGCCACTTCGCCACAACCGTCGTCGAAATCCCTCCGCGCGGCCGAAAGTCTCCCTTCACCTCAGCCCATATCGGCTTCGCCCATCGCACCACATCCTCCAGCACGCGGTTCACGACGTTCTCTTGAAAGATCCCCAGGTTGCGGTAGGTCTGCAGATATTCCTTGTATGACTTCAATTCCAGGCAGACTTTGTCCGGCTGGTAACGCAGCGTGATCACGCCAAAATCCGGCAGTCCTGTCTTTGGGCAAACCGAAGTAAACTCAGGATCGTCGATCACGATCTCGTATCCGGGAAACTGGTTCGGCCAGGTCTCAATTTCGGGGAACTTCGCGTCCAACCCAGCGGCGGCGTGTTGAGGCGTGTAACGGCGCGGTTTTGCCATGGAGATATTGTAACGTTGTCCAAGCTTGCCCCTACGTCCCAGCGAGCCGCAGTGAAGACAACGGCATCCGCCGCCTCCTGGCAGCATCTAAATGGGTATCGGCTCAGAAGGTGAGCGTGCGCTCCTAAGGCCCGCACGAGTGGTAAATTAATGCTTGCAATTGTCCCGCCGATACTCTGAAAGATAACCAGTTGGCAGCAACGAACAACTCGAATGGCAGGCCAGCGCGCAAGGGCCGCACGTGGGTAGTGGTTGGAGTGCTGGCGGCGCTGGCCGTGATCCCCGTTTTTACGCGGCCGGGTCCGTTGCGGGTTCGCACCACGACAGTGGAGCGTGGTCCCATTCGAAGTCTCATTTCTACCAACGGGAAGGTTGAGCCCATTCAGAATTTCGAAGCTCACTCCCCGGTACCCACGACGGTGAAGCGCCTGCTGGTGAAAGAGGGGGATCACGTGCGGCGTGGGCAATTGCTGCTGCTACTCGATGACGCCGATCTGCGCAGTCAGGCGGCCCGCGCCCAGGCTCAAATAAAAACCGCGCAGTCCAATCAGTCCGACCTCACGACTGGTGGCACGCAGGAAGAGCTTCTCACTCTGGATTCAGAATTGACTAAAGCTCGCAACACCCGCGACGCAGCCCAGCGCAATCTTGATGCCTTGCGCCGCCTTCAACAGGAGGGAGCAGCATCGGCTGGCGAGGTCAAGCAGGCTGAAGATGCGCTGCAGCGCGCCCAGGCCGACACCACGCTCCTCGAGCAAAAAAAGAAAGATCGTTACTCCAAGCCCGAAACCGCAAGAGTTCAGGCGCAGGGCGCGGAAGCGCAAGCCGCTTACGACGCCGCCGAAGACGCCTTGCAGAAATCCAGCGTGCGTGCTCCGTTCGATGGCATCGTCTACGCCCTCCCCGTGAAACAGGGTGCCTACGTGCAAACCGGCGATCTCTTGTTACAGGAGGGCGATCTCTCCCGCATGCTGGTGCGCACTTTTGTGGACGAACCCGACATTGGCCGTCTTGCCACTGGTCAAAAAATCGAAGTGACCTGGGACGCGATTCCCGGCCGCATTTGGCCCGGGGTTGTCAGCACGATCCCCGCCACCGTAAAACTTCGCGGCTCCCGCAACGTCGGTGAGGTCACCTGCACAGTCGATAACCACGACCTGCGCCTGCTCCCGAATGTCAATGTCGGCGTCACGGTCGTTACCGCCGAACACAGTGGCGCGCTTACGCTGTTGCGCGAGGCCGTTCGCATGGACGATGCCAAGCCCTACGTTTACCAGGTCGCGGACGACAAACTCACACGCCGCGAAGTTGAAATTTCCCTTCAGAATCTCACTCGCGTGGAGATCACGGCCGGCGTTCCAGAAAATGCCGTGGTGGCATTGTCCTCGGTCGACTCCAAGCCTTTGAACGACGGCGCCCGCGTCAAGGTGGTCCCCGGTCCATGATGTGGACTAGCCCCTGGGAGCATCATCCTCACGAAATGTTGCCGGCCCTCAAAATTCTGGTGCATCGTGCGCTGGCAACCCTGAGGGCGATGACGTTACCATTAGCTATGTTTTCGATTGCGCCCTTCTCACTCGCAACCGAGAATCCCCAGGATCTATTGGCCGAAGGCCGCGTCGATCAAGCGATTCAGCTTCTTCAGGGGCAAATTCAGCGCGCCCCTAAAGCCGAAAGTTACAACCTACTCTGCCGCGCCTATTTTGAGCTCGACGACTGGAACCCTGCAGTTTCCGCTTGCGAGACAGCGGTTGCAATGGAACCGGGTAACAGCCTCTATCACCTATGGCTGGGCCGCACCTATGGCGAGAAGGCCAATCGCGTCAATTTTTTGAGCGCAACAGGGCTGGCCAGAAAGGTTCACTCCGAATTCGAGCGCGCAGTGGAACTCTCTCCCGCCAACGTTGACGCCCGAACCGATCTTGCCGAGTTTTACCTCGAGGCTCCGGGAATCGTCGGCGGTGGAAAAGACAAGGCTGCCGCACAAGTCAATCAGCTTATGCCTCTGAATCCGGCGCTGGCGCATTGGGTGATGGCACGCACCGCCGAGAAAAATAAGGACAACGCTATCGCCGAACAGGAGTATCGTGCCGCCGTCGAAGCCAGTCATGAGGGCTCTCGCGCTTTGGCAAACCTTGCCGGCTTTTATCGCCACATCAACCGGATCAATGACATGGAACAGGCTTTGCACACGCTGGAGTCTTCACGGAATCTCGATCGCCCAGCGGCTCTCGTCGACGCCGCCCACATGTTGCTTCGCACCGGAAACGATTATCCTTTGGCCATCCGTCTCGTCCGCCGCTACCTCTCTTCCGGGACAACCGTGGAGGAATATCCCGTCTTCAAGGCTCACTATTTACTTGGCGAGTTGCTTGAGAAACAAGGTGACGCTTCCGCCGCAGCCGGCGAATATCGCGAAGCCCTGGCTCTTGCTCACAACTTCCGTCCTGCTCAGGACGCATTGAAACGTCTTGCGTCGAAGTCGCTCCCAAGAGAATAAATCTGGCGCCCGCCCCATTCCTGAGGTAGACCGGGCCAGCCCCGATGTCCAACCTGTGCATCTGACCAAGCAACATGTTGCACTGGTTTGTGTGCGATCCTATCTATAGTGCGGTATTCTGATAATGGCGAACAAAAGGCGAAATGTCGGATAAATCAAAAATTGAATGGACCGACGCAACATGGAATCCTGTGCGGGGCTGCAGCAAAATTAGTCCGGGCTGCAAGCATTGCTACGCAGAGGTTTTTGCCATGCGATTCAAGGGTGTACCGGGTCACCCATATGAACAGGGATTCGATCTGCGCCTCGTGCCCGAGAAGCTAGAAGAACCTCTGAAGTGGAAAACACCACGTTTGATTTTTGTGAATTCGATGAGTGATCTTTTTCAGGTCGGTGTGCCGGATGAATACATTGCCAAGGTCGCAACAGTTATGGAAACTGCGAAGTGGCACACGTTTCAAGTTCTTACCAAACGCGCGGAGCGGATGCGTAGCCTCCTCAACACCAAACTACAATTCGCAGCACACTCCTCGCATATTTGGTGGGGCGTAAGCGTTGAAGATCAAAAATATGGTGTGCCGCGCATCGATGAATTGCGCAACGCAAACGTTGCTATGCGCTTTCTTTCTGTGGAACCGCTTCTGGAGGATCTCGGGTTCCTCAACCTGTCAGGCATCCATTGGGTCATCGTAGGCGGAGAGAGCGGTCCGGGCGCAAGACCTATGCGCAAAGAGTGGGTGCTTTCCATCAAGAAGCAATGCAAGGAGAAAGGTGTACCGTTCTTTTTCAAGCAATGGGGTGGTGTCCGCAAAGCAAGGAACGGGCGCGAATTGAACGGACGTACTTACAATCAAATGCCGAGCTTGTCGCGCCCTGCACCAGTTCTGCACCTAGCGGAACTTTAGCTGTGTTCCTTCTGGGTACGTATCTGGTCTGCGATTTGGCTTCGGGTTTACGACTGTGACCAATGCGTCTTTCTCCATCTCGACTACCACGTGCCTCACGTGTGGCCGCAGAAAACCCACATACTCGATCACCCAATCGCACAAATCCTCAAACCCTATTTGCACGCGCCCGAATTTTTGAATGAGAATTTGGCGCAACAAGTCATAATCAGGTGCCTCCGCAAAGAGCGGGATTTGTTTCTTGGTCTCGGTGAAGTCTGAGAACTGAAATTCCCCGCTCGGAGCAGCCTTCCACATAGTTTCCAGCATGGCCTCTGTTCCTTTCAAATTGTTCGTACCAAAGAAGAGGAAATAATCAGGCGCATTGTTTCTGTTCAACATCAAGAAGGCATGCACATACCTAGCAATCGTCCTTAGCTGACCGCGATACAACTCGTGAATCGCATAGAACCGGTTGATCGGCGCAGTGATCTTCTGAATATTGCTCCATTCCCGAGTTCCGAACAGCGCATCGAAGTGTTCCGCAAACTCCGGGTTGGAAAGAAAGCGGTTGATTTCGCCGTACATGAAATTAACCAACACCTCAGACTTCTCATAACTCAAGAGTCTAGCAATCGTGGTAAAAGGCGTTTGCGAAAATCCGAACGGATCAACGAATGCCAGCGTTGGGCCTCGCCGCTTAGCTTGTTCATCGAGTTGTGCGAAAATCTCGGTGCGGTGGTTGGTGAATTTGCCATGTAACGCTCGAAATTTGATGTTGCTCGGAAGTGTAGGCTTGATGCGCTCTAACACTTTTAGCAAGTGTGCGTAACGGCCATCTTCGCTCTCGACAAATAGGCACACTAACTCGCATGAAGGTTTCAGCACATGGTCACGGGCAGCCTTAAGTATTACGAGCGGAGAGCCGTCCTCGCCTCTGCTGTCTCTCCCGGCCCGGCAAACGCATCGATGTACAGCAACCGTGAGTTGTAGCGGCCTAAGATCGGCAACCATGCTTGAAAGTAGCGTCGCAAAATCTCGTGTTTCTTTGCAGTGTGGGGCTCGATGTTCCATACCGTTTCAACAATTTTGCCCATAGCATTTCACTGCCTTAGCTCTTATCATTTCCCCCTATGAAGAAAAAGCGAAATTGCAGCCCAAATTGTGCAAACCTTGTGGATTGTACCCGAATTCTGTGGAGAGCTGTGCACAATTCCCGGTGCATCTAGCCGGTAATCTAGGCCGTAAGTAAGCTGTTTGCCCGACCGTCTACCTTGGTCTCCCGACTCACCGATATCATTTCTCCCGCATCAGAATCTCCGTAGAATCTTCCCAGCGAATGTGAGGGAAAACAATGAACCGTAAACCCTGCCGTAGACCGAGCATCAGTCCGCGCATTTATATATTCTTATTCACCATCCTCCTACTCCTGCCCGCTTCCACGTTCGCCGAGACCGTCACCTTGCAGCGCGCGGTGGAACTCGCGCTAAAGCACGCGACCACCATCGGCATCGCGTCTGCTGACCAGCAACATGCATCCGCCAGCTATCGCGAGCTGCGCAACAGCTATATCCCGCAACTGAATGCAGGAGCTGGAATCGGTTGGTCCGATGGGTTTCCGCTCAGTCTCGAAGGCGCGGCTCCGTCGCTGTTCAATGTGACGGCGCAATCGGCTCTCATCAATCCTGCGTTGAAAGATTTTATTCGCGCCGCGCAGTCGGAGGTCGCAGTGACAAACCTGCGCACGAAAGACCAGCGTAATCAGATTATTCAAGATGTAGTGTTGAGCTATACCGAACTGGCGAAGTGGGAGGAGCGTTCGACCCGACTGCGCGAGACGGAGGCAGCCGCGGTCAAAACGGAATCAGCCGTAGCCCAGCGCGTGAAAGAAGGAATCGACAGCGCGCTTGACGACAGCAAAGCCCGCTTGTCCGTGGCCCGCGTGCGCTTGCGAATTGCCGAAGCTGGCGGCGCAGCCGACGTTCTGCGCGAACATCTCTCGCGGCTCACGGGTCTGCCAGCAGTCTCTTTCGAAATTAACGCGGAGTCTGTGCCGGCGTTCCCAACCGTAGAACAATCAGAACAGTCAACGGACAAAGCGACCGACGCAAATCCCGCGGTTCAGGCAGCTGTGGAACATGCGCGCGCGCAATACTTGAAGGTAAAAGGTGAACGCAGATCACTGTGGCCAAGCATAGATTTCGCCGCCCAATATGCCAACCTCGCCACCTACAACAACTATCAAAAATTTTATACGGCCGGCAGCTTCCAGCCCAATAATGCGACCGTAGGCGTAGCCATCCACTTGCCTTTCGTAAATCTCGCCCAGCACGCCCGGGTCCAGGAGGCTGAGTCGGAGGCCTTCAAAGCAACCAAGCAGGCGGAAGCCGCGCGGAACCAGGTCTCGGAAGAAACCTTGCGGCTGCAGCGCTCCGTAACACAGATGCAGGCCGCGCGTGACGTGGCCGAACTCGAGTATGAGATAGCCCAGAAAAACATCGAAGCCATTCAAACGCGCATGGAGTCTTCCGGCGCGAACCTGCACGATCTCGACAACGCCAGTTCCATCGCCAGTGAGCGTCTTATCACACTGCAGGACGTCACGTTCGAACTCGAGCGTAGTCAAGTCGCCCTCCTGCGCGCCACCGGAGATCTCGAAAAGTGGGCCATGAGAAGTAAGTAGGCGAAGTAAGTAGGCCGAAGTGAACAGGCAAGAGAAGCAATAAAATGAGAAGTAAATAAGCGGACAATGCCTCTTTTCCCCGTTCGCTGCATCAAACCACGTACTCAACGAAGAACCTGCATGAACACTGGTTTTGGCCAACGTCGATCACCCGCGGATGTTAAAATAAACACTCACTCAATATGCCCCTTAAAACGCTGTTTCTGAACCCGCCGTCCTTTGAAAACTTTGACGGGGGCGCTGGCTCCCGCTGGCCCGCCACCCGCGAAATCGAGTCATACTGGTATCCGGTGTGGCTGGCTTATCCGGCTGGGATGCTGGAGGGCGCGCGTTTGCTCGATGCGCCTCCGCACTATATTTCGGCGGAGCAGACGATCGAGATTGCCAAGGATTACGAATTTCTTGTGCTCTTCACCAGCACACCGGGGTTTCCCGGCGACATCGGTTTGGCTCGGGCCATCAAGGCTGCGAATCCCACGATGAAGATTGCTTTCGTGGGGCCGCACGTGAGCGTGCTGCCGGAAAAATCTCTGCGCGATTGCCCGGCGATCGATTTTGTTGCCCGCAAAGAATTCGATTACGCCGTGGTCGATTACGCCAAGGGTAAGCCGCTGGAGGAGATTGCCGGCGTTTCGTACTTGAAAGACGGGAAGATCGTACACAATCCCGATGCGCCGCAGATTCAGGATCTCGACGCTCTGCCGCATGTGACCGACGTTTACAAGCGCGACCTCGACGTTACCCGGTACAACGTGCCGTTTCTTCTGAATCCTTATGTTTCGCTCTACACCACGCGGGGCTGTCCGGCGCAATGCACATTCTGTTTGTGGCCGCAGACTTTGAGTGGACATCCGTGGCGCAAACGCTCGACTGATGACGTTGCCGCCGAGATGTCGAAGGTGAAACAGTACTGGCCGGAAGTCAAAGAATTCTTCTTTGACGACGACACTTTCAACATTCAGAAGGCGCGGACGATCGAGTTGTGCGCGAAGCTGAAGCCGCTGGGGTTGACATGGTCCTGCACCTCGCGTGTGACCACCGACTACGAAACGCTGAAAGCGATGAAAGAAGCCGGATGCCGGCTGCTCATCGTGGGCTACGAGTCCGGCGATCAGCAGATTCTCAAGAACATCAAGAAGGGCGCAACCATCGAGCGCGCGCGACAGTTCACAAAAGACTGTCACAAGCTGGGGCTAGTGGTCCACGGCGACTTCATCATGGGTCTGCCTGGCGAGACGCACGAGACCATTAACAACACCATTGCTTTCGCCAAGGAGCTGGATGTGGAGACCATTCAGGTTTCCGTGGCGCATGCTTATCCTGGGACCGAGCTCTATGACTACGCGGTGAAGAATGGGTTCATGGTTGGCGACAACAAGATGGTGGATGAGGGCGGGCACCAACTGGCGCACATCCAATATCCCGGGTTGCCGGCAGATGACATTCTTTCTGCGGTTCACCGTTTCTACGACGAGTATTATTTCCGGCCCAAGGCTGTGTTCCGCATTCTGAAGAAGGCGGCATTCGACAGCAACGACCGCAAACGCCTTTACAAGGAAGCGAAGACGTTCCTCAAGTTGCGCTCGCAGCGGAACAAGATGGTGAAGAGGCACAGCGACGAGGCCGCAGAACTCGTCAAGGCCTGATTAAACCGTTTCACCACAGAGACACAGAGAAACCCTTTAATCGTTTTTTTCTTTGTCTTCTCTGTGCCTCTGTGTCTCTGTGGTGAAAGAACTTTAGAAAAGTGTACCTAGATTTCCAGTGAACTTTCGCAAGTATCTTGTGCTGGGCGGTGTCACGGTCTTCGCCGCGGCTGGGGACTCGATGCTGTCGCATGGCATGAAGCAAGTCGGCAGCATCTCGGTTGACCGGCTGCAAAGCGTTATTTTCGCCGTGCTCAATCCCTGGGTCGCCATCGGGATACTTCTTCTGCTCGCCTTTTTTGCAACTTACATGACCGCCCTCTCGTGGGCCGATCTTACTTATGTTCTGCCAGCTACGTCGCTGGGGTACGTGATTCTAGCCCTGGTCGCGAGATTCGTTCTGCACGAGCATGTCAGTCCATTGCGCTGGCTCGGAATTGCTTTGATCACCGGTGGGGTGGGATTTATTGCTGGGGGGCCGGAGATCACGACGCATCCGCCTGAGGACAAATCCGTTGACCAACTCAGCACCGTGGTGGCTGCCCCACTTCTCGCAAAAGATGCGAGAAATGGGGCACCCCAAGTCGGAGCGGGCAAACTATGAAAGCCATTTATACGTGGAGCGCAATCCTTGCCATCGTCTTCGCTTCCGTCGTCGGTGACATACTTCTTGCCCGGGCGATGAAGCAGGTTGGGGATGTAGGGGCGCTTCGGCGGCGGGCGGGGTTGGGCGTGGTGATCGGGCGTACGCTGTCGAACCCGAATTTTCTCTTCGGCGTCACGGCCATGGCCGTCGCATTCTTCAGCTTGCTATTCGCACTCTCCTGGGGAGACGTAAGCCTGGTGGCTCCCGCCGCCGCTTCGCTCACCTTCATTGGCAATGCCGTCGCCGCGAAGATATTTCTTCACGAGCGAGTTGACCATCGCCGCTGGATCGCCGTTGGTCTGGTGGCGGCGGGAGTGGCGCTGCTGGCGGGTTAACGACGGATCGTCTCAGCGGGGTGCAGGGTACGAGATATTGCTACCGCCGCAACGGCTCGTAGCCGGACATCGCACCAAATTTCACCAAGCCGATTGTCAGCGACTGTGATGGGGCCGCGACTAGACTCTAAACCTCAATGACGGGCGTTCTGCTCTTCCTGGTGTTGTTCGCTGGTGAGCGTAGATCTCAGCCGCTCAAGATCTGCACGGTTCGGATACAACGATTCCAGAACCGCTAGCTGGCTGCGAGCGGCATTATACCGCTTGGCTTTCCGCTCGTTTTGTATGATCTGAACGCTCTGGGTCAGGATCAGTTGTTCGATCAGAATCGCAGTCCCATTCTGCGGGTTGAGCAGTTCCGCGCGGCGCGCCCAGTAAATGGCGCTATCATCTTCTGGATATATCAGATGTCCCCTCGCTAGAGCGGCTTGTGCTTTCTCCACATACACTTCAGCAGGCGTGGGACGCGACGGCTGGGGATGCTGGAGAGTTGACGGTTCACGATCTAGAAAATCGTCCCACCATGTGTCTGGTTCTTTAGTGGGCTTAATAAACCAAAGCAGTAGGACTGTTACAACCAGCCCGGATATCAGTAGAAATTCCCAGATCAGTTTCGGCTTTGGCTTCGTCGACGGTGCAAGGGAGGTCGAACCCGATGTAGTGGTCCAGCCTCCAACGGGGACTGTTTCTGCTTCGATAATCCGGTCGCAGGTCTCTGCGTGCAGAATTAACCCTCCGCCCCATCCTAAGGCCAAGAAAATCACACGCAGGAACTCGCTGTCCCAACCCCAGGGGGTAAGCCCGAGACCAGCGAAGAGACCGAGACCCAGAGGAAATGCCAACAAGCAAAGACCAAACAAGATGCCACGGCTGCGAGTAGACCCCCATTGTCGGTCGATGGCCAGTCCACCCACGAATCCGAAGCCGCTCGATACCAACGCCATTAGTAGGGTTGCTTGCATGGCGAACCGGAGCGCTTGCGGATCAAGCGGTGAAACTGGAACATGCCTAGCAGCGTAGAGAAATACGCCGTTCAAGACCCCACAAATCCCACCAAAAAAAAAGCCCGAAAAGGCCCCCTTACTGGCGGCGCAGTGCGGTTGGTAGTGTGTTCCGCGCAACCATGCCGCCGTCACTTGATAGGCTATGAACCCCCAAGCCAGCAACTCCGCAATGGATCGGGTATGGTCCGTCAATGCCATTTCGAGGGCCTGGTGAAGAACTACGATGAGCACCGCAATCCCGATACTACAAACCAGCAGCCGGGTTCGGTCTGCAACTTTCTCCGGCGATGGATCGCTGTGTAAACCCAGAACCAACTCAGTGATCCGGTCAAAAAACACCAGCGTGGCAATCACCATGATGACCACGACATAGGCAATATGTTCTTCGCTGAGTGCATTAGGTAATCCGGAGAAGATTAAGGAACTAAGCCCGGCGCCACATGCTGCAAAACCAAGTGTCTTCCAGCGCGCCCGGCGATTGTAAGAGATCGGGTGAGAAATAGATTGAGTAGCCATGGGTGCCACACTCCCAGAGAACGCTTCAAGTCGCCCAATGGCGATCGGTAATGTCGGCTTGGCAAGTCACCTGCTCGGGAACAAAAGCTGCGGACCAGGTAGCCAAGCCATACGTGCCTCTTGAGAAATACCCTCAAACACGCCAACCGCTGCGTGCTTGCCGTCGTGCTAATTGTCCTGGGGGAAGGGCGATTAGAAGATCCACGGAATGCTAACCATTGGACGGCTAATTACAAGAATTGTGAGTTTCGTTCGTTTTTCGTAACAAGCTCCCTTTCCGTGGGCGACCGTTGGAGCTACCGAGACGAGAGCATGCCAGGGAACGGCGAATCGGCTCTCGTCGGGGCACTGGCAACTAGCTAGCGGAACAGGCGCATCAGGCCGGTGGGAGGCAGATCGAAGAAGGCAGACGGTCTCGACGTTTCTGCAAGAACTTGTCAAGACCCTGAGTATGAGGTTTTTGCGTAAGGCATTGGTTTTGTTCGGTAAATAAAGTGGGGAACTACGTCACTTTTACCCCTGTCAATGTGGTATAATGGTTTCATAAAGTAAAAATTGGCGTAGGCCTTCCGGCTTGCGCCATTTTTGTTTGTGGGCTTGGGCGGCGGGGCATGGGGCTTTAAAGAGTGTGCGTGTATGCTCGGTCGTCCCTACGGGACTAGGTTCCTATTTTTCTAGCTTACCCAGGACTTACGTCCTGGGCTAATATCTGCCACCCCTACGGGGTGGTTTTTTCATTTATCGCCAGCGCTCAAGCGCTGCGCCATCCAGAATCGGATCTTAGAACATTCGCAACAGGCTCAACAGGGTCTTTGGGAGATTTGTCATATGGAGAGAGGTGGGGATGGCGGGCTTGGTGCGGGTGGGCGGACGCCGGGGGGACGGGACAACACGAAGCATCGGGGAGCGATGGCGGAGATGCAGTTTATGTTGGACGCGGCGA
>Ga0307478_10001583_pt1 | contig 19391 bp, 17 predicted proteins | sample atmos_gasesECM4C_2_FD_203713 | JGI IMG/M metagenome (GOLD analysis project Ga0307478, IMG submission 203713) | Hardwood forest soil microbial communities from Morgan-Monroe State Forest, Indiana, United States - atmos_gasesECM4C_05 | ecosystem: Environmental > Terrestrial > Soil > Temperate... | reverse complement strand
TCTTGAATCTGTTATCCAGAAGGTCGCCATCCGTAAAGCTCATGTGATGGGCTCCGGTCACCACCACGTAGTAGGTATTGGATTCGCTGCCGATGTACTCACGAGCGTGGGTCTCATCCGACGCATGCTCTAGCGTAGCAAGAAACAGAAACGGTTTACGCACCGCGATAGGGCGAACATCGGCGTTCATGCCCGGGTAAGTAGAGCCATCGAGATTAACGCCAGCCAGAATACGGGGATCCTCCTGTGCGGCCAGCGCTGCGGTCGTTCCTCCCATCGAGTGACCAACGATTCCCACCTTGGCCAAATCCAGGTGGCCGCGCCAGAAATGATCCTGCGTATTCATTTCCTGGAGCTGGTCGAGGATGAATCGCACATCGGCCACCAAGACCTCATGCGCAAACTTGCCAATAGCCACGCCTTGCGTTCGGCGATCGGCTTCAGCGGGCCAGTAGGGCCTGAATCTGAGTTCGTGCCCGTCTGGATAGACCGAAATCAGGGAGTCAGGAGGATGATTCGTGGCGACTACGATGAAGCCGCTACTCGCCAAACCCTCCGCCAAAATTGTGTAGATGGCCGGCACGACACCTGAGCCGTGTTCCAGAAGAACCACGGGAAAAGAGTCGCCCTCAGCAATGGGTGCCAGGATTCTTGCATGCGTGCGCACCAGGCGTTGGAAATCCGGTTGCAGGTTCCACTCTTTGGCGAGAGCATCTGCAGTTTTTTGGTCCATGTAGGGGGCAGACGCGGAGATACCATCCCCCGCCGGATACCAAATCGTGACGAGCAGATCCCGGCTGCGATGCGGGTCTCCCAATACCACCATCGTAGTGCCTACAGCGTGGTGGCCGTTGGGTTGGGGAAGATCAAATCCTCTCTTAGCTGCATTCGACGCCTCAGATGTAGAAGAGAGCAAAACTAGGCAAATCGAAGACGCCAAGACTGCAGCTTTGCCGACCATTATTCTCTCCTGCGGCTTTTGGGCTTCTCGTAAGACGTCCACGAGCCATGTCGGTGAGCACTACATAGCAGTGTCAATTTCCCCGATAAACCATCTTCCCGCCCACGATCGTCGCCACCACTTTAAACTGCCAGCCATCAAACGGAGTGTTGTGCGACAACGACCAAAGCCCGCATCCGCACCATCATGACCGCCACGCATACAAAGGAAGAATTGCAACAGGCGCTAGGAGTGCTGGGGAGGGTTGGTAAAAGGATGGGGATTGTAGGGTAGGCTTCAATGATTCGCCTGGCCGAACAGACTTTGTCGGGCGTAAGGGGCGTCTCTACCAGACGGCTCCATCTTGCACCTATTCCGATTACTTCAGAACCGAGACTACCCCTTCACCCGGGCTGCCCTTAATGTCATAGCCAGCGTTAGTTGAGCAAATAGTGTGGGAGGTTACATTCGTCACAAATGTCGTACATTAGTGACGACCTAGGTGCACTTAATGCAAGTGCCACACACAGTAGCTACGCAAGTGCCAAAGCAGCTGTGTTGAGTGGTATAAATACCGCCTCCCGCCACGGCATCCAATGAGAGCTTATTCAAATCCTGCAGAGTTACTTTCTTGATAGTGAGTTTATTTAGTTTTTTCATACTAATCTCCCTTTATCTGCGTTCCGATATTAAAGAACGCTCGACTCTCTAACACGCGAAGTATCCCTCTGACGGTCAAGAGCTGTCAAGGGCAATAGTTAGTAAGTATCTGGCAAGTCGTAGTACGTGCTAAGCCGGTTGCGCGAAGACTTATGCAAGATGTATTAGTCAAGAATAGTGGTAGTAGTTATCCTACATTTACCCTTAGGAAAAGATGCTAGAATTCCTGCGCAGTACTTAACGTCCTTAGAGCCATTTTAATTCTAACTACTGCGCTTCAAAGACAACCTTCCCGCCCACAATCGTCGCCACCACTTTTCCCGTGAACTGCCAGCCGTCAAACGGCGTATTGTGCGACAACGACCAGAAGGCAAAGCCCGCATCCGCACGATCATGACCGCAACCCACACGAATGAAGGGTTGCAGCAGGCGCTGGAAGTGCTGGGGAGAGTGGGGAAGAAGATGGGGATTTTGAGTTGATCTTACCTAGCGGTGTTTGATTCGCAAACTCTCCCAGCTTCCATCCGAGGCCCAACCGCCGTCCACCGAGAGCGTATGTCCGTTTACGAACCCGCTCTGCGCCGGGTCGGCCAGGAACGCGATGGCCTGAGCTATGTCATCGGGCGTGGCAAAACGGGCCTGGGGAACGCGGTCGATGATGTCCTTGTCCTGGTAGAACCCAGCGCCCTGTGATGCGTCATCCATTGGCGTCTTGACCCAACCCGGACACACCGCATTGCAGCGCACACCGCGCCCGCCCCACTCAGCCGCCAGAGTACGCGTCAGGCCTATCAGTCCGTGCTTGGATGCGTTGTAGGCGGCGCGGTCGGCTACTCCCAGCAATCCCGCAACCGATGCTACGTTCACGATGCTGCCCGAACGCTGCTTCAGCATGATCCGGCCAAACGTGCGGCAGCATAGGAAAGGACCAAGCAGATTGACTTCCATCACGCGCCGCCACTCTTCCGTGGTAGTTTCCTCGGCAGGTGCAATGGAGCTGATGCCGGCGTTGTTCACCAGAACGTCCATGCGCCCAAACTCTTGCATGACGATATCCGCCATTCGTTCGACAGCGGCTTCGTCGGCGACGCTCCCTAAGGCTTCGATCGCGCGAACGCCATGTTGCCGCGCTCGCGACGCCGTTTCGGACGGAGAACGAAGATCGTTAAGCGCGAGTGCAAATCCACGCTCGGCGAGCACCTCGCTGGTACGCTGGCCGATCCCCTGAGCTGCGCCGGTTATCAATGCGACTTTCATGAATGACCTGATTCGACTTCCAAGAAGAAAAAATCCCTCGAAACTATCGTAATAAAAAGTGGCGGGCTTCAATCCGCGCGATAAGCGATCTTCCCTCCAACGATGGTCGCCGCTACTTTCCCGATAAACTGCCAGCCGTCAAACGGAGTATTGTGCGACAACGATCGCGACTTGGCGGCCTCGAAGGTCCAGCGCTTCTTGGGGTCGAAGATGGTGACATCGGCGAAGTTGCCACGAGCCAGCGACCCGCGGCTGCGGAGGTCGAAGACGCGCGCGGGGCCTGAAGTAAATAACTCGACGATTCGTGTCAGCGGGATTTTGTGGTCGCGGTGAAGCTTGGTGATCGCCAGCGTCAGCGCGGTTTCGAGTCCGGTAATGCCGAAGGCGGCGCGCTCGAACTCGACTTGTTTCTCGTGCAGAGCGTGCGGCGCATGATCGGTGGCAATCGCATCGACAGTACCGTCGGCGAGAGCAACCATGATGGCTTCGCGGTCAGAAGCCGATCGCAGCGGCGGGTTCATCTTGAAATTCGTGTTGTACTCGCCCACATCCTCATCGAGCAGCGTGAAGTGATGAGGCGTCACTTCGCAGGTCACGCGAGCCTTGGCGCGCTTGCCGCGCCGCACCGCCTTAAGCGCATCTGATGTGGAGAGGTGCGCGACATGCAGCCGCGATTCGCGAATCTGCTGGGCTAGAGTGACATCTCGATCCACAATGTTAGCCTCAGCGGCCGCCGACATGCCTCGCAAACCGAGTCGAAAGCTCGCAGGGCCTTCATTCATGGAGCAGCCTTCGGTGACGCGTGTATCCTCCGCGTGCTGTATCACCGGCAGGTTCAGTTCGGCACCGAGCCGCAGCGCCGCACGCATGACCTCGTCATCGAGAATGGGCTTGCCATCGTCAGTGACGGCAACGGCACCGGCCCGCTGCAGCGCGGCAAAATCCGTGAGCGACGCGCCGCGCGAGCTGCGAGTGGCGGCAGCAATCGGAAATACATTGACGACGGCTCCTCGATCTGGATGCTTCAACCATGCGACCCACTCGTCCGTGTCCACCACGGGCACCGTGTTGGGCATGGTGCAAACCGACGTGAAACCTCCGACCGCGGCAGTCGCCGTGCCGGTAGCGATGGTTTCTTTGTAGCTCTGCCCGGGCTCCCGGAGGTGGACGTGAAGATCAATAAATCCCGGAGCCACGATTAGACCGCGAGCGTCAAATTTTTCATCGGCTCCTGCGCGCACCTTATTGGGCAAGGCGACTTCAGCAACGCGCCCATCGCGCAGGAGAATGTCCATGGGCGCGTTGATCTTTGCCGCAGGGTCAATCAGATGCCCGCCCTTGATGAGCAGGCTTGGAGTTTCCCGTCTTTGGTTTTTGGCATTCAGCATTCGGTCTTGGTTGTCAGGTCTTAGGTGTCAGGTCTTAGACTCAGGTCTACATCTAGAACCGTCGGTCTCTATGATTTCTAGCCTAAGACCCAAGACCTAAGACCCAACACCCTTGCATCGTAAATCTGCAGCTCATTTCGCTTTCCCCAGCGCCCGCGCCAGAATCGCCATACGCATGGGCACGCCGTTGTGGACTTCTTCAATCACCGCGGATTGCGGCCCGTCCATCACCTCGGAGGTCACCTCAAGTCCACGCATGATCGGTCCGGGATGCATCACGATCGCATCGCGCTTCGCCAGCTTCAGCCGGGCCACATTCATCTGGTATCGCGCTATGTAATCCTGCAAGCTGATCTTCTGTCCGGCCAGACGTTCCTTTTGCACACGCAACAACATGACTACGTCGGTGCCGCGCAGCGCTTCTTCGATGTGGCGCGTCACGCGCAGTCCGGGAGCAAGCGTCGCAGCAAGTTCGGGCACCATCTCCGGCGGCCCGCAGAGTGTTACCTTCGCGCCTAGTTTGGTTAACAGGTGACATGCCGAGCGCGCCACACGGCTGTGGTAGATGTCTCCGATAATCGCGACCTGCAATCCTTTGATGGACTTCTTGTGCTTCAGGATCGTGAAGGCATCAAGCAGAGCCTGCGAAGGATGCTCATGCATGCCGTCGCCCGCGTTAATGACCGGGATGTCGAGATTGCTTGCAATCAGGTGAGGCGCACCGGCTGAGGGATGACGAATCACGATGGCGTCGGCGCCGACTGCGCGCAAAGTGTAGCCGGTGTCGAGCAGGGATTCGCCTTTTTCGATGCTCGACCCCGAAGACAACACCAGGATGGTGACCGCGCCCAGCGACTTGGCGGCAACCTCGAAAGACGACCGCGTGCGCGTGGAAGCTTCGTAAAACAGCAGCACGACTCGCTTGTTGCGGAGTAGTGGCCGGGCCTTACGAGGATTCATCCGGCGGGCCAACTTCAGCAGGCCCAGGATTTCCTTTTCCTCAAGGTGCTCGATGCCGAGCAGTGAACCGCGCGCCGCTTTGTTCATCGCGTAAGAAAGCAAACCGTGCATCATACGCGGGGAGTGTGGGCTGCGGCAAGGCCACCCCACAGTTTTTGCAACGAATCTAGTTCAAAATGGGGAGTGCACGAATCCTTTTCTTCGTCGCCGCGTAAATCGCATTGCACAGGGCCGGCGCCAACGGCGGGACCGACGGCTCGCCAATCCCTGTCGGAGCCTCCGTGCTTGGCACCGCATACACCTCCACCAGCGGAGCCTCATTCATCCGCAGCGGTGCGTAATCGTCGAAATTCCCCTGCACTACGCGTCCTTTCTCGATCGTAATTTTCGCCCGCAGTGCGTTCGAAAGGCCGTAAACGATGCCGCCTGGAATCTGCTGCTCGACGATCCCCGGATTCACCAACTGCCCGCAATCAACGGCCGCGACCACGCGATGGACTCGGGGCACTTCGTTCTCCATGCTGATCTCGACCACTTCGGCCACGTAGGAAGAGAAACATCCGAAGCAGGCGATGCCGCGAAAACGGCCTGCAGGCAAGGGTTTACCCCAACCCGCCTTCTCCGCCGCGAGTTGCAGAACGCCGCGCATCCGCGCCGTGTGCCAGGTCGTCGTGAAATATTGAATGTCCTGATCTTTATCTTTATCTTTGGCGAGCATGTGCAGCCGGTACTCCAGCGGATCTTTTCCCGCCGCCGCTGCCAGTTCGTCGATAAAGCTTTCGCTCGCAAACCCAGCCTGCAGCGCGTATACCGATCTCATCCATCCCAGCGGCACCGGCGTTTCAGCCAACACATACTCGAGCGATACGTTCGGCAATCCATAAACAAACGCGGCTTCGTCCGGCAGATCGGGATCGATTCCATTTGGCCCGGGTTGGCCTTTCTGCCCGCTGATCGACGGCGCAATAATGCGGTGGGTAAATGCCACCGGCCATCCCGCACCATCCAGCACCGCGCTCAACTGGTGCAGGCTCGCCGGACGGTAAGTGGAAAACCGCATGTCGTCTTCCCGCGTCCACATCACCTTTACGGGTGCCTGGCTCGCCTTCGACACCAACGCCGCTTCGACTGCATAATCGTGTTCGAGTCTTCGCCCAAAACCGCCGCCCATGAGCGTGACATTCACTTTCACCTGGTCGGGATCGAGGCCCACGACCTGCGCCACCGCATCACGACAATCCTGCGGCACTTGCGTTGGGGCCCAGAGTTCGCAGCCTGATCCCCGATAGTTCGCTGTGCAATTTCCCGGCTCCATGGGCGCGTGCGCCATAAACGGCAACTGATATTCCACCGAAATTCGCCGCCCCGCGACCTTCGAAACATCGCCCACCGCGTATAAACTCACACTCTTCTTCGCCGCAGCCTGCTTCAGAGATTCCATTACCGCGGTCGTATTCAAGTCTTTATTCGAACCTTCATCCCAATTGACCGTCAGCACGCGCCGCCCTTCCATCGCGCCCCAAACACTATCAGCGACTACGGCCACGGCCGCATCGCTGATCTTGCCGACAAAGGTGACGCCGGGAATTTTTCTGGACTCCTTATCGTCGAAGCCCAACACCTTGCCGCCGATCGTGGGACAGCGCGACAGCACCGCATACTTCATCCCGGGCATTCGAAAGTCGATCCCAAAAACCGCCTCGCCTTTCACCTTGGAAGGCGTGTCCACGCGAGCCAGCCGCTGTCCGACAATCTTGTAATCCTTACTCTGCTTCAGCGGAACATCGGTCGGGATCGGCAACGTTGCCGCTTTGGCCGCAAGCTCTCCATAGCTCAGCCGCCGTTTGGAGGCCACATGGACAACGCCTCCGTCCTGCGCCGTGCAACTTGCTCGACCCACACCCCACGTCAGAGCGGCCGCGGAAATCAGCATCTCGCGGGCCGCGGCTCCCGCCTTCCGCATAGGATCCCACGTGGTCCGCACGCTCGCACTGCCCCCCGTGGTTTGGTCTCCGTAGAGCGTGCTCGCCCCCGCCTGCTCGATCTCGATGCGCTTCCAGTCCGCTTCCAGTTCCTCCGCGAGAATCATGGGCAACGCTGTGCGAACGCCTTGTCCCATCTCCGAGCGCGCCACGACGATTGTGATTTTGTCGTCCGGCGTGATGCGCAAGTAGGCGTTCGGCGAAAAAACATCCTTGCCCGTTTTCCCACCGTGCGGCAGATAAAAACCGACTACCAGCCCTGTCCCTGCGGCGACTCCGGCCGCAACAAATTCGCGACGGCTCAGTGGGCTCATCGTGCTCCTCCCGCAGCTGCAACACTGCCGTTCGCAGCCCGATGGATCGCCTTGCGGATTCGCTCATAGGTCCCGCAGCGGCATAGGTTCCCGTTCATCGCCTGCGTAATTTGCTCATCGCTCGGATTGGGAGTCTTTGCGAGCAGTGCCGCCGCCGTCATAATTTGGCCTGTCTGGCAGTAACCGCATTGCGGAACTTCTTCGGCGATCCATGCTTGCTGCAACACGTGCAAGCCGTTCGCTCCAAGCCCTTCAATCGTGGTGATACTTTTCCCCGCCACCAGCGAAACCAGCGTAGAGCACGAACGGATTGCCGCACCTTCAACGTGCACCGTGCAGGCCCCGCACAATCCTGCGCCGCAGCCGAACTTCGTCCCCGTCAGTTCGAGCGTGTCCCGCAACACCCAGAGCAGCGGGGTCTCCGGCGGAACGTTTACTTTTTTCTCGCTACCATTAACGCGCAATGTAAGTTCGGCCATGTTGGTCTAAAAGTGAATTGTCACCTGGAGGACCATCCTACCCAACTCGCGGGAAAAGTGAAATGGCACACGCGTAAGAATGCCGGCCACTGAAGGCTAAGATGAGGAAGGCTGAATGAAAAAGTATGGACCGGTCGGAAGGCGCTTACTGCAGGCTTACTTCAGCTCCGCCAGCTTCTGGGTAGCCAGCTGTCCAGCTTCGGTGGTGGGAGTGTCTTTCTTGATCTGCTCGTAGAGGCGCTTGGCATCCAGCGGCTGATTGTTATTCTGGTACAGCTCGGCAAGTTGCAGCTCCGCCGTCACTTTGCTCACTGACGCAGTCGGTTTGTTCGTCAACTCTTTGTAAATAGCCTCGGCATCTTTAGGACGGTTCGTATTGCCGTAGACGGAAGCCAGCGCGAGTTTCGCTACAGATGCCAGCTCTTTGTTGCCATTCGAGGCTACATCCTTGAACTGCTTCTCGGCGGTCGCATTGTCGCCAGCGCTCACCGAAGTCACGCCCAGAAAATAGCGCGCCATGTCCGCGGTCCGGGTGTGCGGATATTTATCCACGACCGCCTGGAATTGATTGTGCGCAGCAGCAGCGCGCTCCTTCGCCGAGGTAAAGCTCGGAATGTCAGGCTGCGCCGGCGTTCCAACAGGCCGCAACTGAGCCTGCAAAGTCCGCAGCGCCTGCGACATATCGAAGCTGGCCTTCTCATCCTGTGCGCTCAGGTAATACCAGCCGCCCACCGCGCCAGCGGCGATCAACGCGACCACCACAACCGCGATGGCCAGGGTATTCCGGTGCTCGACGCTCCAGTGAGCGGTCTTCTCGGCAGCTCCGAGGGTCACCCGGCTGAATCGATCTTCTTTCAGTTGATGGCGGGTTTCTGCGCGCACGAATACCTTTCAGTCTCAGTCTTGAGTATCTGTCCTGGTGGGAACTCTATAGTTTATCAGGCTGAAAACCGCACCGTCAAAGCCGGTACGCCTACCGCGGAGCTTCTTCCAATAACCCCTGTTCGAGTTTTTCCTGGCACTCGATGCAGTGTCGCGTCCAAGGCACAGCTTCCAGCCGCTTCGCATTGATTTCTTTGCCGCAGTGGATGCACTCCCCAAAGCTGCCCTCGCGGATGCGCGCCAGGGCCCGCTCGACCATCTGCAGCAGCTGCCGCTCATTGTTGCTCTGGCTGAACAGAAACTCTTTGGTATAGGAACTCGCGGCCCGGTCGGCGATATCTTGCGCGGTATCCTCGTCAGCCGAGCGGCCGTCCGCCTGTGTGCGTGAAACCGTGCGTCGCAGATCCTGCTGCCTGATCTCCAGCCGCTTCTTAAATATTTCTAACTTCTTCTTGTCCATAAGTTCACTTCATAATTGCTGCGACGGCTACTGAGCCGCCCAGAAGGTTCGAGCCAAACAAAAATCATAAGCGCGGCAATTGAGATGCGTCAACCACCCCATCCGTTGGCGCTCCAATGGCCCAAAGTCGTAAGCAGGTTAGATGCCAATCCAGAGTAGATCGATCTGCGCCGCATAACTCGCCGACCTGAATGCGTCTATTGCTCTGCAGCACGTCTAGAAGACTTCTTTTCGATCAAAGATTTTCCGCTTCAGCAACCCAATGAATCGAGGCTCGTGCAGCCGCCGAAGCAGAAAGTACTCGTTGATTGGGCGGTCATCGGCTAAAGCAGGAACCTCGGGATCTTGCTGGATAAGACTGTCCAATGGTATCTCGCCGTTAAGAACCGCTTGGAACTGCTGCTCCGCAGACGATGCAGGGTTCCACTCCACCAGGTCTTTTGCGGCGTTCGCAGGCATGCGCAGCGCCAATTCCGCAGCGGAGTCTTGTGGGATTGTGCTCGCGCTCGCGAGAAAATGAACGCCTGAACCGCCGGGCGTTCGAAAAGCCCGCACGGTGGCAAACGATTCTTGCAGAGCCTTTGCCACCGAAGCCCAGGTAGCAGGGTCTCCATCGGGCATCCACTGCTGCAGAATGCCTCCTGCCCTCAAATGCGCCTTCGCAATCGAGTAAAACTCCTTGGAGTAAAGCAAGCTGGAGCCCGCAGCCGGCACCGGCGGAGGCGGATCGATCACGATCACGTCGTACTGCTCCGGCGACCGCTCCAGAAACGATCGGCCGTCGTCGATCACGATGCGTGACCGCGACGTATCCAGGCTGGCCGCATCCGCGTGAAAGTAGGAAAACAGCAGCGGCACGCTGGGAACCAACTCCGCTGCGGTCGTCGGAATGTGCCAGGAGAGGGCCGAGCGGTACGTCGTCCCCATTCCGAAGCAGATGACCAGCGCATTTTCCGGAGGCCGCTGCATGAATGCCAGCGGCAGATGAACCATCATCTTTGTAATCGGGGTTAGGTTGGTGATGCCAACTCCATTGATCAAAAGCCGCCTGCCGAAACCCCTACCAGTCGCGACCACCGTGGCAGTGCTGTCGCGCCGAACCTGGCGCGGATAGTATTGCTGCTCATAGCCAACCGTGAAAAACGCTATAGCCGCTGCACACAGCACCAGCAGCGATGCTGCCGCAAGCCTGGGCAAAGACTTTCGAATCGAGCGCGGAGCAAGGAAGAATCCTACAGCAAACCACGGAAGCGCAAATACACAAAGAGCTACGCGCTCGCCGACCCAAGGAAGAAGCACAAAGCCTGAAATCAATGGCCCCACCACGCAACCCGCGATGTTGATTGCATAGGCGCTGCCGGCTCGGTCAGGGTCACCTGCGGAGTAGAGATCGACAATCATTGGGGTAAGGAACCCAACGAGCGCTGAGAATGGCGCCACGCCCAACACCATGCGTAGCACCGCTGCCAGCCGCAGGCGAGGGTCGGCCGTTAGAAAGGGCAACAGAACTGAAAATCCTAGAAGAGTCCAAAGTAGATAGTCATCTAGGCTGACCCTGTTCCGTTTTTGCTGATAGGCTCGCGAGCCTAGATAGGTGGCGCCCAGGTATGTGGCCAGAATGGACGCAAACGCATAGACCACCGTTCCCAAGGGCGGAGTATAGATCCGTATCCAAGCGATCTCGACGCCCATGCTGGTGATGCCTGTTCCAGCCAGCAGCCACAACAACTTCTTGTCCGTCGCTTTCCGGTTTGGAGCAGCTCCGAGCCGAGCCGTCTCGACATTCGCAACTCCGCTTTGCGCAATCTCGACTTTTGATTCCGCGTGCTGACCGACCTGATCCCGTCGCGTCGATCGACCGAGTGATAGCCCGAACGCGCATGTGGCCAGCAGGAAATTCAGGCTCGCTCCCACATACAAGGTGTGGTGAAAACCAAGCAGCTCAATCAAGAACAATGGAATGAACGCACCAGAAACTGCCCCCAGTACATTAGCGACGTAGAGGTAGCTGAAAGACCGGCCGCTATAGGACGAAGAATTGCTCTTGATGGCGAGCATGGCAAACGGAAATGTCGCGCCCATGCACGCGCACCACGGGATCAAAGTAATAGCGATCCATACGCCCGCCCACAAGTAATATCCCGAAGATGACAGAGCCATCGGGCTGATGCCTCGCTGAATCAGGGCTCGCCCCACTGACAACTCGTATGGCACGCTAACGGCCGAGACGCCGATGAGCAACTCCGTGATGGCATAGAGACGCAGTGCAGGAAAAGGAATCCGATCCTGATATCTTCGCGCCAGAATCCCGGAGCCCCATGAACCCAGGCCAAGTCCAACCATGAATGCGGAAAGGACAATCGAGACCAGCGCGGTCGTAACTCCGAACTGGGCCATGGCCAGGCGAACCCACACGATCTCATACAGGATGCTGCAGAAACCTGATACGAAGAAAAATCCGAAATACCACCTCATCGGGGAATCGGCTCCAGAATCTTTTTTGACTAGGAGCACATTTAAGCAGGATGTTCTACACAACGCAATGCGGTGGAGGAACGTGTCGGGACGTTTGCTGGAATCTGTTGTGTCGTGAACGGGTGTTCTGGTGCAACGCTCGACTCACGCGCCCGCCGCTCCCTGGTTATGGGAACTTCACCTCCACCAGTTTGCGGTCCTCGTCCGACACCTGGAACATAGCGCGTGGCTTCAGGTTCATGAAGCTCGCTACAAAAACCTCAGGGATTTGGCCGATGCGTGTGTTGTAGGTATTGACGTCGTCGTTGAAGAACTCGCGCCGGTCGGCGATGCGCTCTTCTAATTCGCTGATGCGCATCTGTAATTTAAGAAAATTCTCGTTTGCCTTGAGTTGCGGATAATTCTCGGCCACCGCAAACAGCCCGCGCAGCGCACCCGTCATCAGCAAATCGGCTTGCGCTTTCTGCCCAATGCTCGCCGCGTTCATCGAAGCTGCACGAGCCTGCGTCACCGCTACCAGTGTCTGCTGCTCGTGCTGCATGTATCCCTTCACGGTTTCGACCAGATTGGGGATCTCATCGTGGCGCTGCTTGAGCAGTACGTCGATGTTGGCCCAGGCTCGGTCGTTATCGTTGCGCAGGCGCACCAGTTCGTTGTAGAGGATGACTACATAGACCAGCACTCCCACCACGAACAGCAGAAACGCCGCCCCTTCGATCACAGTGCCGCCCATTTCGCTCCTCGGCTCCAGCCTTATGTATCCAGTGAAACAGCACACCGTACATGCCTGCAAGTGACTGACGGGGCATCGTTCAAGGTCATGGAACCAGCAATGGATGGCAAAACAAAAGGGCCGGGATCTCAGTCCCAGCCCTTCCACCTAAATCACCGATTCACACTCTCGCTACGGCTTATGCGGAGTCAGATCGCAAGCGTGCCTTACCTCGTCCAGGTTCAAACCTCCTGGCGAAAACTCCGCGATCGCGTAGCCGGTTCTGGTTCTGACTTCCACGTTGAACACCTCTGCCCCAATCGCGCCTCGCACCGTCCCCTTATCCATCGACAAGAAGTGTCCCCGAACCCAGTTCCAGCCTTTGTGATCGTGGCTTCCGTCGATCCGCACCATGACTTCCATCTTTGGCTGGCCCCAAAAACCGGGGTAGTCCGGCCGTCCCAGCCTGGCGCCTGGATTGAAGTCCGAGTATTCATACTTGCCATTGGTGCAAACCAATTCGACCCGCGGCTTGTAGTCCGGATCTTCTTTAAGATAGTTGTTGGCAAGCAGTTCGAAGCGGACTTTTTTCGCGGCAGTCATCTTGTCTTCCGACTGAAACTCCATCCACTTGCCGCCGGCGCTAACGCCGTCTCTCTCGTCCTGATACGGGCTCATGGCCCCTTGCTGGGCGAAAGCCGCCAAACCCATTAACAGGAAGCTCGCCAAAGTGATCCCAGCTACGAATGTATGGTTCTTATCTTGAAACAAGCGCAGTCCTTTCAAGGTCTCCTCCCACTCAAGAACATCCTACATATTGAACCCAAATCAGCGGGAAAAGTTGCATGACTTTGCGCCCTCCCGCTGACAATCATTCAAAACGGATAGATTCTTGCACCCTCAACCATGCGGCATCGATGATTCTCGAGTCGTGAGATTTAGTGGTTACTTAATTTTCAGGTCGATGTAGACCTGGGAACGGTCGTCGAACTGGCTGACGGACTTCGTGTCGCTCTTGCTGCCATTGTGTTGGGCGTAGACTTCGTAGTCGGCTGCTGCCGAGAGGCCGGGAAAACGGTACGTTCCGTCCTGGCCAACGATGTAGGTTTTCACCGCATGGTTGCGTGTGTTCGTGAGGTACACAACCGCATCTTTCACTGGATTATCCTGCTGGTCAAGCACTTTGCCAAAAAGCAGCTTGCCCTGAGTCTTGTCTTTCTTGTCAGGCGTGGCATGGGCACCGACAGCGACCAGCAGAAGGAGCGCGCTGCCGATCAAGCGGGTATTCCGGAAAGACAGTCTACAGCTCATGCGGTCACTTTCCTTTTCCTCTCACTAGTTCGTTAGGTGCAAGCTCATGTCCACGCGCTCGTCATACTGTACGTGGATGTTGACCTCTTGCGCCAGACGCAAGGTCTGGCCATCAGTAGTTTTCACGCCCTTGAGGTCGGCCCAGACAACATAGTCAGCTTCGCCGGCGGGAACGCGTTGCGCGAACTCGCCCGCATGGTCGGAATAAAGTTCCCACTTGGCTTTCTTATCGGGCACGCGGCGGATCTTCACCTTCACCCCATACAACGGTCGATCATCCGGCCCCCAGACGGTCCCAAAAATCAGCGCATAGGGATCCGTCGGCTTCAGCTTAGAAGGAGACGCGGCGAGAGGCCTGGATGAAAGATGAACAGAGAAGAATAAAAGCAACAGGCAGAGCGGTAGACCGCGAGGTAGACCGCGAAAAAATGAGCGCGCAAGCAGAACCCCTGGGTATGTTCGATTACTCGTCGCCGTCTTCGCTTTCAACTTCTTCTTCCTCTTCTACGTAGCCGGCTTCGATTGCCTTCAGCTCCAGCGGACTGGTGGTCACGACTTCGAAATCCGTGCCACACTCGGGACAGGAGACAATCTCGCCTTCATCGACTTCTTCCTCTTCCACGTCGAGATTGGTTTCGCATTCAGGACACAGCACCATGATTCCTCCGCTACCGTTTGGGTACCACGCTTAGACACCCCTCTTAGATACCCTTGATAATATTTAGATTCTTCCCCGCCGTAGGTCAAGGGGCGGGGCTGTAGGGTGTGAGAATATAATTCACCGGCTGGCCTTGACAATTCTTATGGCGGAGCCTACATGATTTTTATCCTCAGGAAAAGAGCGCGGCTTTTGTTGTTCACGCTATCTCTCGCTGTGACCTCACGGGCGCAAGCCCCGAACAAACAAGAACCCAACCCGGCCACTCCCATGGTTGTAGATGCCCACATCTCGACCGCGTTGCAGCAAGTTTCCGCCGACTGCATCCGGGCGAATATCGAAAAACTGGTCAGCTTTGGAACGCGATCAACCATTTCGGCGCAGGATCCCGCTTCGATCGCGGCGGGCCACGGTATTGGCGCGGCGCGCGAGTGGATCAAGTCCGAATTCGAACGCTATTCAAAAGACTGCGGCGGATGTTTAGAGGTTAAGACAGACAGCTTTACTGAGCCGGCCGCCGACCGAATTCCGCAACCCACCGAAATAACCAATGTCTATGCGGTGCTGAAGGGCACCGATCCGGAGAGCGCTAAGCGCATCGTGCTGGTAACGGGGCACTACGATTCCCGGAATAGCGACACGCTCGATGTAAAGGCCGACGCTCCAGGCGCAAATGATGACGGCAGCGGAACCGCCGTCAGCCTGGAATGCGCACGAGTATTGAGCAAACTGAAGTTCCCCGCGACAATTATTTTTCTGACGGTAGCGGGCGAAGAGCAGGGCCTCAACGGCAGCCACCACTTCGCCAAGATGGCCCAGGATAAAGAGCAGGGCTGGAACGTCGAGGCCGTCCTGAATAATGACATCGTCGGCGGCGACAAAAGCGCACAGCAGGATCACTCCGTGGTGCGCGTATTTTCAGAGGGAGTGCCCGCTGCCGCCACGGACCAGGAAATCAAGCGCATTCGAGGCTTAGGCGGCGAGAACGATTCCGCTTCGCGGCAGTTGGCCCGCTACATCGTCGATGTGGGCCGGGCATACAATGCAAGCGTGAAGCCGATGCTGGTGTTCCGGCTCGACCGCTATTTGCGCGGCGGAGATCACTATTCCTTCAACCAGCAGGGATTCACCGCAGTGCGCTTCACCGAATTTCGCGAGGATTTTCATCATCAGCATCAGAATGTGCGCACCGAAAACGGCATCGAATATGGCGACACCGCCAAGTTCGTTGACTTCGATTATGTATCCCGCGTAGCCCGGCTGAATGCGGCGACTCTGGCGTCCCTCGCGTCGGCGCCCGCGCCCCCTGCGAATGTGCACCTGCTCACCAAGGATCTGGAGAACGATTCAACCCTCACGTGGGAAGCGCCCGCAGGTGGCCGCGCCGCAGCCTATGAAGTGTTGTGGCGCGCCACAACCAGCCCGGAATGGGAGCACGCGAAAAATGTCGGCAACGTTACCCGCACAACTCTGAACCTTTCGAAGGATAATGTCATCTTTGCAGTACGAGCCCTTGACGCCGAAGGACACCTTAGTTTGCCGGTCGTGCCCTTGCCGGAACGCTGAGTTCGGTATCTACTGCTTACAGGAGCGAATTCCTTTGCGCGGTCGAGAAATGACGTTGAGTTTCCCGCCCTTCACCAAGGCGGTGATCTGGCTGCTGGGCATTAACACTGCCGTGTTTCTTGCGTTGTCCGCGTTCGGTTCAATCGCGGTGATCCGGTGGGTGTATGTGACGCTCGGCCTCGTGCCGAGCATGACGGTTTTCCATTTCGCGATCTGGCAAATCGTGACCTACAGCTTTATCCACGTGGGTTTCTGGCACTGGTTTGGAAACATGCTGGGGATTTGGATGTTCGGCTCTACGTTCGAAAGCGCCTGGGGCACGCGCCGGTTTCTGGAATTGTTTTTCACCGGCGTGGTCGGAGCCGCCCTCACAACGATCGTCCTTTCGTTTGCGCACATTCTGATCAACCCCGATACGCCAACGGTCGGCGCCTCCGGCGGCGTTTTCGCAATTTTGATGGCTTTTGGGATGGTGTTTGGGGAGAACGAAATCATGATGATTCCGTTCCCTTTTCTCATCAAGGCCAAGTATTTTGTGCTGATTCTGATCGTAGTGACCGTAGCCTTTGCCATCAGCGGCGGCGGCGGCACCGCTTACCTGGCTCATCTCGGTGGTTTGTTTTTTGGGTACTTATATGTGAAGTTTTCACCGGCAAAAGGCATGTCCGGTCGATTCTCGTTTTCGGAGTGGTGGTACGGACTGAATAATTCTTATTATCGCTGGAAACGGCGGCGGGCTGCCAGGAAATTTGAAGTGTACATGAGCAAGCACGACCGCAAAGTCCATTTCGACGAACACGGAAATTACATCCCGCCGGACGATGGTCCGCGCAAGGGCAACGGCGGATCGAAGTCGGGGTGGGTGAATTAAATCCTCACTCCGCGAAAAATGATTGGAATTCCGGCAGCACTTCGGCCGTTAACTCGCCCCGCACAGCCCTTCCTTTGAACCCTAAATCGTGACCAGCGCCCTCCACGGTCAGCAACTTCGTCTTCGCCGGAATCAGTTTTAAGGATTGCTCAATCTCCGCAATCGAACCGAAAGGATCCCGCGTTCCTTCGACAAACAGCGCCGGAGTATGCAGGTGGAAAAAATGTTGCGTGCGGAGTTGCTCCGGCTTGCGGGGCGGATGCAACGGGTAGGAGAGCAGCAGCAGACCAGCAGGCTCCGCCGGTGCTGTGTCCGCTGCCTTTTCAGCAAGCTCGGCGCAGAGCATGCTGGCTTGTCGTCCTCCATACGAGTGGCCCCCGAGAAAAAGACGCCCGCCGACCTGAGCTTTCAGCGCCGCCAGCGCATTGCTAAGTCCGGCGCGGTCACGTTTGGCGTCGCCCGGTCCCGGCGGACCGTAGGGGCGATCCTGCCGATATGGAAGATCGCACCGCAAGACGAGAAACCCAGCTTCCAAAAAAGAATTCGCCAACGCAACCAGTAAGGGAGCCTGGCAGTTCGATCCGGCGCCGTGAGTCAGCACTAATCCGTTGCCATTGGGCTTGGCAGGACGATGTAAAAGTCCACGTACGAACGGCTCAACCGAAACATCGGTAAAAACCTGCGGACTGGATTCAGCGGCATGAGACGAAACCCGCTCTTCTGTTTCTTTCTTCGAGCGAGATTTGAATAATCCTGAAACCTTCATACGCCCACTTCTTCCAGCTTCTCATAAATTTTCAGGATCTGAATTTCGTTTCCCAGCCTGGCCCAACAGCGCAGCACTTCAGGATCTTCCTGCGCCGTAGCCCGAGCCTGTTCCGAATTCCAGTAGCGCAGCAGCACGTACTGCGAGTCGCCGCTGTGGTAGAGAAGATCGCGTCCGTATCCTTTGGCCGAAACGATGGCATTGAGTTCGCGTATCGTAGATAGCGACGCGGCTTCCATGCTAGGAAGAGGCTCCCAGATCGCGATGGATAGATACTCCTGCGACATACCTCGCGATTATAGCTTTTTGCGTGCGGCAGCGCGCTTGCTGGTCGGGTGCGAAACGGCGCTGGCTTCTTCGGCAGTGACCACGTGCAGCCTCATAAAATTTGTCGACCCGGAGGCTTGGCGCGTGCCCGCGACCACCCCGAGTACGTCATCGGGTTTGAGCAAACCGCGCCGCAAGAGCTCATACTCGGCCACGTCTACCATGCTATCGCTGGTAAGCCCCTGATCGCATTTCATGGGATGCACGCCCCAGTACATGTGGGTACGCTGCGCGATCACGACGTTGTGAGTAAACGCATAGATGGCGGCATGGGGGCGATACTTCGAAATCATGCGTGCTGTGTTGCCAGTCTCGGTAAAGATGGCGATCGCTCCCATGGGCAGATCTTCGGCCGCATGGGCAATGGACTCACAAATGGTTTCGGCCACGGAGAGGCCGCGCCGGTCGCGGCGCCGCCGCTGCGTAAACTCGCCCATGTTGCTCTCGGCCTCGATCACGATGCGTGCCATCATCGCGACCACTTCCCGCGGATAATGCCCGCTGGCGGTCTCTGCGGACAGCATGACTGCGTCGCTGCCATCGAAAATCGCATTGGCCACGTCGCTCGCTTCAGCCCGTGTGGGGCGCGGGTTTTCGATCATCGATTCGAGCATTTGCGTGGCCGTGATTACCGGCTTGCGCCATTGAGCCGCGCGGTGGATCACGTGCTTCTGAATGACCGGAACTTTTTCCGGCGCCATTTCAACGCCCAGATCTCCGCGCGCCACCATCACACCATCGGAAACCTCGAGAATTTCTTCCAGATGGTCGATCGCCTGCGGCTTCTCCAACTTCGCGATCAAAGGCGTGTTGCAACCATGGCCGGCAACAATCTGCCGGACCATGTTTACGTCAGCCGCAGAACGAATGAAAGAAAGCGCAACTGCATCCACACCGTGCTTCAATCCAAACTCAAGATCTTTGTGATCTTTTTCGGTGAGGGCGGGTATCGACAACGCCGTTCCCGGCAAATTGATGCCCTTATGCTCACCCACCGGGCCGCCATTCAACACATCGCAGACCACATCTTTGCCGCGCACAGTTCGCACTCGCAGCTCGATCAGCCCGTCGCACAAAAGAATGCGGGTGCCGGGTCCGACTTCGCGCGCGAGATCAGGAAACGTGGTGGAGAGTCGCGTCGCTGTTCCAGCAATGTTGCGCGGAGTAATAATCACAGTCGAGCCGCTCTTCAGCACAACGGGTTCGTGCCCTTCCAGGCGTCCCGTGCGGATCTTGGGCCCTTGCAAATCCTGCAGGATGCAAACCGTGCGTCCTTCTTTCTCCGCGGCACGGCGCAGGCGTTCGATGTTGCGAGCGTGATCCTCGTGTGTGCCGTGAGAGAAATTCAGCCGGGCGACATCCATGCCGAGGCGAAGCAAATCC
>Ga0307478_10001582_pt1 | contig 19400 bp, 18 predicted proteins | sample atmos_gasesECM4C_2_FD_203713 | JGI IMG/M metagenome (GOLD analysis project Ga0307478, IMG submission 203713) | Hardwood forest soil microbial communities from Morgan-Monroe State Forest, Indiana, United States - atmos_gasesECM4C_05 | ecosystem: Environmental > Terrestrial > Soil > Temperate... | reverse complement strand
CACCTTGCAGTGGAAGTTGGTGTCGCTTGCAGGTTTTGGGAGGTGGCTACGAAAAACCGGACGTGGCGTCGCCCATCTGGATGAGCGGTGCGTGGATGCCTTTGATTTCCGCCGATCTTTCCTCTCTTCTGCAATCCTTCTTTACCCGTCGCTTGCTTCAGCAAAAAGCAAGCCCGCATACGATAGCGGCATATCGCGATTGCTTCCGCCTCCTTCTGCATTTTGCGAAACAAAGGCTTGGCAAAACGCCCTCTAAGCTCCACGTCGAGGATCTCGATGCGCCCTTCATTGGCCTTTTCCTCGATCACCTGGAAAGTGTTCGCAAAGACAGCGCGCGCACTCGGAATGCACGCCTCGGCACTATCCACTCTTTCTTCCAGCACGTGGCTTTAGAAGAGCCTGCACATGCGCTGCATTGCCAGCGGATCCTGGCAGTGCCCAGTAAACGCCACGAGCGCCGGCCCATCGAATTTCTCAACCGGGAAGAAATCGATGCATTGCTGGCTGTTCCGAGTGCTTCCACTTGGTTGGGGCGTCGTGATCGGACACTTCTTCTGGTCGCTGTCCAGACCGGTCTACGGGTTTCTGAATTGATTGGACTGAACTGCCAGCATGTCGCGCTGGGAACCGGCGCTCACGTGCGCTGTTTGGGCAAAGGGAGAAAAGAACGTTGCACGCCCCTCCGCCCAGAAACGGCAAGAATGCTGGAAGCTTGGCTACACGAACGCCGAGGGCTGCCAGAAGATCCGGTCTTTCCCAGCATTCGCGTACACCCAGCGCGCCGAACGCGCGTGCCCGTCACTGACACGAAAGAATGTCTCTCCTCATGTGTTGCGCCACGCTGCAGCCATGGATCTTCTTCAACACGGCGTCGATCGCTCTGTGATCGCGCTCTGGCTGGGGCACGAATCGATGGAAACTACCCAGATGTATCTTCATGCGGACCTACGTCTGAAGGAAAAAGTGCTCGCACGTACTTTGCCACTCGGCGTCAAACTCGCACGGTACCGCCCTGACGACAAACTGCTGGCCTTCTTGGAAAGTCTCTGATTATGCCGACTCTCCACACAATTCGAGCTCCTCCCAACCGATTGTCGGCTTACTAGTCGGCATAATCGGGGAGGCGGCATGATGGCCGTTATGCCGCGCGCGGCATAACGGCCACAGCTAAAAGGCTTCTATGCGCCAGACGAGGCGCGCGAACCACGGCTCTTGCGGTGCCAAGGGCGGATGCCAAATGGCCAGGATTTGAGAGCCCTGGTAGACGCGTTCAAAACCTTCCTCGGATTCGGAAACTGTTTCAATCGGAGCTATCCAAAACTCCTTTGCGCCAGGTGCGTGCAGTGTGATGCGGATGCGCTGCCAGCCGTCTTCCAAGCGAAGCAAGGGGGCGGGCAGAAGGCCACTGAAGCGAAGATTTTGTGGACCCTTGGGCGTCTCAAAGAAACGGTCCGGCTCGGCGGGTGCGAGAAGATTGATGACGGATTCGATGCCGACAGCTATGGGCGTTGCGAGGGGGTGCTTGAGTTTCAGCCCGATTTCGCAGCCGATCTCGCAGCCGTGCGGGGCGGGGCCGAAAGAAAAGCGTTTGGCGAAAGAAAGCCTCGGTGCGGCGGTGTTACCCTTGGCGGCGACCTTCAGTTCGTCTTCGCGAATGAGTTGCGCGTCGTTGGCGGAAGAGGATTTGACTTGAAAGGCGCCGCCAGCGAATCCAGGATCTTCTTGCAGCTCCAGCGTTTCATATTCGGCCTGCGTGCGGGCAGGGTCGAATAGCAAAGCGCGGAACGCATGGCGAGGCCAGCGGTCATAGCGTAGAAAACGTTCGAGGCCAGGTTCCTTTACGAGAGTTTGTTCGTGAATGGATGCTACGGCGCCAGCTACGGCGGTCTTTGCGGCTTCGCGGAGCCGCGCGTGGTAAGCCTCCGGCCTTCGCTGGATGGAATTTACGAGAGTCGCGGCAGCCGGGCGAAAATCAAACGCGGCGAGCGTGCCGCCATCCGTGGGTTTGAGAAGAGCTTGATACTCGGACGCGGTGAAGAGGTGCTCATGGGCGCCGTCGGCGTCATAGTCGAGCAATTCGACACGCGGTACTAGAGTTCCACCGGTATGGCGGTCGGCGACAGTTTCGGCGCGAATTAGATTGCGCCAAAGCTCGGTGCGCAGATGCGGAGCGTAAAGGCCGCCGAAGATGCCGTGCCAGTAGGCGTCGTTACACTGGGCTCGCAGGAGCAAGTCGCGCGCCTGGGCTAGCTCGTCGGAAGCTTTGGAAGGGGTGTGGCGCGCGGGCACTGCGGCGATGCGCGCGGAAACGCGGAGCATTTTTTTGTGGAGCAAATTGGATTCGGGGTACTTGCGAAAGAAACCGCGCCAGGAGCCGCCGCGGAGGAACGAGAGAATCTCGGGACGCGCGCTGAACTCTTTCTGGACCGCGTGGTAGCGCTGGCGGACACGCGTGGGCAGAACCCATTCCATCATTTCACTATAAGAGGCAGTGGGAAGATCGGCGCGGCCCAAAGGCGAGTGATTAGCAAGGTATTCGCCGGGCGTCGAGACGCACAGCCAAGAGGCGTTTTTCTCGAGCGCGCTGAAGAAGTCTTCAAGCCAGCCGTCTTTGTAGCAATGGGCGTTGGTCCCTGGCCACACGCCGAATTTTTCCATGTCGTCACCCATCGAGGCCATGCCGCCAGGATGGACTGCCGCGGCGTCGCGCAGGTAGGTGATAACCTCTTCGACTTTGCCGAACGGGATGAAATAGCGGAGGGCTTTTTGGCCGGGGAAGAGCCAGACGCTCTGAGCGCGGTCTTCGGCGATGTAAGCGCCAAAGAGCTCCTCGGGCTCGAACCCGGCGGAGAGAAAATGAATGTCGTCGACAAGAGTGTAGCCGACGCCGGCCGAAGCTAGCGCAGAGGGGAGCTGCGGCTCCCAGACGCGCTCGGCGATCCAGGCGCCTGTCGGGCGATGGCCGAAGTGTTGGTCGAGGTAGGAGGCGAGGCGCGTGATCTGTTCGCGCTGATCCTCCGGCGGGATAGAGACCAGGATGGGTTCGTAGAAGCCGCCGCCAATCAGCTCGACTTGCCCTGCGCTGACGAGAGCTCTCAGACGGGCGAAATACTCGGGACGATGCTCTTCGATCCAGGTGAGCAGCGGGCCGGAATAATGCAGGCCCATGTGGACGCCCGGATGCTTTTCCAGGAGCTCGATGAAGGGCAGATAGGAGTCTTTGTAGGCCTTTTCCAGCACATGGCCGAAATTGCCACAAGGCTGGTGGGCATGAATCAACAGGACGAGATGAAAGCGTTCGGGCATGGGGACAATTTTGCTCGCAAACATCATACCGTGTGGCGCAACTTTTACGATTCATGAGATGACAAATATGGGCATAAGGCGCAATTTTTCTCGGATGCGTCGAGCTGTGAGATGCAGGGCCAGGCATCGCGGCAGGCGGCAGAGATTGACACACCTTCCCGCGTGTGAAAGGCTAACGAAGGAATTGATCATACGATGCGAGTGACAGCAAAAGGCGAATACGCCACGCAAGCGGTGCTGCACCTGAGTTTGCAGTATCCCGAAGTCGTGACCATCCACGAGATCGCGCAGAGGCACCATATTCCGCTGAAGTACCTGGAACAAATCCTGCTGGAATTGAAGCGCGGCGGGATATTGGAGAGCCGGCGAGGGGTGCGCGGGGGATATACGCTGGCGCGGGCGCCCGAGGAGATTTCCGTGGGGGCGGTGTTGCGGGTGGTGGACGGCGCGTTCGCGGAATCCAGCTGCGTGCACAACGAAGCGATGGGCGGAGTGTGCGTGGAGGGAGAAAGCTGCGGGCTGAAACAGATATGGAAGGATGTTCAGGGAGCGGTTGAGAAAATCTTGTTTGCGACCACATTCGAAGAAGTGCGCAAGCGGACCCTGAGCGGCGGGACACGGCGCGCGGAAACGGCGCGGCTCGAGAGCTGAGCTAAATAGAACGGCGCGCTGAGGCCTGCCGCGGTGAGCGTTTAATTCCTGTGTCTAAGACAAAGGGTCGTGCTATTTCGCAGTGTAGAACTCCGCGTTGACCGGCGTGTAGCTACTCCACTTTTCCGGCAGGTCTTCCAGAGCGAAGATCGCGGTCACCGGGCAGACCGGGACGCAGGCGCCACAGTCGATACATTCCACAGGGTTGATGTAGAGCTGCGTAACCTTTTCGTGCTCCGGCTCATCTTTGCGTGGGTGGATGCAATCGACGGGACAGACGTCCACGCAGGCAGTATCTTTTGTTCCGATGCAGGGCTCAGCGATTACGTAAGCCATTCAAATCTCCTTTGCTCGGACAAGAAGCCGAGAGCGGTTCCGGGGGATGGAAGCGCCCGGCGGAATTTTCTTATACCACGCCCCTGCCGGGGCCAACAAGCAGCAGGGATGATTGTACTGTGCGGGGAGAGGTTTCTCAACTTTCGCAGTTGAAGATAGAATGGTTTGGGAAGGTACATCGATGAAAATCCGGACAACCATTGCCGCTGTGATCTTGCTGGCCGCTGGGACCACTTTTGCGGCACCGCAAGCAAAGGCCCCGCGCGATCCTGAGATGATCGACATACAGGGGTTTCAAAAGGTGTTGGAGCAAAACCGCGGAAAGGCGCTCTTGGTGAACTTCTGGGCGACATATTGCGAGCCTTGCCGCGACGAATATCCGATGTTGAACGAATTGGCGAAACAATATGCGCCGAAGGGACTGCAGGTCGTTGGAGTAAGCATGGATGACGACGGCGACTTGATTCTAATGCGAAGGTTTCTGGCGCGGTACAAACCGATCTTCCCCAACTACCGCAAGACCGCGGGGGCCGAGGAGGCGTTCAGGCAATCCGTGCTACCGGGATGGACCGGGACGATGCCCATAACGGTTTTCTATGCCAAGGACGGGCGGCAGGTAGGCCATTTCATCGGCGAGAAAAGCCGGGAGCAGTACGAAGAGGCAATTCGAGGGCTGCTGGCGGGCGGCGGGAGCACGGGGTCGCAGGGAAAGTAGCGCTTAATCCAAATACTCTAAAACTAGACGAAGAATAGGGAGACCGGCCGATGCTCGATACGAAGGGCAATCGAATCACATATTTCGGACACAGCACGTTTTCGTTGACGACGGCGTCGGGGCAGGTGGCGCTCATCGATCCGTGGGTGATGACGAATCCGGTGTGCCCGGCCGCGCTGAAGAACGTGCCGCGTCTGGATGTAATTTTCTTGACGCACGCGCACGGGGACCATTTGGGCGATCTGCTGGCGCTCGCAAAGCAGCACAAACCGAAGATTGTAACGATGTTTGAAACGTGCCTTTGGATCGAGAGCAAAGGATTTGAAGTGGAAACCTGCCCGATGGGAAAAGGCGGTTCGCAGAAGGTCGGGGAATTTGAAGTGACGATGACGCATGCGTTTCATTCGAACTCCATCGATGAAAATGGTGTGCGGCATTATGCCGGCGAGCCTGCTGGCTTTCTAATTCGAATGCCGGGAGGATTCACGATTTATCATGCGGGCGACACGGCATTGTTTGGAGACATGAAGCTTATCGGAGAACTGTACAAGCCAGAGCTGGCGATGCTGCCGATTGGCGATCGCTTCACGATGGGACCACGCGAGGCGGCGTATGCGATCCGGTTGCTTGGAGTAAAACACGTTGTCCCAATGCACTACGCGACGTTTCCTTTTCTGACAGGGACGGTAGAGGGATTCCGGCAAGAAACGCGGGACATTGCGGGGCTGGAGATTCATGCGTTGAAACCGGGAGAGAGCCTGTGATTCGAAGCGCGAATTTGCGCAGCGGCTTCCTGCAAGAGGATGTCGAGCAGTATCTCTATGAATTGCTGCCGGAGCGGGACGCCGTTATCAGCGAGATGGAGCGCTATGCCGAAGAGCATCGCGTGCCGATTATTGGGCCGGCGGTAGCGCGCTTGCTGGCGCTGTTTGCGCAGGTTTCTGGCGCAAAACGCATATTCGAGATGGGCTCGGCCATCGGCTATTCGACGATCTGGCTGGCGCGGGCTGCCGGACCGAAAGGAAAAGTGCACTACACCGATGGAGACCCGGAGAATGCAAAGCGTGCACGAGAGTACTTCCGGCGGGCGGGTGTCGCGAAACGTATAAACGTTCAGGTAGGCGACGCGCTTGAATTGGTCAAGAAAACTCCTGGCAAATTTGACCTGATTTTCAACGACGTGAACAAGCACCAATACCCGGACGCGCTGCGGGCGGCGCTGCCAAAGTTGCGGCGCGGGGGATTGTTCATCACCGACAATACGCTCTGGTCGGGCAAGGCGGCACGGCCCGCGGCTCCCGAGGATGCCGCGACGCTCGGCGTACAAGAATTCAACCGGCTGGTGTATGCCTCGAAAGAGCTTTATCCCGTTCTGATCCCGTTGCGCGATGGCGTTACCGTTTGCCGCAAGCTGTAACGATCCGAAGAAAAGAAGCTAAGAGCGGAAGAAATTTCGCAGCAAGAAGCCCAGGTTGGCGGGGCGCTCGGCTAGCCGGCGCATAAAATACGGGAACCAGTCGTTGCCATAAGGAATGTAAATGCGCAGACGATAGCCGTCCTTGACGAGCATGCGTTGCAAGTCCGTGCGCACGCCGTAAAGCATCTGAAACTCGAAATCATCCTTGGAGATCTGCCTGGTGGCAGCCCAGCGAATCGTTTCCGCAATCATGCGTGGGTCGTGGGTGGCGATGCCGTGGTAGAAACCGCTTGGCAGGAGAATCTTCATCAGGCGGACGAAGTTGAAGTCGACATCTTTCTTGCCAGGATAAGCGACTTCCGGCAACTCTTTATAGGCCCCTTTGCAAAGACGGATGCGGCAGCCGTAGCTGAGTAAATCCTGTACGTCCGTCTCACTCCGAAATAGGTAAGCCTGGATAACTGTTCCGATGGCGGGATTCCGTGCGCGCACGCGCTTTACGATGTCGAGAGTGCGTTGCGTGTACGCCGAGCCTTCCATATCGACGCGGAGAAAATTCTCGTAACGCGCGGCCAGCTCGACGATGGACACGGCCAGACCCTGGCAGAAATCGACATTGAGGTCCAGCCCGAGCTGCGTCAGCTTGCAAGAAACGTTGGCGTGGAGGTCTTCTCGGTGGATGCGCTCGAAAATTTCGAGGTAGGCGTCTCGAGCGCGTTGAGCATCGGTGGTATTGGCGCAGTTCTCGCCAAGGTAGTCCAGGCTGACGAGCATTCCAGCGTTGTTGCAGGCGCGGGCGGCTTCAATGGCCTCGTCAAGCGTTTCGCCGGCGACAAAGCGGCGTGCCATACGGCGCGTGGTGCCGTTGGAGGTGACCCATTTGGCGAAGCGGGGACTCTCGGAGAGCTTGAGAAGCGTCGCGCGGAGCATGCAATATGATTATGCCCGTGGAATAGCTTCGCGACTAGTCCGTGTGCTCATCCAGGAACTTTTCGGCATCGAGGGCGGCCATGCAACCGGAGCCCGCGGCGGTGACGGCCTGGCGGTAGCGATGGTCTTGCACGTCCCCGGCGACGAACACGCCGGGAACGGAGGTCAAGCTGCCGTGCTTGGCGATCAGATAGCCGTTGCTGTCCATCTCCAGCTTGCCTTTGAAAGTGGTCGAGTTGGGATCGTGGCCGATGGCGACGAATACGCCGTGGACTTCAAGTTCGGTAGTTTCTTTACCTTCCGTATTGCGCACACGCATTCCGGTGACGTGCCCTTCGGGAGCGTGAATTTCTTCGACAACCGCAGGGACGACAATTTCAACCTTTGGATTGGCCTTAACACGATCAATCATGATTTTGGAGGCGCGAAAATCCTTGCGGCGGTGGATGAGGTAGACCTTGCTTGCGTAGCGGGTCAGAAAGTTCGCCTCTTCCATCGCGGAATCTCCGCCGCCGACAACGGCAATCGCTTTCTCGCGGAAGAAATAACCGTCGCAGGTCGCACAGGTGGAAAGGCCGCGGCCGATTAGTTCCTTTTCGCCCGGCAGACCTAGCAAGCGGGCGGAGGCTCCGGCAGCCACTATCAGCGTCTTGGCCTCGTAGGAGTCCTTGCCAGCTGAGATTCTGAACGGACGCTTTGTGAGGTCGACTTCGTTCACGGCCCCGGCTTTGAATTCCGCGCCGAATCTCTGAGCCTGCTTGCGCATATTTTCGATGAGCTCCGGCCCCATGATGCCGTCGGGGAAGCCGGGATAATTCTCGACGTGCGTGGTGAGAGAGAGCTGGCCGCCCTGTTCGTGGCCGTCGATCACCAACGGCTTCAAATTGGCGCGCGCGGCATAGATCGCGGCGGTGAGGCCGGCGCAGCCACTGCCGATAATCACAACGTTGTGCATTCCAATTATCTCCATCCTATTGGATTCAACAGTGCCCCAATTCGATTCATCTCGCCGGTACAGCCCTCGAAACGGCTCGAAGTTCCGTATTGTAGCATCCCCTCGGTTGCGAGCCGGGTAGCGGAGCGTCCAAATTGGAAAGGCATTCTTATTGCGCCGCGTTGACCGTCGCCGAGCGCCACGGCTATAGTCAAACACATCCGCGAACGGAAGTTTTGGATTGCCCGAGGAGAAAAGCACATGGATCCACGCTATCCCATTGGAAAATTCGCGCTGCCAGCCCAAGTGACGGCCGAAAGACGGCAAGTGGCCATCGATGAGATTGCCTCAACGCCAGCCAAGCTTCGCGCAGCGGTGAAAGGCCTGAACGATTCGCAACTGGATACGCCTTATCGCGAGGGCGGATGGACCGTGCGCCAGGTGGTCCACCACGTTCCGGACAGCCACATGAATGCGCTTGTGCGGTTGAAGCTCGCCCTCACAGAAGATAGACCGATGATCAAGCCATATAACGAAACAGCGTGGGCCGAGCTGGCGGATTCCAAATCCGCACCTATCGAAAGCTCGCAGACGCTGCTCGATTCCGTGCACGCGCGCTGGGACCGTTTGTGGCGGTCGCTGAAGCCGGAGCATTTCGCACGTGTTCTTGTGCACCCCGAACATGGCGAACGGACAGTAGATTGGCTCCTTTTCCTTTATGAATGGCACGGAAAACACCACACTGCACACATCACGGAATTGCGAAAGCAAAGAAGCTGGTGACGGACGGCGAGTGGCGCGGGTAGAGGCGGCTCGTGTAGGATGAATTAGTACACGAGGAGAATGCATGAGCCGATCATCAGGGACGTACGCCATTTTCGAGACTTCGCAGGGCAACATTGTGGTGAAGCTGCTCGAAAAGGAAGCTCCGAAAACCGTCGAGAATTTCGTCGGACTGGCCGAGGGTACCAAGGAATTTACCGACGAAGCCACCGGGAAAAAGTTGAAGAAAAATTTCTATGACGGGCTCGGCTTTCATCGGGTGATTCCGCAGTTCATGATTCAAGGCGGATGCCCTCAGGGCACGGGCCGCGGCGGTCCAGGATATAAGTTTGCGGACGAATTTCATCCTTCCTTGAATCACTCCAAGGCTGGCAAGCTTTCCATGGCCAACGCCGGGCCGGGCACGAACGGGAGCCAGTTCTTCATCACCGTGGCTGCGACGCCCTGGCTAGACAACAAACACACCATCTTTGGGGAAGTAGTCGAGGGGCAAGACGTAGCGAATAAGATTTCTAATTTGCCGCGCGATTCGGACGATCGTCCGAAGACGCCCGTGGTGATGCAGAAAGTGCGCATCGAACGCATCCCTTAAACACGCTGTATGACGATGCTGACACCCCAGCGCGCGCTGCGGCTCATGATCGAAGTGATCTTTTTGCTCTTGGGTGTGCTTGTCGTTTGGCTGGCTCTCACTGGACGCGTCCTCGTGGAGCGCCACAAACCGTCCTGGTTCATCCTCAGCGGAGCGCTGATCCTTTGGGGACTGCGCGCGCTCTATGGCCCCAACAAATGGTGGGCACGCTGGGAAAACTGGACGCGCGGTCTTTCGCTTACACTCTTAGGCGTGGTGATGTTGGCGATATCGCGAGTCCCGTTTGCGTGGGTCGGGCCGCTGATGGCCACTGCCGGGGTCTTGATGGGCTTGCGCGGAATCATCGGGGCAGCGCTCGTTTTCCGGCCGCGCTGATTCCCTTCCGCCAGTCTTCCGCCTCAATTTTCACTCTGCTTCAGATATAATCCGCGCAACGAACGGCCCTCTCTGCTTCTGCAACCGCGCAGAGGCGATCGTTTGGCCCACGCCACAAACCAAAAAGGAGACGCATGATGCTAAAGGAATTCAAAGAATTCGCGATGCGCGGCAACGTGCTGGACATGGCTATCGGCATCATCATCGGCGCGGCATTCGGGAAAATCGTCACATCTTTCGTCGAGGATGTCTTGATGCCACCTCTAGGGCACTTGTTGGGGCACGTCGATTTTTCGAATAAGTTCATCAGCTTGAACGGGCAGCATTACGATACGATAGCTGCGGCCAAGGCGGCGGGAGCGGCTCTGAGCTATGGAATGTTCTTGAACAATGTCATCAACTTTCTGATTATCGCGTTCGCTGTGTTTCTTTTGGTGCGAGCCGTGAACCGCTTCATCACGAAGCCGCCTGCTCCTGCGGCTCCAACGACGAAAGATTGTCCACAGTGCGCGATGGTCATTCCAATCCAGGCCAAGCGCTGCGGCCACTGCACCGCGCAACTCGCTTAAGACTAATCCTCGGAATCGCTCTGAAATGACAGGTGGCTTCGCGGCCCCTTCACGAGGACGGGGGTTTCTTCGATTGGTTTGCTTCGATGTGGGCGCGCAGCCGCTTGACGACTGCGTCTTCCTGGCCTTCTTCGATCTCTTTCTTAACCTCCTCGAGAGCAAAGTGCACTACATCGTGATGATGCAGCTCCTGGGGCGCCAGAACGTCGCTAAAACGCAGCCACAACCGGTGCAGAAGATTGACTTCGTTAGCCGTCAGGTTCGGAGCGTGCGGTCCCAAGACTTTGTAAATCTTGTCGCCGTTCGGCAAATGAATTTCGAGGTTGAACTGCGGCTTTATGTCGCCGAGTTTTTCCCACGCCTCGCCTATCTGCCGGGCCTGCTCCTCGGTGTTATCCTTCGCCGAGCGGCCAATCACAATCGTGCTGGACTGCAGCGAAGCGCCCGCGCGCAAGATGCCTTCCCAAAGATCGTTCGAGGCAACCACCGCGAGCCGAATCGACTTCCCTCGCTTTTCTGCCATTGAAAGCGCCTGCGAAAAGAGATGCTGCTCGATGCTGCCGAAGAGCTGATCGGCATCCAGTTCGTTTTCGCCGGAAGCGGAGCGGCGCAATAGCCGGACGTGTAAAACGACGACATCGCGGCGTCCAGGCTTGATGCGATCGAGGACGTTTCCCAGGTGGTAGAGATTGAAGTGGTTGCTCACTGGGACAAGGATGTTGCCGGGCCGCGCGCCGACCGCCTCTGGGGTCAGCTCGGACTCCAGCTCCAGGTTGAACTGGTCCATCTCCTGATGGCCGGAGCCGGCTGCGTGAGTGCGACGCTCGGAAATGGTGAACACGATAAAAAGCAGAACAGAGAACGTGCCGCCCGCCATGGTGGCTACGGGCTTGGTGAAAAGATTGACCACGGCGATGAGAAAGAGCGTCAACGTGATCAAGCTGAGGCCGACTGGGATTTGCACACCGCGAATATAAAAATTGAACGGTACCTGGAACTCGCGCTGGCCGGGCCTGGTGTAGCGGAGCACGAGCACCGCGAGGCCGTTCATGGTGAAGCTCCAGATGACGCCGAACGCGTAAAGGTTCGCGAGGAAGGTGACGTCGCCGCGGCTAATGAAGATGGTGAGGATCTGCAGCGCGACGACGATGTTTATGATGCGGTAGCTGGTGCCGAATCTGGGGTGCGGCTGCCGAAACCACGAGCTGAGAACGCCGTCCTCGGAAACGCGGTTTAACACGCCATTCGAGCCGACGATGGCTGTGTTGACCGCTCCGGCCAGGATGAGCGTACCGACAACGACCACGAATGCGTGAAAAACCAGCCGCGCAATGAGCGGCCCTTGCAAGCTCATCGCCAGGCCGCCGATGAGGTTCTCGAGGTAATTCTGGCGGACTGCGTCGGGAATGATCATCACAGCAAAGAAGGAAACCAGGGACGTGAAAACCAAACTGTAGACGAAGATGACGAGTCCGGCTTTTTTCAGGTTGGGCAGTTTGGGACTTTCAATCTCGCGGTAAACCTGCGCCAGAGACTCTTCTCCGCTCATCGCCAGGACCGAGTGGCCGAGCGCTATGAAGATTGCAATGATCCCGAACATGTGCGGAAGCGGACTGGCGGCGAGCCAGCCGAGAGCGTTGGCAGTCAATCGGAGATTTTTCGGGTGGGGCCAAGGGGGAAGTGCGGAGTGCCTCAGGACCGCCGTATAGATGCACCAGGCGATCAACAGCACCACCATCACCGTCACCAGCTTCATGATGACGAGCGCTTTCTCGCTGGACTCCGGAATGCCCTTGGTGTTCTCCCACCAGAAATAAACGGTGACGAGAATCGCGAATGCCGCAGCGATGAAATTGACCTCATTCGGCGTGAGCGCGTTTCCGAGGTGCGAATACTGCAACAACTCGCTGATGAGCCCGGCCAGATACTGGCCGGCCGCGACGCCGCTGATGGGCCCGGTCAGGATGTAGTCAAACATGAGCGCGGAAACGCTGAATTTTGCGAGAGTTCCGCCGAGCGATTGTTTCACGGCGCGATACACGCCGCCGCGCACGAACATACTGCAACTCTCGACGTACACGGCGCGCACCGCGTACGAAAACAACATGATGGCCAGGATGAACCACGGTGCGGTTTTGCCGATGTAGCCTTCCGCTTCACCACCTGCGTAATACGCCGAAGAGGCCAGATCGTTCAAAACGATGGCGGCTGCCCGCCAGAACGAGATAAATGTAAGGAGGGCCGTCGTGGCGACGATGACGCGCGGAATGCCGTTGCCTCGGCTGCCTGCGGCAGCAGGGCTGTTGGGAGTGCCGTTCATGTACGGGTGATCTCGATCAGCGGATTAAAATGCTCGCACTTTTCGGTGGCGAAGTCTAGCCGAACGGTTCTTTTTATTAATGCTGAAACGATTTAGGGCGTTGCGGTGCGAAATGCCTTGGCACAATCAGCGCAGGGGCAAATACTTCGGAGATGGTCGTAGCTGAAGATTCCGGTGGAGTGCCCATCCGTGAAGCTGATTTGCACAGCGTAGTTGCCGACGACCGTGGCGGCTTGCGCGCGAGGTTTGGGCTTAAACATTGGCAGCGCCGGAAAAGCTGAACTCCCGGGTGCTGCCGTGGCGGCGAAGGCTTCTTTTTTGCCACGCTCGTCGTTGCACGTGGCGCAGGGACACTCTTCGCGCAAATAGGCGAAGTCGTAGTGGCTGGCGTGGCCGTCGGCCCAGACGATGTCAACTCCCGCACCAGTCTTTACGTGCACCTTAACCGTGGACGGCTTCTTTCGCGGATCGAGTGGAATGGGCATGCGGCAGAAAGTGCTTAGCTCTTGGGTTTTCCGTTGCAGCATTCGCCGGGAGGAATGGGATTGCCGTGCGGGCAAGTCTTCGGATGACCGAGGAAGGTGCAGATGCGCTGGTCAAGCTCCGGGCTAATGATGTGTTCGAACCGGCATGCCTGCGTGTGCGCCTCGGTGTCGTCGACGGCGAAAGTGTCTTTGAAGAGGCGTTCAGCGAGCCGATGTCGGCGCACCACGCCTCGCGCGCGTTGGCTGCCCACCGGCGTAAGCTGCGCCTCGCCGTCTTGCATTTCGACCAGGTGCCGCTCCCTCATCCGGCTCAAGGTTCTTACCGCCGGCTCATCGGGAAGAACGGGAAGTTCGCCAGCAGGTCCGGCTGCTTGCAGCGCCTTGATATTCGCCGGTTTGCCTTCTTCGCAGCAAATCCATATTTGCTCGAGGAGATGATCGAAGCGAATCTCGTCGTCGCCGGAAACGGGAGTGCAGCAATCGGCGGTGTTGGCAAGCGGGCACGCGAGCGGGTGGCCTGGGCCGTGCTGCGCGGTGTCAAAGTGAAGACGGCCGTGGGCGAGTTCGATGCGGCGATCGGCTTGCCGCGCGATGTCCGGGTCGTGCGTGACCATCAAAATCGTGTGGCCTGCGTGATGCAGCTCGCGAAAGATTTTCAGCACGATTTCTTCGTTCGCTTCATCGAGGTTGCCTGTGGGCTCGTCGGCCAAAATGATTTTCGGCTGATTGATTAGTGCGCGGGCGATCGCCACGCGTTGCTGTTCGCCGCCGGAGAGCTGCGCCGGGAGGTGCGTCATGCGTTCGCTCATGCCGACACGGCGCAACGCCTCTTCGGCCTGCTTTTCATCCGTCACGCTGTGAAAATATTGCGCGAGCATGACGTTTTCGAGTGCATTGAGATAGGGAACGAGATGGAACTGCTGAAAAACGAAGCCGACCTTTTCGGCGCGGTAACGGACCATCTCGTTCTCACTGAGTTTCGAAAGGTCGACACCATCCACGACGACACGGCCAGAGTTGAGTTTATCCAGACCGCCAAGAATGTTGATGAGTGTCGTCTTGCCAGAGCCGGATGGGCCCATGAGCGCCACCCATTCGGCGGCTTCGACGTTGAAACTGAGGTCATCGAGAGCGCGCAGAGAGCCGTATTTCTTGACGAGGTTCTCGATCGCCACCTGCGGCGCGGCTGTTTTCTGCTCGGGAAGAATCTGCACGGGGGCGCTCACGCTTCACCTCGAAAAATCGACGCCGGGCGAACACTAGCGAGGTGCCGAAGCGGGTACGCGCTGAGAATCGCAACAATCATCGTGAGAGCCACAGCTACAGGATACACAATCAGCCGCGGCTGCGTTGCCACGCCAAATACCTGTTTGCCCAACCAAATAGAAAGAAAAATCCCCGCCGCTGCTCCAATTGCGCCACCCGCAAGACCGAGCAGCGCCGCCTCAGCCAAGAAAAGCCGCAAAACACGCCGAGTCGCCCCGCCAATGGCTTTCATCAGGCCAACATCGTTCCTGCGCTCCATCGCAACGTTAGTCATCGCCGCCATAACGCACAGGCCGGTGAGCAGCAGCACAACCACCACGGTGGCGGAGAGCAATCCGCTGATACGACCGTAAATCTTCGCCTCGCCTTCCGTGAACTGGCGCACCGGTTGAATTTCGGCATCCGGGGTGATTTGCCGCAAATCCGAAATAAATTGCACGATGTTGGCTGGATTGCCCGGCACATTCAGCGCAATCATGCTCGCTCGCCCCGGCTCGTCCAGTAAATACTGCGCGGCGGGCAGCGGCAAAAAAATCTGGCTGTCTTCCGCGCCCCCGGAATGCCTGACCTTATTTACGTTGCACAACAAGCTCGACCCGTTAACCCTCACTTCCAGCCATTGTTCTGGCCGCACACGAAGTTTGGTGGCTAATTGTTCCCCGATATCACACCAAGTCGGGAGAACAGGAACAGGCGGGCCGACATACGCAATGTTAGGCCGCCTCTCAGGGTCGGCCCCATCGGCCGATGGGAATATGTCATTCAGATTGTGCGCCGTGGACCGATACCCGACGAACACCACCGGAATCGAGGAGCCGGGCGCGCTGTGCGAATCCGAAACGGACACATTGCCAATGCCATACAAGAGAGCCGCTTTCGCAACCCGGCCGTCGCTATTTCTGTTTCTGCCCGGGATCTTGTCGAATAAAGATGCATCGAGGGTCTTTACCTCTAGTGCCTGCGGGGCATCCGCGTTAGCCTGATGCGGAGTAATTAAGACGTTCCCACCGAGAGTGCGAAATTGTGCGGCAATCCGTCTCTTTGCGTCGACCTGCAAGTTCAGCAGTGCCGCGGTGACCGCAGCGCCGGCGCCGAGAGCAAGGAGAATGACGAACAGCCGACCGCGATTGGCGCCTAGCAGACGGCGAACGATACGCCAGAACATGGCTCGATTGCCGCTGCCAGGTGCGCTCATCATTCGCCTCTCAGGATGGGTGCCGGCTCATAACGAGAAGCACGTCGCAACGGAAGAGCGCTGCCGAGAAGTGTAACTCCGGCAGCGAGTACGAGGACCGCAACCAGAACGAGCAGCGACGGCGCGGGCGCAACGCCGAATATCTTTTGCCCGACCAGACGCGCAAGAATGATTCCCAGCGAATAGCCGATCCCTCCGCCGACGAATGCGAGCAGAAGCTGTTCCGCAGCCAGCAGGAAACCAACTGTACCCGAGCCAGCTCCCAAAGCTTTCATCAAGCCAATTTCCGTTCGCCGCTCGATCACCGAGGCCGCCGAAGAAGCACCGACAGCCAGCGCTGCCGCGAGCAAAGCTGCGAGCGTCACCATCCACAGCAACGCGCGTACTCGTGTCAGGATAGTTCCCTCTCCTTCAGCCACGCGCCGGATCACCCGCACGTCCGTCCCCGGCAACACCTCCTGGATCGAAAACGCAATCGAAGAAACATACGGGCTACACGACCAGCGCTCGAATTCGTCCGCTTTCATCGTCTTAGGGTCGCGCCGCGCAAAATCATCTTCCGGCTTCGTCAAAGCGCTCACATAAAGCTTCCGATACTGGCCCGGCTTGTTCACTAGTTCCTGGACCTCTCGGAGCGGCATCAGCAGCGCGTCGTCCTCCGGCCCGCCGGAGGAAAGGATTCCCGTGATGTCGCAGGACTGCATGTTTTGTGGACTCTGGACCTTCGGGGCGCTCACGACTACAGATTCACCGACTTGAAGATTCCGTCGCGACGCCAGTTTTTCCCCGACAACACACTCTGGCGTTCCGGGCAAATAAGTGTGCCCCGTGGGAGCAACCTCGATACGCTCGAGATGGCGCTCTTCTGAGAACCACTTCCCTTCTACGTGAAACCAGGGATTCGTTTTTGCAATTCCGGTTACGAAGGTTCCTCCGTCCGATAGTTGCAGGTGCTTCTCAGCCCAGGTGCCAATCAATGGGATTTGCATCGCGGGAATGGAACGATTTGGAGACCCGTACTTTGAAATCGTCATATTCGGAAACATGGCCGACACTTCCAGAACGGGAGCGAAGGCGATGATGTTGTTGTGCCAGAAAATTGTCTTAAGCTTGGGCAGGTCCGCTTCGGGCAGATAGGCGCCAGCGCTGACGGTACGATAGTCCACGCCTCCAATCTCCAGCGGCAGCGAGTCGGCCTGCGGCGTAACCAGTAAGTTCGCGCCGAGGCTGCGAAACTCGCTCGCCAGCCGGTCGCCCACGTCGAGCGAAACGCTCAGCGCCGCCGTCACCACGGCCATGCCCAGCGACAACGCCGCGGCCGTCAGCACCTTGCGGCGCGGACGGCGCGTAAACGAATCGGCTACCAGGCGTAAGAACATATTTTATAAAGCCGCATAGGCGGGAGCACGAATAATCCCGGCCTACTGTGGAATCAACTTGGTCGCTTGCACCAGCGAAGAAACGTCCAGAACTAGATCGGCTCCATCCACATGCGAGGGCACGCCAATCGGATTGCACCCACCTGCCTCACCGATCGTCGGCACATAAATCGCCGAGCCGCAGTGTCTGCAAACCACGTTCTGCCCATCCTGGCGATAGCCCTCGGCGCCACAGATGCGGCAGGCGTCCAGCGCCGTTCCGTAACCATTCGGCTTCTTGATGATCATGAAGCGCAGCGATTGCCCTCCCGCGCTGATGGTAAACAGATGCATCTTGCCGTCCTCCACTTCACCCACCGGAATGCGCACTTCGTTTCCCACGGCTGCGATGGCCTGCGCCGAAGGCGGCGCCGAATTCGCGCGCGTGTAGACGAAGTCCGCTGTGAGCACCAGAATCACGGCTAGGCATCCAGTCGCGGCCGCGATCATCCACCGCCGCTGACGCCGAGTCTGCGCTTGGACCAGCCGTTTCTCCGCCTCCCCAGCAGTTTCTTTTGCAGCCTTTGCGCGCGATGCCGATTGCCATTCGCGCAAGACCAGCAGCGCAGCAGCGCCGAAGATCAGCACAAAGAAAAACAGCTCATTTCGGACCACCGGTCCGATCACGGCCATCTCCGCTTTGCTGGACGGCAACCATTGCGCTTCGCTCAACTCGTGCAAACCAGTCAGCGCAAGCTGAAACGCCACCAGCATCAAGATGACGCTAGTAACAGCAAAAAAACGCTGCAACGGAACACGCAGCGTCCCTTTGAAGAAGAACAATCCCACGGCCACCGCCCCGCCAATTCCCAAAGCAGTCCCAATCCATGTTTGCAGTCCTTCACTGGACAATTCCACGGCGCGCAGAATGATCGCCAACTCCGCTCCTTCGCGCAAAACCATAAGAAAAACAAATAAGAAAATGCCCCAACCAGCCGCCGCTCCCGCTCGCCCCACGTAACTCTCAATCTTCTGCTCGATCTCTTTTTTCAAGTGGCGCGCAACGCGATTCATCCATAGGATCATCGTAATAACGAACGCTGCCGCGACGAGGTACATCACCCCCTCGAACCCGTCTTCGTTAATCCGCCAGCGCTCCAGAGCAATGGCCACAGCCAAGCTCAGCGCCGCGGCGGCGGCCACGCCATACCAAACAAAACGCGCCAGTTGCGAGCGGCCCGTGCGCGAGAGGTAAACTAGGATGATGCCCACGACGAGCGAGGCCTCGACACCTTCACGGAGAGCGATGAGAAATGCGGGAAGCACAGAATCTCCAGTTGTAAACCAGTTGCAACTACAATCTAAGTCTACCCTTTGTATTAATTTGCGTCAACCGGACCAATCCAGTCCGATTTCTTCGCTACGAACACGGTAGAATAGATGGCCATCTTGATTCAATGATTGCCTCCGTCCATTACCGCCAAACCGTCGCCTGCGTACTCGCGATCCTCCTTTGCTGCGCGCATTCCCCTGCGCAATCCTCCTCTCAACCGCAGTCCGCTCCTCCGCAGACGGCTCCCAACGAAGCGCAGTTGCAAATGGCTCCCCGCCCCAATCCCAAATCCGCGAAGAAACTCTCCGAGCTAGGGGACAAAGAGCTCGCCGAAGGACGTTTTGATGAAGCCCTCAACTATTACGAGCAAGCCGCGCGTTACGCGCCGCAGGACACAGCTCTCATCGAGCGCATCGCCTCCATGCGCTCGAAACTCGTTCGTGACCACGTCGAGGCCGCCGAACGCGACGCCCTCGCCGGCCATGCCGACGTGGCAACAGAGGAATTAGCGAAAGCGCTGCTCATCGACCCGGGAAACACCATCGTTGCGGAACGATTGAAGCAGATGAACGCGATGAAGGATGAGCCGCTCGCGAAGCCCGATAGGAGAATTGAGGGCCTCCCGGAACTCAAGCCCCTCAGCCAGAAACAAAACCTCGACCTGCACGGAGATACAAGGACGGTATACGAGCAATTGGGGCAGCTCTTTGGAATCAAAGTCACATTCGATCCGGACCTCGCCGCCCGAACCGTCCGTCTACACGCGGACGACGTCGATTTTCCCACCGCGCTAAAAGTCCTCAGCGCGCAGACCGGCACATTCTCCCGCCCACTA
>Ga0307478_10001581_pt1 | contig 19401 bp, 13 predicted proteins | sample atmos_gasesECM4C_2_FD_203713 | JGI IMG/M metagenome (GOLD analysis project Ga0307478, IMG submission 203713) | Hardwood forest soil microbial communities from Morgan-Monroe State Forest, Indiana, United States - atmos_gasesECM4C_05 | ecosystem: Environmental > Terrestrial > Soil > Temperate... | reverse complement strand
CGCTGCATGTCATGCCGGTGGGCTGGGTTGCCACGCCCACCGAGTAGGCGCTGGTGTAGGCCACCGCCTGGGCGAACGTGAAAGTGGTCGCGTTGGCCGCAACCGACAGCCTGTCAGTGCCGTTGGAGAGCACCAGGCCGCTGGCGGTCAGCCCGCTGATGGTGCCGCCCAGCGTGTACGACAAGCTCGAGCACGTCACCGCCACGTTGGTCACGTTGGCGGCTCCTGCGGTCCCGCTGCCGTTGGCAACGCTGCAGGTGAGCCCGGTGGGTTGCGTCTGTACCGACACCGAGTAGGTGCTGCCGACAGTGAGCACCGGACCGAAGTTGAACATAGTCGTATTGGCGCTCAACGGTCCGATGGTGGCAGCGTTGTTGGCCAGCACCAGCCCGGGCTGGGCCAAGCCGTTGATCGTGCCGCTCAGCGTGTAGTCGGACGCAATGCAGCTGACGACGACATTGGTGACAGGACCGGCGCCCATGGTGCCGCTGCCGTTGGCCACCGTGCAGGTCTCGCCGACCGGCTGCGACTGCACCGTCACGGCGTAGGCGCCACCGGAAGCCACCGGACGCGGCATTGTGAAGTTGGGCGTCCCGGAGGCGACGTTCAACGTATCGGAGCCGTTGGCCAGCACCAGGCCGTTCTGGGACAAGCCGCTGATCGTGCCGCCGACCGTGTACGACAGGGTGGAGCAGGTGACCACGACATTGGTCAGGTTGGCGGCTCCTGCGGTCCCGCTGGCGTTGGCCACGCTGCAGGTCAACCCGGAGGGCTGCTGCTGAACGCTGACCGCGTAGGGCGCGCCGCTGGTGACCACGCCGCCGAACGTAAAGCTGGTCGCTTGGGACGGCACCGCGACCGTCGAGGTGCCATCGGCCAGCACCAGGCCGCTGGCGGTCAGGCCGCTGATCGAGCCGCCCAGCGTGTACGACGTGTAGGTTACCGGCGGCACGGCTTGGCCGTTCGTTGCGGCCAGCGCCGCGATGCCCCCCAGCGTGTCGGCGGTCATCGTCGGCAGGTTGTACGCCGCTTGCGTCGGCGACGGCGCTACGGGCGTGCCGTTCTTGGCGCCGTCGAGCTTGCCGTCGGACAGGTCCGCCGCCAGTTGGCCGAGCAGATCGAGCCCCGGATTCGTCGACTGGGCGTTGTGCAGGCCGGCAGCCTGGGCCATGCCGCCGATCACCAGACCGTAGGTCGAGTTGGGCGTACTGCCATCGAACACCTGCGACGTGGCATCGCGCGCCACCGCCGCAAGCCGCGTGATGTCGGTGCTGCGCAGTTGCAGGTTCGGCGGCAGCACCTGGTTGATCTGACTCGCAATCGCGGCGTTGGCCGCCGTGACGTTGGCCACTACCGTCCAACCGAACGCCCCGGCGCTGGCGTTAAGGTACTGGTATACGGCCTCGGTCAGCGGCGTGATGCCGACGTTGCGATACAACGTCTGCTGGTTCGGCGCCTCCGGCACGACGACGGCATGCAGCATCTGGCTGGCACCGAAGGCCACCGGGGTGCGCAGCGATTCGTCCCAATAAGTTCCCGTCTGCGTGCCCTGCACCGTGAACAGGAGCGGCTGCGCATCGCCGCAGTTGCTGACCGTGACCATGCCGTAGCTGTCGGTCTGCGCCGACCCGACCTGGGTACCGTCGGCTCGCTGCACCGTGATCAGCGCGTTGACATAAACGCCCAGGCCGCCGCCTGCGCCGGCACCGCTGCTGCTCCCGCGACCGCTGCTCCCGCCCGCGCCCGAGGCGTCCCCCGAACCATCGACATAGCCGCTCGTTGCGACCGCCGCATAGCCGGAGGTAACCGACGGCCTGCAGCCTTGCGCTGTCACCGGGCCGCCCCCACTGCCGCCGCCGCCGCCGCCACCGCCGCCGCCGCAGCCGGCCAACATCACGGCAGCCGCCGACAGGCAACAAGCCCGCGTCCAGCGTGCGCCCAAGGTATGCGCAGCAATCATCGTTCGATCGTCGTCGGAGAAGACACGGAACCCAATTCCAGGCTCCAACAAATCGCGCAAAGCCCAACGGAGCGACAACTGTTCAAACGCGGTTGCCGCGGGGACTCAATCACCGAATAGTTGTGGTGGATTCGTTAAGCTGCCCCCGACTGTTTGTAGCCCATTCCTGATCCGACGCCCATAGGATTCATTAGGGTGTTCACCCTAGGAAGATTTCCATTTCTACCCGATATGACGTCGAGTCGACGCGCTTGTGCCGGTTTGCGCGACTTAGTTACGCGCGCTGTGCCCTCGACCCCGACCTCTTCCGGACAGAACACCCTGGGTCCGGCCGGCGCCGGCAGGGGGCAAAGGACTGGATCGGAGCCTTCCGGCTGATTTGGACCGATGGGGTCAGCAGTGCCTGGGTCACCGGACTGTCAGTACCTACAGTTGCCTGACCACATGGTGCTCGGCCACAGACCCGTCGAATTCGCGGAGCGAGCAGAGAAGCATCTGATTGATGTCTCGGGGCAGCTCCACAACATGCCATGCACGTGCATGCACCGACGTGCGCTGGGCTGCAGAACCGGCTCCGCGGCCTTCGGGGGAAAGCGCGCACGGGTGCAGCCGACGGCCACGGCGCCGGGGGAAAAACGGGGGTACCGGCGCGAACCGCCTGAAGAACGAGCACCGTCGTGGGTTATTGACTCGTCCGTCTCCGCCACCTTACATAGCGCGTCCTACGGACGCGCTATGTAAGGTGCCCTCCGAAGCGCGTAGCGCGTAGGAGGGCTGTACGCTCCCGGACATCTCCCGGGCGCGATGATTCTCCAGAATAAGCCAGCCGGAAGATCCACATCCCGGACGGCATCAACACATCTACCCTCTTGGGGTGCACTACGTCTACCTGCTGACAAGCTCCCGCAGCCCAAGCCGACGCTACGTCGCCTCACAGCAAACCTGAAGCAACGCCTAACCGAGCACAACTCCGGCAAGCTACCGCACACCGCCCAGTTCAAACCCTGGCACCTCATCACCTATGTCGCCTTCTCCGACAAACAAAAGGCAGCCAAATTCGAGCGCTATCTGAAATCCGGCTCCGGCCACGCCTTTGCGAATCGACGTCTGTGGTAGAGGGTCACACATTGGCGATGCGCAGCCTCCGGCTTGTGAACTACAGTTGACAGCAGGCAGCGCGTAATCTATAGTTCACAGCATGCCGGAAATTCGGCAGACAGCTCGATACCGAGAATGGTTCGAAGCTCTGCGTGATCGTCAGGCGAAAGCTCGAATCGTGGCTCGTATCCGGCGCTTGCAGGAAGGCAATCCCGGGCAGCACAAGCAGCTCGCCGGAGGTTGTTGGAGCTCAAGATCGACTTCGAGCCCGGATACAGGGTCTACTGCACGCGCCGCCGCGACACCTTCATCGTGCTGCTGGTTGGCGGGGATAAGTCATCGCAAAGCGACGACATTGCTGCTGCGCAAGCCATGGCAAAGGAGATTTAAGAATGGCGCTCGAAACTACACCGTGGAACGTGCAAGATCATCTCCAGACCCCAGAGGAGTGTGCACTGTACCTGGAGGCCGTGTTCGCGGAGGCGGGCGACGATCCAACGTTCGTCGCGAAGGCGATCGGTGACGTTGCACGGGCGCGTGGGATGTCGCAAATAGCCCGTGACGCGGGCATCACCCGGGAAGGCCTTTACAAGGCGCTTTCAGAAGAGGGAAACCCGAGCTTCGGAACCGTGCTCAAGGTGCTCTCTGCTCTCGGCCTTCGTTTGCATGTCGAACTCGCCGAGTGAGTCTTCGTAGATCACAACCAGGTTCGCGCTCCCCTGCGAGATGTACGTAATGCGTCCACGCCGGAAGCGGTAAGTTCGACCAAATGATCCGGAGCCAAGAGAAGTCGCAATGCAAGCGGCTGGGTAACACAGGCGCACTCCGGAAGATGTCGAGGACCCCTGGCTCGTTTAGAGCGATCAAACTTCGCCTTTCGGCAGGGGTCTTGGCGGGTCAGCTCCTGTGCACGGCCGTTGCCGCCGCAGAGCCAAATGCCGCAGCGACGAATGTTGCCGTTGGGCCGCAGTACGACACCACGCACGTGTATGTTGCACCTGAAGACTTCGACCGCTTTGTCGCAAGCTTCATCGCTGCCTTCGGGGGAAGCAAATCGAAACAGGGCGACTTTCAAGTCACGCCGACGCCGAGCAATACGATGTCCCAACTCGTCTTCACGCCAGTCGGAACGCTGTCCGTCTTTGGCTTCAAAACGCCCATCCCGTACCCCTTCGGGCTGGAGCGGACCGGCTATCTGGTGACCGACATGGACGCCGCCGTGCAGCAAGCGGTCGCGCAGGGCGCCGACGTCAAGGTCGCGATCTTTCCCGATGCCATCGGCCGCGACGCGATCATTGAATGGCCGGGCGGCGTCCACATGCAGTTGTATTGGCACACCAAGGCTCCCGACCATGCGGCGTTAAAGACGGTTCCCGAAAATCGCGTCTACATCTCCGCCGAGAGAGCGGACGCGTTCATCCGCGGGTTTGTGGCGTTCTCCCGGGGCCGGATCACCTCAGACGAACCGCATGCCCCGGGGATCGAGATCGGCCGTGCCGGCGATTCGTACAGGCGAGTGCGCATCGACTCCGGCTTCGGGCGCCTCGCAGTACTGGTGACCGACGGCCACCTGCCGTGGCCCTACGGACGTGAGCTGACGGGCTACGAGGTTTCGGATCTGGGCGACACACTGGCCAAGGCAAAAGCGGCCGGGGCAAGCATTCTGGTGGAGCCGTACGAGACCTCAGACCGACGTGCCACGATAGTGCAGTTTCCCGGCGGCTACATCGCCGAGATCCACGCGCCCAAGCCCCCTCAGCTTAAGTGAGCCCTCTCTAATCGGCCACTCCATCCGCGTTATATCCACGCTCCGCGGCTTCGGCTCACAAAGGTCATCGATTTCCGCAACTGACGGGAGTACCGTCTGGTGCACACCGCGGCCGTGCACGGCTGTAAGAACAAGGGCCCTGGTTCAACAAGGAGACGAAACATGGCTGGACGTATTGATTCTTCCCGCCTGCCGATCGCCTGCCGCTGCGCGCGTGAGACGATCATTCGCCCTGCGACGCTTGGGTCTATTGCTGCGGCGATCAGTCTGATTGCCGCTCCCGGCGCCCAGGCACGAATCACCCAGGTCGACGTGACGACCAGCGAGTCGCCGACCTTTGGCGGCTATTCGTGGCAGGGTGTGGGGCAGTACGAGAAGATCGCGGGCGTGGCCTACGGCGAGGTCGATCCGAGCGACCCGAGAAACGCGCTGATCACCGATATCGAGCTGGCCCCCAGGAACGCGCGTGGCAAGGTCGAATACTCGTTCGATTTCTACATTCTCAAACCAATCGACCTCAGCAAGGGCGCACACAAGGTGATGTACGAGCCGCCCAATCGCGGCGGCAAGACCTGGAGCACCTTCGGGCGTGTGCCGGGCGGTAATGACCCCGGAACGACCATCGTCGACCCCGCGGTCCTGGCGAATGCGTTTCTCATGCCGCGCGGCTACACAATGGTATGGAGCGGCTGGGATTTTGCCGCCGGCACCAGCAATGCCGGCTTCAACACCACCATCACACTGCCGATCGCCCGGAACCCCGACGGCTCATCCATCACGGGTCCGTCCTACGAATACATTGTGACTACGGGCACGTCGTACATACTGACCTATCCGGCCGCCACTCTGGACCAGAGCCAGGCCAAGCTGACCCATCGCGTCCACCTCGACGATGCGGCCACCGAAATCCCGGCGTCGGAATGGAGCTACAACTCCGCGGGAACCGCCATCAACCTCGTTAACGGCGTCTTCGTCGCGAATGATATCTACGAATTCACTTACACGGCCAAGAACCCCACCGTCAATGGCCTCGGCTTTGCCGCCGTGCGCGACTGGAACGCCTGGCTGCGCTATGCCACTGTCGACGATTTCGGCAATGCAAATCCGTTGGCCGGGGACATCGAGCTCATCACCACGGAGACGGTTTCGCAGCCGGCGCGAATGCTGAACGATTTCGTGCACCTTGGTTTCAACCAAGCCGAGAACGGCAAGAAGGTATTCGACGCGATGATGCAGTGGATCGGAGCCGGCGACGGTATCAACATGAACAGCCGTTTCTCGCAACCCGGCCGCACCGAGCGCAATCGGCAACACCATCTCTATGCGGAAGGTGTGTTTCCGTTCGCCAATGTCATGACGACCGACCCCTTCACGCACAAACGCGACAGCCGCTTCGCCCGCTGTGAGGCCACCGATACCTGTCCTCTAACCGCCGAGATCTACTCGGCCAACGAGTATTGGGTCAAGGGCGCCTCGCTGCTGCACACCACGCCGGACGGCAAGCGCGATTTGGCCGACGCACCGTTGGCTCGCAACTACTTCATCTCGAGCCACCAGCACGGCGTCGGCAGCGCCACCTCGAAGGGTGTCTGCCAGCAGTTGCAGAACCCGCTGGACTCAGCACCGGTACAACGCGCTTTGTTCATCGCGCTGGACGATTGGACCCGCGGCAAGGAGCCGCCACGCAGCCGGGTACCGAAGCTGGAGGATGGGACCTTCGCGCTGCCGTTGCCGCAGGCGATGATGGGTTTTCCCGACATCCCCGGCGTGACCTATACCGGCCTGGAAACTACGCGCTACCTGCTCGACTACGGCTCCCATTACTACCGCACTGGGATTGCCACGATCAACCCGCCGGTCATCCATCTGCCCTACGAGAACAACCCGGCCAACGGCCCGATCTACCCGACCTACATCCCGAAGACCGACTCGGACGGCAACGACATTGCCGGCGTGCGCCTCGTCGACGTCACGGTTCCGCTGGCGACTTACACCGGCTGGGCGCTGCGATCCGGGCCGCAGGCCAACGACGGCTGCGAGGGTTCGGGCCAATACATCCCCTTCGCGGCGACGCAGGCCCAGCGACTCGCGGCTGGGGATCCTCGGCTGTCGGTCGAGGAGCGCTATTCGACTTTCGACGAATACCACCACAAGATAAGACACGCGCTCGACCACATGGTCGCTGAACGCTTGATGCTGTGTGAGGACTCGACGGCGCAGGAGGCGCGTCTGATTGCAGCCGGTCTGGCGGCTGGAGTGCCGGCACCTGTCAACGCGGTTATGCCGGAGACGCTACCGCATTGTCGTGGTGACGAATGAGGTTCGGGTGCGGCGCTGGCGCGTCCGCGATCCCAGCAGCCCGAGCGGTCGGACTCGATGGACGGATGGTGGGCGTAGACCTCTCCGAGGAGCTCCTTCTGTCGCAATTACAAAATGACAGCATCCGATGACGATCGAGCGAAGGCTCGCGAGCTTCACGAGCTGGCTCGCACGTTGCCAGATGAAGAGGCGCTCGCGGTATACCGCCAGGTCCTCCAATTGGACGCGGATCGCCCCGAGACTCATTACAACGTCGGGCTAATCTACAAATACCAAGCAAAGTGGCCGGAATCGTTCGAGCACAATAAGAAAGCAGCGGAACTCGATCCGGTCGACGAAGCAATCAACTGGAATCTGGCGATCGCCGCGACCGCTCTGCGCGACTGGCGCACGGCGCGTGAGGTTTGGAACCGCCTGGGTAAGAATGTCGAACTTGGCACCGATCCCATCGATTTGAACTTTGGAATAACCCCAGTTCGGCTGAATCCAGAGGACGGAGCGGAGGTTGTCTGGGGCCACCGAATCGATCCAGTGCGCGCGCGAATAGAAAGTATTCCGTTCGCAAGCTCCGGCTTTCGGTGTGGAGACATAGTGCTGCACGATGGTGCTGCGGTCGGCCACAGAGTGTTTGACGATCGCGAGTATCCGGTCTTCAACGTTCTAGAAATGTTTGAGCCGTCACGGCTTAGCACGTTTGAAGCCGAAATTCAGGCGGTGGATGTCTCGGACCTTCAAGAGCTACTGTCCGCCCTGGACAAGTCGGGAATAGAAAACGAGGACTGGACGACCACCGTTCGGCATCTCTGTCGACAGTGTAGCGAGGGGCGGCCACATGATCACCACGACGACGATGGCAACGCAGAGTGGATTGATCGCCATGTAATTGGCATCGCGGCAATTGATGCGATCGCAACAGAAGAAATTCTCCGACATTGGGTCAAGGGTGCGCGCAAACTGCTGAGATTCCAACTGAGGCTTTCGCCCCCCATCAGGCATTAGAGCGGGGGTTGTTCCCTTTTCTCTTTAACTAGGGCCGCTTTCGATGACCGCGAAGGTCGGCTTCGGGTCGTCCAGTGCCCAAACGTGGCTGGTATCGGTCACCCGGTGCAACGTCGGCAGAGCGCGGCATTGCGGAACCTCGATTATCCGATTGCCGGTATCCTTTCTTGACCTGTCAATCGAGAGGACCGGTCCGGGCTGGAGGCGAGTGCGCGCGATCGGCCAGTTTCGGTCACCCACACACGCTGCACAAGTCGCGTGTGACCGGACATTGGCAGCGGCTGCTCCAATGCGTTTGGACGGAGGTCTTGTATCGTGAGCGGCTTGCTCAAGAGCAGCCAAATGTCACGGTGGAGTTCATCAGGGGAGGGCATCGCCTCCCCTTTGAACGACTGGACGAGCTAGGTGAGCGGGTACTGGATTTCTTGAGCGCGAAACGGCGTTAGCTCGATGTTTCGTCGCAGTACCCGTTGCGGCCTCCACCGCTTATTGCTTTGTCACGGTGATGCTGTTTCCGTTGGTTGTCAGCGTGAACCCGGCTGTCTGCTTCGTGAACGATCCGCTAAGCGAGCCGGCCGTCCAAGGCATGTCGTAGCGGTGTGGCAACAGCGCGTCGATTCGACTGGCTGGCTGCGTCGGCAGCCGCGTAAACACGTCCTTCGGGTAGGCATACGGGTCCTGGCCGTTGAGCTTGGCCGACTGGATCAGGCTCATCACGGCGGCGGCGCGCTGACCGGCGCGCAGTGATGGTCGGCAGCTTGGAGCACGTCTGGGCTGACCGGGATCCAGTTGACGCGGTGGATACGACTCTAACCTCTACCTCCAATCTGGCTAAGTGCAACGCCTTCCTAGCGTTGGTCTCTGAGCGTGCCGCGAGGAGGAACTGCGCTGCGGAGGGCGGGAGAGTTGAGACAGAGTCCGGCGTGAAACGCGGTCGCCACGGCATCGGTTTCGGTGTCGTTTCCCCTCAGCCCGATGAAAGGCGGATCGAATGCCGTCACGTAGCGGTCAAGCATCGGCCCCGTGTCGCGTTCCGGGTCGATCGTGACGAAAAGCACCTGCACCCGCTGCGCGTTCCTGCCCACCCGGAGCGTACCTCGCCGCTCTCCGGCGGTTGAGGACCACCGGAGGCCTCTATAGGGTGCGTTACCGTGCCGCGAGCGCCGGCTTGGGAGCACCGTTTCGCGTGTCGGCGGGTGCGTTCGCCTGCGCCATCCTGCCTCGGGCCGCTGCCCACCGTTCGACGTCGGCCGCGCTGACATAGTCGTAGAAATACAGACCGTAGATCGAGAACGCCGGGTCGGTGAAGCGGCGCAGCTCGTCCGGCGTATCGCCTTTGGCGAGTTCGCAGGCGTGCCGTTCTGCGGGCGTCGATTGCACGCCGCAACGGTATTCAGCCTGCGCCGTGACGGGAAGAGAGGCGGCCATGGCGACGATCAATGCCAGGATCGAGGCGGTGGAGACGCCGGCGGCGTTGAGTCGCGGGGTTTGCTCGTAGCGCTTGCTCATGATATGTCTCCCGGTCTGAATCGGGGTCCGTTCCCCGATGGCGCCAATGTATGGATGCGCCCGACGAACCGCCACGCGATTGCGACAAAGCGGCGATTGCGGCGTGCGAAGCGGAAAAAGAACGGATCGGTGGAGCGAAATCGCTCTTTTTGCGACGAATCGTCGCGTCAGACGGAAGCAGGGGGATTGCAGGGTCCCATGTTTGGGTGGGTCTGCGGGGGGCGGCGCTAGTCCGTCTTGCCCTTTCTTATCGGTGATCCAAGCGTTCTCGATCACGGCGCGATTTTGCGCAATTCTCCAATGCGAACAACGGGCAAGGCAAAAATCATCTTTGTAGCCGAGATCCTTGCAATCCTTCTTGAATACCGCCTATCCATGCGGCGCCGGTTCCCGGCAATCAGATTAATCGAGGACAACCGGCATTCGACAGGTTTTACGCGAAGCAGATCTGGCGTTAGTGGATACTAACTAAGAGTCGCCCGCGGCGACGCGGGCCTCTAGGGTCGGCTGCGTCACCGGACTGTCGGCACTTACAGTTGCCTGAGCAGATGCTCCCTCGGCAACAAGCTCGTCGAACTCGCGGAGCGGAGAGGTACTGATTGATCTCTCGGGGGTAGCTCCACAACATGCCATGCACGTGCATGCACTGACGTGCACTGGACTGCACGCCCGGCTCCGTAGCCTTCGGGGGAAAGTGCACACGGGTGCAGGCGACAGCCCTGGCGTCGGGGGAAAAACGGGGGTTGCGGCACGAACCGCCTTGAGATCAAGCACCGATGCGGACTATTGACTCGTCCGTCTCCGCCAGCGTGCAAGTGCGCATGAGTGGCGAGTCAGTGCAATAAGCCGCTGATTTGCAAACGGAACTCGACGAAATTAACGTCGAGTCGGTGCCGCCGAAATGACGCTCGCTGCCTATGAACGGGGTCGATTTTCGGGGGTACGGCGGGGGCACGGGTTCGATGCACGTAGCGGATTCGAAGCGCGGATGCAGATCGCATTCAAACTCGCGCGATTTCGGTTTCGGTCGCGGACTCCGGGCGAACACGACCCCAAGCGATCGGACGAGTTGACGACGAGCGGACATCGAGGACAGCCAACATCGGCCGCGAGAATTATTGCGTCGGCCACAGCCCTGCGGGGGCCAACATTTGCAGCTCTTCCAGAAAGTGCTGGCGTCCGGATGCGAAGAACCACACCACAAATCGCCGGCGGCCTCGGAAGAGCAGCAGGAGTGACCCATTCCTCCTATCGAGCCACTGAATCGCTTCGAGCTGGGGCATCGAATAAGCGCGCCTCGGAAGCGGCCACCAGGTGTGTTCAAGGCAATCGACAGTCAAGACGGACTTTGCTCGGAGAAGAATGATGGCCGATACGCAGAATGACGCTGCTATCGCTGCGTAGATACCCAACAAAATGTCCAGCCCGGGCATACTGCTATCGAAGAGATTCGTCACCGAAAGGCATGCCGCGAGGAAGCAATATACGGCAACCCCGAGCATATCCGAGTGCGGGGCGACCGCCGGCGTCGGTAATCTTGCGAGGTTTGGGCAAATAAAAGAAGGCCAAACCCGCCACCACCACCAGCAATTTTGGCAAAAGCATCGCGGTCTATGATGTGCCGGTCGCCAGATTCGATTGCCGGCTCGTCCTCGCCGTCGTCCTCCGCTTTCACGCGTGGATCGCGCGTTCTGCTCTTAGCGCCTCGATGATGGTGGATATTTGGTTCCCTGTTACTCATCTCTGCCCCGTGGGGTCCATAGGTAGCCGTGAATCTCCCCGGAAGAATCAACGTAGGATCCTGTAATTGCTTCCCCCGGGTTGATAGAGCGGTCCTCTACAGAGGCAGCGTAGCTCGCGAAAACGCCGTCGGGAGACCTCAAGAAGCCGAAAAGGCCACCGCTGGTGCTGAAGTAGCTTCCAGAGATGGCACCCTCAGGGTTGATGGCTTCAGCCCCGCTGACCGCAGCACCTGGAAAATCAATTGTCGTGAAAGTCCCGTCGGGAGACCGCATAAAACCGTGAAAGTCTTGGCAACCGGAGTCGTAATAAGTTCCCACGATAAAGCCCGCGGGGTTGATTCCTTGGGCAAAAGTGCCATTTCCCGTATGGCAAACGTCAGGAGCATCGAATGTCGTAAGGGTGCCGTCAGGGTCCCGCACGAAGCTATGTACGAGACTATGTGCATCAAAGTAGTACCCTGTGATTGCACCTGCAGAGTTGATGATGCCGGACAGATTTTGGATAACAGATCCGGGCAGATCGAATGTAGTGAAGGTGCCGTCGGGAGCCCTCAAGAACCCATAATTGTGGACGAAGTTGGCGTCATACCAGACCCCTGTGATGGTTCCCGACGCATTGATGCCGAAGACCGCCGTGTACGCAGCGCCCGGAACGTCGAACGCTGTCAGGGTTCCACGCTTGTGCCGCAGGAACCCGTGGCACGTGACGGCATCACAGTAGTATCCAGTGACCTGCCCAGCCGGGTCGATGCCATAGGGGTACGTACCGCCGACGGCGCTTGGAGCATCGAAGGTTGTGATAATGCCCCCCGGAGCCCGCAGGAAGCCGTGGCACGTGACAGCGTCACAGTAGTATCCCGTGATTTCTCCCGCCGGGTTGATGCCGTAAGGGTACGTACCGCCGATGGCGCCCGGAGCATCGAACGTGGTGAGGGTTCCGGCCTTCGCCAAACCGCAAAACAGGAATGCTGCGATTGCTGTGATTGAACGTCTCATGTGTCCCCCCGCATAAAGGTTGTTCAAGAAAGCGAGCACAACGAATGACCGAACAGTCGATCTGTCTCGTCGTCGCTACCCGGTCCTTCCTACGCGATGAGCGCCTCTCTGCCGGAGAGATCGACGGCCGCGTCGTCTGGCATTCGGCCGCGGGTCCGAGTCAATAAGGATGACGATCAGTGCATGTCGCGTGTTCATGCCGGAGTCTCGGATTCGGCACCCTTCCAGATAGGACGTGTAAACGCGGCCATCCCGGAAATCTCGCTCACCAAACACGCTGGCGGAGCTAGAGCGAATACGTGGTTGATGTGCGAGATGAGAAACAGGGTCACCCCGATTCCGACCAGCAACAGTGTTGTGCGCGTCCAACTGATTCCTCGTATTTCGATGCGCTCGATGTCTTTGAGCGGTATGCGCTGCTCGCCACTGACCAGTGCATCGGTCTCGACCGCCGTCACTCGAAGTTCCGGGCGCCGCCCGTCCTGCAGCCAGACCCGTGCGCGATCGCCCGGTGCGACGTTTGCGCTGAGGGGCTGGCCGCCGCGAAGAGCGACCGGGCGCATCGTGTGGCAGCCTGACAAGGAGGTGACGACGCACACAATCCAGATGGCGACGGGACGGACGTTCATACCTGACCTTCTTCTCCTTAGGAGGATGGCGCCACGCTCGAATACGCTGAGGGCCGGAGCCTGACGCATCCGATCCTCCTACTCGATGGCCGCTTCGACAATGTGCGCAAGAAGCTGGTGGCCGGACTGGCTGGCATGTTTGTCGCATAGATTCTGGTTTTGCGGACTCGCGTTGAGCAGCCCCGTCACGCACGTCCTTCCTCCGGCAAAGGGGTTCGATGCGGCGTGCTGGAATGCCGAAAAGCCATCGGCGACCCTTGCGCCGTGGACGCTGGCCACGGCTGCCACGGTCAGATTCAGCGCGGCCGTCGCTTCAGTGACCAGCGCATCGGTGTAGTCCGGCGAGTAGTAGCTGACGACGATCAGTGGCCCGCTGAAGCCGGTCGCACGCAAGCCACGCAGGATCGTGTCCATGTTCGAGCTCACACCCGCCAGGACCGGCGCGAGGCCCGATTGAATGCACGTGGTCGGGTCGGGGGAACTGGCGCAAGCGTCCTGCAACAGGATCAGGTCATTGGCTCCGAGGGCAATAGTCACCAGGCGCGTTTCCGGATGGGCCTCGAGGAACGTGGTCGCGAATGCGAGCTGGGTTCCCGTATATGCGACGTGCAGCGGCGCCCTGGCTCGGAAGGATCTGCAGCCCTCGTCGGCAACGCTCGCCGATATGAAGCTGCCGCTCGTTTCCCCGGGGCACGCGGAATTCACGGTCTTCAGGTGCAGCGCAGCTCCAACGTAGGCGGGGTAGCCGAGGAAATTTTTGGCGTTGAGGTACTCGAAACCAGCCTGCGTGATGAAACCGAAAGCAAGGCTGTCACCAAGGGCGAGGTAGGGAAGAGCTTCCTCTGGCGCGGCGCGGTTGTCTGATGCGAACGTTGCCGCCCCCGCCATCAGCAGCCCGACTGCTGCGACGCCCAGCTCGATAGCACGCTTTACGTCAAGTGCCTTCATTGCATTCTCCTCATCCTGCGCGCTCGCCTCTGCCGGCGGCCGCGGCGCGCACGCACCGCCGTCGGATTCGGATAAAAGTTCGCTGCCCTTCAATCCCGCCATAGCCACTTGCAGGCTTGTCGAAACCCAACGCCAAGACACGCTGTGGCGGACAAACGCGAAATCTGACGGACGGAATGACGCCAATCGAGCTGCGATCTGATCCGGCGTCCACTTCCTGGAGCGTGGCGCATGACTTGTCCCCGGATTTGAATCATTCGTCGCTTCGCCTACGTTGCAAACGGCGCGCAGACCCATAGGAGCAGACCCGCTGCATGCCTTTCCAGACACCTCCCAAGACACGGATCCACGCCGAAACCGGCCACTTCCCGTTTTTCGCAGCTTTTCGAGCCCCAAGCGCGCGGGCGAACGGGTGTGCACCCCGGAACTGGCTTAACCGGACCGTCTTGCCAACCCGCACTGACCGCAGTTCAATGAGGCCGGTTGGGACAAGTTCGTTGGGGGCGTTCGGGGTGACCCAAATCACGCAGCTGCTGCAACGGATGCACGCCGGCGAGCCCGCAGCGCGCGATGCCCTCTTTTCCGCGGCGTACCGGGAACTGCAGCGCCTGGCTCATGCCCGGCTGCGCGACGGCGGCCGCAACACCGTGCTGGAGACGACCTCGCTGGTGCATGAGAGTTACCTACGGTTCGTCAGCGCCGGGGAGTTGCGCGCTGAGGACCGCAGGAGCTTTTTCGCCTACGCCTCGCAGGTGATGCGCTCGGTGATCCTGAACAGCGTGCGGGAGAGGGCGGCTCAGCGGCGCGGTGGCGATGTACCGCAGCTGACGCTGCACACGGAGTCAGCCGCCGACGTGGGCACCGACGAAGCCTCGATCTTGAAAATGCACGACGCGCTACTCCAGCTCGAGCAAGTCGACCGGCGCTTGGCGCGGGTGGTGGAGATGCGCTACTTCGGGGGCTATAGTGAAGCGGAGATCGCCGAGGCGCTGGGGGTGGCAGAGCGCACGGTGCGGCGCGACTGGGAGAAGGCGCGGCTAATCCTGCTGGAGGCGCTTAAATAGGATGGCCGGTTCGGACATCAGATCGTGTCCTTAGGATGAGACGGCTACGGGTAGGCAATGGCGTTGTCGACCGCTCAGATGGCCCGCATGAGCCGGCTGCTCGACGAGGCGCTGGAATTGGACGAGGCTGGGCGGCGGCGCTGGCTCGAGGCGCTGGGCGAGCAAGACCGGGACCTGGAGGGCGCGCTGCGGGCCGCATTGCTGCCGCGCGACCAACCCACCTTGGCAACGCTCCCGAAGCTGCCAGCGGACCTATCGGTCGAGCCATCCTTACGGGCCGGGGCGCGCGTTGGGCCATACGAGCTGGTGCGGCCGGTGGGCAAAGGCGGCATGGCGCAGGTGTGGCTCGCCAAACGAGCCGACGGGGCCTACGAGCGCGAGGTGGCGCTGAAGCTTCCCGTGGCTTTCCACCTGCGCGGGGATTTGGCCAAGCGCTTTGCCCGCGAGCGCGACATCCTGGCGGGGCTGGAGCATCCTGGGATCGCCCGCTTCTACGACGCTGGCGTTGGCTCCGACGGGCTGCCTTATTTCGCGATGGAGTACGTGCCGGGGAAGCCACTGACGGCTTGGTGCGACGCCGCAAGGCTGGGGATTGCGGAAAGGCTGAAGCTCTTTCTGGAAGTGCTGGAGGCGGTGCAGTTCGCTCACGAGCGCGGAGTGCTGCACCGGGACATCAAGCCCTCAAACGTCCTGGTGAACGAATCGGGACAGCCGAGGCTGCTGGACTTCGGCGTGGCGCGTATGTTCCAGCAAACCGACACGGCGCTGACGATGGAGTACGGGCGGGCGCTCACACCGGAATACGCCAGTCCCGAGCAAATGCGTGAAGCGGAGACGGGCCCGGTCAGTGATGTCTACTCGCTCGGCATCCTGCTCTACCACTTGCTGTGCGGAGAGCTGCCCTACCGGCTGGAAGGCGGCAAGCTGCCGACCGAGCTTCCCGCCGTGGAGAGGCCCAGCACGCGGGCCAATGCCCAAGCCGCATCCTCGCGGATGCAGACACCGCCACGCCTTGCGCATGCCCTACGCGGGGACCTGGACGCGATCGTAATGAAAGCGCTGGCTCCGGAGCCCGGCCGGCGCTACGAGTCGGCTCAAGCCCTGGCGCAGGACATCAGGCGCAATCTGCAGCGCCGGCCCGTGCTGGCGCGCCCCGCGACCCTTCCGTACCGGACGGGCAAATTCTTCCTGCGGAATCGCGCCGCAACAGTAGCCGGCGCGCTGGGCCTTACCGTCGCCGCGCTAAGCCTGAGCCATGCATACACGGTGCCGGAGCGTCGCACCTCTCCAGGTCTGGTCGTGAGTGACAAGTCGATCGCGGTGCTGCCGTTCATCGACATGAGCGAGCACCACGATCAGGAGTACTTTTCCGACGGGTTGTCAGAGGAGCTGATTGACCGGCTATCGCATAGTCCGGAACTCAGAGTGATCGCTCGGACGTCATCGTTCTCCTTCAAGCACAAGCGGACGACGATAGAGCAGATCGCCAAGGTGCTGAACGTGAGCCATCTGTTAGAAGGCAGTGTGCGCAAGTCAGGCACCACGATGCGCGTTACGGCTGAGTTAGTCCGCGCCAGCGACGGTACGAACCTCTGGTCGCAAACCTATGATCGCACCGTCGAGGACGTCTTCAGGGTGCAGGATGAAATAGCAGGCGCGGTCTCCTCCGCCCTGGAGATCACTATGAACTCCGAGAGCGGGGAAGGAAAGACTCACAGGCCGACCTCGAGGGCGCATGAGATGCTGCTGTTAGGTGACCTTCTGTGGTACAGATATCGCGTGGAGGATTCGCCGGCCGCCCATTTGTATTACCTCAAAGCAGTCGAGGCGGATCCCAACTACGCGCTCGCCTGGGCGCGCCTCGGAAAGTCCTATGCTTTCAACGAGTCCATAACCTTGACTTACCCAGAGAGGCTGCACGAGGCAAAGAAAGCGCTGACTGAAGGGCTGCGACTCGATCGCCAACTGGTCTCAGCGCACTGGACCCTAGCCAACATTTACATCTACTACGAATGGGACTGGGCTGCGGCGCAGGCCGAAATAGAGTCTATGCACAAGCTCGAGCCGAGCAATCAGTTCGAGTTGCCCGAGACAGTGGCTTCCCTTGCGCAGGTTCTTGGACGGACCGATGAGGCAATCAGTGCTTTTCGCGAAGTCCTTGCAAGGCATCCGTTTGAGCCTAACCGCTATTCGGACCTCGCTTCCGTGCTGTACCAGGCAGGACAATTCCCGGGTGCCGTTGAACAACAACGCCAGGCCATTCAACTTAATCCCCGTGGATCTTGGAATTACGGCTTCCTTGGCCTTTACTTACTCTACGCGGGTAAGCCGCAGGAGGCTCTTGAAGCGATGCAAACAGAGGGCGATGAAGCTACGAGGCTCGCCTGGCTTGCACTGCCGTACTGGAAACTCGGACGCCGCCAAGAATCCGATGCCGCCATGCTTGTAGCCGAAGAGAAACTCTGCGACAAAGCGCCGTTCGCTCTTGCGATGGCGCGCGCGTACCGAGGCGACGTGGATGCGGCGTTCAAATGGCTCGAGCGCGCGTATCGCCAGCACGATCCACTCCTGGCGAATTATGTGAAGCTGGAGCCCACTCTGCTCGATCTTCATTCCGACCCGCGCTTTGATGCTTTGCTAGCGCGGATGAAACTGCCAACGACGTAAAGTGCGGCCTGAGGTGGACGTCACAAACAACCTGACGGTCGCGCCGCAGGTGAACCCAGCTCGACGAGCGAGCGCAGAAGCACCTGATTGACCTCTCGGGGGTAGCTCCACAACGTGCCCTTCACGCGAATGCACTGACGTGCGCCGGACTGCACGACCGACTCCGTAGCCTTCGGGGGAAAGTGCACATAGGTGCAGCCGACGGCCCCGGCGCCGGGGGAAAAGCGGGGGCATGGACGCGAGTGCCCAGGAGATCGAGCGCTGGTGCGGACTATTGACTCGTCCGTCTCCGCCAACCGATCTGGGAGTCCATCACAGCAGTTTTTCAACCGTGATCGGCAGATCGCGAACCCTCTTCCCGGTCGCGTGATAGACAGCATTCGCGATCGCCGGCGCTACCGAAACTGCAGTCAGCTCTCCGAGGCCCTTCGAACCAAGCGGGCTTCCTTCTTCGTCGAATTCGCCCACGAACAGGGCGTCGAGTTCGGGAATGTCGGCATTGGTTGGAACCAGGTAGCCGGAATAATTGCGGTTTACGAAGCGTCCCAGCGTCGGGTCCGTTTCCGACTGCTCGAGCAAGGCCTGGCCCACGCCCCAGATGATCCCGCCGATCGCCTGACTGCGTGCGGTCTTGGGATTGATGATGCGGCCCGCATCGTAGGCGCCGACGACACGCCTCATGCGAACGAGCCCAAGATCCGGGTCGACGCGCACCTCGGCAAACACAGCGGAAAAGCTGAAGACCGCCTTCGGTCCATTCACTTCCTCGACGGGGTCGTAGTCGCCGTCCCCCACGAGGTTCGAGAGCCCGTTGCGGGCGAGCAGTTCGGCATAGGTGGTGCTCAGATTCGTTCTGGCCAGTGAGAGCCTGCCATCAGTGACGATCACGTCGTCGGCCGCCGCACCGGCAAATGGCGCATCGCGGCCGTTGAGCGCCAGCAAGACCGCTTTCTTTCGTGCGGCCTGTGCCGCCAGCATGACGGCGGCCGTTGCGTTGGACACCGTGGATGATCCGATGGCGGGGTGTGACTCTGGCAGCCGTGTGTCCCCGAGTCGCACGGCCACTCTTTCAGGTGCCAGACCGAGCGCGTCGGCGGCGACCTGCGCCATCACCGTATAGGTGCCGGTTCCGATATCGTGCGCGGCGGCTTCGACGAGCGCCGAGCCGCCGCCGTTCAGTGTGACCCGCGCCTTTCCAGGCCATCGCCAGTGGGTGAAGATTGCGGCTGCCATCCCCTGACCGATCAGATAACGGCCGTCGCGCATGGAGCGCGGCTTCGGCGTCCGCCGGTCCCAGCCAAAGCGCGCTGCCCCCTCCGTGATGCACTTGCGCATCGCGCGCGTGGAAAAGGGGCGGCCGCTGTACGGATCGGTGTCGGTGTCATTCCGCAGGCGCAGCTCGACGGGATCGACGCCGGTGGCGTACGCCAGCTCGTCCATGGCGCTTTCGAGCGCGAAATGGCCTTGCGCCTCCATGGGGGCCCGCAGCACGACGGGTGTGTTGCGGTTCACGTAGACGACCCTGTGGCTCGTGGAGATCCCGCCGCTGGCACGCCACAGGTGGCGGCTGGCCAGGGCCGCGTATTCGACGTAGTCGTCGAACACCGACGTCGGGCTGACGCTGTCGTGGCGGATCCCGGTCAGCTTGCCGTCATGATCGCTGCCGAGAGCAATCGTCTGAACGGTCGCCGCCTGATGGCCC
>Ga0307478_10001579_pt1 | contig 19439 bp, 16 predicted proteins | sample atmos_gasesECM4C_2_FD_203713 | JGI IMG/M metagenome (GOLD analysis project Ga0307478, IMG submission 203713) | Hardwood forest soil microbial communities from Morgan-Monroe State Forest, Indiana, United States - atmos_gasesECM4C_05 | ecosystem: Environmental > Terrestrial > Soil > Temperate... | reverse complement strand
CAATTCGTTTACGGAGCGGTTGTTGACGACCGCGCCCAGTTGGGTGCTGGTCGTATCGACGAGGGGCGCTTCCGACGTGACGTCAACAATCTCCTTGGCTTCGCCGAGCTGCAGCGTCATATTCAGCGTTACTACCTGGTTCACGTCCAGGTTGATTCCGCGGCGTACGTTCTTCTTGAAACCGCTCAGCTCAAACTCTGCGTGATAGCTTCCGGGTGGGACTTCCACAAAAACGTAATCCCCAGAATCATTGGTGGTCGCATCGCGCTGCGCAGCCGTCGCATCATTGATGAGCACAACCTTGACATTCGCCAGCACTGCGCCCGTGGGATCGGCCACACGGCCCAGGATGCGGCCGCCCGTGCTTTGCGCCATCAGGAGAGTGGAACTGGCAAGACAGAAGAGAGCAAGCAGAACTCGCGCTTTCGACGACCGCATAAAGCCTCCGAGACGTGGAGAATTTTTGGCGAACCGCTTTCCCGAAAACAGATCAGCTTGCACGGAACACAAACCTTGCTATAATCGCGCAAGGTTAGAGAACCTCCTGCACTACTGTCAAGCGAAAAATACTGATTCCACGAAGCATCGAAGCGACCGAAGCAGACTGTCACGCATGAAGCGAAACGGTGCGAAACCTTACTTGAAAATCGGCGACGTCGCGCGCACCGTGGGGGTTTCACCCTCGGTCATTCGCTCATGGGAGAGTCTCGGGCTCACGCGCCCGCACCGCACCGAGAGCAAGTACCGCCTTTACACTCCGGAAGACGTGAAGTTGCTCAAGCGGGCCCGCTTCCTGCGCCGCGTTCGTGGACTGAACGCGCCCGCAATCGTCGAACTGCTCAAGCGCGAAGGACTGGTACGGCCGTCCACCGATGGCGCTGCCGGCGCAATCGGTGGCCGGCTACGACAACTCCGCACCCGGCGCGGACTCTCCCTGGCCACGGTCGCGAAAGCGGCTGGCATCTCGGTGGGATTTTTAAGCGCGATTGAACGCTCGCAGATGAGCGCCTCGATCAGCACGTTGCGCAGGATCGCCCGTTTCTATAAGACCAACATCCTGGATTTCTTCGACCCCGCGGAAGCGGGCCGCCGCCACGTGCGCCCGGCGGAACGTAAAGTGCTAGAGGCCGGCCCCGGAGTACGCATGGAATTGCTTGCCTGGGGAAACACGGTGATGGAACCTCACCTGTTTCGCATCGCGCCCCGGGCCGGCAGCGGCGAGTCCTATACCCACGCAGGTGAGGAATTTCTGCTGGTGTTACGGGGAGAACTGCAACTGGCCCTTGATCGCGAAGAATATCGGCTGCGGTCGGGCGACAGCTTCTATTTTGAAAGCTCGACCCCGCATCGCTGGAAGAATCCGGGGCGCTCGGAGACCTGGGTGCTATGGGTCAACACTCCGCCGACGTTTTGAGGGGCGTTCGGGTCCGCCGGCGCGAGTACATGCAGTAGAAATTGACACACACGATCACCGCTCGGAGGCTAGGCACCTATGAGGAGAGTTGCGGTTCTTGCTCCCTTGCTGCTCGCGGTTCTCGCGTCCCTCTCCTGCGCGAAGAAGACACCGGCTCTGAACCTGCTGGTATGGGAGGGCTACGCGGATCCGTCGTTCGTCCGCGGCTTTGAGCAGCAGTGCAAGTGCAAAGTCTCGGCATCCTACATGGGATCGAGCGATGAACTGGTGGCAAAGCTGCGGGGCGGCAGCGCCAGCAACTATGACGTGATCTCACCTTCTAGCGATGTGGCCACCATGATCGCTTCCGCGGGTCTGGCCGCTCCCCTCGACTTGTCAAAGATTCCGAGCTATGCGCAGCTTTCACCGAAACTGACTTCCCTTCCCCTGGTTCGCGTGAAGGGCAATGTTTATGGCGTCCCGTTCATGTGGGGCCCGAACCCGCTGATCTACGACACGACAGTGTTGGCGCAGGCGCCCGATAGCTGGAGCATCCTGTGGGATCCGAAGTATCGCGGCAAGATTTCTGTGTGGGACGACCTCTCGACCGTCTACATGGCGGCGCAGATTCTAGGCTACGACAAGTCCGATCCGGCGCAACTCTACAACCTAAGCGACCAGCAACTCGATGCGGTAAAAGCGAAGCTGCTCGAATTGAAACCAAATATCCGCAAAATGTGGGCGACCGGTGGCGAGCTTACCAACTTGTTCCTCAATCATGAAGTGGTCGCCGCCATGGGCTGGCCGCTCAACACCGCCGAGTTGAAGAAGCGAAACTTTCCGGTGGGAGAAACGATCCCCAAGGAAAACACCACGGGATGGATCGATCATCTGATGATCACATCCGACAGCGACAACAAAGACGTCGCTTACCAATTCCTGGAGTACATGGTGCAGGCCAAAACGCAAAAGTTGGTCACCGATGTCACCAGGTACACGCCAGCGAATCCGCAAGCCGGCAGCCTGATGAGCGCGGCGGAGCGTCAGATTCTGCACCTCGATGACGTGGACAACTACCAGAAGCGAATTTACTTCTGGCAGGACGTGCCACGCCGGGCGAAATACAACGAGATCTGGAATGAAGTAAAAGCGGCGCAGTAGGCGGCACAGACGGGTCTCTCAAACATCGAAAGCCTCATGGTAACCGGCGAACAAATCGCACAAGCTACGAGCGCGGGCGTTGCTTCCACCTCTCTGCTCGAAATCCGAAACGTCGCGAAAAGCTTCGGCAAAAATGTCGTGCTCCGAAACATTTCTCTGCAAGTGGCGGAAGGTGAATTTCTGACGGTTCTTGGCGAGAGCGGCTCGGGCAAAACGACGCTGCTGCGGATCATCGCCGGTTTTGAAACTGCAACTTCCGGCGAACTCTGGATGGGTCGTGAGCGCCTGGATGTGCTGCCCCCATACAAACGACGGGTAAACACAGTGTTCCAGCACTACGCGCTCTTTCCTCACCTCACGGTTGAGCAGAACGTCGGCTACGGGCTGACAGTGGAAAAGCAAACCAAGTCCGAAGTCGCTTCTCGCGTGGAGCGAGCGCTGGCACAAGTGAAGATGACCGCCCACGCCAAAGCCAAGCCCTCGAAGATCAGTGGCGGGCAGCAGCAGCGGGTGGCTCTGGCGCGGGCACTGGTAAAGCGGCCAAAGCTTTTGCTGCTCGACGAGCCGTTGTCGGCTCTCGACGCAAACCTCCGCCGGCAGATGCAGGTTGAATTGAAGTCACTGCAGCGGGAGGTTGGCATCTCTTTTGTGTTTGTGACGCATGACCAGGAGGAAGCCATGGTCATGTCCGACCGCATTGCTTTATTACGCATGGGAGGACTGGAGCAGGTTGCGACCCCGCGCGAAATCTACAGCCGGCCCGCAACTGCCTATACGGCACAGTTCATCGGACACACGAACCTGCTGCAAGGTGAGGTTCGTGGCGGCATCATGCATTGTGGGTCGCTCTCCTGGAAAACAAATTCGCCCGACGGACCGTACCTCCTTTCCTTGCGGCCGGAGAACATTCATCTGATCGGATCTTCCTTGCGCGCCGGCGCGGTGCGTCTGCAAGGAAAGCTGCAACAAAGGGCGTTTCATGGCGCGACGGAACTTCTGCGTGTTGAGTGCGCCGACGGCCTGATTGTTTCGGTTCGTGCTGGAGCCCGTACGGAGTGGCAGGGCGAACTGGAATTTGAATTCGACCCGGCAGACGCAGTGCCCGTGCGGGCTTCGGCCGAAAGGATCTAGCGAATGTTCTCGCGAGCGTATCGGACCGCGATCACCCTGCCGCCTCTCCTATGGGTCACGGTGTTTCTGCTGGTGCCTTACCTCTTGATGTTCTGTTACAGCTTCTGGTCGGTGTCTCCTTCACAGGCGATCCTCCATACGTGGAGCCTGGACAATTACCAGCAACTGCGGCACGTCGATGTCTACTGGCAAACGCTGTTACGTTCGATGTGGATCGCCGCCCGCGTAACTCTGTTCTCTTTGTTGCTCGGCTACCCGCTGGCGTATTTCTTATCGTTCTACGCGGGCAAACGGAAAGACCTCTTTTATCAACTGGTGGTCATCCCGCTCTGGGTGAGCTATCTCGTCCGGGCGTATGCCTGGAAAACCATCCTGGGGAGTGACGGGGTTTTGAACACGTTGCTGCAGTATGTTCATCTCACTCGGCATCCGCTCGAGTTTCTGCTCTATAGTCCATTTGCTGTTGTCCTGACATTGACCCATATCTATACGTCGTTCACGTTTCTTCCGATCTACGCCTCGCTGGAGCACATTCCACGGAACCTCGTGGAAGCCTCCCACGACCTGGGGGCTTCTCCGGCACAAACGTTCTGGCGGGTCGTCTTCCCGCTCTCGATTCCGGGTGTGCTGGCAGGAGCGACCTTCGCGTTTGTCCTCAGCCTTGGCGACTTCCTCGCGCCACAGCTTCTAGGCGGGCCCAGCGGCATCATGATCTCCAATATCGTGGTGAGCCTTTTTGGCGCCGCTTACAACTGGCCCCTTGGTGCCGCGATTTCATTCTGCATGCTCGTGCTGGTGGTTAGCCTGCTGTTCGTTGCAGAGCGGCTTGAGAAGAAATGGAGCTTTGCTTGAGCGAGGCGAACCATCACTCGGGACGGGCGGGATGGCTTTTTGGACATGCTCTGCTCGTATTCGCGTTTTTGTATCTCCCGATCGTGGTTCTCATTGTTTATTCATTCAATGGTGCCGGAGTGGGGGGATTCCCTCCTCGCGACCTCACGCTCGATTGGTATCGCACATTGCTTGCCGACGGAGCTATCTGGGAGTCGGTCGTCAACAGCCTGCTGGTTGCGGCCGCTGCCGTAGTGATCGCGCTTGGCCTGGGTATTCCAGCGGCGCTCGCACTCGATCGCGCACAGTTTCCGGGGAAGGCTCTTTTCCGGAGACTCGTGTTGTTGCCGTTGATCCTGCCGGGCATTATTACCGGCTTGTCTCTGTTGATGCTGTTCAACCTCGGCAAAGTAAAGCTGAGTTTACTCACCATCATTCTGGGACACGGCACCGCTCTGATTTCAGTGGCTACCACGGAAGTCTTTGCCGGACTTCAGAAGTTCGATCGCGCGCAGGAGGAAGCTTCTCTGGATCTGGGCGCGACGTACTGGCAAACCTTCCTGCGTGTCACCTTGCCGAACTTGAAGCTGTCGATCGTCGGCGCCGCCCTGCTGATCTTCACGCTCTCCATGGACGAAATTGCCGTCAGCTTTTTCCTGATCGGCCGTGACAACACATTGCCGCTGGAGATTTGGGGACGTCTGCGGCGAGGCATAACGCCGGAGATCAATGCCATCTCCACCATCATTTTTGTCTTCTCCCTTGCGGCGATCGTCCTGTGGTACCGGCTACGCCTCGGCACCGAGGGATCACCAGAGACGGCCGCAGAACTGATCGAGCCTGCTGAGCAAGGAGCCCAATCGTGAGTGCAAATCGTCGGGACTTTATCAAGTTCGTCGTAGCTGGTGCCGTCGCCTCAGGATGCCCGCTGGATGCCGCCCTTTTCGCAGTTCCCGCCGATGCAGCGGCAGTAGTGGACGGGGAAGAAAACAAGATCTGCCATCAAGTGCGCGACGGTAAAGTTTTCTCGCGACCGCCCGTTTCGGCGAACCATGATGTAGTCATCGTGGGCGGCGGAATGAGCGGACTGACGGCTGCCTATTTGTTGCAGAACCGCGATTTCTTGCTGCTCGAAAAAGAGCCTCACTTCGGCGGCAATGCCTACCTGATGGAATATCAAGGACAGGCGTACGGAACGGGCTCGGCGTTCGCCGATAACGAACTGGTGGTTGCCTTCGCCAAGGAGGTCGGGCTCGAGGCGTTTCCGGTTAATAATTTTGATCCGACGCTGGTTAATGGTGAGTTTGTTGCTGATACCTGGGGAGATGGCATCGACAAACTTCCCTACTCCACTTCGGTGCGCGACGCGTTCAAGAAATTCCGTCAAGAACTGCTGGCCATCGACTACAACAAGCGCGAACAGGAACTCTACAACCTTCCATTCACTGACCTCCTCAAAGGCTATCCGCAGGAGATCAAGCTTTGGTGGGACGGCTTCGGAGCTTCCAGTTGGGGCGCCCGTTCAGAAGATACCGCTGCGGCGATCGCCGTCGCCCAGATGCAATGGATGGCTGAACCGAACCGCAAGGACGATCGCTACACCTGGCCCGGGGGCTTGGGCGCGCTGAGTAAATACCTGGTTGATGTGCTTCAACCCAAACACGCGGATCGAATGCAGGCCGGCACGACGATTGTTGCGGTTTCGTCCGAGAAAAACGCGGTGAACGTGACCTATCTGCAAGGCGCTGACTTAAAGACGGTCTCCGCGAAAGCAGTCATCATGGCGACGCCGAAGTTCATTACACGACGCATCGTGGAAAGCATTCCGGAAAAGCAGGACGATGCCATGCAGCAGATGCGCTATATCCCGTACGCGCTCGTGAATCTTATTTTCGACAAAGAGGTGTATCGCAAAGGCTACGACAACTGGTGCCCCGGAAATTCTTTCACCGATTTCATTGTTGCCGACTGGGTCATTCGCAACCAGCCTGGCTATCACCCGAAATTCAACATCCTGAGTTGCTACACTCCGCTGCATGAAGAGGAAAGGCGAACTTTATTGACCGAGACGGGCGCACGCAAGCTGGCCGGGGATGTACTCAAGGACTTTCAGAAGCTGCTGCCGTCAACCAACGTCGATCCCATCGAAGTGCACGTCTACCGGCGCGGCCATCCCATGTATATGGCGACACCCGGACTCTTCACCAAGGTCCAGCCTTTGCTCCGCGCGCCGATGGATCGGATATTTTTCGCGAACACTGATTCCGAGGGCCCGGTGTCGAGCACGACGCAGGCGATCAGCGGGGCACGACGCGTAGTAAAGGAGGTCGAGCACCGCCTTGCGGGCAAGATTGGACCCCAGGGGGCTTCAACTCTGTTCGTCGGCTGATTCTTCAACATTGGGCAGCAAAGAATCCTCATCGACGCGCCAGTTCCTCATCTGTATTTTTTGACCTGCACCCGGACAACACCCTTGTCCACGAAATCACTCGCGGCATAGTAAAGTACTAATTACGACCAAACGCGCCCTGCCGAAATCGCTTCGACAAAGGAAGTCTCGAGCTTGAGTGTAAACATCCGCAATATCGCCATCATCGCCCACGTGGACCACGGCAAGACGACGCTCGTCGACGCCATGCTGCAGCAGAGCGGCACTTTCCGCTCGAATGAGGCTCATGTTGACCGCGTGATGGATTCCAACGAATTGGAGCGCGAGCGCGGAATCACGATCCTCGCCAAAAACACCTCGGTCTTCCACGGCGGAGTAAAGATCAACATTGTCGACACGCCCGGACACAGCGACTTTGGCGGAGAAGTGGAACGCGCGCTGAAGATGGTGGATGGTGTCATGTTGCTGGTGGACGCCAGCGAAGGTCCGCTACCGCAAACCCGCTATGTTCTGGGCAAAGCGCTCGACGCCAAACTACCGCCCATCGTGGTCATGAACAAGATCGATCGCTCCGATGCGCGCCCCCAGGAAGTATTGAACGAAATCTACGACCTGTTCATCGATCTCGACGCCAAGGAGGAGCAACTCGAGTTTCCCGTTCTCTACACGAACGCGAAAACGGGGACAGCTTCCGCCAGTATCGCGGGAGGTGGACAGAATCTCGAGCCGCTGTTTGACGCCATCGTCAAGACGACCCCTCCGCCGCAGGGCGATCCGTCTGGACCGCTGCAGATCCTGGTGGCAAATCTCGATTACAGCGACTACCTCGGGCGGCTGGCCATTGCTCGCGTCTTCAACGGCACACTCGCAACCGGAGAGGAGGTCAGCATCGCCAAACGCGATGGCGCGTTTCAGAAAACGAAGATCACGAAGCTCTTTTCCTTTTCCGGGCTGAAGCGCATTGATATTACACAAACCGATCTTGGCGACATCGTAGCAATTGCGGGAGTGGAAGGTATCACGATCGGCGAAACCATCACCAATGCCGAGAATCCCGCGCCGCTCCCGCCCATCGTGATCGATGAACCGACGATCGCGATGATGTTCACCATCAACAGTTCGCCATTCTCCGGTCGAGATGGCAGTTATGTAACGTCGCGCAATTTGCGCGAACGTCTCGACAAGGAGCTCTTGACCAACGTTTCGCTGCGAGTTGAAGACACCGGCAGCATGGATTCATTCAAAGTGCTGGGGCGCGGGGAATTGCAGCTCTCGATACTGATCGAAATGATGCGCCGGGAAGGCTTCGAACTGGCAGTCGGAAAGCCTGAGATCGTGACGCGCCGCATCGACGGCAAGCTGATGGAACCGGTGGAGCATTTGACGGTCGATGTGCCTGAGGAGTTTGTGGGCGTCGTGATGGAACAACTCGGCACTCGCAAGGGCGAGGTTGCGAACATGCACAATCACGGCTACGGACGGGTGCGGATTGAATTCCGCGTTCCCAGCCGCGGCTTGATCGGCTTACGCAGCCAACTGCTGACCGATACCCGCGGTACCATCGTGATGAACACACTGTTCCATGGCTACACCGAGTGGCAGGGTGAGATTCCGCATCGGCCAACCGGAGTCCTGGTCGCCGATCGTTCCGGGCTTTCTACTTCGCATGCTCTTTACAACCTCCAGGAGCGTGGCGAACTTTTCATCGGTCCGGGCGTTGATGTCTACGAAGGGATGATCATTGGCGAGAACGCCAAAGACAATGATCTCGATGTGAATGTCGTCCGCGAGAAGAAGCTGACCAACATGCGCGCGTCGACGGCCGACGAAGCGATTCGACTGGTTCCCTTTCGACAACTGAATCTGGAACAGGCCATCGAATTCATAGCCGACGACGAGTTTGTGGAAGTGACTCCCAAATCGTTGCGCTTGCGGAAAAAAGTGTTGCCCGCCAACAAGCGAAAGAAAAGCGCCGTGATGGTAGAGGAGACGAAGTAGTGGCAAAAGGACGCAAGTCCGCGCCGCCAACTCTGCCACCGTCGTTTCGCATGTTTCTGGTACCGTGCAGTTGCGGTAACAGTTTTGCTGTTTCTGAGGACTATGATCGCCAGGGCACACAATGGAGCCGCTACTTGACTTGTCCGCATTGCGGCAAGCGCCATGATCCCAAGAACCGCCTGCTGCAACTTGGCTATCGCCGCGAGGGATACTGGCGCGTCGAAGATTGCTAGTCGACTACGGCAAAACGTGCGGAAAGCGGCCCCGGCCGAAAAACCGGTTGCGATTTTGAGCCCGGGTTTTGAGCTAGACATTTCCTGCTATACTTCCTCCCGCATTTGACTGTTCGCCAACTCCGGCCTCGATTCCAGGAAGGGCTCAGGCGCCACCTGCTTCCTTGCCGAAGTCGCACACAGTCAAATAGCTCATCCCCCGAGGCACTCGCTTGAAGAACATTTTTGTGGGAAACCTGGATTTCAACACGACGGAAGACGAGTTGCGTCAGCTTTTTGAACCGCACGGCCAGGTGGATCGCGTCAGTATCCTCACCGACCGGGATACGGGTCGCTCGCGCGGGTTCGGCTTTGTGGAGATGGCGAGCGCCGAGGATGGAGAGAAGGCGATCGCGGCATTAAACGGCGCCCAGGTCGGCGGACGCACGCTCAATGTGAATGAAGCCCGTCCGAAACCGGAACGCACCGGCGGAGGCGGCGGCGGGCGCGGGCGCGAACGCAGCGGCGGCGGCGGCCGCGGTCGCTGGTAGTTTCTCGCATCCCCCATTCACTTCTCCTTTCAAGACGGGCCGGATTCGTGTGGCTCCCGCGTTTGATGCGATACGAGTCCGGATGTAAACTGAACTTCACGCGCCCGTAGCTCAGCTGGATAGAGCGGCAGCCTCCGGAGCTGTAGGTCGGGAGTTCGAATCTCTCCGGGCGCGCCAGTCTTCGCCTTGCATTCCTTTGATTCTGGCATGCCCTTCCTTCAGTTCCGAACCGTGACAAAGTTGTGCAGTTGACCTGAGAGATCAACACCTTGAAGCTGCATACGAAGACGCTCGTCTTGGGGCTCGAACGGTTCGGCCTAAATGAAGCCTCATTCGGCCGTCTAGGCGGTCGGAAGGTGCAGGCCTGCGTGCACCTGCGGACCTTCGACGTGACAGCCGCAGTCCGGAAACTCGATCCTTCGAAGCGCTTCAGATATATGGCGAGCCGCGTGGAGCGATGGATCGAAAACCTGCGCCGACTTCACCCGCGTGTCTCATTTCGAGCGAAAGCGGGCAAGTTCGCTGGTGGCCGGCGCTGGTCAGAGCTGCCCTCCTCACTGGAAGCAAGGGGTTCGGCCCGTGAAATCTCGGCGATCGCTAACGCGGCGGGGGTCGAATCTATCTATGTCGCAAAAGTCGCCGGGCGTCGGCATCGCCCTTCACCGAAAGCGGCGTTGGAGTGGTACTGCGTCCGAGCGTTCGTGGTGATCTGTGTTGAACGTGCGAAATCGGGCCTTCAGTCGACGGAGGAGCGTTTCATGCTGGTTCGCGCCCGTTCCTTCGAAGACGCGAAAAAGCGTCTCAGGCAGCAATGGCGCGAGTATGCAACCCCCTACCTGAACTCCGAGAGCCTGATGGTCAGTTGGCAGCTGGACCATGTGGTCGACGTCTATCAGACATCCGAAAAAGAGATTGACCCTGCCGGAACCGAGGTGTACTCGAAGCTTAGTAAGCGCAGGATGCGCCAGAAGTATGTATGGCACCCGGGCAAGAACGACCCACTTACTAGGCCAAAACCGTGATGTTCGAGGCTGGGATATCGCCACTGGAGTTTTAATGCGGACGATCCCACCGAGAAGTTATTTCGAACTGAGTCCACGCGTCGCCGGTTCGGGTACCGGCAAGGATCCCTGCAGCAGGGCCATTGTCTCGAGGATGGTTGTTACAACGATCTCATCGCCAACCACGGTATTGATCATCAGATGGTAGAGCGAACGGGTAGGCCAGTCTGCGTTGAAGTAGTGCTTGATGAAGGCCATTCGTTCCCGGTCAACCGTGTCAACCAGATCGTCGGCTTCCTCAAGACTGGTGCCACTGGAAATCAGCCTGCGCACTTTCTCCTCGCGGGGCGCGTAGAGGAATACGCGAAACGTGTCGGAGCGAGCTCGTAAAAAGTAAGGTGCGCCGCGTCCGACAACTACCGCGCTCCCTTCTTCTGCGATCTTCGCCGAGATGCCCTCCATCATGCGCACCATGCAGTCGGCATCGAAGGACTCAGGTTCGGCCAGGGGGATGGCGCGTTCATAGCTTCCGCGCCAGAAGGTTTTTGCGAGACGATAGAATGCATTGTCTCGTCTTTCCTCGTGCTGTTCTACCGTGCCGCAGTCGACGTTGGCGCGCTTGGCGATCTCTTCTGTGAGTTGGTGGTCCCAGACCTTCCAGTGGAGGCGGTCCGCGAGTTGTTTGGCAATTCCCGCGCAGCCGCACCCGTACTCGCGCTCCAGCGTCACGATCCGGAACATGACACCCTCTCCCTGCTACTAGTGTACCGCCATCCCACCGCTCGAGCGCGTCTTCTTCATCAAGAGAAGCGTGGGGATCATCGCCAAAATGACATAAGCAAGGATATGGAAATTATCCAGATACGCGAGCATGGTGGCCTGTCGCTGCACCGTGTTCTGGAACACACCATAGGCCTGTCTCTGAGCATCGGGCGCACTTGTACCGTGAGCCACCAGTTGAGCGGCTATCCCGTTCAGTGTCGCCTGGAGGTTGGCATTGGCGCTGGTCCAGTGACTCATCAGGTCACTCAGATGCTTTTGCGTGCGGCGATCCAGCATGGTTGTGACGAACGAGATGCCCACACTGCCACCAATGTTGCGCGCCAGGTTCATCAAGCCGGAAGCCGCGTTATTCTTTTCCCTTGGCAGGTAGGCGTACGCGGAAGTGTTGATGGGAACAAACAGGAACGCGAGTCCGATGGCCTGGAACACGCGGGCCATCACCGCGGTTTTGAAGTCGATGTCGAGATCGAACGAAGTCATATGAAACAGAGAGAACGACAACATCGACAGACCAAACAGCAACAGGTAGCGCGCGTCATAGCGGGACAAGAGCCAGCCCACGAGGGGCATGCAAACCATAATGGCGAAACCACCCGGCGAAAGCGCCATCCCGGAAAGTTCCGCGGTATAACCCATCAGGGTCTGCAGAAACAGCGGCAGTAACAGCGTGCTTCCGAGAAGCGCAAAACCCAGCATGAACATCAGCAGGTTCGAAACCGCGAAGGTCCGCTCGCGGAAAAGATGCAGGTCAATGATTGGATCTTTGTGGCGCCATTCCCACCAAATTACAAATAGAAGAGATGCGGCCGCGATGATTGCCAGCGTGGTGATGAAGTGCGACTCGAACCAGTCATCGCGCTGCCCTTTGTCGAGAACGATCTGAAGACAACCCAGACCCACAGCCACCAAACCAAGGCCGATGTAGTCAATCTTCGTCTCACTCAACTTGCGGCGCTTGAAGTATGGCGGGTCCTGGATAAGGCGAGAGGTCAAAAGCAGCGACAGAATCCCGACCGGAATATTAACGAAGAAAATCCATCGCCAGGTGTAGTTGTCGGTGATCCAGCCGCCGAGCGTTGGACCGATGGCAGGGGCCATAACCACCGCGATGCCATACACGGCGAAGGCCATGCCTCGCTTCGCGGGTGGAAAGGTATCGGCGAGGATGGCTTGCTCGCTTGGCTGCAAGCCTCCGCCGCCGGCGCCCTGCAGCACGCGGAAGATGATGAGGGCCGGCAGGTTTGGTGCAAGTCCGCACAGGAACGAACTCACAGTGAAAAGGAAAACGCAACCCATGTAGAAGCGCTTGCGGCCCACGATCGACGAGAGCCACCCGCTCAACGGCAGCACGATTGCATTCGAGACCAGGTAGGAGGTCAGGACCCAGGTGCTTTCATCCTGTCCCGCAGAGAGGCTGCCAGCGATGTGGGGTAAAGCCACGTTCGCAATGCTGGTGTCGAGCACCTCCATGAACGTAGCCAGAGTTACGGCCAGGGCAATGATCCAGGGATTGACTGCGGGACGCCAAGCCTCGGCGTCGTCCACCGTGAGGGCGGCCGTGCTCATTGGCGAATCCAGACTTTCGGCTCGACCGACATCCCCGGTCGCAACTCGTGGCCCTTGGTTTCTCCCGGCTCAAACACAAGCTTGACTGGGATTCGCTGTACGACCTTCACGTAATTGCCCGTAGCGTTCTCAGGAGGCAGAAGGCTGAAGCGGGCTCCACTGGCGCCCGCAATGCTATCGACGTGGCCCTTGTAGTCCTTACCAGTCGCGTCCACGTAAATGGTCACTTTCTGACCAACCTTCATATGGCGGAGCTGCGTTTCCTTAAAATCGGCGGTTACCCAGACATCCTCGAGAGGAATCAGGTTCATGAGGGCCTGCCCTGGCTGCACATTCTGCCCAACCTCTACCGTGCGATTGCTGACGACTCCCGTTACCGGAGCAATCACTTTGGTATACGAGAGGTTGAGTTGCGCCTGATCGAGATCCGCTTTCTTAAGTTCGGCGGCAGCCACCGCGGACTCAGCGCGGGCTCGTTGAATCGAAACTTGTTTCGGGGCAGTTCCTGCCGAACGTTGATTCGCTACTGCCTGCGCCAGTCGTCCGTCCGCCTGGGCAACCTGAGCTTCCGCGGCATCCGCACTTGCGCGCGCCGCATCCACAGTGGCACTGCCTGCCTTGGCGGCTGCCACTGCCTGGTCGTATTGCTGCTGGGAAATTTCCTGCTTCTCGACAAGTTGCTTATAGCGCACCAGATCGTTTTGGGCCTTGACGTTGTTGGCTTCCGCTTCCTGCAGGTTCGCTTTCGCCGCTTCAAACTGCTGCCGGGCTGCCTTGATGCCAGCTTGGGCGTTCAACACGTCCGCGTCGGCAGAAGAAAGTAGGCTCGAAGTGTTTACCGATGTCACGGGGACATTCACAGTCGCCGCATCCGCTGTCGCCTTCGCATCGTTGTAGTCGGCCAGGGCCCGAGCCACAGCGACTTGATAGTCCGTAGGATCGATCTCGACCAAAACCGTCCCCGCCTCGACGTACTGGTTGTCCTTCACGTTGAGCGTGATGACGTGCCCGGAAACCCGCGGGCTGATGGAGTTCACGTGACCGTCGATCTGCGCATCGTCGGTCGATTCGTAGCTGGCGAAGTACCGCCACAGAAAGATTCCCACGATCGCCAGGACGACGAGGCCAAAGATCAGAAACAGCCGAAAGCGCGGGTCGTGCCGCCGGCTCAGATGGGAACGTAGATCCTGAACCGATGGCGTGGGGGCTGTGGCTGGAGCCTCTTGTCCAGGTAAGGGTTTGGTTGGCGTTGCCATCTATTTGCCTTTCAGATATTGCTTCACACCTTGCTCGGCGTTGCCCAGCGCGCGGGCGAGTTCCACCTTCGCCAGGTTGTGCGCATAAAGACTGGAGATGTAATTCTCATGCGCGCTGGCAACCGACTCCTGTGCTTGCACCACTTCGAGATTGTCGGTGACGCCAGCAGTAAAGCGATCTTGTGCCTGGGTGAGTGTCTGCTCGGCGAGATCGACCGTACTGCGTGCTACCTGCACCTGGTCCGACGCCGCATTCAGGTCGAGAAGCGCCGTGCGGACGTCATTATCAATCTGTCCGCGCAGATCCTCCAGCCGGGCCTTTGCCTGCCTCAATTCCGCCTCCGCTTGCAAAACGTCGGCGTGCGTTTTACCCCCTTGGAAAATGGGCACGGTCACCGTCCCTGCAACATGAAACGTGCCGTTGGAATTCCCCGGATTCACGCCAATATCACCAAAGTCTCCTTCAAGGTCGAAGGTCGGATAGAGTTCAGCGCTGGCCGCGCGTCTTGACAACTCCGCCGCTCGCGCCTGCGCAAGTGCCGCCTGATAATCGGCACGCGCCGCATATGCGCGGCGCAGGCTCTCCTCCAGCGTCGGCGGCACCAGCATGTCGTACGGAGCCTTGTCGGTCAGGATGAACTCTTGTCCCAGAGCGAGGCCAATGATGCGCGAGAGCGCCAGTTTCTGCTTGGCGAAATCGTTGCGCGCCACTATGAGCTGCTGCTGCCGGCTCTGCAGTTCTACTTGCGCGCGCAAGGTGTCGATCGCCGGGCTTACTCCCGCTTTTTGCTGATCAACCGACCGGTCATACAGGGTTTGAGCAGTCTTCACCTGAGCCTCAGCGGTCTCAACCCGGGCGGCTTCGGCAATCGCTTCGAGGTATGCATTCCCCGTTATCAGAACCACCAGTTCTCGCGCATCCTGGTATGAATAGGCCGCGGCCTTCAGGCTCTGAGCCGCGGCCCGCTCCTTCTGAATGTAGTTCCAGTTGAAAACAGATTGATCCAGAAAAGCGCGAACGTCGAGGTAGTTAAACGGCCCGACAACACGCGGAAAGCCCGCGATCGGAATCTTCAGCCCGAGCGCGGAGAGACTGGTTTGTTGAACGTCCTCCAGTCCCTTGGCCACAACATTCGGGAGCAGGTTGCTGAGTTCCTTCCACTTTGCCCCGCGCGCCGCGAGCGTGTTGTCTCCCGAAAGCAGCAGACCCAGGTTTTGTTTCAAGCCTCGGTCAATTGCGTCCAGGAAGGAAATCGGCAACGGTTCAGGAGAGAGTTTTGTCTCGGGCACGCTCCCCGTGAAACCGTTCTGCTGTACCGATGGCGGGATCTCCACCGTTACCGAAGACGCGGAACCGGCACTGCTGCCGGTCTGCGCAACCAGGTTTTGTAAGGGATGAATTGTAGCGAGAAACAACGTGAGAACTAGAGATTTTGAGGTTGTAGTGGACATGTTCGCTGAGCAGGATGGCCCTTTGGCGAGCCTGGCCTCAGACTACTGGCGGCTTCCGCGCATGACAATTGTATGTTGATTCGGCGAGCCGGGTTGGCGATGCAAAAGGATTCTGACCTCCACGGGGCACCCCGCCCGGGTGAAATGCTCTCCTCTTTGTCGCGATTTCAGTCGGATTGGCCATTACCTTCGATACTTTCCGGTTTAACTCCTGGACGAATATTCTGAAGGCGAACCCAAGCCGGTCGAATCCCTAGCACTCCATGCAGGTACCCAGGCGCCTCCGTCCGGGCCTTCGTAAATGAACCGAACAGGTGGCTCGCGCTGATGAAGTCTTCTCCCCAGGAAAAAGTTCAGTCTTCGAGGCAGCGTGGCTGGCATCGTCGGTTCCAGAGGCATCGTTCCGATTTTCCAGTGCGGGCAGTTTTACTCCGTGAAGACGGCTACACGGAAATCCTGGGTCGATGCGGCGACATCGGGCACGGCGGACTGGGCGCGGTCTTGACGGAGGAAATCCAGAAGGACGAAGTCCTTAGCCTGGAATTGTCGCTTCCCGAGTGCGACAAACCCATAGTCGTCCGTGCCATCGTTCGATTCCGAAAAGGCTTCCTCCACGGTTTCGAATTTCTGGGACTCGCAGCCGAGCAACAGTCTGCCGTCGATGCGTTTTGCGCCGCCTTGCCGCCATCAGCCTGAAATGCGCCGCGAGTGGCAACTGGGTTACTTACGTTCGTAACCTTGGTCATCTTGTCCCGCGCTTCGTTTTCCCGCAACCTATGAGTACCCGGCACCGGGTGACGGCAGACCTCCGCTATGAGTGATCCCAAAACGACTGCACCTGGCACCGACTGGACGCGGCTCCTTACGGACCCTGATCTGGTGGGGCACCTTGGAAAGCTATTGCAAACGTATCGCGAAGCCCCTCCTGAAAAGAGGGAGGAAGCGCTCCTGGCGGCGATGCGGGAGATTAAAACGCCGACGGCCCAGACCACGTCCAACACCGACAGAGGATCAACTCCTGCCGAGCCCATGCAGGTCCCAACGCCCATTACGGCGGCGGACACGCCTCCTTTCGAACCCGACAACTACACTCCGTCCTGGGTGCAGGACCGCAGGCGGTTTCCACGAATCAAGTGCTTTGTTGCCGTCGAACTGAAAGTGGATGGTTCAGAAACACCCATCTGGGGAAACCTTTCGAACACGAGCATGGGAGGCTGCTACGTCGAAACCGTGACTCCGGTAAAGAGTGGAGCCGATGTGCAGATCGGGCTCTGGGTAGCCAGCGGCAAAATCTGGGTGAAAGGTTTCGCCCTCAACGGTATCGTGATTAAGAGCAATCCCTGCTTCGGCGTGCGCGTGAAGTTTGATATCGAACCGTCGGTGCGCGAAAGCCTCAAGCAGTTTCTGAAATTTGTCGAAACCACCACCAAAGCCCAACACAGCGAGTACAGCTACCTGCAGAAACTTCAGAAGTAAGCCTCCGCATTCCCGGCACGGCGAAGCGACCGCGCTGCGAACTTTCCATCGGAAATTCATAAACTTCGAGAGTTTGCCCGCCGCGCCGCCCCACACCTCAGTGGAAATTGGTACACTCTTACCTTCGGTCGAGATGAACCCTGCACTGGTCGGCAGCAATCCAATCATCTAGAAAGCTTTCCAGGTTTGCGGGAGTACCGACAATCCCTATATGGGAGGAATGCTGCAATGGCGGTGAGTGAGCAAACGGTAGTGAGCGGAGTGCAACTGGATACGCTCTCGATCAATACCATCCGTACCTTGGCGATGGATGCTGTACAGAAAGCGAATTCCGGTCACCCGGGCGCCCCCATGGGACTGGCCCCGGTCGCTTATGCTTTGTGGCAGCAATTCCTTCGCTACGATCCTGAAAATCCAGTCTGGCCGAATCGAGACCGATTCGTGCTCTCGGCCGGCCATGCCTCGATGCTGTTGTATGCATTGCTGTACCTGACAGGCGTCCGCCGCGTAAAAGGCGACACCCAGGTCACTGACGAGCTCTCGGTCTCGCTCGACGAAATCAAAACTTTTCGCCAGCTTGGAAGCCGCACGCCCGGCCATCCTGAGTCGCATCTGACCACGGGAGTCGAAACCACTACAGGTCCACTTGGACAAGGCTGTGGCAACAGCGTGGGAATGGCCATTGCTGAGCGCTGGCTTGCTGCCACCTACAACCAGCCGGGCTTTGAAATCTTCAACTACAACATTTATACGATCTGCGGCGACGGCGACATGATGGAAGGCGTGAGTTCCGAAGCTGCCTCCCTTGCCGGACATCTCAAGCTCAGCAATCTGTGCTGGATTTACGACAACAATAAAGTGACGCTTGACGGTCCGGCCGCCTGGTCCTTCAGCGAGGATGTGATGACTCGCTTTGTGGGATACGGGTGGAATGTGACCCGCGTCAGCGATGCCAACGACCTCAGCATGCTGGCGCGCGCATATCGAACGTTCCTCGAGACTCGCGACAAGCCGACTCTCATCGTGGTCGACAGTCATATCGGCTATGGCTCTCCGCACAAGCAAGACAGCAGCGAAGCTCATGGAGAGCCGTTGGGAGAAGAGGAAGTCCGTCTCACGAAGCGGAACTACGGGTGGCCCGAGGATGCGAAATTTCTTGTGCCGGAAGGCGTCAAAGAACATTTCCGCGAAGGGATTGGCAAGCGCGGTCGCGAACTCCACTCGCAGTGGGTCAAGCTCTACAACGAATACGCCAAGCAATACCCTCAACTCGCTGAACAGCTAACACTTATGCAGCACCGCGAGCTCCCCGCAGGATGGGACAAGAACCTGCCGTCGTTCCCTGCCGACCCGAAAGGTATGGGCACGCGCGAAGGTTCCGGCAAGGTTCTAAACGCTGTGGCCCAGAACATCCCGTGGATGATCGGCGGTTCGGCCGATCTGGGCAATTCGAACAAGACCGCCCTGAAGTTCGAAGGCGCGGGGAACTTCGACCGTCCCTCATATAGCGGAAGAAACATTTTCTTCGGCGTGCGTGAGCACGCGATGGGCGCGGCATTAAATGGGATGTCAGTTTCCAAGTTGCGTCCCTTCGGCGGAACTTTCTTCAACTTCAGCGACTACATGCGCCCCACGATTCGTTTGGCGGCTCTGATGGAAACGCCGGTGATTTACATCTTCACTCACGATTCCATCGGACTGGGCGAAGATGGGCCAACGCATCAGCCGATTGAGCAACTGGCGGCTCTGCGCGCGGTGCCAAACATAGTTGTGCTTCGGCCCGGCGACGCGAATGAGGTGGTTGAGACGTGGAGAGCCGCGATGCAAATCAACCACGGCCCCGTGTTGCTGGTGCTGACCCGTCAGGCGGTGCCGACGCTCGACCGCACGAAGTATGCACCCGCCTCCGGCGTAGCCAAAGGTGCCTATGTTCTGGCGGATGCCGATGGCGGCAAGCCCGACGTCATTTTGATGGGCACCGGAAGTGAGGTGTCGTTGTGTGTGGATGCTTACGAGAAGCTCAAAACAGAGGGCATTCGTGCGCGCGTCATCAGCATGCCGTCGTGGGAAATCTTTGAAAAGCAGGATCAGTCCTACAAAGAAAGTGTGCTTCCCCCGAGTGTGTCTGCACGGGTCTCCGTCGAGATGGCAGCAACTCAGGGATGGGACCGCTACGTCGGGCCCAAGGGGCAAATGGTCGGCATGCACTCGTTCGGCGCATCTGCCCCGTGGAAAGATC
>Ga0307478_10001578_pt1 | contig 19441 bp, 18 predicted proteins | sample atmos_gasesECM4C_2_FD_203713 | JGI IMG/M metagenome (GOLD analysis project Ga0307478, IMG submission 203713) | Hardwood forest soil microbial communities from Morgan-Monroe State Forest, Indiana, United States - atmos_gasesECM4C_05 | ecosystem: Environmental > Terrestrial > Soil > Temperate... | reverse complement strand
GTCCCCACGCGGTCCTCGGCGGCGTGCTTGATTCCGCGCGCCAGGATCGTCGCGCCACCCTCGGCGCCATCCAGCGGCAGCGCGCTCAAATAGACAAAGTTGCATGCGATGTAAAGGGCGATCACGACGCCGGTTCCCAGCGCCAGGGACAGTGGCAGGTTGCGGCTGGGATTTTTCACTTCCCCGGCCGTGAACGTCACGTTGTTCCACGCATCGGCCGAAAACAGCGACCCGACCTGCGCCACGGCGAGAATGGTCAGGGTCCCGACCATCAACACCGGCCCACCCACCCCAACCTGAACGGCATGCTGCACACCCAATCCCGCGTTGTGCCAGAAGTTGGCGCCGTAATTCGCCGCCAGCGCCTGCGCATTGCGTCCGATTGCCAGCCCGCAGGCCGCCAGTCCCAGCAGTGCAGAAACCTTTGCTGCCGTAAAGACATTCTGAATTGCCGCGCCTGTCTTGACGCCGAAGATGTTGACCACGGAGAGGAAAATCACCAGAAGGATTGCCATCAGGTTCTGCGTGTTGATGCCGACATCCATGTTGCCCAGGACCATCGGCCCGATGGGAATTGGCGGCACTTTCCAGATATGGAGAATCCAATGCGTGGAAGAGATTGAGGGAAGAAAGACTCCGAGGAACTTGCCAAACGCCACGCCCACCGCGGCAATCGTTCCTGTCTGAATAACGAGAAACAAAGTCCAGCCGTAAAGAAATCCCCACAACGGGCCCAGCGCTTCGCGGAGATAGACATACTGCCCGCCAGCCCGCGGCATCATGGCCGCCAGCTCGCCGTAGCTGAGCGCAGCTACGATGGTCATGAATCCGGTGACGGCCCAGGCGCCGATCAATAATGCCGGTGAATCTACTTCGCGCCCTATTTCGGCGGAGACAATGAAGATGCCGGAGCCAATCATCGAGCCCATGACCAGCATGGTGGCGCTGGTGAGGCCGAGTCCTTTGACCAGTTCCTGATCCTGATGACTATGAATTTCCCAATCGCTGGTGGTCGATGCTCGGGTCGCTGTTGGTGTGCTCAGGAGTTTACTCCCCGTCGTGAGTCTTCGGACGTCAGTCGTTGGTCGTTCGTCGTTAGCCGTTCGCCTGGCAAGATCTCACTCGCTGATCAGAAGCCGCAAACGACTAGCGACAAACGACTAGCGACAGCGGTGGAAGAACTTTACCTCAATATCCATAAAAATTCCTCTGCTGATTTCCGTGGCTCCCGTAACAGATCGGATATCACTGCTACCGAATCGGCTCCAGCTTCGATAACGGAAGCTGCATTGGAACGCGTGATTCCCCCAATCGCCACCAGCGGCTTACGCGTCAAAGTCCGCGCCCGGCGCACGCCCTCCAGGCCAACCACAGGATCTGGTTTCTCTTTGCTGAAAGTAGCGAACACCGGGCCAATTGCGACATAGTCCGCTGCTGCATGGTCGGCTTCCCGCACTTGCTCGGGGTTGTGCGTCGAAACTCCCAGCCAGCGCTCAGGCCCGATGATCCTCCGCACCGACTCTGGCGACAGATCGTCCTGTCCCACGTGCACGCCATCGAAATCGGCGGCCAAGCACAGGTCGGCCCGGTCGTTCATAACCAGCCGCACAGAATCCCCGAGATGGTGCTTCAATGCACGCGCCTCCTCCAGCATCACGCGCGCATTCCCAGACTTGTTGCGGTATTGAAGCAAACTACATCCGCCGGCCCGCAGTTCTTCTGCAAACGCCATCAATTCCGCAGTTGTTCTGAAAGCCAAAGTCTCCAAAATAGCGTAGAGGGTTGGAAATTGAAGCCGCTTTGAATCGCGGTCAGCTTGAATCACGGGTCATTCCTATGGACGATTCCAAGAACTATACCCACGATTGTCCCCAAAGTGCCGACGCCAATGATAACGAGGTAGTTTCCGGAGACCAGAGATAATAGCCCGCCCAGAACCACGCCAAGCACCAGACCGACCAGCGTAAATTCCCAGAATTTTCTCACTCCGCACGTTCGGTACTGGGTGCTCGCAACGCGAAATTACTTACCGCCATTCTTCTTCAGGAATCTCTCGATAAATCCCGTATCAATCTTCCCCGCACGGAAATCCGGGTCGGCAAGAATCTTCCGATGCAAGGGAATCGTCGTATATACGCCTTCGACGATGAACATCTCCAGCGCCCGCGCCATGCGCGAAACGGCTTCATTCCGGTCCTTGGCGCGCACGATCAGCTTCGCGATGAGCGAGTCATAGTACGGTGGAATCACTCCCTCGGCATAGGCCGCCGTATCCACGCGCACTCCAGTACCTCCGGGCGGATGAAACGCCGTAATCTTCCCAGCCGACGGCGTGAACTTCTCCGGATGCTCCGCATTGATGCGGCATTCGATGGAATGTCCGCGGTGCACGACCGGCCCCAGCAACACCTCACTCATGTTGGCTCCGGCAGCGATCATGATCTGGCTCTTCACCAGATCGACGTCGGTTACCATCTCGGTCACCGGATGCTCCACCTGGATGCGGGTATTCATCTCGATGAAGTGCAGCGTGCGGTTCTGATCCATCAGGAACTCAATCGTCCCGGCATTGGTATAGCCGATCGCCGCCAGCGACTTGCACAGTACCGCGCCAATCTGGTCGCGCAACTCCGGCGTGACCTGCGTTGAGGGCGACTCCTCCAGCAATTTCTGGTGCCGGCGCTGGATGGAGCACTCGCGCTCACCCAGGCTCACCACATTACCGTGCTCGTCGGCCAGCACCTGAAACTCAATATGCCGCGGATGCTCGACATACTTCTCCATATAAAGATCGCCGTTGCCAAAGGCGCCCGCCGCCTCAGCCTGAGCCGCCCTGAACAACCCCGGCAGTTCTTCTTCATTGCGGACAATGCGCATGCCGCGACCGCCGCCCCCGGCCGAAGCTTTCACAATTACCGGGAAACCAACTTGCTTCGCCCACTCTATGGCTTCGCCGTCTGAAGCAATAATCCCGTCCGATCCGGGCAAAATCGGCACGCCCGCCTTCTTCATTGCGGTGCGGGCTTTTTCTTTCTCTCCCATCAGGCGGGTCACTTCCGGCCGCGGCCCGATGAACTTGATTCCACTGGTCTCGCACACTTCCGCAAAATTCGCGTTTTCCGCAAGCAATCCGTAGCCGGGATGCACCGCCTCGACATTGGCGATTTCGGCCGCGCTGATCACTGCTGGGATATTCAGATAGCTGTGCGCCAGTTGCGGCGGCCCAATGCAGATGGCTTCATCAGCGAAACGAACATGCAGCGAATTCCGGTCGGCCTCGCTGTAGATAGCGACCGTGCGGATGCCTAGTTCCTTGCACGCGCAAATCACGCGCAGCGCAATCTCTCCGCGATTCGCAATCAGAATCTTTTTGAACATGAATACTGCCTTCAGCTTTCCGCCGTCAGCTCTCAGTTTCCGCCCGGGACTGTGTGGGGACGGCCGCCGTCCGCCGGGCGCAGTCCGGCTCTACATTCAATTCCAATAAGCACAAAAAGGCGCGCAAGATGCGCGCCCGGAAGTCCCACTTTCACTTCTTCGGCCTTATCGCAAACAACTCCTGGCCATATTCGATCGGCTGGCCGTTCGTGGCCAGCTTCTTGACGATCTCCCCGGCCACGTCTGACTCAATCTCGTTCAACAGCTTCATGGCCTCGACAATGCACAGCACCTGTCCCACTTCCACCGTATCCCCAACCTTGACGAAGGGTGGGGCTCCCGGGGACGGCGCTTCATAAAAGGTCCCGACGATCGGCGATTTCACCGCATGCAAGTTCTCTTCGGGTGGTGGGGCAGGGGGTGCTGCGCTCGTCGTTCCGGGCAGCGGCACCGCCGCCATCTCCGGTGCGGCGGCCGGAGCAGCCGGAACAGCGTAGAATCGCGGGTCGGCATGCGTTTGCACGAAAGTGTGTTGCCCAGCCCGCTTGATCCGGACCTTCACATCGCCGCGTTCCAGTTCGAACTCGGCAATTTCTTTTTCGATTAGGAACTCAATGAGTTCTTTCAGCTCTTTTAGATTCATTCGTCTACGGTGGGACTGCCTGCCTACGCTGCCGCGCCCGGCTCCGGTACGCGAAGAAGCCGGGCGCGGATCCTGCCCGGCTCACAATCTGAAGAAGACTAAACTGCCAAGAAATCCTTGCTCGTCGGCGTCAGCACCTCATGGCCACTCGCAGTGACCACCACCATGTCCTCGATTCTGACGCCCCATTTGCCGGGGAAGTATACCCCGGGCTCGATAGTGATAACCATACCGGGTCGAAGCATCTCCCGCTGTCCAGCCGCAACCCTGGGCGCTTCGTGAATCTCCAACCCCACCCCGTGCCCCGTCGAATGGGTAAAGTGTCGATCTAAACCGGCCTGCTTCAACACTTTACGAGCAGCCGAGTCCACTTCGCCAACGGAGACTCCGGGCCGCACCGCTTCGATCGCCGCCTGCTGCGCTTCCCGAACTGCCTCATACGAGGTCCGGGCTGCCCCTGAAGCGGTCCCCACCCATACGGTGCGGGTCTGGTCTGAACAATAACCTTGAAGTATAACACCGAAGTCGCAGACGACGAAGGCGCCGGACGGGATGGCCTGATTCGAAGCCCGCCCGTGCGGTAAAGCCGACCTCGCGCCGGAAGCAATGATCGTTGGAAATGACATCTCCTCGGCGCCCGCGCGCCGCGCCGCCAGTTCCATCTCGGCCGCAACCTCTGTTTCCTTTACGCCGGACCGCAAGACCTTCAACGCGCGATCGAACAGCTTCGCTCCCAAAGCAACGGCATCGCGGATCCGGCTGAGTTCCTCATCGTCCTTGATCATCCGCAGTTTCTCGACTATCGCAGGCGCGTCCTTCAGCGCCACTGCCGCCGGCCGGAGCTTGGTCAGCCGTTTCTTGTCGGCGATCGTGCCGTGCTCGGCTTCCAGCCCGATCGTCCGCTTGTGGCCGCGTTTTCGGCGACTTCCCAGGAATTCGCCCACGGCCTCGAGTCCGGACTTACGCGCTATCACTACTTTCGCGCCCTTCACTTCTCCATGCGCCTGCGTGTCGTAGCGAAAATCGGTAAAGAACACACTGCCCGCTTCTTCGACAAGCAGGAATCCCGCGCTCCCCGTGAACCCGCAGAGATATCGAATGTTGGGAAGATGGCTGATCAGCAATCCATCGAACCGGGTGGTCGCAAGATGCTCGCGAAGCTTTGCCTGGCGCTCCGGGAAGTTCATTGGTGGGAGTGTAACAAGAAAGTACCGAGCACTGGGTAACGAGTGTAGAGAAGGCACGCTCGCAGCACTCTATTGTCGGCACTCGATACATGCAACGCAGTACTAAAACACAAAACCGCCGGCTCCGGGACAGGTTCTTCGCGGAAGCCGGCGGCTTGAATCTTCGAACTCGCTGCTATGTCTGAATGATTCGCGGCGTGATGAAGAAGATCAGCTCCTGGTTCGAAGTCTGCACCTGCGTGTGCTTGAACAGGTTGCCCAGGATCGGGAGGTTGCCCAGCAACGGCACCTGCGAAACGTTGATCGAGTTCTGCGTCTGGATGACGCCGCCGATCACGACTGTCCCGCCATCGGTGACCAGAACCTGCGTAGTGGCCTGCTGCGTGATCAGTTCGGGGTTGCCCTGGACTTCCTGACCGAAGTTTGGCGTGGTGTTTTCCACGTCCACATTGAGGAAGATGGTGTTTTCGGACGTGATCTGCGGAGTCACTGTCAACCGCAAGAAAGCGTCGACGTAGGTCACGGTTGGCGGACCGCCCAACTGCGCCTGCGTCACGATGGGAACACGCACGCCCTGTTTCACCAGAGCTTGAATATTGTTCTGGGTCACAACCCGGGGACGTGAAAGCACTTTCAGCAAGCCGCGCGATTCAGCCAGCGACAGGATGGCATCGATTCGCACGTTATTGCTGGAGTTCACGAAACTGAAACCGCTCGAAGGCTGCGTGACTCCGAGGTTCGAGAACAGAGGAATCGAAGAACCGGAGGTAGAGCCCGTTCCTGTGCCCGGCACTACGATGTAATTTGGCGCCCCTCCGGTAACCGTAATCGGGGAGCTTCCAGCGGCCTGGTTGCCGCCAATCGCGCTGTGCCCATTGCCCCAGCCAAACCCCAGCTGCGTGCCGATGTCACGGGCAAACTGCCGCGTGGCAGCGACTACGCGCGCTTCGATTTCGACTTCCTGCGTCTTGCGATCCAGCTGCGTCAGCAGGCGGTCGATGGTAGGAATCACTTTCGGAATGTCGTTGATAATGACCGCATTGGTGCGATCATCGGCCACTACATCTCCACGCTGCGAGATGAATTTCTTCACGGTGACGATGACGTCCTTCGCCTTGGCATAGCTGAGGAAGCGGGTGACTGAAACTTTCTCGACTGCCAGAGCCTCAGACTCAATCTGTGCCCGGCGGGCATCGGCTTCGTGCTTCAGAGTTTCCACCGTGGCGATGCGCAGGACGTTGCCTTCCAGTTCGCGCGCCAGGTCGTTGTTCTTGAGCACGATGTCGAGTGCCTGATCCCACGGCACGTCATCCAGTACAACCGTCAATGTGCCGTGCACGTTCGGATCGAGCACCACGTTCAGGCCGCTGATCTCGTGAATCAGGCGGAAGAAATCTTTGAGGTCGACGTCCTTCAGGTTTACGGAGATCGGCTCGCCCGTGTACTTCGGACCGGTTGAAGCCGGTTGCTGGCCATTCTGCGCCTTCTGCTCGGCCGCCAGATTGACTGCCGGCTGAATCGCCGGAGCCGACGGAGTCTGCGCCTGTGCTGCATTCGCGCTCACTGGAAGCAGTTCCGCCGCCGTCTTGTCGGCAAACCGCGCTGCCGCTTCTCCGGCGCGAACCGCAGGCTCGCTGGCCACGGTTTCGGTTTTCGCTGTGTCAGTCTTAGCCTGATAGGAAGGCTCCACGAATACGTAATCAGTTGGAGCGGGAGTGCCATCGGCGCTCGGTTTCGAGGCGGGTGCAGGTTTGGTCGCCGGAATCACCTTGCCGTCGATCACGCGCGGAGAGAATGGCGACATGGGCCGCCCCGCCGGCAGAGCCGAACTCTCGGCCACCGTCTTCGGGGAAGCGCTCTTGGCAGCCGTCTGAGCCGCATTGGCATGCAGCGTCAGGACCAGCGTGCCCGCGGGACCCGGCGTCAACTCGTGGGCACAAGCCTTCTCCAGGTCGACGACAATCCGCGTAGTCGGAGGCGTCTTGCTATTCATCGCAATGCGCACGTCCTTGACTCCGGCCGCTCCCACGTTCACGTGGCTCTGGCCCGACGCCATCACTGTCGCAGGCAGGTCCACAATCACGCGGGCGGGCGAATCCATGGTGCTGAGCTTGGGCGTTACCGCTCCGCTCGACTTGATTTCCACCCGGATGTCGTCCGTGCCCCGGACTACGTTGACTCGATCGAGCTGGCTCGTTGTCTGGGCGGCCGCAGCCACCACCGCCAACAGCAGCAACGATACGAACAGTGCCAGTTGTTGCTTTCGCATTTCGCCTCTCCCACCCGCGGGCCTGGCCCGCGTGTCACTTCTTCGAGCTTGATTTCGGCGTCCGGTTCCCGGCTCGCCGCCTTGCCGACTGCCGGACTCTAGACCGCCGGGGTAAAGATCCGCTTCACCACTTCCCGCGTGAACGGCTTGCCCAGCTTGTCCTGCACCGTCTCCTGGAACACGACCGAGTCGCCCGTGATTCTCACCACGTAGCCGTTGAATACTGGATCGTTTTCCCGGAGGAAATAAGCCTTGTTCAGATTGTTGGTGACCACCGCGATGAAACCGCTGTCCGATTTCACGACGCCGCGCAAATTGATGGCCCCGATCTCCAGGCACTTTTTGCCGGTAGAACAGCCCGAGCCATTCTGCTGCACAACAGGACTGAAGAAGGGATCCCGCTTCCCGCTCATCGCCCACTTCTTGTCCTCTTTCGGCTTGGCGGCTTCCGCAGTCTTGGCCGGTTCCGCAGCAGCTGCTGGCTTCTCAGTCGGTACTGCCGCTGCCGCCGTCTTGTTCTGGTCCTTGGCGGGCTTCGCAGCCGCTGTCGTTGGCTTTGCACCCTTGGCGCTTGCCGTTTCGGTCTTTGTCGCCGGCTTTGCCGCCACAGGAGCTGACTTCGAAGTTGTCGCTACTGCCGGTTTCGGAGTCGGAGCCGGGTTGCTCTTGGCTACCGTTTGCACGGCGGCCGCTGGAGCAGCCGGCTTTCCCGCGCCGGTCTTGGCCAGCACGTCCGGATGTAGTGTGAGAACCAGTTTCTCTCCCGTTCCCGGTGTCAGTTCGTAGGCACACGATTTGTCCAGATCGACCACAACGCTGGTGGTCGGCGGATTCTTCCCGTTGCTGCCGATGCGAATGCCCTTCACTCCGGCGCTGTTGAAGGCAATGTGATTCTGTGGACTCGCGTCCGACGTCTCAGGCAGCTCCACCAGCACGCGCGCCGGCGAATCCAGCTTGCTGACCTTCGCCGAAACCGCATGGCTCGCGATAATCTCCACTCGCACGGTTTCCGATCCCTGCACCACGTTCACTCGTTGCAGGCTCGAAGCGGCCGCCGCTTTCGGCGCAGGCGCGGGGGCAGGAGCCGCAGCCGTGGCTGCTGGCTTCGATCCGGGAATAACCGCCGGCTTGACCGCGGGAGCGGGAGCTCCCGGCGCGGGCTTCGCCGCCGGAGTTCCAGCCGCGTCCAGCGCAGCATTGGAGTCGTTGGCCTGCTTCTGCTGCAGCGATTTTGCGATGCTGCGCGCGTTGTCGATGGCGTCGGTATTCTGAGCCGCCGCAGTGCTTGCCAGCGTCCCTGCCGCCGTCACCGTGATCGTGATTGCCAGAATGCCTGTCGTCAGCTTCATAGCCATCCCTACTTCGCCGCCGGCGTTCCGGGCTTCGCCCCGGCGCCTGCCGCTGAAGATTGCAAATCGTGACTGAAGTATGTCGTTGCCGTAAACGATGCCACCACGCTCTCGTTCGGGGCATACTGATACGTGTGCTTGGTCTTGGCCGAGCTTGGATTCTTCGTCGTCGCTACCAGCAGATCGCTCACGTTGACGATGCGCTCCAGTTTGGACACGCGATCGAAGAAGTTCAGCATCGAGTAGTACGGGCCGTCGAGTTCCAGGTCGAAAGGAACTTCGGAGTAATACTGCTGGCTCTTGACGTCTTTCGACTTATAGCGCCGCAGCTCCACTCCCGCCTTCACCGCCTCGCTGTCCATCATCGTGATGAACATATCGACTTGTTTCTCGTCGGGAACGATGCGTTGCTCGATCTCGAACTGCTGCTTCAGCTCGGCAAGTTGCTGCTCGATCTGCTTCAGCTTCGGCCGATAGGACTCGAGTTCGTTGTTCTCCCGAATCTTGTCTTCGAGCGCGTGCTGGGCCGTCGTGTTCTTTTCACTCTGGCTCTTGAACAGGGTGAAGTACAGGGCCGCTGTAACTATCGCGCCCCCGGCCAGCACCGCTCCCCACTGCTTGATTCCCGACAGTTCGCTAAAATTCATCGCCATAAGTTCCGCCTTACGACTTTCCCTTCTCGCTGCTCTTGTCGCAGTTCAGGGTGAATTGGAACGCCTGCATGTCCTTGATCTGATCGTCCTGAAACGTTTCATCAATCTCGACCGTCCTGAAATATCCGGTCTTCTGCAGGTTCGCGATCAGGTTCGCCACTGCATCGGTCGATAGCGCCGTGCCTTCCAGCTTCACGATGTTGCCGGTGGCATCCACCTTGTTCAGCCACACCGCTTCGGTGTTATTCACCGTCTCGCCGAGCATGGCCAGCAGATTGACCGGACCGGTCTGGTTCTGGCGCAACCCGTCGATCACGTCCACGCGGCGCTTGTAGATGTTGGCCTGGTTCTGCCGCTCCAGGAAGCGCGCCTTTACATCGGCCAGTTCGCGATTTTTCTGCTCTGCGACCTTCATCTGCGCCGCAATCGCCTTCGCCTGATGGTCCAGCCGGTACCAGTAGCCCAGGTTGAATAACCCGGCCACTACCAGCACCACCAGCACCTTCAGCTTGGGCGATCCCATATCGCCCATTTCCATCGAAGGCAGTGATGGGCCGCCGCCACTTCCGCGTTTGCCCTTCCCTTTGTTCGTTTCGAGCAGGTTGATTTTGATCATAGGGATTCAAAGCTCCTCAGGGCCAAGCCCACTGCCACCGCCATCTGGCCCGGGTTCTGCTCCACCAGTTCCGCGCCCAGCCCTTCCGCCGGCGGCACCACCCGCTGGAATGGATTGAACAGTTCCACCGGCATGGAGAATTCCTGCCGCAGCGCCTCGACCAGGCCCGGCACCTTCGACGAACCTCCGGCCAGATAAATCTTCTCGATGTGCTCTCCCGCTGCACTGGCGCGGAAGAAGTCAAACGTCTTTTGAATTTCGAGCACGATGATCTCGGTCACCTGCTGCAGGATCGGCTGCTTCGCGTCTTCGCTCACTGTGCCTACCTTGCGGCCCAGCTTGAGCGCCTCGGCGTCATCGAAGCTCAGGTCCAGTTCCTTCTGCAGCGAGTCGGTGTACTGGTGCCCGCCCACGCTGACGTCGCGGGGAAACAGCGGCGTCGTGCCCTTGACGATGTTGATATTCATCACGCTGGCGCCCAGGTTCAGCAGCGCCACCACCTGGCCCGGCGCCGGCTGGTAGTTGTACTCGTAGCAGTTCTGCAGGGCCAGCGCATCAATGTCGACGATAGCCGGGGTTCGACCCGCCATCGAGAGCACGTTGGTGTAGTTCAGAATCTTGTCCTTCTTGACCGCAACCAGCAGGACGTCCATCTGCGGATTGCCCACTTCATCGGAAAGAATCTGATAGTCGAGACTCACGTCGGCCAGATCGAACGGGATGTGCTGCGCCGCTTCTTTCTCGATGGTCTCGGCCAGTTCCTGGTCGCTCATCGAGGGCAGCGAAATCTTCTTGACGATCACCGAGTGCCCGCTCACCGCGGTGGCCACGGCCTTGGTCTTGATCTGGTTATCGAGGAACAGCTTCGAGATCGCGCTCGACACCGTGCCCGAGTCCACGATCATCGAATCGACCACGATGTCGGAGGCCAGAGGCTCCAGCCCGAGGTGCGCGACTTCAATCTGCCCGCCCTTCTTTTTCAGCTCCACCGCCTTGATGCTCGAGGAGCCTACGTCCAGACCAACAATCGACTTCGATCCGAATCCAAACATGTGCCCACCTTTGTGTGGCGCGGGCGAATTCGCCCGCGTCGGGTTTGCCTAAACTTGTCCGGCGGCTTTCGCAGCTGCCTTCGGTTTCCGTTTCACCGGCGGTTCCATCTGGCTCGACTTCTCTTCCATCCACTGATCCAACCTCGACTTCTTGAAGCGCCAGCGGTTCCCCAGCTTGAACGCGGGAATTCTTTGTTCGCCGACGTACTTGTACAGCGTGTCCGGACTCACGCCCAGATATTGCGACGCCTGGCGAATGTTCATCACCTCTCGCGAGTCGGCCATAGTTCCCTTGCCCTTTGTCGCACCCCGCGTCCGATTTTTTGCGGCTCACGGGCGTTGTGTTAAGGACTTCCCTGCCCTCTATATCGGCTTGGAGGGCTTTCTGTGTCCTGAGCATATATCAGCCCGAAAAAGCCTCGGCTCTTAGCGAATGTCCCTGTTTTTCAGGGTTTTATGCTTGTTTTCTGGATTGGAGAAAAACGGCTGGAAAGCCCGCCAACTACATATTGCGGTCTGCTAAAATACGAACGCAATATATAGTATTGTCGGCCGGAACCACATTAAGTCACGCGGAGAACGGTAACTGAAGTACTAGAGACGGTACGGAGGTACTATGCCGCTGGTCCAAACCGCTGAGTTCCCAGCATCTTAGCTTCCTTATTGAATCCTTAGCTTGGCTACTGCACGTCGGAGACTTTGCCGTTCAGGAACGTCACCTTCACGTCCTTGTACACAAAAATCTGCTTCGCACCCACATTGAAAATCTTGTCCGGTTTGCCCAGGGTCGACTGCACCTGGTCCGGACTCATCCCCAGTTGGATGGTTTCCGGCTCAGACTGTTGTTGTTGCTGTTGCTGTTGTGCCATCGGTTGTGGCGGCATTTGGCGATGAGGCATCTGCTGCTGCGGAGCTTGCTGGCTGGCCTGCTGATCGTTCTGATTCTGCTGTCCCTGGTCACCTCCCTGGGCTTGCTGATCGTCACTGGTGATCGAGAACACCTGCCCGATAAGATCTTCAATCTCTCCAGCGTTCGCTTTGTCGAGATATCCCTTGGCAAACTGAAAGACGACCTCGCCTTTCATCGAACTCGGAGGATTCACTCCGTTGCAGGAATCACAGGCCACCACCGAGAACGCAATCTTCGCTTTATCCTGATTGACTTCAATCTTGGTGGGATAAACTTTGTCTCCCACTCTGAAATAGCGGGAAACCGATTTCACCATGCCGGCACAAAAACCGACCGAAGGATGCAGGCTGTTGTCCTGAAACTTCGCTGGACAGACGGCCAATGCCTTCCATGGAACGCTCAGGATGCCCCCCTTCTGCACTGCCAGTAGCGTGCCCGGTTCCACCACGCCCATGCCGGCCGAATCCGAGCCCATCTTTACCAGCTTGTACTGAGCGTTCAGTTGCTCTTGCAGACTCACTGCCTGCCCCAGCGCAGAAGGCGCTAGCCAAGCCAGTAAGCACGCGACAACCACGAATTTACTTTGAGATTGTGTGCGCATCGAGCCCATCCTTCGTCGCGGTGGAGCAGAGAGAACTATCCACCCGTAATGAGGGGAAGATTCCTGGTTTGCAGATGTCTACTGGACGTCCACGACTTTGCCGCCGAAGAACGTCACCTTGAGGTCCTTGTACACGTAGATCTGCTTCGGACCAAGGTTCACGATCTTTGTTGGAGTGCCTAGCGCCTGTTGCACCTGGTCGGTCGTCATTCCCAGTTGAATGGTCTGCGGTTCGGACTGGGCCTGTTCCTGACCTCCGCCGCCTCCGCCTTGACCTCCGCCTCCGCCCTGGCCTCCGCCGCCTTGACCTCCGCCCCCGCCCTGGCCTTGTCCCTGATTCTGGCCTTGCTGCTGGCCGCCCTGGTCCTGCTGTTGCGAGTCCTCGCTGATCGACAGCAGTTGGCCGATTGTATCTTCCACATCGCCAGCGCTTGCTTTGGCCAACGTTCCTTTCGGGAACTGAAACACGACATTCGCCTTGTTGTAGGTCGTCGGATCGGTCTTGTTGCAGGTATCGCAGGCGACGATGCCCACCAAAACCGTATCCTTCTCCAGGTTCACATCAATTTTCATCGGATAGACTTTGTCGCCTTTGGGGAACAGTTTCGTCGTCTGTTCCTTCCCAAACTTCTTCATCCCGAAGCCGATGCCTTTTGATAGCAGCGTGCTGGGTGTGTGGACGGTTCCGTTTTCGTACTTGGTCGAAAGAACACTCTGGTCGGAATACGGCACTCCCAGAATGCCGCCCTTCTGGACCGCCAGTAACGTCCCTTGCTCAATCACGGAGTAACCGCTCGTATCCGATCCCATCTTGACGAGCTTGTACTGCGCGACAAGCTGCTCCTGCAGAGAAACCGTCGCCTGAGCGCTGGCGCGCGGCGAAGGCATGAACACTGCACACAGGATGGCAATCGATGCCGGAATCCTTTGCTTCAACTTCAGTCCCATGACACGACTTCTCCTCTCCAGACTCAGTGCCCCACCCTTGTCGCGTTTTGTGCGACAGGGTGGGGATGTTGCTCAGACATCGTCGTCTGCTCTTACTGCGTTCCCCCGCCGGACGAACCAGCTTCTTGTTTCACTTCCGATTCGGTCTGATCCGCCTGCTGCTGCTGTTCTTTCAGAGTCTTGGCCGCACTCGTGTCGGCCGGAGGCGCGGGAACCTCGCCATCCTGTTTGCCGGTATCCGGGGCCTTGGGTAGCCCTCCACTCCCCTGTTTCTTTGAGAGCTCATCCATGCCGCCAGCAATCTGCTCGCGGAAATGATTGTGCATCTCCTGCAGATCGTCGACCGCCACCGACACCTGCGAATCGATCGCGCAGTCCGCCTTCTTGCTGGCCAGAACTTTGACGTCCACGTTCCGGTCCTCATCGGGGGTGTCACTGACACGGCTGATAATGTCTCCCGCGGTTAGCGAGCACTCCTGGCCGTCGACTGCCGTAGTAATTTCGTCGTTGACCACGAACGTGCGCCGCTTCGGATCGAGTGCCGGCGGAGGGCCGCTGGCTTTCGACGCTCCTCCGGATTGTCCTCCGGAAGCGCTTCCAGTCTTCGAAGCTTCCGCCTGTTCATCGTTAAGTTGCGCCTTCACTTCCTCCGCCAGCGCATCCTTCGCTTCTTTACTCATCTGCACCTTTGCGTCGTCGGGAACAGGAATCGGTCCGAGGCTGGCCACCAGTTCCAGATCCGGCAACAGCGGACTGAGTTCCGCGTTCGCCTCCGCCTGCGCCTCGTACGCCGCCCGCAAGCTCGCCGCTAACATCCAATCGGTGACCCAGAAGTATGCCGCCGGGTAAGCCGGATACGGCGCAAAGTATGGACCGTAATACCCGTACCAGGGCGCTCCTCCCCATCCCCATCCGTAATAGACCGGCGCCGGCCACGGATTGTAGGCCCAGCCGTAATACGCGGGATGCCAGTAGTACGCCGGAGCGTATCCGTAGTAGCAGCAGTAGCCGCCATATCCATACGAGCGATATACGCTGGTATATGACACGTTATTCACGACGTACGTGCGCGACACATATGTATTTCCGTTGCGCACAACGTAATTGCGCTGAACGTAGCCGCCGCGAGCTCCCGTCGTCACCACACGCGCTCCATTATGCGTGCTCACCACGGTGCGCCCGCCATGCAATCCATGATTGATCTGCATCCCGTTGCGATTGACCGAACGAATTTGGCCATTGGGCCGGATGTTTGCCGTCCCTCCACCCTTCAGCGATACCTGTCGCCCGGGAGGCGTTCGATTCATCGCCGCCTTGGTGTTTCCCCCAGGACGATTCATGTTGTTTCCACCCGGCCGGTTCATGTTGGCATTTCCGCCGGGCCGGTTCATGTTGTTATTGGCCGGCCCTTTGTTCATCGTGTTCGCGGGGCGGTTCGTGTTGTTATTCGCCGGCCCGGTCCCTTTCCCATTCATTGTGTTGGGTCGACCCATCGTGTTCGTATTCGTGGGCCGGTTCCCCGTCGTCGTGTTTGGACGATTCCCCGTGGGCGTGTTCGGGCGATTCGCGTTGTTGGTCGCAGGCCGATTCGCCGGAGCGGCGTTATGGGGTTGAGACTGATGGGGTGCGGGCGCCGAAGCATGCGGTGCGGGCGTTGGTGGATCGTTCTTCTTCTGGGCAAACGCTGCTGCAGGCACCAACATGGCCAGTGATAACAACGCCAGCTTCCGCAAGGCACGGAGATTGGTCGACAAATTCATCGTAGACTCCTGAAACTCGAGTTTGGTTCTTCCTTCTTGCGTGCGAACACGTGCGAGCCGACGGCTCAGATAAGTCCTCGATTGCGTGATGTATTTATTTTCGAGGCCCTGGGGGAGGAAATCGCGGCGACCGCAGACAACAACATTTTGTGCACCGGAATTCTGGCGCAGAACGTTATCAAAACTTCGCCGGATGTGCAATCGTTCTCTTTCTTTCCTATGCCGCCTCGTGGCAGCTGCGATAATCTAGGCGTTCCATTGTGGAGGATCGTTTGCGCTATCTCGACCGTTTGCAGCCACTTGCCCTCGTTCTGATGCGCCTGGCCCTGGGCGCCATCATGGTCGCTCATGGTTATCAGAAAGTGTTCGGCGGCCTGCATCGTCATGCCCAGTTTGTGGCCGGAATCGGCATGCCTGCGTGGCTGGGATACGTCTCGGCTTTCACAGAATTTCTCGGAGGCATTCTCATCCTGGCTGGGTTCTTTACTCGTCCTGCGGCCGCCGCCATTTTCATCGATCTCTTCGTCGCCATCTGGAAGGTGCACTGGCACAACGGACTCATGGGAGCCCCGGACCGGCCTGGCTACGAGTTTCCGATGGCCGCCGCGGCACTTGCTTTCGCCTTGATCTTTTTTGGCGCTGGCCCGATTTCTCTGGATCACGTCCTGCGCGGCGGCAGCAGTCGCACGTTCAAGTGATCGTGCGTCGATGGTTCTGAACGTTTCATGGCTGAACACCCCGGGTGGCTGCAACTTTCGCCGTCAGGATGGGTTGTTACTATCCAGGCGACCCTCGTCCATCTCATTTGAATCCATCAGCGCTGTAAAATTATCATGGATGGGTCGCTATGCATTTGCATCTAAACCCTTTGGCGGTCGCTTCCTAACCGTCAATCAAGTCACGACTAGGAGGTTCCTTTGAGAAAGTTAGCGCTCCTTGCGGCCGTCTCTTCCGTTCTGTGTTTCGCCAGCTTCGGTTCCGCCCAGCAGGCTGATGCCATGCTCGGTTTCGGGACCCTCATGTCGCCCGGAGCTGCGGGTTGTTCGGCGCCTTCTGCCGTCACCTTCGTCTGTCCGGAAAAAGGCGGCCTGTATCCCAACATCAGCGCCGACGTGATTTTCCACAGAAGAGTGGGTTTCGGATTTGACGCTGTGTGGAGAGGCAGTCAAGGCAACTATGGCGGCGAAGGACTTCCTTACCGGCCGCTCCTGTTCGATTTCAATGGCGTCTACCAGCCACGCCTCAGTAAAAAGGCGGGAATTGACCTCATGGGCGGTATCGGCTGGCAGAGCACCCGCTTCTACAGCGCGAATTACACCTGCAGCTATTTCAGCTGCACCAACTACATCAGCAGCAATCACTTCCTGGTCGACATTGGTGGCGGCATCCGCTACTACGTCTGGGGACATGTTTTCGTCCGCCCCGAAGCGCATTATTACAAGATCGTCAACAACACGGACGACTTCACCTCGGGCAATATAGTCCGCGTCGGAGCCTCCATCGGGTACACCATCGGACCCGAATAGACTCTCGCGATCGACAGAATTCAGACGAGAAAAAAGGCAGCGCTTGCGCGCTGCCTTTGAATTTTTGGGATTTGAGTTCTAGCGTTCAGCTTCGCAAATTTCCGCTTCGTGAATTGCCATATCCAGGTGCTTCATGGATTCGATGCGGTGCCCGTGAAAATCGTGGGCTGCCGTTTCCAGTTCATGCTTGGCACGACGCATCGACTCGAGTGCCTCATGAATATGCGGATGCGGGTCATCCGGCACAGCCGCGGCTGCCGGTGCAACCGGCGCTACGGCCGCGGGTTGAGCTGGTGGTTTCGGAGCAGCTGCCGCTGTGAATGCCAGTGTGACCAGAACTGTTGCCAGGATCAGCAAGGTTAGTAATACGACTTTCTTCATGCCTTCCTCCTCGTCCGAATTTCGGTTCGGACCCAACCGGTGTGAATATACTTCACTGCCACGGACTCACCCAGGTTCGAGACCCCTCCGCGACACCGGCACAGTATAGCTGCACCTGCCGCCGTGCCCTTTGACAAAAGTTAACTCAACGGATGCTCTCGTCGCTCTTACGCCGATTTCGCCACCACCAGATTGCCGAGACTACAATAATCACCGCAGCCAACCCAATGTCGAAGCGCTTCACCGCCCTCTCCATCCGCTCCCAGTGCCGGCCGAAGAGGTATCCTGCGGTACACATCGCGCTCACCCAAAGCGCCGCACCCAGGAAATTAAAGAGGAGGAATTTGCGCCAGGGCATGCGCAAGACTCCCGCCATCGGCCCCGCGATGATGCGCATCCCAAAAACAAACCGTGCGAAGAAGATCGTGACTGGGCCGTAGCGCGCAAAAAGGCTCTCGCCTTTCGCCAGCGTCTCATCTCGAATGCGAAAAATCGAGCGGTACCGCTCCAGCAGCGGACGGCCTCCGTAATTTCCGGCCGCAAAGCCCAGATTGTCTCCCAGCGTGGCAGTGATTGTGCCCACAACAAAGATCCACCCCAGTTGCAGATCGCGCTCGGAATAGGCAAGGAAACTCGCGAGCAATAGGATCGTCTCTCCCGGCACCGGCAACCCGGCGTTTTCCAGCAGAAGCGCCCCGCCCACGGCCCAATATCCATAATGCACCACTGCATTCCGCAACAGGTCGAGAATGGAGTGATTCATGAAGTTCTTGTCGGAAATATTACAGATAAGGTGTCATTGTCTGTGTGGCGAAACATCTTTTTTGTCCAAGGGCGCGGTCAGAAACTCGATCACGGCACGATTGAACTGCTCCGGACACTCTTCATACGGCAAATGCCCCACGCCCGGAAAGACAACCGCCCGGCAATTGGGAAAATGTTGCGCCAACCGTTTCAATGACGACGAGTACACCGCCGGATCCTTGCTGCCCCATATCAGCAGGGTAGGAATCGCCCGGAGCTTTGGCAATAGCGTCTCGAGTTCCTGCAGGTCTGTGGTCCAGGTCCGCACGATGCTCAACCCGTGCTCGAACAGTCCCGGCACCGCCAGCGGCGCCTTATAACCTTCGAGACTGCCCGGCGGAATCTTCTTGCGGTCCGCGTAAAGCCGCCCATGCCAGTAGGGATAAAGCGATGGCATGCCGCCGAGCACCGACCGAAACAATGCCGCCCCCACACGGGTCGCGAAAAAGGGAGCCAGCCAGCGACCGTGCGCCGAGTACGGATTCACTGGACACACCAGCACGAGCTTCCGCACCCGAGGCTTGCCGTTGGCCGCAATCGATTCCGCCGCAGCTGCCATCGCCACCGGGCCCCCCCTCGATGTGCCCACCAGATCGAATGAACTTAGTCCGAGCTGGTCGGCAAACTGCAGCACGCGCAGCGCGGTGCCACGCATCGAATGATCGATTCCTTGCGGTCGGTCGGAAAATCCTGCGCCCAGCAGATCGGGAGCGTACACGGTGGCGTACGGCGCCAAGGCGGGCATGGTAAATCGCCACGAGAATGAATACCCGAGCAACCCGTGCAGCAATATCAGCGCCGGCCCTGACCCGGCCCGCAGATAACGCATCCGCGCGCCATCCACTTCCATCCAGCACTCTTCCACGCCCTCGCCCGGTGCCGGAATCACTCCTGCGGGAATCCCTTCACGGTCGTCGATCTGCACTGGACCCATGATCAAAAATCTTGCCGAATCAAGGACAACTCTTTCCACCTTAGAGGATTCTATCTAAGTGAAACAAAGCCTCTGTCGCTTCACTCTGGGGAGCTTCGGCTCCCCACTTTTTCAGCTTTCGGCTTCCGGCTTCCGCTCATCGGCTTCCGGGAGCTGGAAGCCGCCTCTATGCCGCCGCCTTCCGCTTCTTCCCCAATAACCTACTCAGCACTCGAATCCCCTTATCAACATGCTTCTCTTCGAGCAAGAACGGAGGCAGGAACCGCACTACAGTGTCCTGCGTCGAATTGAACAGCACGCCTTCCGCTAATCCCGCGTCCACAATCGGCCGCGCCGGAATCTCCAACTGAATCCCCTGGATAAATCCCCGCCCGCGCACTCCGACCGCAGCCGCGCGCTTCTCCACCAATCCCTTCAATTCTTGCTGCAA
>Ga0307478_10001577_pt1 | contig 19442 bp, 20 predicted proteins | sample atmos_gasesECM4C_2_FD_203713 | JGI IMG/M metagenome (GOLD analysis project Ga0307478, IMG submission 203713) | Hardwood forest soil microbial communities from Morgan-Monroe State Forest, Indiana, United States - atmos_gasesECM4C_05 | ecosystem: Environmental > Terrestrial > Soil > Temperate... | reverse complement strand
GGCTTTTGCTCTCGCTTACTCCCGCTTCAGCTTTGCCGAGGGGCGGATCAAAACAAAAGTGTTCGAACCTGGTGCGCAACCGGCGATAGCTCCGGCCGTGACTCCCGCACCCTATCTGCAACCCGCGGATTCGCCGTGGGCAAAGTTCCTGGGATCGTTCAGAATTCATTTCCGCGGGATGGCCAAGAACGCCGCCTTTGTCGTAGTGGTCATGATCGCCACTATGATTTGCACTCTGGCTCTGGCCTTGGAAGCAACCCAGTTCCAGGGCAATCAAACAGTTCGAACATTTCCCGTAACCTATGGGGTAATTGAGCTGATTCGAGGAACTCTTGATTTCCTTCTGATCGTCATCATCACCTACTTCTCCGGCGCGTTGGTCTGGAAGGACCGCGACGAGCGCATGGACGAAATTGTCGACGCCACGCCAACTCCGGAGTGGGTTTCCTATGCTGCCCGGTTGTTTACGCTCATCGCCATGGTGATGCTGGTTCAGGCCGTGGCTTTGTTGGCCGGCATTGTCGTGCAGGCAGTTCATGGCTACTATCGCTTCCAGTTTGGTCTTTATGCTCATGAATTGCTGATGCGAGACCTCTCCTGGTTTGTTCTGATGGCGATTCTGGCATTTTTCATTCAAGCCCCGGCGCCCAACAAGTACGCGGGATATTTCATTTTCATAGCCTTTTATTCCGTAAACAGTTTTTTGTGGAAGCCCCTGAACGTGGCCACCTATCTGGTTCAATTTGGGGAAAGGCCCAACGTCATTTATTCGGATTTCTTCGGCGATGCGCCTTATCGTTCGGGATGGAACTGGTTCACTCTCTATTGGCTGCTCTTCTGCGTGCTGCTGGCTATCGCTACCGTAATGTTCTGGCCGCGTGGGAAGCAAGACCGATGGCGGACCCGCAGCCGTATTGCAGCCTTGCGCTTTAGTTCCGGATGGAAAGCTGCCACGGCTGTCGCTCTGCTCACATTCGCCAGCTGCGGGGGTTGGATTTGGTACAACACCGAAGTATTGAATTCTCTTCTCGGGCCCAAAGACGCGGAGCGCATCCAGGCTGATTACGAGAAGAGTTACAAGCCATTTGCCAAAACGCCTCAGCCACACGTACGCAGCGTAAAGTACGCGGTAGACATTTTTCCGTTGAGCCGCAACCTCAGGGTGCGCGGCGAAGAGGTCATCGACAATCCCTACTCCAATCCCATCGAGGAAATTCATTTCTCCCTCAGCCCAAACTACGACTCCTCGATTGACATCCCGGGTGCTGCGCTCGTCAAAGATGACATCCGGCTGTCCTATCGAATCTATCGTTTTGCCTCACCCTTGCAACCAGGCGAAGAGCGCACTCTGAGCTTCACCATGAAGAGCAAGAATTGCGGCTTTGAAAATAATGTGAGCAATGCGGATGTAGTCCAGAATGGCACGTTCCTCGACAACCTCGACGCCCCTGTCATCGGCTACATGCGCAATCGCGAACTCAGCGATCCGGTAGAGCGCAAGAAATATGGCCTTCAGGAAGTTAACCTCATGCCTGCCCTGGAACGCAACTGCACCGACGATTGCCGTGACATCTACATCTCGGGGCACTCAGGCTGGGCAGACATCACCACCATCATCAGCACGACGCCGGATCAGATCGCCATTGCCCCAGGTTTGCTGGTGCACGAATGGCACCAGGATGGCCGCCGCTACTTCGAGTACAAACTAGACCATCCCTCGTTGAATTTTTATTCCTTCAATTCTGGCCGTTATGAAGTGGCGCGCGAGGACTGGAACGGCATCAAGCTGGAAGTGTATTACCTCAACGAACATCCCTGGAATGTTCCCCGAATGATGAACTCCATGAAGAAGTCCCTGGATTACTACATTAAGAGTTTTGGGCCATACGAGCATAAGGAAGCCCGCATTGTTGAGTTCCCGCGCGTGGCCACTTTCGCCATATCCTTCCCCGGGACCATGCCTTATTCCGAATCCATCGGCTTCATTGCCAATCTGAATCATCCTGACGACATCGATACTGTTTTCTATGTGGTCGCTCACGAAATGGCGCACCAGTGGTGGGCGCATCAAGTGATCGGCGCCGACATGGAGGGAGCAACCCTGCTTTCGGAGACCCTCGCGCAATACTCCTCGTTCATGGTCATTGAGAAAGAGTATGGCCGGGATCTGATGAGGAAATTCCTGAGGCTTGAGATGGATAACTACCTGCGCTCCCGCGGCCAGGAGCGGCTCAAAGAACGTCCACTCCTGACCGTCGAGTCCGGGCAGGGCTATATTCACTACGCAAAGGGGGGCGTGGTGCTCTATTACATGAAGGAGATGATCGGCGAGGATGCCGTCAATCGAGCCCTGCGCAAGGTAATTCACCAGTACGCTTATGCCCCTCCACCCTATCCCACCTCATATGCTTTAGTGGATGCGTTGCGGGAACAGACTCCACCCAGCCTGCAATATTTGATCAAAGATCTGTTTGAAGATATGACCCTGTTCTCGAATCGCACTCTGGAAGCCACGGCGGTGAAGCGCACGGATAGAAAATATGACGTCACCATCAACGTCGAAGCCCGCAAATTCAAGGCCGATGCCACGGGAAAAGAAACCGAGGTGCCGGTCGATGATTGGATCGACATCGGGGCATTCGCCAAACCTGCAAGCGGGAAACAATATGGCGAGACGCTCTACCGCCAACGTATACACATCACGCAGCGCAATTCTACGTTCACGTTCACAACAGACCAGTTGCCGGAAAAGGCAGGAATCGATCCGTTCGCGCTGCTGATCGACCGAATTCCCGATGACAACATGAAGAACGTGCCTCTAGAGCCACGACCGGTACAGAGCTCAACACGCTAGTTGATCGCGGTAGGAACAGCCATTGCTGGCTGCCCCCCCGCACAGACCCGGACGGGCGCTGATTAGCGCATCCGGTTCTTATCTCGGATGAATAGCGGCCCGCCATAACGGTTGGCCACACACTCGCCCACCCGTGGGACACGCGCAGTCCCGCTCTGAGTCGGGTACGTGTCAAGTGGAAGAGTGTTCTCCTAGATCCGCAGCCTTCCCTCCTCCCTCTCCGCCGACGAACCTGCCGTCTTTGTTCGAATGATTCATCGGTACTATGCCGCAGTGTGACTCCTCGGTGACGTGCATGCGAGCCGTGTGGCCTAAGCCTTCGCTCGCCGACCTGCTGCTGGACTGGCGTCAGGTGTCTCCGAGGTCTCCCGGTTGTCGTGCATGAAGTTTCTAGGCGTGCCGTGGGGTCTTCGACCACGCCGGACTGGATGGAAACTCGCGCTATCGCTGCCGCCCATGTTGCCTTCCGCGCATGTTAACCGCGTCGGCGTCCGGATTGTATCTTTTCGAGGCTCAATGTCCCACCCAGCCTATCCTCTATCTACGCTGCGGCTGGTTAGCGAGGACGAATTTGCGCTCGTGTTCGATGTCTCTGGAACGATGCTACGAGTTACACGAGTTCAAGAATTACCAGCAGCAAAATACACAGTATTAGGATGGCAGGTCCACGACATCGTTCAGACCGCAACGGACCTTCAGAAGGCTCAGGTCACACTGGAACGCTATCCGGGAATGCAGCAAGATGAGCTCGGTATTTGGAACTCGCCTAGTGGCGGGAGGTTAGCGTGGTTCAAAGACCCGGATGGAAACACGTTGAGCATCACGCAGTTTTGAGCAGCGAGGAGTCGCTCCCATGAACCTTGCTCATCGGTGGCTCTGCGGTTCCGCTTATTGGAGAAATGCGGTAGAGACATATATCTTTCCGTGGGTGCTTGACGGTCTCGCCATTGGTGCGAATGTCCTCGAAGTTGGCCCTGGCCCTGGCGTAACAACGGAGCTTCTTCGGGGACGCGTCGAGCGCCTCACCTGCGTGGAGATCGATCGCACCTTCGCCGATTCGCTCTCACGACGTATGAGCGGCCACAATGTCACCGTAGTCCAGCAAGATGCCACCGTCACGTCCTTCCCCGACGCGACATTCGATGGGGCCCTGAGTTTCACTATGCTTCATCATGTCCCTTCCGAAGCCATGCAGAACAGAGTGCTGGCCGAGATTGCTCGCGTCTTGCGCCCCGGCGGCGTTTTTGCCGGCACGGACAGTCTCTACAGCCGTTCATTTCGTTTGCTTCATCTCCTCGACACAATGGTGGTAGTGGATCCAGACACCTTTCCAGAGCGCCTCAGGAAAGCGGGTTTTGCTGATGTGCAGGTCGACGTCTTGAAACCGTACGCGTTCTGATTCTGCGCACGGAAGGCCGCCATAACCTCTCAGGCAAGAGCCGAAGTTTCGGCGTGTAGGGTAAGTTCGGATCGGCCTGTACCGGTAAGGCCCGCGTCTCAGGATTGGTTCCGAATTGCCGACTAACCCACGATGATTGTAATCACTGTTTACAACAGTGCAGGGGCGTTGTTGCTTCTGAAAGTGCCTATGCGTGGGCTGCAACTGATGATTGCGGTCGCCATGATTGCTGTCGCTGTGTTCTCGCTCGTGAAGCGGGATATGGGCACGACGGCGAACGAATCTCCCGTCTCGCCCGCTCAAGCGATTGTCGGATATGTACTGACGCTCGCGTTGGCTGTTTACGGCGGGTTCTTCAGTGGCGGATATGTCACGATGCTGACTGCGGTGTTCGCCATGTTCTTTCACATGACATTGGTGGAGTCCATTGCTGCGACGAAGCTGATGAATCTATTCTCTTCGATTGTCGCCGTCTCCATATTTGCCTGGCGTGGAATCGTGGATTGGCGTCTCGGTCTAATCCTCGGTATTGATTCCATGACAATGTCGGCTCCTGAGGCCCGAGTAAGATTTGGTGGTGTGCAAACCAACCAAAAAGGCTCGGGAGAGAGGAGCCGAACGATGATCATTATAGGATGCGATTACCACCCGGGCTTCCAACAAATTGCTTTTGTGGATACCGAAACTGGGGAACTGCAAGAGCGGCGACTGCAGCACCGCGAGGAAGCGGAGAAATTCTACCGTGATCTGGCGGCCCAGGGAGCGACGGTGCGTGTGGGGATGGAAGCCAGTGGACATGCGCGCTGGTTCGAACGACTGCTGAGGGAACTGAACTTCGAGTTGTGGATCGGGGACGCCACCGAGATCGCCAGGAAGCGCGAACGCAAGCAGAAGACCGATCGCCAGGATGCACAGCACATTCTGCGCTTGCTGCTGAAGGATGATTTTCCACGGATCTGGGTAGCGAGCTGGGAGAATCGCGATCTGCGGCAACTGCTGTGGCATCGGCACCGCTTGGTGCAGGCGCGCACGCGGATCATGAACCAGTTGCAAGCCGTGGCACTCAACGAAGGGCTACGCTGCAAGAAGCGGTTGTGGCGGGAAAGCGGACGGGAGCAACTGGAGGCGTTCCGACTGGCGCCATGGGCGAGTCAGCGCCGACGCGATCTGCTGGAGTTGCTGGATCGACTGGATCCGACGATCGCACAGCTGACCCAGGCCATTAAACAGGAAGTGGAGAAATGGCCCGACGCACAGCGGCTAAGGACGCACCCCGGAGTAGGTTCTCTAACCGCGTTGGCCTTCGTGCTAATCATCGGGAGGGCGGATCGGTTTCAGTGTGGCAAGCAGATCGCGAGCTATCTGGGACTGGTGCCGTTGGAGAAATCCAGTGGGAATCAGCGCCGGCTGGGACATATCACCAAACAAGGCAACGCACTATTGCGCTTCCTGCTGGTGGAAGCGGCGCAAGTGACGGTGCGCAGCCTCCCGGAATGGCGCAGTAAGTACTTCCACCTGACGATGCGGCGCGGGCGGAAGATTGCCAAGGTCGCGATGGCCCGCAAGTTAGCCGTCCAAATGTACTGGATGATGCGCAAGGCATGGAATTACGAGCAGTTGAAAACGTTCGGTTCGCACGCGGGACAGCCCGGACATCGCTATGATGCGCAATAGAACATCGAGCTATTGAGTGGGTATCCCGTTCCCTCTTCACGGGGGAGTTCGAAGTAGTAATCATGATCGAAAGTGCGACCGAAGAGATGCATGGGTCGGACTGAGTTCCTGACCTGCAATGATTGCGAGCGAGCCTTGGTTGGATGGGCACATCTTCAACGAGAGCGAAATGGCGCGCTCTTCGGAGTGCACGGACTAGTACGCTCAAAAGCTGCTTGACAGAGTCGACATTGTCAGAGATGCGATGTTCCTCGGCGGATTGTTGGGACGGGACAATGGCTCTCAAGATGAACGCAGTTTGGTTGCGCCGTATCTTCCTGACTGCTGTGCTGGTACTAGCGGCGAGAATGCTTTATGTAGCCCTCAGCGCGTAGCAACCTCAGGGCTGTCGCCCGTCTGGTGTTCTTTGATCTGGAATCGCAGGAAATCTTGAATTGCAGCCACAGCCACAGGATTCTCGGATTTGAGCCGAACCCGGCCGCCCATTGGCATCTCCTCATACGTGTACTGAATGTCAGACTTCAGCAACGTCATCGTCGTCACACCGGGCGGAATGCCGTCATGGACGAACATCGGCGTTGAGAAGTCGCCGTTGCCGAACATCATCGCGATATGCGAAAGGTGAGAGCGAATCGCGGTCGTGTTCGTCTTGTCGCCGGAATCATTTGCCGTGACCTCAATCGCGCCGCCGTCAGCCGCCATTCGGAAATGATGCGTCGTCTTGTCATGCGGGAAGCCCATAGCTTGATCGCCGTGGCTTTCTACAATTGCCTGATGCGACTGGGCAGAATGTTGTGCGTGCATGGGACATTCCTTCATGTCGTCCTGCTTTGTATCTTGTGCGATAGCAGGGAGCGCGAGTAGCAACAAAAAAAGTACGAGGCGATTCATATGCGCGATCTCCTTTTCAAATTATTCGATCTCTGTGTTCGTATATCCACGAGTGAATGAAGCAGCATCACTTTCGTACCGGGCGGAGTGTGTTTGAGTTTCTTCTTCCATTCCCGAACGAGGCTCCGCATGTAAGCTTGGGTTCGTTGGAGTTGCTCGATCTGCTGATCTAATGAGCGGAGTTTCTCTTCCGTCAGAGTGAGTACCCGATGACAAGGAGCGCCGCCGCTGTCGCGGGTGCGGAGAATCTCGGATAGTTCGTGCAGAGAGAACCCTAACTGGAGGGCGCGCTGCACAAGCTCAACACGCTCAATCGCAGATCGAGTGAACATCCGATAACCGCCATTGGTTCGCTGTGATGTCGGCAGAATGCCGAGCCGCTCATAATGGCGAAGCGTGTCCGTACTGACGCCAGTCAGGCGAGCAAGCTCTCCAGACCGCAAAGGATTGGTACTCACAGCATCAGTATGAACCCTCGAATGGGTTCCAGAGTCAAGCACCTTTTCAGTTGAACCCCGTTGCGCCTATTCTGGCCGTAAAGGGACACACCAATGTCCACCATCATCGTGGCCGTGAACGCTCAGTTGCTTCGCCGACTCAAATTGCAACGTTAATACCCCTCTAATGCACTGACTGTCACAGCGCAGTTCTCGATAGGAACAGGCGGTCCGGCCGGTACCGCCGAGTTAGTTAAAAGGATCGTGAGAATCGCGCCTCAAGGAACTCGCCCAGCTTAGCTGTGGCTTTGAACTGTGGGATTGGCTCTAGTTCCTTGAAGGCGGACGTGAAGGCGTTCGACAGACTCCAGATCGTTCGCTGCTTGAACTCCTCATACTTTGGTTCAAAGTAAGGGTCATGCACCGTGCGAGCGAGGTGTTTGGCAGCTTCAAGTCTGCCCTCGACGAACGCTTCGTAGATGACTACCTTAGCGGTGACGTCTGTCAGTTCGCTTCTCTGCCAGGCTTCCACCTGCTTTCGCATCGGCTCGAAGTTGCGCTGCATTCGATCAACGCCAACCGAAATGCAATCGATCAGCGAAAATGATTTTGAATGTTTGGCGAGTACCGGCGTGAACACGCCGGGGACAATGTTTCCAAATTCGGGCCCCGTGAATATTCAATTTCCCGGGAGCCCAATTTGGGTCCCCACATCGGGGCTTGGGCGGCTGCGTGCTGTCATGGTTCGAAGGCGGTTTCCATCCCGCGACTTGATGCAAACCCGCTTTAACATGCTCCAGGGGTTGCGGCACTTCGGCAAGGCTCAACAACGGACGTGTGGGGATGTACGGGACTTCTTATGCCGCATGGACCACAGTGATGGCATTGCTTGAACCCCATCCCGCGCTCAAAGCGTGAGCTATGGTTTTGAGTACGTGACGGCACTTGAGAGCGCCAAGGCAGGGCACCCTTACTTCCACTTCGACAGGTATGACACCTACGAGTGGTATCTGAATCTAGGCGGACTTTCCAACGCAAATGCGCTTTACTTTCACGGACGTCTGCCCACCTGGAACAATTTCGTGAATCATCCGAACTACGACGAGTTCTGGAAGAAACAGGCCGTGGAAAATCTCTTGCACAAGACGACGGTGCCGAATCTAAACGTCGCAGGTTGGTGGGACCAAGAAGACTTTTACGGGCCTTTGAAGATTTATGAACTGCTCGAACGGAATGACCCCGATCACTTGAACTACATAGTGGCAGGCCCGTGGAATCACGGCGGCTGGAGGGAGGGATCGGGGCGAACCTTGGGAGGCTTTGATTTCGGCCGCGATACGGCGAAGGATTTTAGGGCTGAAATACAGGCTCCATGGTTCGCTTTTTGGTTGCATGGGAAGGGATCCCTGACGCAACCCAAGGCCATGATGTTCGAGACCGGTGCCAACCAATGGAAATCGTATGAGGCCTGGCCGCCGGTGAAAGGGATTGAAAGTAAGGAACTCTATTTTCGAGCAAACCGGAAGCTCTCCTTCGAAGCTCCTAACGACGATGGGCTATTTGATTCCTATGTTTCCGATCCAGACAGTCCGGTTCCCTACCGGCCTCGCCCCATTACTAGCACTTATCCGGTTGACGAGTGGTCCACCTGGCTGCTGAGAGATCAGCGTTTCGCGGATCACCGACCTGACGTGTTGAGCTGGGAGACCGAGCCCCTCACGCAGACTATCGTTGTGAGCGGCGATGTTGTGGCCAATTTGTTTGCGTCCACATCCGGTACCGACAGTGACTGGGTGGTGAAATTGATTGACGTATTTCCGGAGGACGATCAACAGCCAGCAGTAGACGGTGACTCAAGACGCCCACTTGGTGGATACCAGCTCATGATTGCCAATGAGGTATTCCGGGGCCGCTTCCGTAGCGGTTTTGAAAAGCCCGAACCTTTGCCCTCCAACCAGCCGTTGGAGTACAAGATCGATCTGCACGCTGTAGATCACGCCTTTCTGAAGGGACACAAGATCATGGTGCAGGTACAAAGCACCTGGTTTCCATTGATTGACCGTAATCCTCAGAAATTTGTACCGAATATCTACCTAGCTGGACACAGTGACTTTGTGAAAGCAACCCAAAGGATTTACCGCACGCCCAGGCAGGCATCTGGTGTGGTATTGCCTCTGGTCTCGAGGTAGCAGGAGTAGACGAGCCCATGGTATTGGCTAGCTCACGTCCTGAGACAAAACCCAGTTGCTCGATGTCACAACTGATGGAGATGGACCGCTAACAAGAAGGTCTTCCCGTGGAATTAGGGCTTCGTGGAAAAACGGCAATGGTTGGCAGCGCCACCGGAGGTCGAGGCATCGCTGTCGCCAAGCACTTAGCTGCCGAAGGCGTGAACCTCTCGATTTCGTCGCGCGATACCGAAACCATCACCACTGCAGCGAGGCACATTAAGGGAACAGGCGCAGGAAACGTGCTTGGAGTCTCGGTGGATTTAGGTTCGCTCTCTGCCATTGAAGACTGGCACGACAAAACAGTGCGCCATTTCGGAGCCGTTGATCTCTTGCTGATAGATACTGGAGGGCCTGTGACTGGAACCTTTACGATGCTCAAGGATAGCGACTGGCAGACTGCGTTCGAACTATTGCTCTTGAGTGCAATTCGACTCGTCCGTCTGGTGACACCATCCATGGCACGACGGAACAGCGGCAGTATCGTCCTGTTGACGTCGTCATCGGTAGAGGAGCCGATCGCTACTCTCGCTCTTTCTAATGTCCTGCGGGCATCAGTTTCCGCACTTGTCAAGACTCTTGCACTTGAGTTCGCATCGCGCAACGTCAGGGTGAACCAATTGACTCCTGGAAGAATTGCAACTGACAGACTCCGTGAACTGGACAAGAACAACAGCAAGCTCTTGGCCATTTCTCTTGAGCAACAGCAGCCAAGATCAATTTCTACCATCCCATTCGGCCGTTACGGGCAACCGGAAGAGTTGGCTCGGGCTGCAGTGTTCCTGTTATCGGAAGCCTCTTCCTATATTACAGGTGCAACGCTCCAGGTCGACGGAGGACTCCTTCGGTCGGTTTGTTGATACCAGAGGTACATAACATGGGATTCCAACCTATCGACCAGGATCGAGGCAAGATGATTGACCCTTCAACCTCAAGATCCTTATCAACGCGGGAATTGGAAAGCGAGCACGGCGGCCGTCCCTCTGACACCGAACTATACGCGGCTACCGTCAACCTTGATAACGCTATGAGGGTGATTCGTGCGTTTGCTCTCCCGGCAAACTTCTTCCCACCGTTTGTATTTCGTGCGAGATAACCTGCATGCTGCCAGATGACGTGGTCTTTTCCCCGGTCAGCGCACTCAGCGTTCTCATCCGCAGTCGCCAGGTGTCGCCCGTGGAGCTGACCGAAGCATACCTGGAACGGCTGGAGGAACTTGGACCACGTTTGAATTCGGTGGCCACCGTTAGTCACGAATCGGCACTCGCCGAGGCGAGATCAGCAGAGGCTGAAATAGAAAAAGGGCCGTACCGGGGGGTGTTGCACGGAATCCCCTATGGAGCAAAAGACTTACTTGCTACCAGTGGAGTCCGCACTACCTGGGGTGCGCCTCCCTGTCAAAATCAGGTATTCAACTATGACGCCACTGTCGTCAAGAGGCTCCGAAATGCGGGCGCGATTCTGCTGGGGAAACTGGCAATGCTTGAGTTGGCTGGTGTCGGGCATTATCGATATGCATCTGCCTCCTTGACCGGACCAGGTCTGAATCCTTGGAATTCCGATAGGTACACAGGGGGGTCTTCCTCGGGTTCTGCCGCGGCCACAGCGGCGGCCCTGGTCGGTTTCTCGATTGCCTCGGAAACTTGGGGTTCGATTCTGATTCCGGCAGGTCTCTGCGGCGTTACAGGCCTGCGCCCGACTTATGGACGGGTAAGCCGCCACGGGGCGTTAGTCGCTTCTTGGACGATGGACAAGATTGGCCCTGTATGCCGTTCTGTAGAGGATTGCGCCATTGTCCTCAAGGCAATTGCAGGCCAGGATGACGCCGACAACTCAACCTTTCGAGATGACTTTACTTACGGACCTTGGCGCGGACAACTGGAGCCATTGCGCCTCGGCGTCATCCAGGAGAATTTCAGAAGTCACGGAGAGCCCGAGGTCGAGCAGGCATTCGCTGGGGCCATTGAGCTGTTTGAGTCGCTTGGCGCAAAATGCGACAGCGTGAGTCTGCCACAGTTCCCCTACGACGAAGTCGCCGAAATCATTGTCGCAGCAGAGTCAACTTGTTCGTTCGAAGAGCTGATTTCGACGGGTAAAGTTCATGAGCTAGCAGACACTTCACAGCAGGCAGGAATCTTGGCCGGCCAAGAGATCAAGGCGATTGATTATTTAAAGGCCATGCGCATGAGAGCTTGGCTGCAGGAGACTTTCGCACCCATCTGGAAAAGGTGCGATGTCTTATTGTCTCCTACTTCCTTGTCCGTTGCACCTTCGGTCCGCGAAGAGGTCAACGGAATGTTTCTGACCCCGATTGTTGCTGCCGGAAACTTATTGGGCTTGCCGGCCATTTCGCTCCCATGTGGATTTGACAAGAGCGGGTTACCGGTTGCGCTCTCTATAGCGGGGCCGGCGTTCAAAGAGAATCTAGTCTTGCAGATAGCGCGAGCTTACCAAGACGCCACGGACTGGCATCGACGCCGCCCGCCCGCCTTTTGTTCGTCACCACCGTTTGCTCGAACCCGCACAGAAGTGAATGCTCGATGAATTATGATTGCGTCGGATGGTTACCGAAGGCTGGCTTGGGTTGCGCTGATGCAGTGATATGGCCCGATTGGGGACAAGAAGCGATCCACTCCCTCGATGTCAAAGCACACTTTGAGAAGCATAATCATCAAATTGCCATGCGTGATGGTGTCCACTTCCTCACTGCCGTCTTTATTCCCCGCGACCGTTCGAAAGCATATCCGAATCGTTACCGTGGACGCCGCAGCGCCACAACATCAACCTCATGCGGAGATAAGGGTGATTTCCGAGATCCCAAACTCCCGAAAGTATATGCCTTTGAGACTGGGGTCGAACCGCTGGCGTACTTTTGGGTGTCTAGTTGCTGCGCGGTCCAGCGCACTGACTCACACCACAGTTCGGGTGCAGTGCGGTACCCAGTCGGTCTCCACGCCCGACATCTGCGCGAGCACCTCGCGGTCACCATTGCCGTGGATGAACTGCGCGGGAGTGTCGAGGTCGAGCAGACATTCGATGGTTTCACAGGGCAATGGCCGGGGAAGGACGTCGCCTTCGACGACGACGCAGTCCACTTTAGCCTGACGGACCTCCTGGAATACCGCCTCCAGCGCGGAGAGGTTGGCATGAATGTCGTAGATGGCAGCGATACGCAAGATGGGATTCCTCTCATAGGTCGATGAAAAGCTCGCTTTGAGAAGAATACTGCCTCCGTCGTGACCACCCTTGAAATGTCAATAGGGAAGGAGCTACGAAACAGCGCCGTTGAAGGCGAGCCTGAAAACGTTTTTCCATGACTTTTTCAGCACCTTGCTAGGGCCTCAATGTCTGATTTGATACTCTTGAGCTTTTCGCGGGCCAGCTGATAAACCCCGTGGCACGGAGCGACTCCAGTTTTTCCTGCTGTCCTCCTGCTTTTCAGCCTTGCGATGTTGGCACAAGATGCAGAGATGCTCCACTACTTTGACTACGATCAAAAGGCTTCACTGGTTATCCAGGAGAGCGGTGTACTGTGGCTGCAAAAGGGAGTGACCGAAGATGTCACAGTCAGATACACTCACCACGTGCACCAGGCACACCAAGTTGGGCATTGAAAAGAGCTACTCCGCAGAGCGAATCACCATCGCACTGAATTTGAGGCTGATGCATCCCGGACAACAGCCGCGTGTAAGGTCAAGACTCGTGATGATGTGCTGCCCGTCACGATAGTGATGACGCTGGTGATAAAGAAGACAGCGACGAGAATCGCGAGTGGCGGCACGGGCATGTCGCATCTTATCAAGGCTGTGTCGTATCTCCGGTTTGATGGTCTGCGATCTCGAATGTCAGGAAGTCATGCACTGCGTTAAGAGCATCGTGATTCGCGGTCGTGATTCGGACTCTTCCACCAGTCGGCAACTCCTCGAAGGTGTATGAAATGTCAGCCAGCTTGTCCTTCATCTCGGTGACGCCGGGAGGGATTTGGCTATGGACGAACATCGGAATTGAGAAGTCACCGTTGGAGAACATTGAGACGATGTGTTTCAGGTGCATCCGAATCATCCCCAGATTCTCAATGTCCTTAGCATCATTGACCGTGACCTCAATCGCCCCGCCGTCCGGCAGGAGCCGAAAGTGATGGGTCGTCTGGTCATGCGGGAATCCCATCGCCATGTCGCCGTGCTTCTCAACGTCGGCCTGATGCTCGGACTTGGTCTGTGGGTGCATCGGACAGGACTTCATTTACAGCCGCTCCGTAAAAACGCCCGCCTTCAAATTCTGGTTTCGCCCATTCTACCAACTCCGAGATGCACTCTCTGTCGCCGCAGCTCCCTGTAAGAATAGACGGCATTTGCCTGCTGGGGTAAGCACGAATTTGTTGCCTGAGAGGTTCCTGGGCAAGCGCGGATACAGCAGCGAGAGTAAAAAGCAGCGCGAGACGCATGTAGGCTCAGTATCAGATCCTTAGCAACACACGGGAATGCTGACGCTTATTCAGTTCACAATGGCGGGTTCCAAGCCCTTGCTTCACACAGAATGTGACTGGTGACAGACCCGGCGTATAGCGCTCCGCCTGGATACTTCGATAAACGGGACGTCGAGTCATCGTCATTCGATGCATCCCACAGCTTGTGGCTTCACAGGGTCCGGCTTGCCGACCTCAGGTCGCCTCCCTATGGGGACCGACGCGCCAGTCCTAGCTTGTGAGGTTGTAGATTAGGCCAAATGGATCTTTGATATAGCAGCGAGGAAAGTCCGGCTCGTCCTTGACAACTTCACAGCCCTGCTCTACTAGTCGCTGCCTCGCGCCATCAACGTTGTCTACTGTCACTTCGAGCACCGGCCCCAAGGGCGGCCCAGGTTCTATGAATAAGTTGATGTGCCGACCATGCAAGCCCATCATTTTCGGATTGTTGTCGGTAATTTCGAATCCGAGATGGTTGACATAAAAAAGGGCGGCCTTCGTGGGATCTTGGGCTTGAATCAGAATGTCGGCGCCAAAGCGATTTGCCATGTTATTCCTCACTGGGAAGCATGGTACTATCCTGTGCGGCGTTACGTCGAGACAGCCGGAAACCGACGCATGACTGCGAATCGCTCTGCGCCACCCGGAGGTGTCGCATGCTCTCTGCGCGACTCTTGGATAAAAATCCTCATTCTGTTCGTTCCTGGAGTTTTCATGAGACGGTCAGGAAAGCTGACCATTCCGGGAAACCTCTCGCTTTATTCATCTGGCAGAGTACCCTTCTCCTGACGGCTTTCGCTTTGGCTGGTTGTTCCGCTCGCACCGCAGGGTTAGTCCAGTCACAATCGCTTACGCCTGCCAGTGCTGGCGCCGCTGACGAAAGCGTGCGCACGTTCATGCGTACCGTAGCCCATGATGTCACTCAAGAGGGGCCGATGGCGTGGCTCAAGTTCTTCGACACGGGCCCAGCGTTCTTTATGGCCGTTAACGGACAGCTAGCGTTCCCGAACGTCGCCGCCGCAGAGGAGGGCACTCGGAATTTTGCGCGGACGATCAACCGTATCGAATTGATATGGGGTGACGATTTGCGCATCGATCCTCTCACTGCTGAACTCGCGGTCGTCGCCGCGTCGTGGCGCGAGATCCAGGTAGATAAGGATGGTCATCGTATCGAGGAAGCCGGATACTTTACGGCGCTGGCTGAGTATCGAGACGGTCACTGGCGATTCCGAGACGTCCACTGGTCGGCACCTATATCGCCCCCACCCGCGCGTTAGCCAGACACAATCTGAGGAGAACGGTCAACCTCACCAACTCCGACTCGTCAGGTTTGAGTCGGTTGGATCAGAATTACTGAGCTAATGCGGTTTGCCAGCTTGTTCCTTGCACAGAAGCACTCACGAATTGGTCGGATGACGGGCAATCTGTGAGTTAGGAAGTTGAGACTGGCAGAGAATCCAACTTCAAGCCACTCTGACGGTCACACAATTCGAGGTGGTACATGCGACCGTTTTCTGGTTGTCAGGTCCAAACCAGTTTCCAACAGAAACCAAGAGAGAGACTGTAGCGAAGAAAAGCGGGCAGCGACCAAAATCAATCATGCGGCAGTGCTTCGTGAAAGGCCGAGATTACTATTAGCCTGCCTAGTTGCTAGCAGCGGGAATGCCCCCCCGACCGAGACCGAGAAATCTCATTCGCAGAGCTGAACGATAGGCATTAATCTGATAAAGGGTGGAGTAGAGGGTCCAGTCCTTCGTATAAAACATTACTCTTTCATGAATCTCAAGCGCCAATTCTCGGCAGCTAACGGCTACCAAGGCATCAGAACTTCCGAGATTCCGACGGTTCACTATTCCAGCAAGACTCAGCAGGTGCCTAGCTCTAAGCATATCTGACCTGGTAATAAGACGAATCTGTACTCGCCCACTGGCAACGTCATCAAGGAACGCTGCATTCATTTGCTCGAAGTCCGTATCTGGTAGTTTAGATCGTCGGCAGATAGCACCAAACGCACTCACAATTTCCACCATAGTAATCTCTGCCACGAAAATGCTCTTTGGTCCCCCGAGAATCTGGTTCACACGGTAGGTGTATTTCCCTGCCTGGTAACGTGGTACGAGTGCGCTAGTATCAAAAAAGCAAGCTGGCATAGTACTTTTAGGATTTCAGATGCTGATCTAACTTCTGTTTGAGTTCGGCGGTTTCTTTGTCAGTGACGGCTCTCGCCTTTCGGGCCTTCACAGCTATTTCTTTCCACTCGGGCGAGGTTCCTGCCAGCAGTTTCGTCACGGTCTCTCGCAGGAGCTTTGGCTTAACCCGATCTGCGGTGGCTGCCTCTTCATCTCTTTTGCTGTAAGCCGCGAACATGAATCGCTCTCCAAAATCATCAAGCGCCGTTCCCTCGCCGTCGTCAACAATTGTGATATAGGCGGGCGCGGCAAGAGTTTCTTGGTAAAGAGTGATTTCGACGCGCTCAGCTCCAGAGTCATAGGCATTCTTTATCAGCTCAATGAACGCCATTTCTTCATTAGAGACAAGTTCTTCACCAATAAGCTTCTGCAAGTTTGCAGACACTTCAAAATGCAAGGTATTCTTCTTAGACATCCTTTGGCTTCCGTAGCGCGACGATTGATTCTCGCAGAAAGTGATTTCCTGAAAGCCGTCGCCGAGTATTCCGCGCAATGAGAATTCTGTCCAACTGAAACCCCAGAGTCTTACCCAGCTGTCCGACCAAGAGATCAGTTGGAATTAAGTAGGCTTTACCGGCGGTGCCATGTAGGGAATTGCCTATTACCAGGAACATGCGCCCTCCTGGCCGGAGACAATGATACTGTTCCTTCAATGATATCCAGAGATCTGAAAAGTACCCCAAAGCCAGTTTGTTTCGCCAGGTTTCTTCGTGTGCCGCAGTCCTCTGTACAAGCGGTTCAAAAAAATGCACTAGCGGCTCTTTGGCGATTGCAGTCAAAAAATCTCCTTCCGGCTTAGTATTCAGATCGCTAGTGGGATGGCTGCGCAACGTGCTCTTTCTCAGACCCAAAAATTCGGCGTTGCTGTTTACAAAGCCCATAAGCCATAACTCAAGCTTGTATACCTCGGAATAGTCAATGTTGTTTGGATACGGGGGCGACGTAAGCACGATATCAGTCGAGTTTGGCTCGATACCGACAGCCCTCAATGAGCGGCCGTCGCCCTCGCACACTTTAGTCCTTGCTAGACTCTTGTGCAGAGCTTGCATGTGAGTCACATCAAGTTGAAGCTCGATCCATTTCTGCCTGAGCATAGGAACAACGTGTTGATAAGATCGATCAACAAGACGCAACGCCCTACCGTCCTTTCGAACTCGGCTTAGAGGCTCTATCGACGCCGCGAGCCCAACAAGCAGCGCATCGCGCGTCGCACATTCAGGGAATTCGAGGATTGCGTTGCGGATGGACAACAACCGCTGAGCGATGTGTCGGCTTATACATCGCCCTGTTCGAATACTGGACAACTCCGGAAGCCTGTGCGGCATTTCGTTCACGCCAGCGAGAACTTCGAGTCCGATACGTTCTAATTCTCTGGTGTTGATTCTTGGCCACCCCAGCTTCGCCCGAGCCACAAAGGCGACGAATGGGTTGCGCTCAATTCCAGTTGCGACGCTAACGGAACTCGACTTGACTTGCGCACTTAGCAGGCTTGTTCCGACTCCGCAATAGGGATCTAACAGCACGAGCCCGCTCTTTGTCGGTTCCATCTGGGCATATGACAAGATATTTTCTAACAGTCCTGCAGAATATGCTTCCTTATACTTGAACCAACGGTGGACTGGTGAATTGTCATTCTCCCCCGATACGACCAACGGCCCGAACTTCGGGACTGCCTCTATCGGCAGGTTTTCTTCCAGGCGACGATAATTCTCAAGCTCGGGAAGATCTCTGTCCGAAATCATCGCTCGGTCCTTCGCTTCTTCGGCGGCTGTGTCTTGGTTGCATAGCGAAGGACCGCCTCTTCCTCATCCGACGTGAAGAGCCGCCAACCATTTCGATCACGACTCACTTCGGGTATTTTGCCTGCCAGAAGCCACCGGCGGAGGGTGATTGGGGCCACCCCCGCAGCCTTGGCGACATCCTTCAGGTACTTGGAGCTTTTGGCCATGTACGGTCGCATTCTAATATAGTCGGATCTAGATTGATATATCTTGATATATATTGAAATGGTCCCGAGTAACCTCTCGGTTGCTGACTTCTGTCAAATCACGATTGAGGTCGCGGGTTACTTTTCGTCACTGCAAATTGGTCGTGCAAACATCCGATAAGGGTGATCGAAGTCTTGCCGTTTTGCGTGCGGAGCTGGTTGGAAAACGATCTCTTTGTCTTCGTAGTACGTGCCGTCAGAAGTTGTGATTGTGGTGGCGCCCTCATGGAGATTCCTGCGTCGTGCGTCGATGATTATGTAGTACCCGTGAATTACACGGTTCGGCGCGAATTGTCGCTGCTCGTCCAAATACTTCGCCAACTGCTCCGCCCCCTCTTGTGCACGCGCATCGCGATGCCTCGCGGTAATATGGCCGTCGGCGGCAATCGAATCACCGAGCCACTTTATTTCGATAAGCATCATCCTGTTGTTGCTGAATCTTGGTGTAACTCGGATGTCGACTGGGTTTTTTTCATTTACATTCTGTTCCGGCAAGACATCATGGTCTCCCCCCATGCGGTTGCGCAAGAACTGGGTCAAGGAACGTCGCATTGTGGCCTCGGGACCTGCTTCTAGGAACAGACGATTCACTTCGTGCCAAACTTCTTGAAAGATATAACAGGTAGATTCCCTAATATTTGCAGCTGCATAATGCTGTAGGGCATCGCGAAGATTGGCGAATGTTGGTACGCAAAACTGACTTCGGGCGGAAGGATCATAACGAGTTACAGGTTTGGCTTGGGAGCCAGCAAGGAATACTTCAGCCCCAGCCTCGTAGCGGTAAACGACCGCATTCTTTGCCAACTCCTCTAGCGTTGAAACAGCACTCGGAGGTCGAACGTAGGCGCGTCCGTCTACCGCAACTTCAAGGATCAAGTCGTTGATTGCTTGATTGGCGAGCCCAGCAAAATCGACGGCCCCTTCGGATGGCGTCGCCTGGGGGCTTTGCCTCCTTGTTGCGACAATCTCGAAGATGATGACTTGCCCCCTGATCCGCCCCGGTTCAACATGTTTGTACAGACTTTTCGCTACTTCCATGATTCGGAATACCGAGTCTACCCCCGCATCGCCGAAGACACTCTGTACCATAGGCTCATAAGCTTCCTTAAAAGCGTTGCTGATTAGATCGAGCAGGTCTGTCATAGCGCGTCAGGAAACTCCCCGGCGCGATAGAGTGCGGCCAGCCAGATTACTGCAGGTAACCGCAGGTCGTTGTTGTTCCGGCCTAGCCCTGCACGCAGGGCGTCGAAATGTTCGTAGATCTGAGAGCGCCCTGGCTCGTCCAAGAGCAGGCGATTGGCGGGCAAAGTTTTGGCGT
>Ga0307478_10001576_pt1 | contig 19442 bp, 17 predicted proteins | sample atmos_gasesECM4C_2_FD_203713 | JGI IMG/M metagenome (GOLD analysis project Ga0307478, IMG submission 203713) | Hardwood forest soil microbial communities from Morgan-Monroe State Forest, Indiana, United States - atmos_gasesECM4C_05 | ecosystem: Environmental > Terrestrial > Soil > Temperate... | reverse complement strand
ACAAATGAAATGGTCCTACATAACCGGAGCAGTGGATCCGTCTGACCACCTGCCCACGGGAACGATAAACACGTTGATTGGTTGAGCGCCTTTGAATTGTGGAATCAGCATTACCGGCGACTTCGGCAGATCGGCACCCCAAGCCTTGCCGTCCAGCGGAGGCGCATAAAACATCAGGTGGGCCAGGTTGTGATCTTCGTTATCGCTGAGATAAGCTTCCTTCGACATCATGTAACTCATCGCGCCGGGTTCGAGCGTTGGCAGTTCACCTTTGTCGAACGCCGCTCTGTTGCCCTCGATGATCTCAGCCTTTGTTCGCCCTGCTAATACCATCTCTGTTCTTTTGTAAGTAGTTGGCAAAACGGATCGTGCAGCCTGCGGATTGAAACAGATTGGGCCTCGAATTTTGGGGTTCCAAAACTCCGGAGCGTCGGACGGGGACATCCATCCTCGCTCCACAACACACACAAAACCGTTCTTGCCTTCGACGGCTGTTTCGTAGCCATGGCGGCCGAGGACCAGAATTTTTGCATCGCCCGATATGGCATCCGGTGCCGCGCTTCGCGCCAAGGCGATCTCAGCATTGCGATCCGTCATAAGGTACTGCTCGAGTGGCGCCACGCTCAGATAGGCTGTCTTGGGCGCTTGTGCCTGCCCTTGCTTCATTCCAAAGAGCCCCAGGATCAGAGCGAAGCCTGGAGAAGCTACCATTGCCAATCTTCTTCGGTTCATCGTTTTCCTCTGTGTCAGAATCGTTGCCGTTGCCTGACAACATGCTCCTTTGACATCCACCGTCCGCCTCTCCGAGATTGACGAGGAGCGCGAAGAGACCGCAGCCACCCAGGCCCGCAGGGTTACTTCTGCCCGGTGCTTACTGCTGACGGGAAGCTGGATTGCTCGCCGAAATAACACTCAATGGATTGCAACTTTCCGTTCTTAATTCGGAGATACTCGACGTTGCGGAACGATTTACCGTTTCTGGTATGGCAAAGATACTTCACAAAAGCGTCGTCCCCGCCGGTGGTGATCCGCTCCAGGTCAAAGTGTCGAATGAAGTCGATCTGTGTTTTCCAGCATTGCGTTTTGAAAGCGCTCTTGCTGATGTGGTCGTCGCCGGCCGCGCTGGAAAAGGTGAAGTCATCGGCCAGCATGTTATCCAGTGGGCCCCAGTCTCTCTTATCCCATGCCGCGTACCAATTCCGGACCAACTCTTCATTGGTTGAGTTCTGCCCATCCCATGCGGCGGCATTTGCCGCTCCCGGCAGGCTGACGGCGGCGACCAGCGCGCAGGCTCCCGTTGCGAGAAGATTCCGGCGTGACACTGCGATCCTTGTCATGGTTCATTCTCCTTTTCGTGATGAAAATGTGAAGCGTTTCGCCCGATTCGCGACGTTGATGCCGGAGCATACGAACCAGTTGGTATGTAACATTGAAAGCCTGTTCCTAGAGACACCGATGCAATCACCCTCGCTTGTGGTTGCCCGGCACGCGCAGGGACCGCAGCCAGCCCACGATGGTTCTAATCCCCGCTTTCATCACTTTCGGATCTTGAGCATTCTTTGCCAGCGAGGCATAGCCTTCGACCATCGCGACCAGTAAGGCGGCTGCGTCAGCGGGTTCCACGTCGCGGCGAACGCGGCCTTTGGCCTGGCCCTCCCGCAAAATGGAGGCAACGGCCTCCCGCCAGGCATCGAAGATTCTCGCCAACCGCTTCCGGAATCCCGCGTCAAGAGGAGACATTTCCTGAGCCAGGTTGTTCAGTTGGCATCCGCCCCGCACATCGCCGGGACGAACGGGTATAGATTGAACAGCGCCGATCAAAGTGTCGATAGGGTCCTTGCCGCTTTGTAGAGGCCGCACCCATTTGCCGTGGACGTCCGGGGCTATGATCTCTTCGACAACGGCGTGTCCCAAGGCTTCCTTGCTGTCGAAGTGGTAGTACAGCGCACCCTTAGTGACGCCGGATACAGCCAGAATGCTGTCCAGGCTGGCACTCTGGAAACCCGATCTGTAGATCTCGCGGGATGCCGCCTGCAGCAGGCGCTCCCGGGTGCGCTCAGAATCGCGCAACCTAGTCGCTCCACCCTTCGAATGTTTACGTACCGCTAACATACCGACCAGTATGTATGTTATATCGGCGGAAAGTCAATCCCAATTGAGAGCCGGCATGGTTGTTGCTGACTTTCTCGAATTGCGTACCCTCTCGCCAATGTGTATGGAAAGTTGGATAAACAGCCGCGTCAGCCGTGTTGGGATCGTCCCGGGAGGCTGTTAGTCCGCCACTCTGTTTCGAGATCTGAAATGTTTGGCCTGTTGTCTCACGTAATCGTTGTGAACGTGGAACAACACATGCTCTCTCTGTTATCGCTCAGCAGGAGTTTGTGAAGTTGTGGGGCCAATTCTGCTCTCAATTGCACACTAACCGCCAGAGCGCCGAGTGGTACCTGACGTAAATCGCCAGTCATCCCGGCACCACCACTTTACCGGAGGAAAAGAGGATATATGAGGACGCATAGACAGTTGCGGAATTGCTGGATACCGTGGGTTACGGCGATGGTTCTGGCTTGCTTCAGCAATGCGGTCGCGCAAGCGAGCTACAAGGTTCAGGATTTGGGCGTTCAGAACCCTGACAACCTAGGAATGGTCATGGGCCTCAATAATCACGGCTGGTCGGAGATCATGGATCAGAGCCTGGATCCTTTCAGCGTTTCCCTTTCCGCCCACCTCGTGGGAGGCACTGTGAGGATCAGCAGCGGCGATCTCAACCTCGAACTCGGCACGCTCGGAGGCACGAACAGTTCGATCAATTGGAACGGTATCAACGACCCCGGGGAAGCAGTCGGTATGTCCGAGACATCGGTTCCGGATCCGACTGGCGAAGACCTTTGCGGTTTCGGCACACACCTTACGTGTCTTCCGTTTCTTTGGCAAAACGGCGTCATGAGCGCTCTGCCAACGGTGGGCGGGAATAACGGGCAGGCCAGCGCCATCAATAACCGCGGACAAATCGCAGGATATGCGGAAAATGGTATCGTGGACTCCACCTGCCCGCCTGGTATCACTAATAATCGGGTTGACCTGCCGGTGTTGTGGCACAAAGGCAAAGCCCAAACTCTTCCTACGATCGGTAGCGATCCAGACGGGGTCGCCTTCGGCATTAACAATCAAGGCCAAGCCGTAGGCTACTCGGGAACCTGCACGGCAGCGAATTACGCGGTAGTGTGGGAAAACGGCAGTGCCACTGCGCTTGCGGACCTCGGAACTCCGGGCGCCATAGCCTATGCGATTAACAGCCACGGCCAAATTGTTGGGCAAGCCGTTAATTCGGACGGAACACCCTTGGCCGCTATTTGGCAGAACAATACAGTCACAGGCCTCGGCGGCCTTCTGCCGGGCGATGTTGCCACCTTTGCCACCAGCATCAACAACCGGGGCCAGGTGGTGGGAAGCTCCTTTAACTCCGAGAACAGCTGGTCCCACGGCCTCATCTGGGAGAACGGCGTGATGACCGACCTTAACACTCTATTTCCCGCAAGTTCCAACCTCTACGTAATCTCGGCAAGCAACATCAACGAGAGCGGACAAATCGCGGGTATGGCGGTGGAGACGGCCGGGCCGCAAGCGGGACAGATCGTCCACGCCTTTCTGGCAACCCCGGTAGACGAAGACCAGGGCAAGTCGGTTGCGGACGTCGTACATACGCATCCGAAAATCACTATGCCCGCGGCAAATGTTGGCAAGCAGCTTTCGCCGAGATCCGCACACTGCTCAATCCACGATAAAGGCAGTTTCTGAGCTTCCGCAGCATGCATTCCGGCCATGCTGCGCGGAGGCAGAAGGTCTTGGGATTGTTGCGGGACACCTGGGTCACGCGAAATATTGCTGTGACCCAGAGTGTTTACCGTGAGAGCTGCTAGGAAGAGTGAGTGCACACGGCCACCTGAACTGTCACGGTCGTTATCGCAAGCCAGCCAATACTTCTGCCACGAGAGCAAAACTCATGTCTTGGCGAATTCGCCATTGCGTGGAATGTCCGCGGTGCCTTACTCGATATCTGATCGGGTTCAGCCCGTACGGCAATCGGTCGTACCTCGTACCTAATGTTTGTGGTTCATGGGAAGAATATACGTTGTATTGTTCCTGCGGGGTGCGATCCGTCGCCAGCAGATGGAGCCGGGGCGATGTGAAGCCCTGTGCGGTCTCGAAAGTGGCCTATAGGCGTGGGTATGGAACACCTGAAGAAGTGTTGACGATGAGGCCCTCACCCGCGTGAGAACGGAGTGCCGCCTTCCTTGAGCCACCCAGCAACTGGAAGCAGTCGTTGCCTCACTGACGACTGAGCATTCCTGGGAATTCATAAAATCCCACCCATGACTGGCACCCACGTTGCATCAGCGTGCACGTCTTTTCCGTACTTTGGCAGTTCCCCGCTACCGTGTAAGTGGTCGCAATGACTACTTATTGGAAGCTTGACACGGTAGAGGTCAGGAGTTCGAGTTCTCCTCGTGCTACCATTTCTTTGATCCGCATCCTGACATGATCATGCCTAATCAAAGCATTCCAGAATCGCAATTGTCTGCTGAATCTAACAGTGAGCCCAACCAGTCGTTCGGGGAGATGCTTTCCCAGTACGAGAAAAGTCATTCGCGTAAAGCGGAAGACGGCGGCAAGCAACTCGTAGGCACGGTGATTGTGGTTACGGCGGAGTCGATATTTCTCGATATCGGATTCAAGAGCGAGGGGATTTTGCCGCTTGCAGTTCTGCAGGCGGGCGAGACGGTGAAGCCGGGCGACAAAGTGACGGTTTCAGTGAAGGGGCGCGACCCTGAGGGGTACTACGAGCTCACCCGGGCGAAAGTTGAGCGGCCGAAAGACTGGGCGGCGCTGGAAAAAGCTTTCGCTGAAAAGGCGACGATTGTGGGCACTGTCACGGGAGTGATCAAAGGCGGTTTGAGCGTGGATGTGGGAGTACGGGCGTTTATGCCGGGCTCGCGCAGCGGAGCGCGCGACGCCGCCGAAATGGAGAAGTTGGTGGAGCAGGAGATTCTCTGCCGCATCATCAAGCTCGACGTGGCAGAGGAAGACGTAGTAGTAGACCGCCGCTCCGTGGTCGAAGAAGAAGAACGCTCGGCGAAGGACCGCCGCTATTCGGAGATGAAGGAAGGCGAGACCGTGAATGGCACGGTGCGCAGCATCGCCGATTACGGCGCTTTCGTGGATATTGGCGGAGTGGACGCTTTGCTGCATGTGAGTGACATTGCATGGAGTCGAGTGGAGAAGCCGGGGGACGTGCTTTCGGTAGGACAACAGATTGAAGCCAAGGTTCTTAAGATCACGAATGATTCCGGCAAGCGGCGCATTTCCCTGGGCATTAAGCAGTTGCAGCCGCATCCCTGGGACGCGGTCGCGGGAAAGTACAAGGTTGGCGAACGGGTGCGCGGTACGGTGACGCGAATCGCCGAGTTCGGAGCATTTGTGGAACTGGAACCCGGGATTGAAGGTCTGATCCACGTTTCGGAAATGTCGTGGGGAAAGAAGTTGAGAAGTGCCAGCACCCTGGTGAAGGCGGGTGAGATGGTCGACGCGGTAATTCTGGGAGTGAATAGCGGCGAGCGGCGCATGTCCCTGGGATTGAAGCAGGCGCTGGGAGATCCCTGGGCAGAAGTTGCGCAACGCTTCGCGGCGGGTTCAGCGATCGAGGGACCGGTGGTTAGCATCACAAAGTTCGGTGCGTTCGTGCAACTTAGCGAGGGCGTGGAGGGCATGATCCACATCAGCGAGATGAGCGCTGACAAGCGCATCAATCATCCGCAGGAAGTGGTGAAGGTTGGGCAAGTGGTGCGGGCGCAGGTGATCGCCGTAGATACGGAGAAGCGGCAATTGCGGCTGAGCCTGAAGCAGCTGATTCCCAGCGGCCTGGATGAGTACATTGCGGAACACAAGGAAGGCGATATTGTGACCGGCCGCATGATTGAGGTTTCGCCGGGAAACTCGCGCGTGGAGCTGGGCGAAGGCATCGAAGGCCGGTGCCGGATGGAGGCGACCAGCACCGCGGCTGAAAAAAAGCCGCCTAAGGCTGCAGGTTTATCTACTTCGGAAGCGAGTTCGACGATCCGTTCCAAGCCTGATTTATCTTCTCTGGGTTCGATGCTGCAGGCGCGATGGAAAGGCAATTCGGCGGCCAGCGATGCCAAACCGGAAGCCGTACGCACCGGGCAGATTCGCAAGTTTCGTATCACAAAGCTCGATGCGGCTGCGAAGAAGATAGAGTTGCAGTTGGCCTAATCAGGAGCGCGGGTTCGAAATCACCCGCTCCCATTCGGCGCGGGAGCGTCCGAGTTCCTAATCCATCTCCCGCGTTTGCCTCTCCACGCCCCGCATCCCCGCGCCGGCGGCGGCCGAGGACTCTGCCTTCTTCTTCTGCCAGTCTGCCTCGGCCAGTACTTGAATAGATTCCAGTTTCTTTTTCTTCAATCCCGCGTTGATTCCCGGTAGATCCTTTTGCGCGAGTTTCTGGAATTCATCGATCACATCTTGCAGTTCATGGCCCAGCGACTCGGTGCGCGCCACCTGATAATCCGTTGGTTTGCCGTCATAGCCAGTGACCGCACCGTACAGTTGTCCCAGCAGTTCGCGGATGCGTTCTTCGCCGGTAATCATGCCGCCTTCTTTGGTGGCTACGATCTTCGAGCGCAGAGTGTCACAATCGGCAGCAAACGTCTGCAATTGCTTCCGCAGGGAATCTTTCTCCGACAGTTTGGCTGCTCTCGCATGAGCCGCGTCGCGCACTCCTTCGATGGCTTCCACTCCGTACGTCATATGCTCCAACAGCTTGTACACTTTCATCGAGAGTTCGAATTCCGCTTTGCGCTCATCGAGTGAATATTTCGCCCGCGGATCGATCGCAACATTCAATTCTTCGGTATAAGTTTGATCGCCCTTGGTCAACTTCACGGTGTAAGTGCCCGGCAAAACGCGTGGTCCTTGCGCCGCTTCAAACAGCGCGGAAGCCGCTGGAGCGACCGCAGGCGCTTTCACTCGCATTCCCCACCCGGAGCGGTTCAAGCCGCGACGCTTGCCGCCGGAGACGGTGTCGACAAGTTTGCCGTCCTGATCGAAAATCTCGATCTTCAAATCGCCAAAGATGTGCCGGCCCTTCTGGTAGTAGGTGATTTGCGCATCTGCAGGACGATTGCGGCCGCGGAAAGTCTCGTCGCCCTCCGGCCAACCACCGTCCACGTCAAAATACTGAATGGCCGGCCGCCCCGGAATCAGCATTGCCTCTTTCGTCATCATTTCCGGAGTGAGGGCGCGCAGGGGCGAGATATCGTCGACGATCCAGATGCCGCGCCCGTGGGTCGCCAGCACCAGATCAGACTCCCGCGCCTGCACCACGATGTCGTCCACTGGCGCCGCGGGGAAGTCTGACCCCTTGTATTGCGCCCATTTCTGTCCGCCATCCACAGAAATCCAGAGGCCGAACTCCGTGCCCAGGAAAAGCACATTGCGGTTGACCGAGTCTTCTTTAATCACATGAGCAAATCCTCGCACGCCGCTTTCCTGGGCGGGCAGCGCCGTCCAGGTCTGACCGAAGTCCGCGGTGCGGTAAACGTACGGTTTTTTGTCTCCGAACGTGTGTCTGTCGAAAGTGGCGTACGCGGTTCCTTCGTCGAAGCGGCTGGCCTCGATGGTCGAAACCCACGAATTCTTTCCCAGCCCGCCAACATTCCCCACCACGTTAGTCCAGGTCTTCGCACCATCGCGAGTGACCTGAACATTGCCGTCGTCGGTGCCGACCCAGATGATCTGACCGTTTTTCGGCGATTCCGAAATCGAATAGATGGTGGTGTGCATCTCAGCCGAAGAGTTGTCGACGGTCACGCCGCCTGATTCTTCCTGCTTTTGTTTTTCAGGATCGTTGGTCGTCAGGTCGGGAGAAATTCGGTCCCAGGACTGCCCATGATCGCGGGAGCGAAACAGGAACTGGGCTCCAATGTAAATCGTCCCTTTCTCGTTGGGACTCATGTGAATCGGGGTGTTCCAGTTGAAGCGCAGCTTCTTCTCGCCATAATTCGGCAGCGGCTTGATGCTGCGACCCTCATGGGTGTAGCGATTTACGCGTCCAATCTCGCCACCCTGCGCCTCGGCGTAAATGTAGGCCGGGTCGGAAGTATCTTCGAACATCCAGAAGCCATCGCCGCCGTACATGTTCTCCCAGCGCGAGTTGGTCACGCCTCCGGGATAGGACGAATCGCCGACCCACGAACTGTTATCCTGCAGGCCGCCATACACGTGGTATGGGTCCGCATGGTCGGTGCTGACGTGATAGAACTGCGAGACTGGAAGATTCATCTGATGCTTCCAGCGATTGCCGCCGTCCTCGCTGCGCCACAAGCCGCCATCATCGCCGGCAATCACGATATTGGGATTCTTAGGATTAATCCACAGGTCATGGAAATCTCCGTGGCCACCGCCGGACACCACGTTGAAAGATTTCCCGCCGTCGTTGCTTAGCAGAAGAATTAGGTCGGGCTTGAAAATCTTGTTTTCATCCTTCGGATCGACAATCAGGTTGCCGAAATAAAATGGACGCCAGACCATGTAATTGCTGGCATCCAGTTTGGTCCAGGTCGCGCCGCCATCATCCGACCGGTAGAGTCCTCTGCCTTTTTCCGCTTCGATGTTGGCATATACGACCTGAGGCTTGGACGGCGCCACTTGCACGGCCACGCGACCCCACGGTTTCGCGGGCAGACCTTTGGCCTTATCGTTGATCTCGTTCCAATTCGCGCCGCCATCGGTAGATTTGAACAGCCCGCTGCCCGGGCCGCCGGAGCGGAACGTCCATCCCTGGCGCCGGAAATCCCACATCGACGCATAGATTGTCTTCGGTTCCTGTTGACTGCGAGCCATCATGGCGCAGCCGCTTGAAGCGTTGGCACCCGCCAGAACTTTCTTCCAGGTCTTGCCGCCATCGTTGGTCTGGTAGACTCCGCGCTCGTCGCTGTCGTCCCACAGATGGCCCAGGGCGCACACCAGCACGTCGTTGCTATCGCCTGGATTCACCAGAATCTTGGCGATGTGCTCGCTGTCCTTGAGCCCAACATTGGTCCAGTTCTCGCCGCCGTCAGTGGACTTGTAAATGCCGTCGCCTACTGAGACGCTGTTGCGCGTCCAGGCTTCGCCGCTGCCCACCCAGACGATTTTAGAATTCGAGGGATCAATCGCCACCGCGCCAATCGACTGCACATCCTCGCGATCGAATACCGGCTTGTAGGTAGTGCCGCCGTTCACCGACTTCCACACACCGCCGCTCGCTGCGCCCACGAACACCGTGATGCGGCCGTCTTCCTCCACCGCGTCCACCGCGGCAATGCGACCGCTCATGGTGGCCGAGCCAATATTGCGCGCCGGCAGGCCTGAAACCGTTGCCGCGTCGAAGCGATACGCAGCCTGTGCGGCGGTCTGCAAGGGCGCGCACAGCATAGCTCCAGCGAACAACACAATCATTCCCCAGGAATTGCGAACGGATACTTTCATGTTAGCCAGTCCTTTTCCACATAAACGATTTTGTAGCGCCGCCAGCAAGCTTCGGCGGCGTCTTGCCGCTTTCTCAAGCGAACTCCATCACGGGCCGAATCAGTGAATCCCGACCAACCCAGACTTCTTTTCCTCGGTCCTTAACGACGCGGGCACGGCAAAGTCAGACTCTTGCATAGGCACGTTCACTTCAATCTTTTCGACCGTCATCACCTGCGCGCCAGGATTATTCTTCGATCCCTCGGAGATCGAAAAAGGATACATCACTCCGTCCACCGGCTTATAAGAACCAACGTCCACCACGCGCTCTCTCACCGAGCCGCGCACAAACTGCTGGATTTCTTTGCGGATTTCAAGATTGGTGTCGGGATCGAGATAGTAATAAATGATGTCACCGTTTTTCAGCGTGACCTTCAGTCGCAGCGCGTCATCGCCATCCACCTCGGCGTGTCCCATGTATTCGATGGTGTTACCTTTTTTAGCGTAATCGACGAGGGGTCCGTCGAAATCGGCGGTCAGAAGCAGATCCCGCAGGGTGTCCTCGCCCATTAACTCCGGATCTTTACTTCCGCGAAAGGGCTGAGTCTGCCAGCCCACCGAACCGTCGTACGCCTGGACCGCAGTCATCCCTTGTATGGAGAAATTCTGGCGAACCAAGTCCTGCCGCATGTTCATTTGCCGGAAGGCCGCGACCGTCGATCGGCGTCGGTTGCCACCGCCTTTGACCCTGCTGGTCGTAAGCCGGGTCTTGGCCGACTTGATCCTGTCGATTCCGCCCTTGGCTTCGATGTTCTTGTTAACGAGTTCCTCAGCTGTTTGAGCACTCGCGAACGCACTCAGGCATGAGATTGCCACCAGAACAATCACCGCATGTCGCATGGACGAACTCCTATCATTCATCCGGGTGAATTTAGTGAATTCCGACCATCCCGGACTTCTTTTCTTCAGTTTTCAACGACGCAGGCAAGGCAAAGTCCGCCGGATCGATCGGCACATTCACTTCCATTTTTTGCACGGTAACCGTCTGTGCATCAGGATGGTTCTTCGGTCCGCTCGAGATCGAGAACGGGTACATAACCCCGGCCACCGGCTTGTAGGACCCGAGCCCGACCACGCGATCACGCTGCGATCCCCGGATAAACTGCTGGATATCGCGGCGAATTTCGATAAACGTATCCGGATCGAGATAGTCATAAATGATGTCGCCATTCTTCAGGGTGATCTTCAGGCGCAGCGCATCGTCGCCATCCACTACATCGTGGCCCAAATACTCGACGGTGCTGCCTTTCGCAGCGTAGTCCACTAGCGGGCCATCGAAATCGGCGTCCAGCAGAAGATCCCGCAGGTCATCTTCGCCCATCAACTCAGGATCCTTCTTTCCGCCGAAGGGCTGAATCTGCCAGCCGGTCGCACCGTCATAGGCCTGCACCTGCGTCATCCCTTGCAGCGAGAAGGTCTGCCGGATCAGGTCGGGCCTTTGATTTTCCTGGCCGACCGAAGCGGTGAAGCCGCCGCCACCTTCGAACCTGCCGGTCATGCGGATGGTCTTGATGGCCTTCATCTTTTCCATCCCACCCCGGGCTTGGACATTCTTGGCAATCAATTCGTCGGCAGTTTGGGAGCGGGAAGCTACAGCAAAGCAGGACACCGCAACCAGCACAATCAAGGCGTGACGCATCGAGCGAACTCCTGTTGTTGATGGACTTTGGGAACCCGGAGAAACGGGAAACAGTACTCTACTTGGTGGTAGACGTGTCTTTCAAGTCGAGGTGAGCGAGGGCGCGGGGAAAATCACTTCTTTAGGGGAGGCGTTTAAGGGGAGTCGTTTGTCGTCAGACTTTTTTGACGAGATTCTCGGCTGCCATTCGCCGAAGTTGGTTGGTGTGCTCATGAAGAGCACCCTGGAGTTCTGAAAGGAGATGTTCCAGCTCGTTTTCTGGCGCTGCGATAATCCTGGAGCACAGGTCGCGGATGTGTCCTTCGAAGTCGCGGGCAACCATGCGCAGTATCCTACTACAGACGATGGTAGCGGCTATCCGGTATTCGCTGTAGTTACTACTTTGGAACGAGCGCGTCCTGTGATTGCCACGCCTTTCAGTGGGTGAATGAAAAGTTCAGCCCAGTGGTAAGAATCAGATCGTTTTTCTTGGTGCCAAGCGGAGGGTTCGAGACATAAATGTCGCTGAACTGATTCTGCCATCCCAGCCATTTGCTGATCTTGGTCGCCGTACCGAGGCCGAATTCTCCCCGATATTCGCCGGTGTCCGACATATTCGGATAAAAATACAACTTTTCCGTTATCACGGTGGTCTTGCCCGCCTTATGGGTCAATTCTTCGCCCAGGGTGAGCGCAAGGAATCGGTGGGTTACGCCGTAGGAGGTGTAAACGGGGGGAACGGTGACGGGCGTGACCAGCGGTCCATTGGAATAAGTTTCGTGGGTATAGTTCAGGCCGGCTAGAAAATCCAATATCGTGCTGTCAGATTTGATGGCGTGGTAACCCAGTCCTCCACCATACGCTCCGCGCAGATCGAGGTCCTGCAACGCGTTGCTCATGAAGTCGGCGCCCACGAAGGCGAAGGTTCGCGGGTTGAGGTTGTGATCGTAGCGTAGCCCTCCCGTGACCAGGTTGGCCACGGTGCTGGGAGTTGCCAGATCGTTCTTGGTATCGATGGAGCTGAGGTAAATGGTGGTCTTGTCATTCAAAGTGGGATGGATGGCGTTGATGGCCAAGGCCAAATTGCTGGTCTCGCTATTGCCGCGAGCTAGAGAGAAGCCCAGGTTGACCCCGCCGTTCCAGCCCCGCAGCCAGCCGGGATGCTCAAGCTTCTCATATTCGGCCTGGTCGCCGATGACCGCAACGTTTCCCAGAGGGACGTCTACCCGTCCCTGGGTTTTGGTGGCGACTTCAATTTTTCCATCGCTCGTAGTTATCGGACCGATAAGGGTCTTCTTATCCGATGTGCCGACGCGCAATTCCTTGTCGCTGGTGATCTGCGTGACCGCCTTGAAGTCAATGGTAACGTCTCCGGCGAAGTCGGTGTGCAGCACCAGCGTTTTACCGTCGGACTTCACGATCTTTCCGCTGAGGTGGTCGCCATTCTTCAGCGTGATCTGATCGCCGAATAGTGCGGGCGCTATTCCTAACAATACGACGAGGGCAACAAGTCTGTTCGTGCGCAACACTGGGTTACCTCCAGACGCAAAAATAGAAACAGCTCAGATGCGGGTTTACCGCTAAAGGATGGGGAATGCACGCAAGGCCGCAGCTAAATGATTAGGAGGTTAGGTCAGTGAACGGATCGCTCAGGCCTTGGTATCTTTGGACTCTGGGGTCTTGTCCTGCTCGCCCGACGCCGGAGGATGATCCTTCATGCCTTCTTTGAGGGCACGAATTCCTTCGCCCAGTCCCTTGCCCAGTTCGGGCAATTTCTTGGGACCGAAAACCAGCAAGGCAATGGCAAAGATAATGATCAGATGCGTTGGCTGAAATAGGCCTTCTAACATGGAAAACCTCCAAAACCACACTACGACCTCTTAATACGGTACTGGACGAGTTGGGGGAAGTCAAACCCGCCTTGCCTTTACAGTCTGCCATGGGAAGCCGCATTCGTAGGTGATCAAAATCAGAGGTCTTGGTGACTCGACGCGATGTTGTCAGCGACTAACTTCCGCTGCCCATTACTTCCGTGATCTTACCTCCGGTTCGTCCCGGCGCTAATGTGGGATCAGCGGTTCGGAACGTTGCGAAGCGCAGCAATCAACGCAATCCCAGCAAGCAAACCATTCGCCCCGGAGAGTTGAGTGAAGCACAAGGGCCTGTTCGTTTTCCTATTTTTCCTTGCGGTGGCCCTAGCTGCCCAATCCAGCGAAACCGAGCCGGTAACCCCGGTTCAATTGATGGCATGGCTGACGGCTGGAGTGCCTGGCAATCGCCTGGTCCGTATCGTTCAAGAGCGGGGAATTGCCAGCGTCCCGGGGAAGGAGCAGCTTCGCCAGCTGGAATCAGCCGGCGCCGAGGCGACCTTGCTTAAGGCGCTTGCCAATTTGAAAGTATCGGCCTCCGCCCATCCTGAAACGTCCGAGATTCCCGTGATCCTGGTGCAGGTCGGCATCGATGCTCGCGGCCAGCGTTTCCATGAAGCTGAACTCGCTTTGCGCCAAATCTTGAGTGCCGACCCTAAGAATGCGGCTCTGCATTTTGCTCTGGGCGCGATGCTCCGCCAGCAGGAGCGCTGGGACGATGCTTTCGACGAAGTCACGATCGCTGCAGACCTGATGCCGGATTTCCCCGAGAACCACAGCGCCATGGCTTACATTTTCTATCGCCTGGATGACGGTCCCAACACGATCGCGGAAGCCCGCACCGCACTGAGCATGGACCCGCAGAACGCAGAGGCCTATCAGTTCCTGGCTCTGGGTCTGTATTCCAGCGGCCAGTACGGCGCCGCAGTGCATGCTTTCATGGAGTCGCTGGCGCGCGACGCCAACAATCCAGACACATACTACGACCTGGGCATCACACTGCACGCGGATGGAAACCAGACCGCTGCCATCAGCGCCTACCGGCAGGCGATACATCTCAAATCGTCATTCTGGCAAGCTCACTCCAACCTGGCATTGGTTTTGCACGAACAGAACAAGCTGGAAGAAGCCATTGTCGAATATCGGGAAGCCAAACGGCTGGCACCGCAGGAAGCTTCGATACGCAATAACCTGGGCAATACCTACTGCGATAAGGGCAGCTTCGATGCCGCCATTCTCGAGTTGCGCGAGCTTTACCAGCAGCATCCTGAGTGGCAGCAGGGCCATACGTGCATGGCCCGGGCCTACATGACGAAGAAGGATTATGGGAGCGCAATCGAAGAGCTGCAACTGGCGGTTCGCGAAAATCCCACCAGCGCCTCTGAGCACCGTGCGCTGGGTGAAGCGATGCTGATGGATGACAAGCTGGAAGAAGGAGTGCACGAGTTGCGCCTGGCTGTGGCGCTCAATCCCGACTCAGACGCCGCCCATCGCGCTCTTGGTACAGCGCTTTTCCGGCAACAGCAATTGCAGGCGGCAGAAAAAGAATTTCGCGAAGCGCTCCGCCTGAATGCTTCCCCCGACAACCACTATTCTCTTGCGGCCTGCCTGATGACCATGGACCGCTATGACGAAGCTCTGTCGGAACTGGAGACCGCGGCCCGCCTTGACCCTGAGCGAAAGCTCTATCGCGCCCGCCGCGACGAACTCATCAAATTGATGAAACAGACAAATTCGCGATGATCCAATCCACGATGATCCAATTCACGATGATCGGGGCCGCAGGGACAATACCAGGCAGTGTACTCCGGTCATTTAGACCATTCGGTGACACTGCTTACACTAGAACGTGGATCGTGCGCCAATAGCGGAGCAGACGAAGAGTTACGCGCGCCACCCATTTCGAGAGAGAGTTCGAGAGAGAGACTGATCATGGCCTTAACGCACCCCACAGCCGCCGCAACCGGCAAACTTGCCCCGCCCGTACTGCAGCCTGAGAGCGCCGTCCGCGATGTGCGGGATAACGTTCGCAACGACCTGCGCAACGCGGTCCGCAATGCGGTTGAGTCCCCGCGCCAGTCTTCAGGCTATGGCATGCCTTGTTCCAATTGCCGGCTTTACTATTCTGCCAACCTCGACGCCTGTCCCGCTTGCAACAGCACGGAGAGGGTTTCTCCCAGCGTTGTGCCTGTTATTCCGCCGGTGCAAGCCGCGGCGGTTGTCATGACCGAAAATGATGTCGAGCAGGAAAGAGTCGAGCGGGAGCGGGAGGAATTTCTGAAGCAGTTTAAGTCTCAGCTTATCGCGGCGCACACCGAAGTGGCCAATTCCCCAACACTTTGCGGTCTTGGAGAACATCACGCGCAAGGGCCGGAAGCAGCTTCGATTTGCAAGCCGTGTTACGACCGGGTGCAGGAACGCGCGGATGTGCTCGAAGCTGCGCTGCACATCGACCTGAAAGAAGCGGCGCAAATTATCTACGACGCCGTTTGGGCCGATCCCTCCGACCCCAGCAAGACCTACACCAACGCGGCCAGCGCGCTCATCAGCGAATTGCGCAAGCGCTCGGGAATTTCCTCCACGCTCAGTCCGTTTCATCCGTTGGGCAACTGAGAAGTTAGCGAGAGAAGGTAGCGAGCTTATTCCGGCTTCACGGCGACCCACTTTTTACCAGCGTACAACTTGTAACCTGCGCCATCTTCCACCAACTTGAGCGGGACGGGCCGCTTCAACTCCGCGTCGGTCTTATATGGAGCGCTGAGCGCGTCTGCGCTGGCCACATTCATGACCACGAACTTGTCAGCGGCAAATCCGAAACCGTATTCTCCCGGCGCCAGTTCCGATCCACCGATGTTCAGCTTGGACTCAGTGATTAACAGGCCCTGATATTTCTGCTGGATCGCTGTCGAGTATCCCGAAACGTCGACCAGAGCGGCAATAGTGACTTTGCCATCGGCCATTTGAAATCCGGTGGAGTTTCGCAACTGTGTCGGCGCCTTCTGTCCGCGGAAGAAAAAATCTGCCGGCACCAGACTCTTGAGTTCGTCGGCGCTCAACAGATGCTGCGCAGCCTTTTGGGCCAAGCCTGCAGTCAACAGCAGAAGCACAACAGTCCCAACCGCAGCGGCACGCATGTTCTTCATTGTTTGTCCTCGAATCGGAATGGTGTAAGCAAGCTCATGGAAATCTAACTGTTTCTCCCGGCCGGCGCAAATCGGAAGTTTCAGTTTGCTCGCAAGATTCGGATAGTCCGCCAGATCTGTGCGTCATACCCTGTCTCTATCATGATTTCCACGAATACGACTTTCCCAACCACTACGACGAATGCCATACTCGCAAAGCAGCCTTCAGGCGAAATGACAGTGGTTCGCACCAACTCGAGCCATCTGGACGACGACCAGCGCTGGGACGCGGTGGTCGCGCGCGACGACCGCCACAACGGAGAGTTTGTGTTCGCGGTGGCCACGACCGGTGTATATTGCAGGCCCTCGTGTCCGGCGCGGCGGCCGCGGCGAGAGAATGTCACGTTCTATTCGCGCCCTGAGCAGGCCGAGAAAGCGGGATTTCGCGCCTGCCTGCGATGCCGGCCGCGATCGGTCAGCGGTAATCCGCAGGCCGACTTAGCGAAAGAAATTTGCCGCTACATCGAACAGCATCTCGATGAGCCGATCACACTTGAGCGCCTGGGGAAGGCGTTTCAGCAAAGCCCGTTCCATCTGCAACGCCGCTTCAAGGCGGCGATTGGGATCACGCCCCGTGAGTACGCGGATTCCTGCCGCATGCGTCTGCTCAAGCGCAATCTGCAGGCCGGAGACAACGTGACTCGCGCCATGTATGACGCGGGGTACGGCTCCAGCAGCCGTCTCTATGAGAAGACCACGTCGCAACTGGGCATGACGCCGGACAAATATCGCCGCGGCGCTATTGCCGCTTCCATCCGCTACGCTTGCGCCGATTCGGCGCTGGGACGCATGCTGATCGCGGCTACCGACAATGGCGTGTGCTCGATCCAGTTTGCGTGCTCGGATGGTGAGTTGATCGAAGGCCTGAAGCGCGAGTTCCCCTTTGCCGTGCGCAAGGCCGACGATGGCGGTTTGAAAGCGTGGGTCGATGCCTTGCTCTCGAAGATGACCGGCAGAGAATTGAATGCCGCACTTCCGTTGGATATCCGCGCCACGGCGTTTCAGCGGCGCGTTTGGACTTACTTGCAGTCGATTCCATTCGGAACAACGCGGTCCTATAGTCAGGTGGCGAAGGCGATTGGTCAGCCCAGTGCCAGCCGGGCGGTGGCGCGGGCTTGCGCTACGAATCCCGTGGCGGTTGCGATTCCTTGCCATCGCGTCGTGCGCGAAGATGGCGGGATCAGCGGTTATCGCTGGGGCGTCGAGCGCAAGAAGGCGCTGCTGGAGATGGAGCAGCAGGGAGTGTAAGAGAGCTGCTCCGTCTGGTTTACAAGGGTTTACGCAGCTAGGGCTGAGCGAGCAGCGCAAACTCCGTTCCCCTCCCATACCTCGCCAACGCGGCTTCGCGGCGAGACGGCAGAAGTTGGCTGCCATTTTCCGCTGTAGGCGTCCAAAGCTCTGATAAAAAACAGCGGACCTCATAACAGCGGAAAACGATCATGCCGGTTCGGGCAACGCGACGTCCGCTGACCTGATTCGCTATCCCTATAAAGACCGGTCTGCCAGAGGAATCCTGCACCGTGAGCCGGTCGTGAAGTGAGAATACCGAATACCGCCCGGTGGGAAACGTTCTGTCTGATATCGAAAAATCGAACGGGACGTTCACCGTAATTCTTGACTGCGCCAGGGCACGCGTGCCGGCGCACGCCGCCACCAGGCAAACCAAAGCGAGTTGAATTGTTTTGTTCATTTTCATTCCTTTCTCATTCTTTCAATGGGAGCCGAGTCGCCGCCAATTTGGCTCAAGGGAACCGGCATGACAATGGATCGGAAGTGGCGCGGCGAGGGTATGAATGTGTCCAGTTAAGAAGTTGAGGATAGAGGGATTGAGGGGGAAAGTGATTCTTCACTCGTAGCAGCAAAACGTCGGTTTCGGTGTACACTCACCAGCAATAAACTGGGATAAGTGGATGGAACGGCCGGTAGTGAATTCGACTAAAGTGCGTTTCGGTCTCTTCGAGGCTGATCTGCGAACTCGCGAGCTGCGTAAGTCTGGAGTGAAGATCAAACTAAACGAGCAGCCTTTTCAGGTCCTGGCGCTGCTGTTGGAGCGCCCTGGCGAGGTGGTAACCCGCGAAGAATTACAGACTAAACTTTGGCCGGCCGACACTTTCGTTGACTTCGATGTAAGCCTGAACGGAGCGGTCAAAAGACTGAGGCAGGCTCTGGGAGATGAATCTGACAATCCAAGATTTATTGAGACGCTGTATCGAAGGGGATACCGTTTCATTGCGCCGGTTTCAACTCCGAGCGCGGAGCCGACAGCGCCCAGAGCCAGAGAGAACGGAGCTCCTGCTGGTTCAATTCCGGCGCGCCCAGAGGCGACTCGCATGAAGAGAATGGAGCCGGATCTTTGCCTGCGCAAGACGTGCGCGAACCTGCGGTCCGGTCTTGGACGAGATGGGCATATATTGCGCCCGGTCTGGCGATTCTGCTCGTCGGCTTCATATTTGCAAGAACATTAAGGCCGTCACCGAGAATTCTTGGATTTACACAGATCACGAGTGGGGGCAAGGTTCATCAACTGGCCGCGCTGGCCACGGATGGGCAAAGGCTCTACTTCCAGGCGGCGGACCGAGGCCGCATCGCTTTGGCTCAGGTTTCAGTAACCGGCGGAGACAGTGCCTTGATTGCCACTCCGTTCGACATTACCTTTTTGGCCGATATCGCACCGGATGGCTCGTCTTTGCTGATTGGCAGTTTTGAGGGCACCAATAAAGAAGGTTCCATCTGGAATCTGCCCTTACCTGCCGGCTCGCCGCGTCCGATCGGAACCAGGCAGGCTCACTCGATAGTGTGGTCGCCGGACGGACGGAGTTTGTTTTTTGCCGCCGGGGCTGACCTTTACGAATCCAAGCCGGACGGGTCGGATGCCAGGAAACTTGCCACTCTTACCCCGAGAATCGGAGATGTGCGAGTTTCGCCCGATGGAGAGAAAATTCGGGTTACGGTCGAGGACCCGAAGACCCGTTCCAGTGAGTTCTGGGAACTCAACCGCGGCGGGAGCCAGCCCCATCGGCTCCTGCCGAACTGGAACGAGTCTCCCCACGAGGGCGGCGGGCAATGGACGCCCGACGGAAGATATTTTTTCTTTACCAGCCTGCGGGAAGGAAGAAGCAGCATATGGGTTCTCCCAGAACGGCGCTCTTGGTTTCAACCGAAATCCAGGCCCGTGCAATTAACCAACGGTCCGCT
>Ga0307478_10001574_pt1 | contig 19456 bp, 16 predicted proteins | sample atmos_gasesECM4C_2_FD_203713 | JGI IMG/M metagenome (GOLD analysis project Ga0307478, IMG submission 203713) | Hardwood forest soil microbial communities from Morgan-Monroe State Forest, Indiana, United States - atmos_gasesECM4C_05 | ecosystem: Environmental > Terrestrial > Soil > Temperate... | reverse complement strand
TGTTTCTCTCCGACCTGGCGCAACAAAAAAGTCGAAACGATGGCTGGCACAAAACCAATGCGCACCTCGGTGTAGCCGAACTTGGCTTCCGGCACGGCCAGCGTAAAGTCGCATAGTAGAGCCAGTCCGGTGCCGCCGGCGATGGCCGCGCCATTTACCGCCGCAATCGTGACTTTAGGAAACTCATAAAGCGAACGGAACAGGCGGACCATCGTCTCCGAGTCTTTCAGGTTCTGCTCGGGTGATCGGCCAATCAGTTGTTTCAGATTATCCAGGTCCATGCCCGAGGAGAACGCTCTGCCCGCGCCGGTCACGATCAGAACCAGCGCGTCGGATGTTTCCACTTCCTCCAGCGCGCGCAGCAGATCGTCAATCAACTCGAAACTGATGGCATTGCGCTTCTCTGGACGGTTCAACGTTATGGTCGCGACGCCTGAATCGTAAGCAATTTGGATCGTCTTGTAGGTCATGTTGGGAAGGGTTCATCGTCGATGACAGAATTCGTGTAACGCGCCCCCATCTCCGCCGTGGCGCGCAGCAACGTATCCAGGGGCTTTAAAGGCGGTAATTCCGCGCCACGCTGCTTCAAGGCCTCAATCACTTTCTCGGTGGCAATGTTGCCGACCAGCGCATCCTGCGCGAAAGGGCATCCACCCAGTCCTCCGATCGCAGAATCAAAGCGCCGGCACCCGGCATCATACGCCGCGAGAATCTTGGCCTCCACATGCTCGGGACGACTATGCAAATGCACACCGATCTCCAGGTAATCGTACTTCGCCATCACCGCGCCAACCAGTTCGCTGACCTGCTCAGGAGTGGCCACGCCGACCGTATCAGCCAAAGAAATCATCCGCAGACTGTCAACTTCCATCAGAGAGATGGCTTCAATCACTTCCTCCACATTCCAGAAATCGCCATACGGGTTTCCAAATGCCATGGAGATGTAAACCACCACATCGAGCGCGGCCTCGTCAGCTTTTTTCTGAATCTTCTCCAGTTCGTCAAGCGCGGCCTCAGCTGACTGATTCTGATTCTTGCGCAAAAAAGTCTCCGAGATCGAATACGGAAATCCCAAAGTCTTTACCGCGTGCGTCTCGATGGCCCGCTGCGCGCCGCGTTCGTTGACCACGATGCCGATGACCTCTACATCGTCGGGCGGGTCAAGCTCCTTCAGCACTTCCTCTGAATCCGCCATCTGCGGCACTGCCTTGGGCGAGACAAAGGAAACCGCGTCAATATGCTTGAACCCTGCGCTGATCAATGCCTGCAAGTACGCCCGCTTGATGTCAGACGGAATCTGCCCCTTCAGCCCCTGCCAGGCATCGCGCGGACATTCGATGAGCTTCACAGACATATTGACCGATTGGGCGATTGAGTCATTGAGCGATTGCCAAAATGCCGAGCGACAGAGAATGGTCAATCGCTCAATCACCCGATCACTCAATTCTTCTACGTTTGCAGCACTCCCACTCCAAACTCCGGCACGTCAGGATTCAGCGCCGCCGCCTCCAGAGCCTGCGTAATGGCATCGCGGGTCTCGATGGGATCGATAATCTTGTCGATCCACAGCCTCGCCGCGCCATAACGCGGATCAGTTTGTTCGTCATAGGTGCGCTTTACTGATTCGTACAACTCCTTCTTGTCTTCGTCGCTCAGCTTGGTTCCGCCGCGCTCCAGTTGCTTCACCTTGATCTCAACCAAAGTTCCCGCCGCCGAATCGCCGCTCATTACGGCGTAACGCGCCGTCGGCCAGGCAAAAATAAATCGCGGATCGAACGCCTTGCCGCACATCGCGTAATGTCCCGCTCCGAACGACCCGCCCACGATCACCGTGATCTTCGGCACCACGGAATTTGACACCGCATTCACCATCTTTGCCCCTGCCTTAATGATGCCGCTCCACTCCGCATCGCGGCCCACCATGAAGCCGTTCACGTCGTGAAAGAAAACCAGCGGAATCAGATTCTGGTTGCAGTCCATGATGAAACGGGCGGCCTTCTCTGCAGACTCCGTATAGATCACGCCGCCAAACTCGATGCGCTTTTTCCCTTCGTGATCCATTTGCTGGGCGTGCAGTTTTTGATTGGCGACAATGCCAACCGCAAAACCGCCAATGCGGCCGTAGCCGCAGATCAGCGTCTTGCCATATTCCGGCTTGTACTCGTCGAAGCGGCTGCCATCGAGCACGCGCGCCAGAATTTCCTTCATGTCGTAAGGACGCGCAGGTGACGAATCATAAATCCCGTAAATCTCCTCGGCGGCCAGCGCTGGCTCGACCGGCTTCTTGCGGTCCCAGGGAGATTGGCGGCGATATCCCCACTTTTCGACGATGGAGCGAATGCGCGCAAGGCAAGCCGGATCATCCGGCTCGCGGAAGTCCACGGTGCCGCTGATGGCCGAGTGCATGGCCGCCCCGCCCAATTCTTCCGCCGACACCTTCTGTCCAATCGCGGCCTGCACCAGTGCCGGTCCGGCCAGAAATAATCCGCTGCCATCGGTCATCAGAACGTGGTCGCACATCACTGGCAAATAGCCTCCGCCCGCCACACACATGCCCATGATGGCCGCGGTTTGCGGAATGCCCAGCGCGGACATGACCGCGTTATTCCGGAACACGCGACCGAAATCATCCGTGTCAGGAAAAACATCTTCCTGCAAGGGAAGAAACACGCCAGCCGAATCCACCAGGTAAATCGTGGGGATGCGGTTCTCGATGGCAATGTTCTGCGCGCGAATCACCTTCTTCGAGGTCATGGGAAAAAACGCGCCAGCCTTTACCGTCGCGTCATTCGCGATGATCATCACCATCCGCGTGTGGATCCGCGCCAAGCCCGTGATCACTCCGGCGGATGGCGCCCCGCCCCACTCTTCGTACATGCCATGAGCGGCATAAATTCCCAACTCGAAAAATGTTTTCGGATCCACCAGCAGCCCAATCCGCTCGCGCGCGGTAAGCCTTCCTTTGCCGTGCTGGTTCTCGACGGCCTTGGCGCCGCCACCTTCGCAAATCTTCTCTCCTTCATTGCGCACCTGTGACATCAGGTCCGCCAAAAAACGCATGTTGGCCTCGAACCCTGCCGAGGTGGGATCGACTTTCGTCTTCAGGACGTTGGAGACCTGGGTCGTGTGATCTGGGGGAGCTTCGCTGCGGTCGGCCATGGAAGAAGAGTTTCGGACTGTTTACGGTATACCACTCGCGCGGCGGCGCGCAATGCAGGCACGTACGCCACCGCTGGATCCAGTGCGCTGCCCTTTTTTTGCAGCAAGCCTCGGTTGAACTAAGGTGCCATTTTCCCTTGCACTAAACTAAACAGAAATGGTCGCACGACATAGACGCCCGATCCTAAGGCTTTCTCTCCATCCACTCCCCCAACCTGCGTCCGTCCTCTTCCAACAGAAAGGTCCCAGCGCCGAAGCATTCGCCGAAGATGCGATGCGATTCCTGATCGCGGGCGGCTCGCGAGATCCACTGTCTTCCAACCTGATATTGCGCCGCCGTGAACCATTTCTGCGGTAGCACTTCCACCAATCCCGCCTGCAGATAAAAAACGAACAGCGCGAATGCCGGATCATCGTTCGACATTGCCTTATAGCTGGTAGGCACGATTAACTCATCGACCGTCGTGAGTTCCGATGGAACATCGATCTTGTGCATTCCTGCGCCTAACGTGAGCGGAACTTCGAAGTCCGCGATGGGCGGCGCTGCAGAATAAATGCGGTCGGAAGATTGCTTGAACCATCCTGCAATCTCAGCAAGATCAAACGGCTTCAACTGATCCGGATCGAAACCCGCCAAACGAATGCTGCGGCCCTCTGGACACCATACCCCAAGATATTGCGCCGACACCAAGAATGGGCGGCAGTAAGTGTTCAACGCCAGCCGGGGCTTGTCCGGTTCCTGCTCCAGGGCCAACGTGACGACATATCCAACTGGACCTTGTTCGCCGTGATGCGTCCAAACGAAACGTTGTCCGGCCACTGACCGGAATGCTGGGAACGTCTTCCAATACCACGGCGCAGGGCCTACAACGCCCTCAAGTTGTTGCCGGATGCTGATTAAGTTCGGAGCTGGCATTCAGAAAGAGCGGCTTCCAATTCGAGAGGTTTTACCGTTCTGTTGAGGGCGCAATTTTGCGACCTCAAAGCGGCACGCCTGCACCCTTCACATTCGCACGAATAAATTTCACGATGTCATCCATTGCCGTGCCCGGCTGGAAAATCGCCGCTACACCGCGTTGCTTGAGTGCAGCGATATCTTGGTCCGGAATAATTCCACCCACCAGCACCAGCACGTCATCCATCTTGTTCTGTTTAAGCAGATCCATCACACGCGGCACAATGGCATTGTGAGCGCCCGACAGAATGGATAGCCCAATGACCTGCACATCTTCCTGCAAAGCGGCGCTTACAATCATCTCCGGTGTTTGCCGCAATCCGGTGTAGATCACTTCCATGCCGGCATCGCGCAGCGCGCGGGCAATCACCTTTGCGCCGCGGTCGTGCCCGTCAAGCCCAGGCTTGGCCACCAACACGCGGATCCTAAAATCAGCCATTCCATTCATTTAACCACAGAGGTCAGGCCGCCGCACGAAGTGACTCGGTTAGGTATCCTCTTGTCTAGAGGGTCTTGGTGTCCAGACTCCTCCACAAGTACCAGCACGCTACGCTACGATATGGCTCCCAGCGCTTTGCGATCTTCTCCATCTGTTCCGGGCTCGGCAACTTGATCTTTCGTTTCCGACCCTTCTTCCCCGCAGCGGACTGTTTCCCCGTCCGCCCCCGCTGTACATCGAGATAATGTGTATGCATTGCCATGCGCACGCCGAAATCGCCCGTCGGTAATACGTTTTCGCGCTTCAGCGAGAACATGAGAAACATCTGCGCCGTCCACACTCCTATGCCCTTCACCTGAGTCAGATGCTCAATAACTTCCGCATCTGGCAAATTCGGCAGTCGCGCAAAATCCAATAGACCGGCAGCGGTCTTTGCCGCCAAATCTTTCAAATAGGCAGACTTTTGCTTCGACAAGCCTGCGCTGCGCATCTGCTCATCACTCAGCTTGAGTATGCCCGCCGGCCCAAGAGGGTCACCCGCCAGCACGGCAAAACGCTTAAAAATTGTCTCCGCAGCTTTGCCATTCAGTTGCTGGTAGACGATCGCCTCGGCGAGACTGTGAAACTCCGGTGAACCGAACTGCATGCGGCACGGCCCGATGCGCTCAATGATCGCCCGCAGTATTGGATCGGATTTTTTTAAGTGCCCGACAGCCTTTCGCATGAATTCCTATCTCTATATCACAAAAGGGTCTCGTAAGGCGAATAGAAAACGAAACCGCGTTATCGCCGAACAAAGCCAAGGCGCGCGCACTCGTGCAGCAGGCCCGGATTTCTATTTGGGGAAGCCTGGTTGGCGTGGCGCCTGTGGCTCGCTCTCCCACGGACTTCTCGCGAAAAGTTGCCAGCCATACTGAAAAGCAATCAGGACTTAGCCTTTGGCTTTGCCGGCGGGAAGCTGGAATCCAATGCGCAAACGCGGCGCTTCTTCTGGAGTCATCAGTTCCTTGATGGCTTCAATCAAATCTTGAATCGTGGAATCATGTGTGTCCAAACGATTCTCCAGTTCGTAAAGTCTTGCAGCCAGCCGCCGGTTCGTGGCGAGCATCTCGCGCAATCGTACAAACGCGCGCACCACAAAAACGCTCATTTGCACCGCCCTCTCCGAATTAAGCACGGTTGCCGCCATAATCGCTCCGTGCTCGGTGAATGCGAAAGGCCGATATCGACGCCCGCCGTGTGTCTCCTTTGAGATCACAATTTGTGATCTCAAGATTTCATGCTCTTTGGCGGTGAGCTGAAAGACGAAGTCCGCGGGAAATCGTTTCCGATTGCGCTTCACCTGCTGGTTTAGCTGACGAACCGGCACACCGTAAAGTTCAGCGATGTCGGCGTCGAGGATGACTCTTTGATGGCGAAGAATCAAAATGCGCGATTCTACCGCAGAAGCTATTGTCGGCTGGCGTTTTGGCATCCTCAGCAACGTTCCACTTTTTCGTTTTTTCATTTGAGATCACAATTTGTGATCTCAATCATAAGCCCGTTAGTTTCAAAATTCTCCTCGAGAACGATAAACTCTCATTATTTTCCCATTTTGGTTAGCGTCGGCTGGCACCAATATTCTCGGCTAACGTTACGTGACGCTGACTTCCGTATAAGTCCCGTACACATCGCGCAACGCCTCACAAATTTCGCCTACCGTTGCGTACGCCCGCACCGCATCTACAATGCAGGGCATCGTGTTCGCCGTAGAAACGTTGCCGTTCGAGTGCGCCTTCGGTTCCTGTGCGGCGGCTTTTTTCAGCGCGGTGAGCGCACGCCTTACTTCATCGTTCGATCGCCGTGCCCGCAGTGCCTTCAGTTTCGTTGTCTGCTGCAGCGCTACCGATTCGTCGATGTAGAGAATGTGTGGAGACTCTTCCTCGATCACAAACTCGTTCACGCCCACAATTATCTTTTCCTTCGCCTCGGCGGCGCGTTGGTATTGGTAGGAGGCCTCCGCGATTTCCTTCTGAGGATAGCCTCGCTCGATTGCCTTCACCATGCCTCCCATGGCGTCGAGTTTGCCGAAATAATCGAGCGCACCCTTCTCCATTTCGAGGGTTAGGCTTTCCAAGAAATACGACCCGCCTAAAGGATCGACCGTCTGCGTCACCCCCGACTCGTAAGCAATGATCTGCTGCGTTCGCAGCGCAATGCGGGCCGCTTCCTCCGTGGGCAAGGCCAGCGCCTCGTCGTAGGAATCGCAGTGCAGTGACTGTGTACCGCCCAGCACCGCGGCCAAAGCCTGCAGCGCTACGCGAGCAATGTTATTCATGGGTTGTTGCGCCGGGAGCGATACTCCCGCGGTCTGCGTGTGAAAACGCATCAGCCAAGTGCGCTGCTTCTTGGCTCCAAACCGCTCTTGCATCACCCTGCCCCAAATCTTCCGGGCAGCGCGGTACTTGGCGATCTCCTCGAAGAAATCATTGTGTGCATTAAAGAAGAAGCTGAGCCGCGGACCGAAATCGTCCACGTCCAGCCCGCGCCTCCTCGCCCACTCCACATATTCGATTCCGTCGTACAAGGTGAACGCCAGTTCCTGCAGTGCCGTTGAACCTGCTTCACGAATGTGGTATCCGCTGATCGAAATTGTGTTGAAGCGGGGCGTGAACTTCGAGCCGAACTCGAACGTGTCGATGACCAGCCGCATCGACGGCGCTGGCGGATAAATATATTCCTTCTGCGCGATGTACTCCTTCAGAATGTCGTTCTGAATCGTCCCGGAAATCTTTTTCCAATCCGCGCCCTGCTTCTCTGCCACCACCAGATACATCGCCCACAACACCGACGCGGGCGAATTGATCGTCATCGAAACCGTCGTCTTTTCGAGGTCGATGCCGCCGAAAAGTATCTCCATGTCCTCCAGCGAATCGATCGCCACGCCGCACTTGCCCACTTCGCCTTCGCTTGCGGGATGGTCCGAGTCGTAGCCCATCAGCGTCGGCAAATCGAAAGCGACGGAAAGGCCTCCCCCGCCATGCTCGAGCAAATACTTGTAGCGTTGGTTAGTCTCCTCAGGCGACGCGAAACCCGAAAACTGTCGCATCGTGTAAAGCTTGCCACGGTACCCAGTTGCGTGAATGCCGCGCGTGAACGGGGGCGCGCCTGGATATCCCAGGTACTTTTCTTCGCTCCAGTCCTCGGGCAGATCGGCATGCGTGTACAAGCGGCGTACGGGGACGCCAGAAATTGTCGTGAAGCGCGCCCGCCCCTGCTCATCAAGATTGACACCGGTGGGCGCGCCAATTGGCTTCTCCGGAGATTTCTCCAGCGTTGGCGCAAGCGTCTCCTCTGCCCATTTCTTTTCTTGCGCCGAAGGACGACGGTTGTCAAAAACGTCTGCGACGGGACTTTCCGCAACCTGCGGCTTAGATAGCTTCTTCTCCGGCATGATGACCCCAGTGTTCTCTTGTGATGATAGGGAAGGCCGCACTCGCGGGCAAGGCGTACTCTTGCGATCAGAACGACCGGTCGGTCACGAACTCCTGATCATCGGGCTTGCGTGCGGCCCAGTTCCCACGCTTTCGCGTATTTCCAGGATACATAGCCAGCATGATAAAGATGCAAGAGCAGGCCTTCGCGGCCATCGAGAAATCCGAGGCGGATAAAGTAGTTGTAGACGAACGTCGCCAGCGGGCGCAGTACGATGTTGATGAAGCTGAAGCTTCGGTGGCCTTTGGCGACAGCCAACTGCGCGCCCAACGATGAATAACGGTTCATGTGGCCAAGGTAGAGGGTGAGGGTGGGATACGTGTAGTGAATGAGCGCGTCGCTAAACTGTGGCGTCTGTTGGCGCGCTCCCCCTGCAGCTTCCGGTTTCAGTTCGCAGCGGTCGTGCGGGTCGTGGCCGGTGACAAATCCCTTCCCGCGCCTGAACAGCCGCAGCTTGGGGTCTGGGTAGAAACCGCCGCGACGAATCCAACGGCCCAGAAAGAGATTCTTGCGCGGGAGTTTGTAGCCGCTGGCCGGGTTCGGGCCGGCGATGGCAGCGCGAATCTCTTCGGCCAGACCCGGACTCACCTCCTCGTCGGCATCCAGCAGCAGCACCCAATCCTTGGTACACAGCTCGATCGCATACTGCTTCTGCGCCACGTAGCCGCGCCATGGTTCTACGATCACCCGGGCTCCGTGTTCCCGCGCAATCTCGCAGGTGCGGTCCTTCGACCCGGAATCGACGAGCACGATCTCATCGGCCCAACACACACTGGCCAGGGTCCGGCCAATGTTGGCCTCTTCATCCATCGCCACGATGGCCACGGAAATAGTCATAGGAAATTGCTGATTGTCGATTGCTAATTGATGATTGCAAACCAAAAACCGATCTACTCTCTAATCATCAATCAACCATCAGCAATCAACAATTGTCTCCTTCGCCACTGGTTTGCGGCTCTGAACTTCGGCAAGCAGGAACACGGCCAGAATAAATAATTCAGGCTCGATGGGATGACGATACCGCGCATGTGGAAATACGAAGTAATAGACCGTGGGGTAGCTCCCGATCAGGCCGGCAAAAAGCCACGCCCCAGGCCGCTTTTGCCGCAGCGCGCGCCCCATTCCCCAGATCGCCAGCACTGACGATGCGAGAAATAGCGAACTCCGAAAATCCCACGGAGCGCGACTGTCGGTTGGCCGCGGCACTCCGTTCCAGTAATAAAAAAAACGTTTCATGCTGATCACCGCAAATCGCCCCGGATGCTCGCGGATCCAATCGAACGCCAGCCGCCTGCAATCGGCTTCGTACGCAATTTCCCCCATCCGCTGAAACTTTTCAAGCTCCAGTTTGTTGAGGTTGGGCTGCAAGGTCGCGAACAGCATGCCGTCGGACATCTTGTTGTTGCCCAGTCGAAACTGCAATCCGAAATCGTCGCGAATAAAAACAAACCGCCCAAAGACCTCGTAATTCCGCACCAGCCACGGCGACAGCACCAGAAAAAATACGAAAGATGAAAGCACAACTCCAACCAGCGACGGCAGGCCGCGTCCGTATCTGCGCCACCATATCCACAGGCCGCAAAATGGCAGAAACGAAAGCATCGCCGGATTGGCCAGCGCTCCCACGCCCCACAATATGCCAAACAGCACCCATCCGCGATAACCCGGCCACTGTTCCAGTTCCAGCGAGACCAGAAAAATCACCGCCAGTATGAGAGGAGTGAAGGTCGTGTCCCATATCCAATGAATGGACCAGTACCAGACGTAGGGATTGAGCGCCCAGGCCCGCGCCGACCAAAGCGCGACGCGCGAGCCAAAACTTCTGTGCGCAATCAGATACACCGGAATTGTCGTGACTGCGCCGAAGAGGCTGTTAATCGACAGCAAGACCCACGCCGAGGCGTAGCTATAAATGCCGAAAGCCTTGAAGACTCCAGCCATCAGGTAGGGATAGAGCGGCGGTTCCCAGGCGCTGGGACCGGTGTTTCCTTCGTACGGACTGCTGAATCCCTGCCCCAGCGCGATGGACCGCGCCACGCGTCCCATCTCCCACCCGAAGCCGAAGTTATCGTCGCCCGGGCGCGTGTGATATTGGCGGAAAATTCCAATCGCTGCGACCTGCACCACGAACGAGAGCAGCACCATCCACCAGACAGATCGGGGAATGGCGGGCAGGTTCGGTCGTTCCATCACGGGCGAGTTTATCAGGTCTCTTAGTCACAACCGAGGCCATGCAAGTTTTTTGGACGGGAACTATTTGAACGGACGCGGTGTCCATTTAGAGAACGCACACTCAGGAGGGAAATTTATGTCATCCAAACGATCTATCCTCTCGGTTGTTCTGATCATTTGCGTTGGTGCATCTTTGAGTTTGGCTCAAGGACAAGCCGGCAGTTCGAACAGCAAAGCCGAAGACCAAGTTATGCAACTGGAGCGCGATTGGCTTACGGCGGATGCCAAAGGCGACCTGCCTTCGTTACGCCGAATCATCTCCGATGATTTCATCGGCAGCAGCTTCGAGGGTCAGGTGCTCAGCAAGAAAGACATCGTCCCGGAGGAAATGGGCCCGGGCGGGTTCGCGGGAGCGACCCCAAGCAACACGAATGTACGTATTTTCGGCGATACTGCGATCCTGATGGGCGTTATCAACATGGCCGGCACGCCGCCCAAGCAAATCCATGTGACCCTGGTTTGCCAGAAAAGATCGGAGGGCTGGCAGATGATTGCCGCGGAGTTAACGCATATGTAGTGACCGCACTTTTGTCACACAAAGCTACGACGGCGGAGGCTGGCCTGTAGTCGGCTGCGGTTGTTGCGCAGGTTGGCCGCCTGGAACCACGTCCGGCCGCGGAGCGACATACGGCACGTTGGGAAGATGCGTGACTTGGCCGCGCGTGGCATCGGCAACGTCGATGCCGGAGTGATCGAGCAGCAGTCCAGTAGCCCGATCCAGTTCGATGCGCGATTTCTCGTAGGCCGCCTTCGCCGATACCAGATTTGACTCGGACGTAGTCAGCGTCGAAGCATCCTGCAAGATTGCGGTTTGTGTGGTGAGTCCTACCTTCAACTTTTGCTGATCGGCGTCGAGGGTCTGCCGGGCCAGATCTACTGCCGACTGCGCGGCCTCCACCGCGACTCGATTCTGCTTCACGTCAAACTGTGCGTTGCGCACCTCGATGCGCACCTGATTTTCGAGCTGGTGCAGCCGCACCTGGGCCTGCCGATATTCCAGTTCCGCGCGTACTTGGTTCGCCTGTGCTTCGCGATTACGCAACGGAATACTCAGCGTGAGTCCCACCCCTTTATCCGGCGCAGTTGAGTTGACGAGTTGGTTCAGCGTTCCTCCGTAGCCCACGTTGTTGCTGGTTTGGAAGGGCGGCGGAGCTTTTGCCGGATTAAAACAAAAAGTACTCGTGGTACTGCCACAGTTAGGTATAGCCGAATTCACTGACCCTCCGACCCCGGAACCACCGTAGTAGGCAAACGCGTCAAGCGTGGGCAGCATGGCGTTGCGGACGGCTTTGCTGCTGAGGTCGCGAGAATTTAGATCGATGCGTGACTCCGCCAGTTCCGCGCGGTGTTGCAGGGCGTCGTTAATCATGTCCTGGATCGGCACCACAGCCTCTTCCTGCGGCACCTGCATGGCGGAAGTGGGGATCACGTCTGCTTCGGCGAACACAGGATCCTCAATGCTGCGGCTAAGCGCGTTCTTCATCAGCAGTTGCTGCAATTGCAGATTGTTCTGCGCCACAATCAAGTTTTGCTGATCGGTGGCGACTATGCTCTGCGAACTTACCACTTGAATGGGAGGCGCTGTTCCCACCTGCGCCTGCCGTTTGGAGTCATCCAGGGCCTTCTGCGCATAGGTCAGCGCTTCCTGCTGCACGCGCACATTCTCGAATGCATAGACCAGATCCCAGTACATATTTTCGATCTGGTCAACCGTGGTGATGATCTGCAAGCGGAAAGCGACGTCGGAAATTTCCCGGTTATTCTTGGCAATGCGGATGAATCGCAGATTGGGTCCCGGGCCAAAGCCTTGCAGAAGGTTTTGCGTGACCTTGAACTGGAAATTTGAACTTAGGTCTGGTGTCAACAAACTGGTGGGACTGTTGGTGGTAACGTGCGTATTGTTGAATCCCACAGACAGCGCCGTGCCCCATTGGAAGCCTTGCGTGTAGGCCAAATCGGCCGTGTAAGTATTCTGCGCCAACACCGGCACAGGGCTAAGAACGTTGACCGATTCAGTATTATTCTTATCTACCTGCAGCGTTCCGGTGACGACCGGGTCGAAGCTGGTAATGGTCGAGCCTATACCGAGCGTCGAGCTAACCAGACCGTTGGTGCCGCTTCCCGCGCCGCCGGCTGCAACCGTGGTGCCGCCCGTCCCAGAGCCTACGGTTCCACCCAGACCGCCCACGCCGCCACCCGGCGTGTTCTGTACGATGCCGGTGTTGATGCCGAGAATGTTGGCGCCAGACTTGGCGCGCAAAAAGTCTGCGGCAGCGATGTTCAGGTTGTAGCGTGCGATATCGAGATCAAGGTTGTTCTCCAGTGTCAGCGCCACCGCGTCGTCAATCGAAAGATAGATCTTTCCATCCCGCATGAGCGCATCGATCCGTGGCGAGTTGCCGAAGTCCGGCTGCGCCAGCTCCTTGGGCAGGTAAGGCTGTACGATGTGGGGAAACGACGAGCGCGATTTGGAATAATCCTCCAGGTGAACCGCCTGCGGCTTGGCGGGAGCCGGCACCGGTTGCGGCGATGGCGCCGAAGGAACCTCCTGAGCGTACAGAAGCGCTGTCGATTGCGCGCCGGCAAGCATCGCAAAGGCCGCCAACAGCAGGGCTCGCCGGCAGTTCGTCGCGGTTTTTCGGGGCAAAGGGAAAGACATAGTTCGTCTCCTTGAATTGGAACGATCTGGCATCATATTGAAACCAAACGATAGATTGCGAAAGTTGGATGCAGAAAACATAAGAGCGTCGCTTCATCTTAGCGGGTGGTAGCGGCGGAAAGCGTTGCAGATTGTAAAGAATTGTTTGGGAGAACGCGAAGACAACAAAGGGCGCGGCCGTAGCCGCGCCCTTCCAGTATTCAGTCCTACTGGGGTGGCTGTTGCGGAGCCGTTGCCTGGGGCATCGGCTGGCTTACGGCCGGCGATTCTTTGCGCGGCGCAATATAAGGCACGTTTGGCGTACGCGCAACCTGGCCGCGCGCCGCGTCATCGATGCTAACGCCAGCATGGTCCAGCAGTTGTCCGGTAGCGCGATCAAGTTCCACCCGCGACTTTTCGTAGGCGACCATGGCATTCACCAGGGTAGATTCCGAGTTTGCCAGGCCACTCTCATACTGCAGGACCAGCGTCGTCGTCGAGGTGCCGAACTGATATTTCTTTTGTTCGGCGTCGAGCGACTGCCGGGCCAATTCCACAGCGGCTTTCGCGGAGTCCACGCTGGCGCGATTCTGCTGCACCGTGTATTGCGCATTTCGAATCTCGATCCCCACCTGGTTTTCGATCTGCTGCAGCCGCATCTGGGCCTGGCGATATTCCAGTTCCGAGCGGATCTGCACCGCCTGCGCCGCGCGATTACGCAGGGGAATGTTGAGTGAAAGGCCCACTCCCTTGTCGGGCGATGTGGAATTGACGAGTTGGTTGTAAGTTCCTCCCAGGCTCGTACTAGGATTTATCGGAAGCTGGCCTGCCGCTTGGTCCGTTCCCGCGCACCCAAAGCCCTGTAGGGACGGATTCAAATTGGAGCAAAGGTTCGCAGGGTTCTGCGAGCCCCCCACTCCCGCGCCGCCGTAATAGGCAAAGAGATCCAGAGTCGGCAGCAACGCGCTGCGCACGGCTTTGTTACTAAGTTCACGGCTGTTCAAGTCGATGCGGGATTCGACCAGTTCGGCGCGATGGCGCAATCCGTCATTGATCAAATCCTCCGTGGGAACAATCGGTTCCTGAGCGGGCACATCCATGGTGGAGGTAGGGATCACTTCTGCTGTGGCCAGCGTAGGATCCTTGAGGGAACGAGTGAGCGCGTTCTTCATCAGCAACTGCTCGAGTTGCAGGTTGGTTTGCGCCAGGGTTACGGCTTGCTGATTCGTAGCTACCGTACTTTGAGCGCGGACCACTTCGATGGGAGCCAGGCTGCCGATGTCGACCTGTTTTCTCGTATCGGAAAGCGTCTTTTGGGCAAACGCCAGCGATTCGTTCTGCACGCGCGCATTTTCATACGCATATACCAGGTCCCAGTAGATGTTTTCGATCTGGTCCAGGCTGTCGATGACTTGCAGCCGGAAGGCTACGTCCGAGAGTTCGCGATTGTTCTTGGCGATGTGGATGAAGCGTGTGTTGGGTGCGAAGCCGAAACCCTGTAGCAAATGCTGCGTGACCGTAGCCTTGAAATTCGAATTCAGCTGGGGACTTAGACTTGAGAAGAAACTATTGGTAGTCGAGCGGGTATTATTGAAACCCACCGTCAGGTTCGTGCCCCACTGAAAAGCCTGGTTGTAGGCAAAGTTCACCGTTCCGGTGTTCTGCGCCAGGCTGGTGCCCGGAACTACGCCTTGGAAGATGCTGGTGGCGGTTTGACTGAAATGATCTTCTTGCAGCGTTCCGGTAAGCACCGGATCGAAGCTGTTGATCACCGGCCCAAGGCCAAGAGTCGAACTGACTAGTCCGTTGGTTCCAGCTCCAATCCCCCCCGCGCCCAGGCTGGTGCCGCCGGTCGCCGCACCCGAGTTCGCGCCGATCCCGCCCACTCCGCCTCCGGGCGTATTCAGAACCAGACCTACCGGAGTTCCCAGAATGCTGGCGCCAGCCCTGGCGCGCAGCACGTCGGTGTCGGCGATATTCAAATTGAAGCGCGCAATGGCGATGTCGAGGTTGTTCTCCAGCGCCAGAGCAACGGCGTCATTGAGCGAGAGATACAGTTTGCCATCGCGCATCAACGAGTCAACCCGCGGCGTATTGGCCAGGCTTGGTTCAGCTAAATGCCGTGGCCGGTAAGGCCCAATCGGGTTGGGAAAATGCGAAACCGGCTTGGAATAATTCAGCTCGGGCAGCGGCCGCGTCTCCGGAGTGTTTTGCGGGACGGGCGCGGCGGGCGGTTCCTGCGCCCACCCTGCGACGGCTAGGATTGTGCATAAAACAGTGGCGATAGTCAGCCGGCTACTTAAGGCTAAGCGTGCGAATGGCATCTACTCTTCTCCGTTCAGTAAGACCTTGTAAAATAAAGACGTTAATAACTAAAGACGTGACTGCTACCGTAAGGTAACCCGGATCATCCCAAGAGAAACTTCTTCCCCCATCACTGATACGCAACTGTAATACGCAACTGGCTCGGTTCCGGTTCCTGAAAAGTGTTGAGCGAAGGCTGCCGCCCCGAGCCGACCCGCCACGACGGAAGCCATTCCGTTTCTTAGACCCTCATCCCGCACTTTGGGATCTTCCGAACCAGAATTATGTTCTGAGACAGTTTAAACGAGGTTGGAGTCTAGCGGGCGAGTTGGGGGCAGGAAGCGGAAGCTTGGCCAGGTCCGCGCCTGACTCTCGAAAAAAAAAGAAAGCCCGCCCGCAGCTGGATGAGTACCGGCTCTGACACTCGGCGCTGGATTAATTCTGAAGGAGTGTAGTGTCTTCGAGCGGTGGCCTGCGCGCGCGGTCTTTGTCAGGCGTCCCTCCCCTTGCTGAAGGCGGCTCGCGCTTCGTTCCGGCCCGACTGAGTGCGGGCCCGAGTCCCGTGCTGACAGTCAGATTGTCATCGTGCAGCACTATATTCAGCAGGGAACTGTGGACAAATAGATTCTGGCCCGCGTCATAATTGATGAACCCCAGCCGCCGGAACCGGTTCATGAAGAAGCTGACCCGCGATCGCGTCGTGCCCACCATCTCAGCCAGGGTTTCCTGGCTCAATCGTGGAATCGACATTTCCGACACTCCTTCGGTGCCGAAATGTGCCATCAGCAGCAGAACCCGGGCCAGCCGCTTTTCGCTGGAGTTGAAGAGTTGGTCTACCAGGTCATCCTGATAGCGAATGTTTCGCTTCAGTAGATATCTCAGAAACATCGCCGACAATTTCGGTTCCCGCTTCATCGCCAGCATCATGGCATCTTTTTCAATGTGAAGGATGCCGCAGGTATTCATCGCGGTCGCCGTAGACATACGCACTTCCTGTCCGGCTAGTCCGCCCTCTCCAAAGAAATCGCCGTCACCCAGAATGCCCAGCGTGGCTTCCTTCCCGGCTTCTGAGACAACGCTGAGCCGTACCTTTCCCTTCTGGATGAAAAACAGCCCGTCGGTGGAATCGCCCTGTGCGAAAACAGTATCCTTCGTTTGAAACGACAGGAAGTTCCTTCCCTTCCCAATGGTTGAGAGAAAGGTAAGAGGATTGAACCTCGTTACTTTCTTCGAGATGGCACGCCGGCTGGTCAGAGGGTTTTCCTAATTCAGACTATGGACCGCAGCCTAGAGTGTCTCGTAAAAGAAGGAATCAATTCTGTTCACTAATGCTCAGAATGACTTTTTTTAAATCCTAACGGGATAATTTGGGCACTCGAATAGGAAGTGTTTTACTCTCCCCCACGAGTGTCAAGAGGACTTACGTGGAATATCTCGAAGCACTCCGGAGCCTAAGGCTCTTTCTAAACAAGTCGTCGGTGCCGCAATCGCCATCTGAGGTCTGCAACGTGGGAATTGGTGGTGCATCGGAATAGCTCCCTCACGGCACAACCAAGGCGCGTTGGGTTCGCTGCCTTGCTTAGCGTCTGCAAACTAGAAACTAGTCCTCACCCTCGCACGCTGATTCTCGAGAACGACAGGACCGCTCGCGACGAAATCGGCCTTCCCATCGACATCGCCGGACGGAACGTCGTAAAGATCAACATCCTTTTTACCTGGGGCAGCAGCTGTTGAGACTCGCCGGGATCGGACAGAATCTTGTAATCCTGTACCCGCCCATTTCTATCGACATAGGCTTCTATCACCAGCGAATCCGTATTCATTGAGCTCAGCGTCGTGCCGAAGACGCTCTGCTGCAGCTCAGGTCCGGTATTTAAAACCAGCGGCACATCTTCGTTGTTTGCCTGCAACTGTCCCGGCATCGCCAGGATCGCCGTCACTAAACCGAAGATCAGCAGAGCGCAGACCAGGCCCGCCGTCGCCGGCACCATGAACGCATTCAGCGTATTCTCCAGCCGCATGCGAAAGGCTTCGTAGCGCGGTCGCCCCGCCTCTGCAGCTTCCCGCGAAATGGCCAGACGCAGCTTCAGTCCAAGGTCTGCCGGTTCCTTCACCCGGCCGACGCTCACCAAGAGCTGTTGCATCTGTCGCAGCAACTTGTACTCCCGCATGCAGGCATCGCATCCGTCCAGATGCGCCTGCAGGGCCTGCATCTCGGTTCCCGTAACGGCCCCGTCCAGATAAGGCGACAACAATCCCTTTGCTTCCGTGCACTGCATCGTCTTCGTGCACTTCATGGCCATATCCTTCATGGCATCACCTCGACCCTTCTACCCCCTCCAGCAACCCGTGGTTCCAGACCCGTTTTTTGTTCCGGCGAGGTCAAACCCAGCTCTACACCGACTTCGCGCACATACGGCGCCAGCCGTTGTTTCAGCGCGTGCCGCCCTCGCGTCAATCTCGATTTCACCGTCCCCAGCGATATCTGCAGAACTTCTGCGATCTCTTCATACGACATTTCTTCCAGGTCGCGCAGAATCAGCGTTGTCCGGTAGGGTTCCGCGACTTTTCGTAATTCCGCATCTACGCGCTGCTGCACTTCCCGGTGTGCCGCACTATCGAAGGGCGAATCGCGCTGATCGGTCATTGCGTTCTGCATTGCCTCATCGCTCCTCGAAAAGCCGTCTGAGTCCGAGGGCTCAATCGAGGTTTCTTGCGCCTTATGCCGGAACCACCACCGCTTGCGGTTCGCCGCCTCGTGCAGCGCGATCCGGTAGATCCATGTTTTCAAACTTGACTCGCCATGGAACTGCTTCATGCCGCGGAATACTTTCAAGAACACATCCTGCGTCGTATCCGCCGCGTCCGCCGGATCGCTGACCATCCGATAAACCAGCCCGTACACTGGACGCTGAAACTCGCCTATCAGCCACGCGTAAGCCTCTTCTGAGCCGGCCTTGAGTTCAGCGACAATCGCCGCTTCCTCGACCCGTGCTCCAAGCGCGCTTGCCAGTTCACCCAAAATGGTCACTCCTGCAATACTGCTTCGTGACATCTGCCAAGCTGATTATAGGATTACCCGCTTCATTCCACACCGAAAAATCGTCCGCCAGGCGATCCTCGACCCCACTGAACATAGACTCCGGTCGGCACTCGCGAGTTCCCGACTCTAAGTGGTTTATTTCCAACATTGCCTTCCCCGTTAGTAATCGCACCCGATAACCCTTCGCGAATGTATCCTCGGTTCGCTCCGGTTTTGGACCGTTCCGAGTGACGTAGTGGCGCGAGAATCTTCCTCCATCTGCATCCCGCGAATCTGCATCGCGGTAGCCGATGAGCACAGGGGTTGGCACCCAGGGTACACACCGCATAATCTGCCCATTTTCCACGGAAATAGCTTGACATTAACCTCCCTGTAACAGTATTTAGGTCGGCATCCGTCTTTGCGTCTGGATGGGTCCTTTGGTGTTCGGGGGCGACACCACGAGCTCTTAGCCAGCGCTCTGCCGGTTAGCGCTCTCTTCCACAGACAAAAGCTGTTGGAGCGCGTGGGAGATTTGTTAAGGGTCCATCACAACACGTCGTGATGCTAATCACTGCAGGGCATAGCCCGAACGGGGATCTTTATAAATCTGTCATCGACCACCGGTCTGAAACCTATCCTCGGAGGCTGTCCCAAATGAAGAAAGCCGTCTCGCGTTTAATCGTGTTGACTTCTGCAGTTGCGCTAGCCTTTTCCGCGATGGCGCAGCAGCAGGATAACCATCCACCCAACAATAATGCTCTCGTCCTGCTGCTTCAGTCGAAGGGACTCCTCACTTCCGGCGAAGTAGCGATGATCAGTCGCGCAACTTCTCCGGAAGAGGCAAACGCGCGCCTCGCACAACTGCTCGTGCAAAAAGGTCTGATCAGCAACCAGGAATACTCGGCCACTGTCGCGCCCGCAGCCGGTGTCGCGCCGGCACCCGCCAGCGTCGCTACCGTGAACATGGAGTCTTCCGGCGCCCACCTCTCCAATGCCGTCATGCAGACGCCGAACCCGCCCCAGAGTGGCCAGACTCCTACTGGAGTTCCGCCCACTCCTCCGGAGCGTCCGGGAATTCCGGCGGTAGCTCCTCTCCGCGTTCTGCCCATCGATATACCCAAGCAGGGAGGAATGATTCCAGACATCCACCTCGGAAGCGGCGCCAATGTAAAGCTCTACGGCTTCTATAAGGCCAGCGCCATTTCCGACACAGCCTCCAGTGGCGGGGCA
>Ga0307478_10001571_pt1 | contig 19472 bp, 17 predicted proteins | sample atmos_gasesECM4C_2_FD_203713 | JGI IMG/M metagenome (GOLD analysis project Ga0307478, IMG submission 203713) | Hardwood forest soil microbial communities from Morgan-Monroe State Forest, Indiana, United States - atmos_gasesECM4C_05 | ecosystem: Environmental > Terrestrial > Soil > Temperate... | reverse complement strand
AAAATGAAAACGATCAATTTATCTGGCAAGGTCGCCCGTCAAAGAGCCATTACTAACTCATTCTGCTATTCCCCTGCCAGTGTGAACCGCCGAGCGGTTCTCAAATCTCTCGGGCTTGCTGCTGCTGTCGCGATATTGCCCACTGGCTTGTCCGGTGGCACTCCGCTTGCATCGACTCCGCAAACCAAAGAGAGACATAACAATGCGAACGCCGCGAAGAATCCGTCCTGGTACGGCTTTAACCTGCTGGAATACTTCTCCACCGATCCCGACTGGATGAAATATTTTCCATATAAGGATGACGGTTTGTTTCTGGAAGACGATTTCCGGTGGATACGCGACTGGGGTTTCAATTGGGTGCGCTTGCCCATGGATTATCGTTTCTGGACCGATCCCGCTGATCTCCTCAAGATTAAAGAGGAGAAGGTAGCGCCCATCGATCGTGCGATCCGGCTGGGAGAAAAGTACGGAGTCCACGTCAACATCTGCCTGCATCGTGCGCCAGGATATTGCATTCTCGACGACCTGAACGAAGCGCTTACGGGAATCCACATCACGAAGGAAAACACCAGCGTGTATTCCGATCCAAAAACCCTGGATGCATTCGTCTACCAGTGGACATACTTTGCCGATCGGTACAAGGGGATTTCCAGCGACAAACTTAGCTTCAATCTCGTGAATGAGCCGATTGTGATGCCGACCGCGGTCGAGACCGAAGAGCTTCGGAAGGCGGGTAAGACTTCGCAAGAGATTTTTAGCGAGATCGGACACCGGCATGCTGGGGACTACACGAGGGTGGCTCGTGCGGCGATCGAGGGAATTCGAAAACACGATCCGCAGCGGCTCATCGTTACCGATGGATACAACGGCGGGACTGCGGTAATCCCAGATCTGTTCGACAGCGGCGTGCTACAGAGTTGCCATACCTATCATCCCGTGCAACTCACGCACTACCAGTGCGAGTGGGCACGCGGTTTCCTGACTGGCTCGGAACCACTCCCGACCTGGCCGCTTAAAAGAGACAAAGGAGAAATCATCGACCGTGCTCAAGTGGCTCATACCTTCCAGCCTTGGGGTGAACTCTCGGCGCATGGCGTTCCAATTCATTTTGGCGAGATGGGCTGTTACAAGCACACCCCGCCAGAGGTGGTCCTTTCTTGGTTCGACGATACGTTGGGCGTGCTGGGTGATCTGCAGACTGGATGGGCGCTTTGGAATTTTCGCGGCCCATTCGGCGTTCTGGATACGGAGCGGCCGGGCACCAAGTACAAGGACTGGCACGGCCATCAACTGGACAGCGCACTGCTCAACCTGCTGCAGAAGAAAGTGAAAGCTTAATTCAGTTCGAGTTCGGGGCGGCAACACCAGGTTATGCGCAGTCCTGGTTAGCGCTTGCCGGAGAAGAACCGGAATTGATTCTCGGCCTGGCCTGCAACTTCCGTCGAAAGCGCGTAGAGCCCGCCCGCCAAGCGATCACACGCCGGCGCCTCAATCTTCGCCGTGGTGACGTAGAGAGTTTTCAGGTCCGCTCCCCCGAAAGTGCAGGTGGTGATGTTTTTCACGGGCATCTCAATCACTTGATCGATCTGCCCGTCGGGCGCCACTCGCACGATGCACCCGCCGAAGAAGCGGCAGTTCCAAAGATAGCCTTCCGCGTCCATCGTTGAGCCATCCGGCAGGCCGCGTGCGAAACTTGCCAAGAAAGATCTCTCGTTGGCAATTGTGCCAGCGTTCGAATCGTAGTCATAGACCCGAACCACGTTGTCGAGCGTATCCCCGAAATAGAAAAGACGACGGTCCGGACTCCAGGCCAGCGTGTTCGAGATTCCAATCTCCTTGCGCCAGGCCGTCACCTTTCCATCTGGATCGAGCCGGAATAGAGCGCCATCCTTACCTCCAGCTTCGCCGCCAGACCCGTCCGGATTTACATTGTTCCGCATCGACCCGATCCAAAGCGATCCGCGCGGATCCGCACGCGCGTCGTTCAGACGCACATGAGGCCAACCGTTGAGAATGAAGATTGGATCATGCCGCTTATCGGTATGAGGTTCCCAAAGGATGACACCTGAGCCCAAAATAACGGCCAGGACATCAACGCGGTCCGTTAACGCGAGCGCAGTAACCGGTTCGTTGAAAAACCACGTTCGTACGCTTTGATCCTCGGGCGTAAAGCGATGGAGCAGGAAGCGGTTGATGTCATTCCAGTAGACGGCTTTGTGTTCCGCATGCCAGACCGCACCTTCCCCGCAGACGTCGCCCGTTGGAGCTACGCAGACCGGGAGCCCGATGGTAATGGGTCGCGTCATTGCACGCCGATCCCGGCCAACAGTCCGCCATCCACCAGAAAATCGCCGCCGGTACAGAAACTTGACTTGTCCGAGGCAAGGAAAGCCGCCAGTTCGGCGACTTCTTCCGGCGTGCCGATACGTCCGAGGGGATGCGACGCGCCGAAGCGTTCGAAAACTTTCTCCACCGGCAGATCGGAGCCGAAGTGCGCTGCCGACCGCTCCAGCATCGGTGTGCGAATAGATCCCGGGCTGATGGAGTTAACACGAATCTGGTCCGCCGCGTGGTCAAGTGCCAAGGCCCGAGTCAGGCTGTGGACTGCGCCTTTGGATGTCGCATATGCCGCGACTCCTCTTTGGCAGGCGTGTCCCTGAACCGAAGAAAGGTTTACGATCGCGCCACCACCGTGTTTCTTCATTTCCGGAATTCCGAAGTGCGCCAGCAGGAAGATACTCCCAACGTTGACTGCCAGACAGCGACTCCAGGTCTCCGGATCGGTTTCGGTTGCGGAGCCAAAGGGATGGATGGCTGCGGCATTGACGATGATATTCAGTCTGCCGTGCTTCGCGACTGTCCTCGCAATCATCGCCTTAACCTGGTCAGGCTGGCTGACATCACACAGCTCCACGATTAACGACAACGCGTTCGTGTTGGCATCTTGTTCCAGTTCGCCGTTTGCCGATACGTCAATTCCGCAAGCGGTGACATTGGCGCCACCCTGAGCAAGGCGCTTCGCAATGGCCCGACCTATGCCGGTGGTACCAGTCACTATGGCAACTCGATTTTCAAACTCTTTCATGCGTGATTACTCCTGACTCGACTATTGCGATTTTCACTGCGCGATTACGGAGTGATGCGATTCAGTTCGCCAATTCTGGCAAAGCGTACTTTAATCCTTGGATCACGCCTCTCAGCTCAGCCAAAGCCTTCAACCTGCCGATCAAAGAGTAACCAGGATTCAAGTTTCGAGAAATGTCGTCTGCCAGCAGATGGCCGTGATCGGGACGCATCGGAATCTCACTGTCTGGGCGATTCTGCTTTCTGCGGCGAGCTTCCTCTTTCAGCAGGCAGCAGATGACTCCACTCATATCCGAACTGCCGTGCAAATGTTCGCTTTCGTAGAAGGATCCGTCGGGCTCGCGCGCAACCTGCCGCAGATGCGCGAAATGGATACGCGAGGCGAATTCGTTCACCATTGCCTGAAGGTCATTGTCTGAGCGAGCACCAAAAGATCCGACACAAAACGTTAAGCCATTCGCGGGTGTGTCGACGCCGTCAAAAATGGCCCGCACATCGTCAGCCGTGGATACGACTCGCGGCAGGCCGAATAAGCTCCAAGGCGGGTCGTCCGGGTGAATCGCCAGCCGGACTCCCAGTTCCGCCGCGACGGGAACGATCTCCCGCAAGAAAGCAATCAGGCTCATGCGCAGGTCCTGAGGCGTAATTCCTTCATACTCAGCGAGTAGACTCTGCAGCGTCGCCCGGCTGTAGGATGCCTCCGCCCCTGGCAGCCCTGCGATGATCGTTCGTTCCAAATCATTCCGCCGCTCCTCAGACATAGCTTCCCAACGAATTCGGGCAGCCATGAAACGCTCCTGTGAATAGTCCTGCTCGGCATGGGGCCGCTTAAGCAAAAACAAGTCGTATGCAGCAAAATCGCACGCATCAAATCGCAACGCGTAGCCCGTACTAGGGAGTCGCCAGCGCAAGTCCGTCCGGGTCCAATCCACCACTGGCATGAAGTTGTAGCACACAACTCGAACGCCAGCCCGGGCAACGGCTGCCAGCGAGTTTTTCCAGGCATCGGTATATTGCCGGTACGGCCTGGATTGCAGCTTGATGGAATTGTGGATCGGAATACTTTCCACGACCGACCAGGTCAGGCCGGCAGCTTCAATCTCTGCTTTTCGCTTAAGAACTTCTTCCGGCGTCCAAGCCTCGCCACGATAAAGGTGATGCAGCGCCGAAACCACTCCAGTGGCGCCCGCTTGCTTCACATGATCGAGGGAAACCGGGTCCTGCGGACCAAACCATCGCCAGGTCTCTTTCACGCCAATATGTTACTCCGCATCGCCCGAGGTGGTCGCAGGTTTGGCGCCGATGGTAAGCTTTCAGGGCGAACTTGCACACGCGCGGCGAGCGTAACATTTCGGAGGGCGAATTCCACGCACGCCAGCAGGAACGACACCCGATGGAGACCAATCCAATGAGCGCGACGGAAGCGGCAGGTAGATTACCGGGCGTCGCGCAGCCGGTAGCCGCGCCGCTCACCCGCGCCGCGATCTTCCTGGTCGCGACGCTCAACGCGGGCTTGGACAATCGTGCGACGGTGCGCTCGTTCTGCGGAGACCTCGCCGCGCTTATACGTGCGGTGGAATTTCGGGACGTGGAAGGGGGCCTTTCCTGCGTTATGGGGTTTGGTTCCAACGCCTGGGACCGGCTCTTTGGGCCGCCGCGACCGGCAGAACTGCACGGCTTCCGCGAAATTCGCGCCGGAGCGCGGCATGCCCCCTCCACACCAGGCGATCTGCTGTTCCACATCCGCGCCAAGCGTATGGATTTATGCTTCGAGCTTGCCACTCAGCTGATGGCGCGTTTGGGAAATGCTGTTTCGCCGGTCGACGAAGTCCAGGGTTTTCGCTACTTCGACGAGCGCGACCTGCTCGGCTTTGTCGATGGGACGGAAAATCCAAGGGGAGCAGCGATCGATGCTGTGCTTATCGGCGAGGAGGACGCCGCGTTCGCCGCCGGCAGCTACGTCATCGTGCAGAAATACCTCCACGATATGGGCGCATGGAATGCGCTCTCCACGGAGGCGCAAGAACGAATCATCGGCCGCTCCAAGCTGTCCGACATCGAATTGGACGACTCCGTCAAGCCAACTTCCGCGCACAACGCGCTCACGACCATCGTCGAGAACGGGAAAGAAATCAAGATCCTGCGCGACAATATGCCGTTCGGCCGGCCCGCCAATGGTGAATTCGGAACCTATTTCATCGGATATAGCCGTTCGCCCCGCACCATCGAGCAAATGCTCGAGAACATGTTCATCGGGCGGCCACCCGGAAACTACGATAGGTTGCTCGACTTCAGCCGCGCCGTGACCGGAAATCTGTTCTTCGTGCCCTCCGCAACTTTTTTGGAGAATGTAACCGCAGACCAGGCTATCGCAGAACAGCCTATTGAAGACCAGCCGGCGATTGCGGATTCTCTTTCCCCGCCAGCGGTGGCCGAAGCGTCGCCATCGATCCAGTCGGTGCGCGAGGGTTCGCTCGGCATCGGTTCTCTCAAAGGAGACATTCGACATGAATAATCTTCATCGCGAGCTTGCCCCCATCTCCGATTCCGCATGGGCTCAGATCGAGGAGGAAACCTCGCGTACGCTCAAGCGCTACCTCGCCGGACGGCGTGTCGTCGACCTAAAGGGACCGGCTGGCACCGCCCTCTCTGCCGTAGGCACCGGCCACCTGCGGCCGATCGCCGCCCCAGGGAAAGGCATCGTCGCGAGTCAGCGCGAGGCGAAGGCGCTGGTCGAGCTGCGTATTCCGTTCGAATTGGATCGCCGGGCGATCGACGACGTCGATCGTGGCGCGAACGACTCGGACTGGCAACCGGCGAAGGCCGCCGCGCGACAGATCGCTTTTGCCGAGGACGCCGCCATATTCGAGGGCTATGCTGCCGCCGGTATTGGCGGCATCCACCAGGGAACCTCGAACCCGATCATGACGCTGCCCGCGGACGTGCGCCAGTATCCGGAAGCCATTGCCCAAGGCTTGAGCCGGTTGCGTCTCGTCGGTGTCAATGGCCCTTACTCCGTGCTGCTCGGTGCCGACGCCTACACCGCACTCGCTGAGACCAGCGACCACGGATACCCGGTGTTGGAGCATGTCAAACGCCTGGTCAACGATGAAATTATCTGGGCGCCTGCCATCAGCGGCGCCTTCGTGCTGACCACTCGTGGCGGCGATTTCGAACTGCACATCGGCCAGGACGTCTCCATCGGGTATCTCAGTCACACGGAAGGCGCGGTTCGCTTGTATCTCCAGGAGACATTTACTTTCCTCCTGCTCACCACCGAGGCTGCCGTCGCGCTGGCTCCTCCTGCAAAAGTCAAGAAGACTTAACGCGCCGCTCGAATCACGAACGAGTGGATGGGATTAGTGATAACGAGGCCAGAGACTTGCATCTGAATAACTGCAGTGCTGTCATGCAATCGATTCGGTATTGGAGTGGTCATTGACCCTCACTTCGCGATCGAGGCTGGTCTCAGATTCGGCGTTAGGATCGTAAGTTCGCCGACCTGTTCCCTTTTCACAGTACCACGCAGGTGGGCGGCATGATCCATCATCCAAACCTCGGGAATGATTTCACCCACCAGTTGTCCATGGCAGAAAAGTCGCACCACTGAACTCTCGGAAACCACAATACCCACCGCCTTCGTGATTGCACTCATGTTGGCCGCGGCGATATGTCGGCTACCCAGTCCTAGTGGCACGTCCACTTGTTCGGCTACGGCATCGAGGTAGCGGCACGCGGAAAGAACAATTCCCTCGCGACTCACGACGAACCCGCCGTCCAGCTGGGCCAATTCCTTGACGGTTCCGCGGAGATTGAGATTGGTGACGTGGCGTGAAGACTCGGGATGTCCCAACAAAGGATCCAGAATCAGAGGTCTGGATCTCGCGAGTACGGCGTTCTCATCCCCGAGCGTAAACAACGTGCCGATACGCCTACCTTCTCGGCCCTCGCGCGCGATTTCGACGGCCAGCCCTATCAGCGACTCAAGAACGTCGGGATCATATTCTGTGACTTGGCAGAGAATACTCTCAAACATCCATCGCACTCCTCGCCTCAGGTTAACACCCAGGCTCGACCTCGTCATCGTAGCGACGAAATCGGTTGTTTCCACTCATTACGATCTCCGCAGCGGACTAAGGCAAGGCCTCCGCCAAGGGTAGCCACACCTGAAAACGGGTGTCGCCGGGTTTGGAACTAACTTGAATAGTTCCCCGGTGCTTCTTCACGATTCGCTGGACGGTATCCAGGCCAAGGCCCGTGCCCTGTCCAACTCCTTTAGTGGTGAAAAAAGGCTCAAAGATGTGAGGCTGCACCTCGCTGGGAATTCCTGGACCGTTATCGCCTATCTCAACCACAACACAACTGTCATCACGATAGGTTCGGACGCGAAGCTCGCCTTTGCCGCACATTGCATCGATTGCATTGTCAATAATGTTGGTCCAGACCTGATTGAGCTCGCTCCCAAACGAATTCACGAGCAGTGGAACGCGCTGGTAATCGCGGTGCACGTCTACTCCCTGTTTGAGCTTGTGATTCAAGATGGTGAGGGTGATTTCCAGGCTGTTCACTACGTCCACGTTTTGCACAGGAGACTGGTCCATGTACGTGTATTGCTTGATTGCGCCGACCAAGTCTGATATCCGCGAGGTGCTGCTCTCGATCTCGTGCAACAGGCTCGCAACCTCCACCGAGGCGGCGATCCTGACCAGAGCGGCCCGGGCAGTGTCACCGTCGAGGCTCGCGAATAACGATTCGACCGCGTCTGGCTTGATGTCCCGTCGCGCTAGGTCGGCGGCCAGTTGCCATAAGTCATCCTGCCCGTGGCTGCGCAACAAAGAGTCGATCTGGTCCTCGAGGTCGCTGATGGTGAGCGGATCGGGTGGAACGACGTCCTTTTTCGTGAATAAAGCTTCCAGCTTTTCGATTTCTGCTTTCTGCGCCGAAGTGAGATCGCGTCTTCCCAATTCGAGACTAGCGTCCCTGATTTTCTTAAGAATGTCTCGCAATTGGCTGGCGGCGCGTTTCGCGGCGGCAGCAGGGTTGTTGAGTTCATGCGCTAATCCCGCCGATAGCTTTCCAAGCGAAGCCAACCGGTCGCGCTGTTGTTCGATGCGAGTCGTTTCGCGGATCCTGTCGGACATCAAACCAACGAGCCGCTTGGTCAACTCCGGCATTTTCTGTATAAGCTCGGGAAACCGCGATGCAGGGAATCTCAAGATGCGCCCGTCGGAGAGCGCCCTCCCATTCACCACGAAGTGCGTCATTCGGGAAAAGGGCAGGATACCCGTCACATCGCCTGGTTTGCCGGAAAGCACGACCGTTTCGCCGCCAAATTCGCCGCGCCACTGATATTGTCCTTCAAGGATTACGAACATCGAATCGGCCGGGGTGCCCTGCCGAACGTAAGTGTCGCCTGCCTTGAGATGCATTTCTTCCGACTGGCTCAGGAACCAGGCGATCTGATCATCCGGCAGATCAGCGAATGCCGGAACGCGGAGTAGTTCTGACTTTTCGACCATTACACTTTGCTCAAATACTGATGGATGAACTGGACCGCCACCGATCCTTCTCCGACTCCGGAAGCGACCCGCTTTATCGAACCGTGGCGCACATCGCCGACGGCAAAGATGCCGGGAACATTGGTCTCAAGTAAGAACGGATCCCGGTCCAGCGCCCATCCCTTCGGGCGTTGGCCGTCCCTTATGAGGTCGGGACCAGTCAACAAGAAACCTCGTTCGTCCCGTTCGACGAGGCTCGCCAGCCAATCCGTGCGCGGCAACGCTCCGATGAAGATAAACATCGCATTCGCCGGCACTCGCTCAACCTTATTGGTGTCGGAACAAAGTACTGATATCTCTTCCAGATGGGTTTCGCCATGCGCCTCAGCCACGCTGGCGTGGGTCCACAGCTGAACGTTTGGCGTCTCTTGAACCTGGTCGATCAAATATTGGGACATGGTGCTGGAAAGGGATTCGCCGCGCACCAGAATAACGACGCGCTCCGCGAACTTGGCGAAGTTCATGGCCGCCTGACCAGCCGAGTTGGCGCCGCCCACCACATAGACGATCTCGCCCTTACAAGACAGCGCCTCTGTGGCGCCGCCTCCATAGTAAATCCCGGCACCCTGCAACCTGTCTATCCCTGGCGCTTCCAGGCGCCGCCACTGAACTCCAGTCGCGATCATCAAGGCATGGCAGGAGATTTCGTTTCCATCCGCCAGTTTGATGATTCGGTACGAGGCTTCCGTTCGGACGCCTACGGCCTCCTGGGGTGACAGGATTTCGACTCCAAAACGTTGGGCTTGCACCACTGCACGCCGAGCCAGATCGCCGCCACTGAGGCCAGTCGGAAATCCGAGGTAGTTCTCAATGCGCGAACTCATTCCAGCCTGACCGCCCGGTGCTTCTCGTTCAATCATCACCGTGTGCAGACCTTCAGAGGCTCCATAAACCGCAGCGGCCAACCCGGCCGGGCCCCCGCCCACAATCGCCAAGTCATAAAAGCTGGTCTGTGCACGCGTCCGCAACCCAACCTTTTGCGCCACATCCGCAGGCACGCTTTCCAGAAGCTTTGTCCCGTCCGGGAAAAGCACGATGGGAAGGTCGGTTGCTTCCGGACCCAGGGCTTCCAAAAGACGCTTGGTCTCGGGATCATTGGCGGAAAGCTCGACGTCGATCCACTGATACGGAACATGGTTGCGCGCCAGGAAGTCGCGCAACTCATACGATCGGGGCGACCAGCGAGTGCCCAGAACCCGGATCCCTTGAAATGTTGGATGGAAGGAAGCTTGCCAGTCATCCAGCAAATCATCTAATTGGGGATACAAGTGCTCCGCAGGCGGATCCCACGGCTTCAAGAAGAAGTAATTGATGCTGGCATGATTGATGGCACTGATGGCGGCGTTGGTATCGGCATAGGCGGTAAGCAACGCGCGCTTCGCGCCGGGAAAGATTCCCATGGCCTGCTGCAAGAATTCCACTCCGTCCATGCGCGGCATGCGCTGGTCGGCAAGAAGCAAAGCCACGCTGTCATTCCGTATCTTCAACTGCTTCAGAAGATCGAGCGCGCCCTCGGGCGAATCGCTTCCGATAACACGGTATTCAGCGCCGTATTGCGAACGTAGATCCCGCTCAATCGTCCGCAAAACATCAGGGTCGTCATCGACACTCAATAATATTGGTTTAGCCATTCTTGATCTCGTTTCCGGGTAGACAAAGATATGAATTCACCTAGTTTTCCCCGGATGCACTGATTAGATATGAAAAATACAATTTGGTCGCGCAATTCCTGTAATTGATTCGGATAAATGCTCGCCCCGATTTCCCCCCACCCGGATAGCGTTCAGATCCCTCGCGCTCTTCCACTGCGATGATATACGGGTGATCAGTTGGAGATCGACTCATGCTGCCCCGCAAGGTCGGACGGCAGTCTAAAGCGCATGCGAGCGACACGGCACCGCTTCACGCAGCGAGCTTGCAGCGAGTCGTCTCCCGAAGACTCCCCTTGACAGCTTAGGAGAACAATGCTAGCTTCCCTAATTATCTTAGGAAGGTGAGGCCGATGAACAATTCTGCCGACGTTCTCCCAGGCACACTCGATCTATTGATCCTAAAAGCGGTGTCGTTGGGGTCGCTGCACGGATACGGAGTGCTGCTTCGAATTCAGCAGATTTCTGGCGGGGCATTCGAGGTGGAGCAAGGCGCGCTCTATCCGGCGCTTTACCGGCTGGAAGAAAAGGGAATGCTGGCCTCGGAGTGGGGCACGTCAGAGAACAACCGGCGGGCGAAGTATTACAAGCTGACGCGCAAGGGGGAAAAGCGTCTGCGTGAGGAAACCGCAAGCTGGAACCGTGTGGCGGCGGCCATAGCAACGGTTTTGAACGCGCGTCCGGAGGAGGTCTGATTCATGGGAGCGCATTTCTTTTTTGACCGGTTGTTCCGGCGCGAGCGTCTTGACCGCTCCATGGAAGAGGAGCTGCGTTTTCATATCACAGAACGCGCCGCCGAACTGCGGGGCTCGGGCTTGCCGGCAGGGGAGGCCGAGCGGCGCGCGCAGCTCGAGTTCGGCGGGATGGAGAGTTACAAGGAACAGTGCCGTGAGACTCGCGTTTTTCATGGGCTGCACGGTTTCTTCTCGGATCTGCGCTTCGGTTGGCGAATGTTGCGGCGCCGTCCGGGATTTGCTCTTCTCGCCATTCTCTGTCTGACGCTGGGAATCGGCGCCAACGCGGCCGTGTTCAGCTGGATTGAGGGGACGCTGCTGCGGCCCTACCCGTTGGTGCCTCATCAAGAGCGGTTGCGGGTGCTCGGTGGAACGGCGCGCGGCACGCCCGGTTTCGATGATGTATCGTGGCCCGACCTTCTCGATTTGCGGCGTGGCTGCACGATGCTGGATTCCATCATCGCGGAAAAAATTGTCGGAGCGACGCTCAGCGTGGGCGACCGGGCCGAGCGCACAATTGGGAGCATGGTTTCGGCCAACTACTTCGACGCTCTCGGGGTGCACCCCATCCTGGGACGCGGATTTCGACCTGACGAAGATAGCGGGCGCAATGCCCACCCGGTAATCGTAATCAGTTACCAGTTCTGGAAGGATCACTTTCACGGCGATCCGGGAGTCATCGGCAAAACCCAAACCCTTAACAGCCTGCCACACACGATTGTAGGAGTCGCGCCGCAGGGCTTCTTCGGAACCTTCGTCGGCTATGCATGGCAGTTCTGGGTGCCAGTGTCGATGCAGGAAAGATTCGACTCAAACGGATATCAGTTGGAAGACCGCGGCGCACGCTGGATCGAAGGATTCGTGCGCCTGAAACCCGGGGTGACGGCCGAGCAGGCGCAGCAGGAAATTGCGGCAGTGGCGAAGCGTCTCGAGAACCAATATCCGACGACGAATCGCGGACGAGGAATCACGTTGTTGCCTTTGTGGGAGTCCCCATTTAATGGCGCGGGAATTCTACTGCCTACGCTGGGAACAACGCTGGCGGTGGTGTTCATGGTGCTGCTCATCGCATGCGCCAACGTCAGCAATCTGCTATTGGTACGTTCCCTGGCGCGGCGGCATGAGATGACGGTGCGGATGGCGGTCGGAGCCAGTCGAGTCCGGCTGTTTAAACAGCTGGTGGCGGAAGGGTTGATCCTGTCGGCTTTCGCTGCCGCAGGGGGCATCCTGGTCGCGCACTGGTGCCGCAATCTCCTGGTACTGCTGATGCCGCCCCGAGGCATCCCGCTTTATGTGCCCGGTGAGATTGATTGGCGCGTGATGGTGTTCAGCGTCGGGGTGTGCCTGGTCTCGACGTTGCTATGCGGACTGGTCCCAGCCGTTCAGGCCAGCAGAATTGATGTCGCGGGCGCGCTGAAGTGTGATTCCGGAGCAGTGATCTCAGGAGGCGCAGGATCGTGGATTCGCTCGACCCTGGTCGTGGTGCAAGTGTCGCTGAGCTTCGTGCTGCTGGTAGGAGCAGGGCTGCTCATCCAGAGCTTGCAGCGGATTCGTACGGCGAGCCCGGGTTTTTCGACGCAGGGCGTGCTGACCACCGCGGTCAATTTGTTCGCGTCGGGATACGACGCGCAGCGCGCGAAAACGTTTCAGGACCAGCTTATCGAGCGAGTCGACGCGCTGGGTGGAGTTCAGTCGGCTGCTTACGCGCGCATCCTGCCATTCTCCAATCGAAGCTACAACTCTGCTCCGATTGCAGTAGATGGATATCAAACCGCACCGGACGAGCAGCCTGAAGTGGCCTACAACGAGGTGAGTCCCGGGTACTTTGCAACCATGGGAATTCCGACGGTGTCCGGACGCGAGTTCACCCGCAACGACGACGAGACGGCGCCGTTGGTCGCGGTCGTGAACCAGACCATGGCCGCACAGTACTGGAAGGGAGCCGACCCCGTGGGCAAGCGCGTCCAAGTCAAAGACCGTTGGATGCAGGTGGTCGGAGTCGCGAAAAATTCCAAGTACCGAAACATGGTGGAAATGTCGCAACCCTTCTTTTATGTGGCGCTGCGCCAGAATTTTTCAACCCAGGTGGGAATCATAATTCGGACGCGCCTGGACGCTGAATCGCTCGCCAGGGCGGTGGCACACGAGGTACATACGCTCGACCCTGGTTTAGGCTTGTACGAAGTAATCACGATGCGGGAACAAGTCGACCGTCAGGCATGGTCGCAACAGATCGCAGGGATGCTGCTCGGAATGTTCGGAGGCCTGGCCCTCTTGCTGGCAACTATCGGGCTCTACGGAGTGATGTCTTACGCGGTTTCACAGAGCACCCGCGAGTTGGGACTGAGGATGGCCTTGGGTGCGGCTCCATCACATCTGTTGCGCTTGGTAATGTCGCGCGGCCTCGTGCTCAGCGCTACCGGCGTGATGCTGGGTGCCGCGGCGGCGCTGGCATCGACACGGCTGCTGGGATATCTGCTCTACAACGTAAGCCCGCGCGACACGCTGTCGTTCGGATCGGCTTTACTGGTGGTAATCGTTGCATCGCTGGCGGCGTGTTTCCTCCCCGCCTGGCGCGCGACCAGGACCGATCCCCTGCGCGCATTGCGAGACTAGTCCGAAGCACAGTAACTCTATGGATGTCCCACGACCATTTGCAGCACAAGCCCGGCGGCGGCGCCAGATCGTTTATGGCGTCGCAGGAATGGCGTTGATCGCCAGCATCACCATGGGAGTTTCGAAGCTCAAGCCAGCGGCTCCCTCAGTGGATCGACTGGGTTTGTGGATCGATACGGTGAAGCGCGGCCCCATGGTACGGCAAGTGCGTGGACTGGGGACGCTCACTCCGGAAGAAATTCGGTGGATCCCGACCATCACGGATGGGCGCGTGGAAAAAATCCTGGTGCGTCCAGGCACTCCGGTCAAGGCAAATATGGTGGTCGTCATCCTGAGTAATCCCACGGTGGAGCAACAGACCTTCGATGCGGAGTGGAAGCTGCGCGCCGAGGAAGCGCAATATCACAATCTGGAAGTCACGCTGCAAAGCCAGGTGCTGGACCAGAAGGCGAACACAGCAAAGGCGGAGCAGGACGCTGAAGACGCCCGGATGAAAGCAGACACCGACGAGCAGTTGGCCAAACAAGGGGTGATCGCGAAACAAGCCAGCAAGCTTTCTACGGGAAGTTCACGACAGCTCTCCATTCGCGCCGAAATTGAGCAGCAGCGATACGAAAATGCACAGAAGGCGCTCGAAGCCCAGCTTGCTGCCGAAAGAGCGAAAGTTGAGCAGGCGCGGGCAATGTATGCCCTGCAGCAAAAGCAGAAAAACATGCTCCAGGTGACCGCGGGCGTGGACGGAATTCTGCAAGAGCTGACGCTGAACGGTAATACGCTGCAAGAGGGACAGCAAGTTCCGGCGGGAACAACCATCGCTAAGGTTGCGAATCCGAACCGGCTGAAGGCGGAGCTGAAGATCCCCGAGACCGAGGCCAAGGATGTGCAACTCGGCCAGCCGGCGCAGGTGGATTCCCATAACGGCGTGATCGAAGGCAAGGTCATACGCATTGATCCCTCCGTACAAAACGGCACGCGGACGGTGGACGTAGCGCTGATCGGCGAGCTTCCTCCGGGTGCAGTCCCGGACCTGAGCGTAGATGGCACGATTGACCTGGAGCGCCTGGCCAATGTGTTGCTCGTCGGACGCCCGGTGTCCGGGCAGGAGAAGAGCACGGTGGGCATGTTCAAGCTCCAAAGCGACGGTAGGACTGCATCACGCGTACAGGTAACGCTCGGCCGCAGTTCGGTGAATACTGTCGAGATTCTGGATGGGCTGAAGGATGGCGAACAAGTGATCCTGTCCGATATGTCGCGTTGGGATCAGTATGAACGGATCCGGCTGAATTAGTTCGCGGCAGGATGGACGGAGACCAAGGGAGGCACAATGAGCGCAGCAGACGACGTTCTGATTTCGATGAAGGATATTAAGCGAGTCTTTTACACCGACGAGGTGGAGACTCATGCCTTGTGGGGGGTCGACCTTGAGATCCGCAAGGGCGAATACGTTTCCATCGCGGGCCCATCGGGTTCAGGCAAATCGACGCTGCTGGCTCTCATCGGATTGCTGGATTCTCCCAGTCATGGACAATACTTATTCAAGCGTGAACCCGTGGAGAAGCTGGATATTTTGAAGCGCGCAGTGATCCGCAATCGCGAAATTGGATTTATCTTCCAGAGCTTTAACCTCATCGGCGATCTGACAGTCTACGAAAACGTGGAGCTGCCGCTCACTTACCGCGGCATGAGCGGAGCAGAGCGCAAACAGCGTGTGAAACAGGCGTTGGAGCGGGTAGGGATGAGCTACCGCACGGCGCACTACCCCTCACAACTTTCGGGCGGCCAGCAGCAAAGGGTAGCGGTGGCGAGGGCCCTGGCGGGAAATCCTTCGATCCTGCTGGCCGACGAACCGACAGGCAATCTCGATTCGCACAACGCGAACGCTGTCATGGAGTTGTTGCGTGAACTCCACCGTGAGGGAGCGACTATTTGCATGGTCACGCATGATCCGCGGTTCGCCGAGCATGCTGAACGCGGGATCCATTTGTTCGACGGACGCGTAGTTGATGAAAGCGAAGCCACGAGGACAGCGGCGGGCTGAACTCTAGTTGAGCGCGCTGACCGCCTGCCTGAAAATACATCCTGCAGGGAAACAAACCTATGCCCACAGACATTCGCAATAAGCGGGCTATCTTTACCGCCAGACGCAAACAGATTTCTCAGGGCGTGATGGCTATTACTCGCAGAGGACTTCCAGAGCCTCCCACAATTTTCAGTGGCGCGGCGATGACGATAGCGCCGGTTGCCGGAAGCTGATCAAGGTTGGAAAGACTGGCCAAGCCAAACTTGCCGCTTCCGTGCATCAGATAGTGGTTCGGGAACGGTGGGTCAAAAGTGGCGGCCTGACCCGCATCAGTCCCGACCGTTTCCACGCCAACCCCTAGCACATCCCGCTCCTCGGCCAGGAGGGCGGAACTTTCCTTGGCCAATCCGGGAGTGTGGGGTCCGTTCTCCTGGAGGTTGATGTAGTCTTTAGGTTCTGTCCGCTTCGACCAGTCTGTTCGTATCAGAACCCACGCGCCCGCCGGAATAAGTCCGTGTTGTTCCTCCCACTGGCGGATTCGCTCTGGTGTCAGCAAATAGTTTGGATTTTTCCTCACATCCGGACTGATGTCAATCACACAAGCAGGGCCGACGAATTTTTTCGGTGGGATGCGATCCACGGTGTTATCCGGCAGGTCCTTCCCCGAAACCCAGTGGACTGGGGCATCAAAATGTGTGCCGGTGTGCTCGCCGGTCTCGAAAGCATTCCAGTACCAGGCGGGACCGCGCTCATCGTACCGCGACAACTCCCAGATCCTGAACGCAGGCGTGTTGTTCCACTGAGCTGGCAGAGGCAGCAAAGGAGTCTGCGGAGTCAGGGGCTGGGTCAGATCCACGACCCGCAACCCGCCAGCGTTGAGTTCCTGCAGCAGTGTGATCAAAACCTGAGACATTAGCATTCCTCACTAGCATTTTCGTCCGACAATCCAAATCCGCTTGAACGCTGTGCGAACGGCCCTGTCTTAGCGCGTTTTTAGCGATTGGATATGGCGACGGAATTGAAATCGATTCTCAAGAAACGACAGGTCGGTCACGTAGCCGACAGGACCCTTGGCTTCGACCTTGGCGACGATAGTTGTCAGTTCCCTGCTCTGCACGGCATCCGTTACGGCCGCCTTAAAACTCTCCACACTCCGGACTGTGCTGACTCGGGGAATGCCGGAGGAGCGGGCAATGCCCTCCAGGTCGGCGCCTGCACTTGTCGCTGTGGGAAAGCCGCCGACCGAGAGCAAACTTTCATTGTCGAAAACGACATGGGTCAAGTTCTTGGGTCGATAACGTGCCATTGTGCTGAGGCTGCCAAGGTTCATCAAGAGCGAGCCATCGCCGTCGAAAACGATCACTCTCTGTTCGGGCAGGCACAGAGCCAGGCCCAATCCCGTAGAAGACGCTAGTCCCATCGCGTGTTGCAGGTAAAAGAAGTTTGGGCGGTGTCCCAGGGACTGCAGTTCAGCCGCGACTGCCCCCATGATAGTGACGACAAGACAGTTTTCCAGTTCAGAATAAACCGACCGAAGACAATCCAGGCGGAGCATCACTCCTCCCACATCAAGTCGCGCGTCAGCAGCAGGGCGACGGGCTGCAAACTGCTTTCGGCGAGAGTCTGTGCCTGCCGGATACGTTTTCTGACGCTGTCCACCGCGTCGAGAAAGAAGTAAGGGATGCGCAACGCTTCCAGGAGTGGCTCCGTCACATTGCCGCCCTGCGTTTGCCAGGGGTCACGCTCCCCCAAGGAACCGCGGTAGCTGATGAGCATCAAAAGAGGGATTTTGTACAGATGTGCGAAAGAGACGATACCGTTAATGGATGCCAGGAAGCCATGGTTCTGCATCAGCATGGCTGACTTGACTCCGGCGAAGTGTGCTCCGGCTGAGATGCCGACCGCTTCTTCCTCCTTTGCCAGTCGTACCAAAATCATCTCTGTGTCCTCATCCGCCAACCGAATGAGATGCACCAACCAGGTCTCCGGCAGCGCTGACACCAAGTGGATGTCGCACTCTTTCAAAGCATCATAGATCAGCTTTGAGTTGGTCGCGGATACTGGCATGTGTTTGCTTTCAGGTTGACGAGTTGTCGCAGCGGAGTATAGGTTTGGCGCTGGTCATTTTGCAAGGCTGCCGAACCTGACTTTTCAGATATAACCAGGAGCAAGATTTGGAGGCCAAATCACAAACTGTTCTCAGGTCCGAAAACTCTTCCGCGTCGACCGCAGCCTTTCCCATTGAGACTGTTCGTGCTGCTTTTCCCGCTCTGACCCGGCCTTCGGGCTGCATCTTTTTTGATAATGCCGCAGGTGCGCAGGTTCCGCTGGGCGTACTGGACGCGGTGAACCATCACCTCCTCGAGTGCAATGTGCAGCGGGGCGGGCGCTACGTGAAAAGCCGCGAAGTGGACGAGATGATTTTGCGTGCACGCCACAGCATCGCGGATCTTGTGAACGCCCGCGACGCAAGCGAAATCGCGTTTGGCATGAACGCCACTTCCTTTATTCGTCTCGTGAGTTTGGCGATCGGGCAAACGCTCGGTAAGAGAAATGAGATTGTCGTAACCGACATGGACCACGAGGCTAATGTGGCCACCTGGTTGGCGTTGGAACGGGGTGGAGCGAACTTTTCTTGGTGGAAGATGCGGGAGGATGGAAATCTGCATGTGGAAGACCTCATCCCGCTTGTATCTTCAAAGACGCGCCTTGTGGCGTGTACGGTGGCTTCGAATGCCATCGGCTCGATTGTTGATGTTGCGGCGGCGGCAAGCGTGGCACACGCGTCCGGGGCAGAACTCTTTCTTGATTCCGTGCACTACGGCCCTCACGCGCTGATCGACGTGCAAGCCTTCGAGTGCGATTACCTGGTATGTTCAGGCTACAAGATCTTTGGTCCCCATATGGGGTTTCTTTGGGGACGACGCGAACTTCTGGAAAAGCTTCCGACCTTCCGTGAGGATTTCATTCCTGACGAGCCGCCCGGAAAAATTGAGGCGGGCACCTTTGTTTACGAAAATGTGGCGGGGATGGATGCCGCGGTACGCTACCTGGAATCGTTGGGCCGGAGCATTGCCGGGAACGCTGGCATGGCGAAATCCGAATCGAGGCGGTCCGCTCTGCAACGTGCATTTCACGCAATCCGGGTCTACGAAGAATCCCTTTCCCTCGAAATGCTTCGAGTGCTCAACCAGTGCGGTGCCTTAATCTACGGCTTAGCCGATGAAGACCGTGTCGGTCAACGAGTGCCAACGCTTTGCTTCAATTTGCCGAACGCGCCGCCCGCACGAATCACCGAAGAACTCACGAAACAGAATATCTTCGTGCGCGACGGCCACATGTATTCACCACGGTTGATGCTGCGACTCGGACTCGCCAAGGAGAGTGGCGCGGTCAGAGCATCGTTGGTCCACTACAATACGGTCCAAGAGGTCCGCGCATTTGGAAGAGCACTGGCCGAGATCAAAGAGTCATGCTGACCGACACTCAAATTCGGCAGATTCGTTCTCGCTTCAACATCTTCAAACACAAAATCTATCTCAACAGTTGTTCCCAGGGACCATTATCAGATGCAGTGCAGGCAGGCCTGGAAGATTTCATAGCAAGTTGGCACGAGCAAGGCTCACCGTGGGAGCTGTGGGTAAATCGGTACGAGGCTGCGCGAAGTGCCTTTGCAAAATTCATTCAATGCCAGCCCCGATGAAGTTGCCATCGTGACCAGCGTGTCGGCAGGTATCAATGGCGTCGCCAGCGCGCTGAATTTCCATGAGCGGAAGAAAATTGTAATGGGCGAGTTCGAGTTTCCTACGAT
>Ga0307478_10001569_pt1 | contig 19482 bp, 15 predicted proteins | sample atmos_gasesECM4C_2_FD_203713 | JGI IMG/M metagenome (GOLD analysis project Ga0307478, IMG submission 203713) | Hardwood forest soil microbial communities from Morgan-Monroe State Forest, Indiana, United States - atmos_gasesECM4C_05 | ecosystem: Environmental > Terrestrial > Soil > Temperate... | reverse complement strand
GGCGAGATCGAACGACTGGGATCCTCGCGTTCGCGGAAGCTCGATGTGCGGGTAATTTCGGCCACGAATAGCGACCTTCAGGCTGCATGCTCCTCGGGACAATTCCGAGAAGACCTCCTTTTTCGGCTGAACACGGTCGAGATTCACGTGCCGCCGCTCCGCGAGCGCCGTGAAGATATTCCGACGCTCGCCATCCATTTTCTCCGGCGCTATAAGTCTCGCTATCGCCGCGAAATCGATGGATTCGAGAGTTCTGCGCTGCAAGTGATGGCGCAATATTCCTGGCCGGGCAACGTTCGCGAACTCGAACACACGCTGGAGCGCGCCGTCCTGATGTGCCGCAGACGGGAGATTCAAACTGCGGATCTTGGGCTGAATCTGCAGCGACCGGAGTCTCAGAAAGTCGAAGAGCTAAGCCTGGAGGCGGTGGAGGCGCTTCTGATCCGAAAGGCGCTGCAGCGTTTTGAGGGGAACATAAGCCAGGCCGCCGAGGCCTTGGGGCTAAGCCGGGGTGCGCTCTATCGACGCATGGAGAAGTATGGTCTCTAGCCCGCAGACCAGCGGCAAGGCAGAAACGGGGAGAGTTCCTGGGAGCGTTCCTCCCCCTGGTGTTCGCCTGCTGTACGAGCATCGCATCAGCCTCTACTCACTACTCGTCGCCCTACCCGGAATTGCCGTCAGCGGCGTTCTTATTTGGTTGCAGCCCTGGTCTATCGGATCGAAGCTGGCAGTCTCGTTCGCAGAGTTATTTGTGTGGTGGACACTGGCCCTGGCGTTACACAGGCAAACGATTCGACCGTTGCAGACGCTGGCCAACGTGGTAGCGGCACTTCGCGCAGAGGACTATTCGTTTCGAGCGCATGAAGCCACGGCGGACGACGCGTTGGGGGAGCTTTCGCTTGAAGTCAACGCTTTGGCTGACCTGCTTGCGGATCAGCGAATCGGGGCCATCGAAGCAACCGCGCTGCTGCGGCGAGTTGTGGAAGAAATTGATGCTCCATTATTCGCATTTGACCCGGACCGCGTGCTTCGAGTGGTGAATCCCGCCGGCGAAAAACTTCTTCAACAACCTGCGGTCCGCCTTCTAGGCCGCACTGCCGACGAAATCGGGTTGGCCGATTGCCTCGGCGCGGCGAGTGAGGCACTCTTGGTTTTGCCAGCCAACAGTTCGACGGCCCGCTGGCTGGTGCGCCAAAGCAAGTTCCGGGAAAAAGGTGTGCCGCACACTCTGGTTGTTCTGTCAGACGTGAGCCGAGCGCTCCGGGAAGAAGAGCGCAACGCATGGCAACGGTTGATCCGAGTGCTGGGGCACGAACTCAACAACTCGCTGGCTCCGATCAAATCGATCGCGGGGAGCTTGAGCACGCTTCTCGCGGAGACCCAACTCAACCCCCAACACCGTCGAGACTTTGAACGGGGTCTGGCCATCATCGAAGCTCGAACCGCATCGCTCAACCGGTTTCTTCAGGCCTATCGACAATTGGCGCAGATGCCACCTCCCGCAATAAGGAGAGTCGCGCTGCTTCCGATTGTGGAGCGAGTCGTTTTTCTCGAGACTCGGGTGGCGGTGGCGGTCTCTCGCGGCCCGGACGTCATGTTGATGGTGGATCCCGACCAGATCGAGCAGATGCTCATTAATCTCGTGCGCAATGCGGTCGAAGCAGCGCTTGAGCCAAACCTGGCTGATGACCGTTCGAGCAACTCCACGAACGGCGGAGAGGATCGGAAGCCGCAGGTAACGTTGAATTGGGTGGTCGAAGACCAGAGCGTCGTCTTAATCATCGACGATAACGGGCTTGGACTCCTTAATCCGAGTAACGCGTTTGTACCGTTCTATACAACCAAGCCCGCGGGTAGCGGCATAGGATTGGCGCTCTCGCGACAGATCGTCGAAGCGCATGGCGGCTCGATTGAACTGTCTAACCTGAACGGGAAAAGCGGCTGCCACGTACGGGTGACACTACCGTGCAGCTAAGAATGGCGCCCGCAATCGACATGCACTTGGGAACCGCAGTGTGACCTCAGTTGTTGACCTCAGTGATCGGAGGTTTGGGATGACGTTCGAACAATTTGAAAAACCTGTTCAGGATTTGCGATATGGGGTTCGACAACTGTGGCGCTCTCCTGGCTTTTCTTCCCTGGCAATTCTGTGCCTGACCTTGGGAATCGGCGCTAATACTGCGGTATTTAGTTGGATCGAAGGCATCTTATTCCGTCCGTATCCGGCAGTAGCCCACCAGGAAAGGCTGCTCGCCCTGGCCGGGACGGCGCGCGGCGAGACCGGCCCGACGGGAATTTCGTGGCCGGACTTCCTCGATTTGCAGAGAAGCTGTACGCTTTGTGACGCGTTCTTCGTGAGCAAAATTACGGGCAGCACGCTGAATGTCGGTGACCGCGCCGAAAGGACGACCGGCAGCATCGTCTCGGCAAATTATTTCGACGCGATCGGCGTTCATCCTGTGCTGGGTCGTGGCTTCGAGCCCGGCGAAGACGCGGGAAGCGACGCTCACCCTGTCGCAGTGATTAGCTATCAGCTTTGGCGGAACCGCTTCAAAAGCGACCCACAAATCGTCGGCCAGACCCAGCGGCTCAATAACGTTCCGCACACCATCATCGGCATAGCGCCCGAGGGGTTTTATGGAACTTTTGTAGGCTGGGCGATGAATTTCTGGGTTCCGGCGTCAATGGAGGAGACCTTCGAAAGCGGCGGATATAAACTCGAGGACCGCGGCGCGCGCTGGATTGAAGCCTATGTACGACTCAAGCCGGGGGTTACTCGTGCGCAAGCCCAGGAAGAAATGTCGGCCATCGCAGCCCGATTGGAGAACAACTACTCAGCCACGAACCGCGGACGCGGCATCAGGTTGTGGCCATTGTGGCAGACCCCTTTCAATAACGCCGGCACTCTGCTTCCCACACTCGAGATCATGCTCGCGGTAGGAGCGTTTGTTCTTCTCATCGCTTGCGCGAATGTGGGCAACCTGCTGCTGGTCAGGTCATTTGCCCGTCGCCACGAAATGACGGTTCGGCTCGCCATCGGGGCCAACCGCGCTCGTTTGTTGAAGCAACTTGTCACGGAAGGTCTGATCCTTTCGACGCTGGGAGCAGCCGCCGGACTGCTGGTTGCGTACTGGTGTCGGCACGCGCTCGTGTTGCTCCTACCAGCGCGCTCCGGAGTGGCTATGTACCTGCCTGGGGAAATCGACTGGCGTGTGATGTCGCTGAGTGCCGGTATTTCTTTGATCGCCACACTCATTGTCGGATTGGTCCCGGCGCTTCAAACCCGCAACCTCGACCTTGCCGGCGCCCTGAAAGCGGAGTCGTCGGGTGTGGTCGGCGCCCGGGGAACAGCGTGGGTGCGCTCGGGCCTAGTCGTCTTCCAGGTTTGTCTGAGCTTTGTTCTGCTGGTTGGAGCGGTACTGCTGCTGCAAAGCCTGCAAAAGATTCGAACCACCAACCCGGGCTTCTCGACGACAAATGTGGTACAGACTGGGGTGTCATTGATCCCAGCTGGATACGACGACGCGCGGGCCAAGACTTTTCAGGAGGAGTTGATTGCTCGCCTCAGGGTGCTGCCTGGCGTGGAGTCCGCTGCGTTCGCCCGCGTGACCCCACTGGGCTATGGAACATACTCTTCTACGCCGATTGCAGTTGACGGCTACCAACCTCCACCGGAAGAGCAACCTACTGTCGACTACAACCAAGTCAGTCCTGACTACTTTGTCACCCTGGGTATCCCTCTGCGATCCGGTCGCGAATTCGCGCGTGCCGATGACGAAAACGCATCCTTGGTCGCCATAGTGAATCAGACCATGGCTACACGATACTGGCGCGATCAGGATCCGATCGACCGGCGCCTTCAAGTTAAGGGCCGCTGGGTGCGAGTCATCGGCGTAGCCGCAGACTCCAAGTACGAGAGCCTGCGCGAGAATCCAAGACCTTTTTTCTATGTGCCGCTGCTGCAGGATTTCGTAAGAGGACCGGCTTTGTATGTCCGCTCGGCCCAACCTCTTCAGAGCATTTCGGCCACCCTGCTCCGCGAAGTGCACGCACTGGACGTGAACCTTGCCGCTTACGAGATGATTACGCTTCAGGAACAGGTTAATCGTTCAACTTCGCCGCAACTCGTGGCCGTAACCTTGGTTTCGATCTTAGGAGGATTAACCCTTCTCCTCGCTGCCGTCGGCCTGTATGGCGTGATGTCTTATTCCGTAGCGCAGTCCAACCGTGAGCTTGGGCTGCGCATGGCTCTTGGCGCGGGTGCGGCCACTCTTTTTCGTTTGGTGATTTCGCGCGGCTTGAGATTAACTGCAGTCGGCGTCCTCTGTGGCACGGCTGCGGGACTTGTATTGACTCGATTATTCGGAAAGCTTCTCTACAACGTCAGTCCGCACGACCCGCTGGCATTCGCATCGGCAGTGGCGGTGATGGCGATCGCCTCAGTCGCAGCTTGCCTTCTGCCAGCCTGGCGCGCTACGCGTACCGATCCAGCCCGGGTGCTGCGAGATTGACCGTTACGTGGGCGTACCACCGGCAGGTCCTGTGAGACTCCCTTGGTCAACCTTTTCCGCGGCATCGAACCGTCGGCCCTCACCTGCGCCGTCACCTGCCGGGTCCTGAGTTCTGAACCGGAAATTGTGGCGCGATACCGACTCCACGGTACCAATCGGCCAATTTCCTCGAACCCGTTGGCGGATAGCTTCCGAGTAGCCGAGGGACCGCGAGGGATCTCGCTTCCGTTGGAAAAGATCGCTGGCCTGTAGGGAACCAACTGGTATGATGACCTTCGATAAAAGCCAGATGGTTCTCTTTCTGGAATTGAGTGTAAGGCCAACCAGAATAATCATCTTCAATTTCGCCAATGGGGGACGCATTGACTGATTCGAACCATAACACTTTTAATCGTCGGGAGTTCATCCATGGCGCGCTTGCTGGAGCCGCCTTCACCGCATTGCCAATCTCTGCCTTCTCTTTAGACAATCCCGGCATCGAGCCGGTGCTGAGCCAAATCCCGAAGATGCATGACGAGAACGTGAAGCGGCTGCAGGACTGGATTGCTTTGCCCTCGATCGCGGCGGAGAACCGCAACTATCCGCAGGGGCCTGAGTATATGGCGCAACTCGCTCGCGATGCCGGATTCGCGAACGTTGAAATTGTGCCAACGTCGGGCAAGCCTGGGGTCTTCGGCATTCTGGATGCAGGTGCGGCAACCACTGTCGGCATCTATTTTATGTACGACGTGAAACAGTTTGACCCCTCGGAGTGGTCTTCGCCGCCGCTCGAAGGGCGAATCGTGGACAAGGAAGGACTGGGCAGGATCTGCGTCGGTCGTGGCGCGGTGAACCAGAAGGGCCCTGAAACCGCCTTCCTGGGCGCTCTTCACGCTTTCAAGGCAGCGGGGACGAAGCTGCCGGTAAACCTCGTGCTCGTCTGTGAAGGTGAAGAAGAGATTGGTTCGACCCACTTTGCGGAGGTGGTCCGCCAACCCAGGATCACCGATGCGCTGAAGAAATGCATGGGTGTGTTCATGCCAGAAGCGGGGCAGGACGCGGATGGAGGCATTCAGATATCACTGGGCGCCAAGGGGGTAGTTGAGCTCGAACTGGTTTCCAGTGGAGAGCGATGGGGACGAGGGCCCAAACACGATGTCCACTCGAGCCTTGAGGCACAGGTGGACAGCCCCGCGTGGCACCTGGTGCAAGCGCTCAACACGCTCGTCGAGTCCGATGGACACACGCCTGCTGTGGCAGGCTTTTTTGACAAGGTCAAGCCGCTTAGTCCCGCACAAATGAAGATGATTCAGGAAGCCGCCGCTCGCCGCAGTGAAGCCACGGTTAAGAAGCAGCTAGGCGTTGAGCATTGGGTGCACGACACAAACTGGCTTGATTCGCTCGTGCTGCTCGAATCCAAGCCCACGATCAACATCGAGGGCCTGGTCGGTGGATACACGGGTCCCGGTGGCAAAACCATTCTGCCGCATCGCGCTGTTGCGAAGATTGACATGCGGCTGGTGCCGGATATGACGGCCGCTGGCACTCTTGCGCTTCTCAAGGATCATCTTGCCAAGCACGGCTTCGGCGATATCGAGGTCAATATGAGTGGCGGCTACGATCCGACACAGACCTCGCAGGATTCGAAGCTAATCCAGGCGCAAATCGCGACTTACCGCAAACTGGGGATGGATCCCGTGCTGTGGCCTCGATCCGCAGGTTCCTGGCCGGGATACATTTTCACCTCCGAACCTCTCAATCTTCCCGCCGGACATTTTGGACTGGGGCACGGGACCGGGGCACATGCTCCGAATGAGTACTATCTGATCGATTCCACGAGTGCGAAGGTTGCGGGGATTGATGGCTCTGTGCGCTCCTTCGTCGAGTATCTCTACGCGTTGGCTTGAAGCAAGTGAGACAGCAATTATCGATGTCCGCGCCTCAGACCAAGTGATCAACTCCCCCGGTTAAATTGACCTTATCCGAGATTGTTTCCCGAGTGACGGCGAATCGAAATTACGCCCGAGAACGATATTGACCGGAAGAACAGGTGGAGGCGGTAAATCGAAACCTCCTTCTCCGCCATTCGGATGAACCATAGCTGTTAGTAAGGAGTAACCACCGCATCTTCCGGATAGCCTGGCATGCCAAACTCCGGAACGTCGAGACCTTCTTCTTCCACCTCCGGCGCGACTCGCATGCTTTTCGCTTTGTTGACGCACCAGAAGACGGCGTAAGTCGCACCGAACGCCCACGCGGCGTACAGAGTTGCTCCCATGAGTTGGCAGAGAAACTGGCGTGTGTCGCCGTGGAGCAAGCCGGTCACACCCTGGCCAGATCGTCCCAGATAGGACGCCGCGCCGACGCCGTTCCATCCCGCGCCGTAAGCGCCGTCGGAGAAGATGCCGACGCTGACGGCCCCGAGCCAGCCGCAGTAGCCATGCACTGAAATCGCGCCGCAGGGATCGTCGATCTTGAGAACCCGGTCGTTGAAAAGGACGCCGCCACAAACCAGGCATCCCGCCAGTACGCCAATCACTATCGACGACGTGGGAGACACAAAGGCGCAGGGCGCGGTGATCGCGACTAATCCCGCCAGCATTCCGTTACAGGCCATAGTTATGTCGGGCTTTCCGAACCAGAGGTACCACACGAGCATGGCAGCCGCCGAGCCCGCGACGGCAGCCAGATTAGTGTTCACTGCGACCACCGAGATGCGGAGGTCGGTCGCTCCGAGAGTCGAACCTGGATTGAAGCCCATCCAGCCGAAGAGCAGCAGGAACGTCCCGGTCACGACATACACAATGTTGTGAGCGGGGAAGACACGAATCTTCCCACCAGGACCGTATTTCCCCAGGCGCGGACCCAAGATAATGGCGAGAGCCATGGCACAGAACCCGCCAACGGCGTGCACCACGGAGGATCCGGCAAAGTCGACGTAGCCGTGACCCAGATTCAACGTTGAACCTACCTGCGAAAGCCATCCCCCGCCCCACGTCCAACACCCGGAGATCGGATAAAGAATCGCGCCGATGAAAAGCTCACAAAGCAAGAAGGCCCAGAAGGTGATGCGCTCACACACGGCCCCGACAATAATGTAGCCGGCAGTCTCCATGAACACGACTTCGAACAGAGTTAAACAGTTGCTGGCACTGTCGTAAGCCGGACCTACAAGGAAGAATCCCTTGCCGCCGACGAATCCCCACTGGCCGCTTCCCACTAGAAAGTGATTAAGCGTGGGGATGCCGCCCAGGTTCGTGGGCGCGGCGTTGATGGCTACGGCTCCAAACTGGAATGCATATCCGACCGCGTAGTAAGCCAGAAACGCGAACACGTAGGCGGCGAAATTCAGCATCATCAAGTGAGCGGCGTTTTTCTTTCGAACCAGGCCGCAGGTGAGCAGCGCGAATCCGGCCTGCATGAACAGGACCAGGTAACCGGTATTCAAAGTCCAGGCAAAGTTGGTGGCCACTCGGACGTGACCCACGCTATCCGCCAGCTTGACGGCGAGCGGCTCTTTCGCCGACTGAGCCTGATAGTCGTCGAACGCCTTCTTGTTCTCAGCATAACCCGGAGCTGTTTTGTCAGTGGGCTCAGCAACCACGAAGGGATTGCCCGCGGCATCCACGACAGCGTTTTTGTCGCCGGTGACTGTGCCCGATGGATCTGGCTTGGGGGCATCGTCGGCAAAGCAGGGGGCGACGGCAAGCCCGGCGAGCAATCCGAGGGCTAGAAGAATGGCAGCACTGGACGACAATAACGACAGGCGCAGAGAGTGCCTGCCGGAGCGTTTTCTCATGTTTGATAGCTCCTGTTTTTAAAGGGTGGGCAATTCTCTGGCGGTCGTACCTGCGCTGGAACGGCGCCGGCAAATGCCGATACAACCGCACCCGTAAGTACGTTGCAGCAAGGGTGGACCCGGGATAGTGAGCCGACCCGACGAGCGCCAGTGCGTTCAATCGACAGTCCTCTCCCTAATCCGCAGACGATAAAGCCAGGCATTCACTGAGTCCAATTCATATTTCTTATAGGATCGATCACATGCTGCAATAACGCCCGGGGAAGCGAGTATCTCTCGTTTTCAACCTTGTCCCTGAGAGCGCAGAAAACCCCGTGGAAGGATGCTGCCAGCCCGGACGAGGAGTCCGCTGTAGTTCCGACGAGAAGAACTCCTGTGCAAAGGCTTGCACACTTAGGAAGTAACCTCAGTAACCTTCGCCAGACACAAAGTAATCATTTTAAAGAAGTTAGTGGCACGTTGGGGCCATTCTCCACCGGCCCCGCAACTGCGATAGTACAAGTACGGGCGGCCAGTGCTGGACCCTCACTAACGTCATGCGTACAAACTGGGTTGGCGCGATTCTCAAATACGGGCTAGTTATTTTGTTGGCAATCCTTGGTTTCAGCCCGTCCGCTCTATCACAAGAGGTCTCTCTAGCGCTGTTGCGCCCCAACGCAATCCAACCTGCTCCGATGGCACCCGCCGCACCGATGGTGAGCACGTTCCAGCCGACGACGCAGCCGGAAGCACCCAGCCAACATCGGTTTTGGGACAGTGAGAATAGCCTCTTATTTGCCACGAGCGCAGCCTTTAGCGCTGCGGATTTCGTTGTCACTCGGGACAACCTCCGCGCAGGCGGGCAGGAGTTGAACCCTGTGACCCGGGTGTTCTGCGGCAGTACCGCGGGACTTGCAGTCAACTTCGCGGGCGAAACCGTCGGCGTAGTTGGGCTTAGCTACCTTTTCCACAAGACAGGTCATCACAGACTGGAGCGAGCAGTCTCCATGCTGAACATCGGCGCCTCGGCGTCAGCTGTAACCTTTGACCTGGCCCATCGATAGAAGTTTCCTTTCAGCGGACTCCGGCTGCCTTGATTGCTGGTTTCTCGGCTTCGCCGCGCCTGACCATCCAAAGCAGCAGGAATATGGTGCCCAAAGCAATAAGAAAAAAGATGATTCCACCCTCGCGGTGGAGTCTTCCCGTGAGGAAACTCGGATCAACGCGGGTTGCAAGCATAGCGATGACGAATATGCGAAGCCCATTCTTAACGACCGAGAGGGGGATCGCCACGGCGATCACGAAGGCTTTTCGCCACGGTGAGCGCAGGAGAAGCTGCGCCAGCACCATGGTTGTGACCAACAACATCGAGCTCGAGCGGATGCTGCTGCACTCTCGGGCGACCTCCAGCGTCAACCCTGGAATGTGTAGCAAGAGGCCATCTTGCTCCACCGGAACGCCTGCCACCACGAAAAGAAAATGTGCAGCCGCCGCAGAGCCTTGCTGCAGCAGGCTCACGATCGGATTCAATACGAAGTAGGGAAGTGGAACCATTCCGAACAGGAAACAAAGAGGAAAGAGCGCCCGCCGGAACGCACCAATGCCGAAGCAAACAAGGAAAGCAGCGATCCACCACACCACAAGTGCCAGCATGTTCACCGAAAGCCGCTCATCGGAGGACAGTGCCACTGCTCTCCATCCCACGTAGAAAGTGACCGAAGCGGCTATGACCAGCAAGATTGAACCCAGGCTCACTGAACCCAGACTCACAGCCAGTCTTGAGGAGGGCTCGGGCGATTTCCAATCCAGGAAGATCAAGGCGCCGCTAATAGGGAGAATGAGCAGGATGTGCGTGTATTGGTCGTCGCCCAAGGCAAGAGCGAAGGAGGACGCGAGCGGGACCCACCAGATGACCAGGGAGATTGCGCTGAGAATGGAAAAGACAGGCAGCGGAAACAATTTAGAAGCCGATTCTCGGTTCGGGACACTCGGCACAACGTAATTCTAACCCGCTTGGTCGTGCACCTTCAGCGAACTCCAAAAGAAGCCCGTTTTTCCGAGCAGCGGAGGAGAGGTGTTGCGACAAGTTGCGCAACAGCGGCCGACTTCGGCGGCGCCGGTTAGTATCTCGGACTTTTGGGACCATCCGTGTGAAAGATGTTCCACACCGCTGACGAGGTACGGTTCGCTGGTTGAACTCGCTATGCGGCCGCCTGCCTCTTTACCACGCTGGGGAGCTCCTTTTCGGCCGAGCCGAGAGCGCGAACTTCAGACGCGACGCAGATGATGAAGCACGCTATGCTGAGTTCGAACAGATTCCGCTTCGTCAGGCTTAGCGACATAAAGAGGGCTTTGGCGATGTTCAGTTGCAATACCCCTCCGCATAACAGCGCGACCCATCCTAGGTAATACGTAATCCTCCCCACTAAATGGAGCCGAGCAGATCGATCCATGGCGCTACCCTCCCGGTTTCTTGACGGTGTTTCTGGATGGTCAAATTGCCCCAAAATAGGTGCAATTGACAGCAGCCGGAATTGTACACCCGCGTGTCAAATCCTAGAGCGATTAGTCGGAGCCGCTCGGCTTAGACCCTGCGTAAGGCATGTCAACGACTATTTCGCGCTAAGCGGCTTCCGGCAAAGAGGCGGCGAGATCCGGTAGGCGGAAGGATCCGTGTGCTTCGGAATTGCCGCGGGCGCCTCGTTCGAGATGATACTGGTTACCCCTTTGTCGCTGATCGCCCTTACTACGTAATAGTATTTCGTGTCGTTTACCACCAAATCGTCCGCACAGCTGGTGCCTGAAAAGGGACTGGTGTTGAGCAACACGGGCGACGGGTCCTTCTGGACCAAGCCGCGATAGACGCAATAACCGACGGCGGCGGCGTGCTTGGAGTTCGCAGGCGCGCTGGCTCTCCACGAGAGAATCACTCTGTGCCCTCCCTCCACCGGGGGCGCAGCCGGCACGCTGGAAGAACCGAAGCTGGGGCAGACCAGACGTGCAACCGCAGGGGGACTAGCGAGTGTCCTGGCTTTCCGGAGCGCTTCCTCTCGAAGCACTTCCTCAAGCCGCTGGGCCGGCGTTGGTCTCGAGGTAACCAGGCAGCTTGTGCAGCCGAGCTGCGGCGTGGCGGCGATACCAAGGACCGCAAAGACTGCGAGGAGTCGATGAGTTGACCTGACCTTGAGGCAATTGATCATCGGATTGCATCTCTTGTTATACAACTCGCGCGAGGGTCGATCACCGCATTTGTGACGTCCGCCTGCGTTCATTCTGGGCGAGACACTCCCGGCATCAAAGGGGTATGCGGGGTTGCGAGTCACAACCAACGTACCCATGGGGGAACTTTGATTTCACCGAGGAGTGTGAAATCCTGAATTGCTCAAGGCGCACCTTCTGAGAGATCTAACGGGACCATGACTCAGTGCGAACAGGAATCTACAGCGATACCTCGATTCAGCATTGTCATACCCGTTTATAACGATTGGATACCGCTTGATCAATGTCTGCAATCCTTGGCGCGGCAAACGGACGCGCCTGGCTTCGAAGTCATCGTTGTGGACGATGGCAGTACGGAAACTGTCCCAGATTTTGTTACCACCTCGACCCATCGTTTCCCGTTGACAGTAATCCGGCGGCGTCACGAGGGGATTCCATCTGCTAGAAATCAAGGAATTCGGACTGCCAAGGGCGCAGTGTTGTTGTTCATGGATGCGGACTGCAGACTCCGTTCCAACTGCCTGGCCGCCCTGAATTCAACGATCAGTCGCTCGCCCCAGCATGACTGCTTTCAACTCCGGCTCGTTGGGGATCGCTCCAGTCTGGTCGGCAGGGCAGAAGAACTCAGGCTCATCGCCTTTCAAGAGCACATGCTTCAGCCAGACGGTCGCATTCGATACCTGAACACGGCCGGATTCGCTATGCGACGAGCAAGGGCAGACATCGAGGCTGGTGTGTTTGATCCTGTCGCGCTCAGAGCCGAGGACACTCTCCTGTTAGCCAATCTGATACAGGGCGGAGAGCTTCCCCTCTTCGTTCCTGATGCAATCGTCGAACATGCTATCCCCCTGTCCTTGATTAAGTGTCTCTGGAAGGACATTCGGTCAGTTTATCTGGAAGGAAACGCGTACGGCATCATTGCTTCAAGGGGAGTGAGAATTCGAGTGACTCACCGGGAGCGTCTGCGATTGCTTTTGGCCATGTGGAAGACTGCCGGCCAGCAGTCGATCGGAAGATCAGCCTGGTTTGTGCTTGTGGTCAGACAGACGCTTCAGCGGACGATCTCCTCTGGTTACCAATTTCTGCGGTTCGGGTCTGCCACTCCCACGTAAGGCGATCTATGCCTTGTGAGAGGTCAGACTATTGCGGAACTATGCGATCTTCAAATCCTGTGAATCTCGAGCCGCAAGTGGACAGTCGTAATTCGGAGACTGCTTAATTTCTTGTATAATATGGTTAGTTCTCGAGGGTCGGTACTTTATCCGGCCGCCTCTCATCCTCCTCCATTTTCTACAGTCTGTTGTCAGATCATCGTTGGAACGGTATGGAGGAGCGATCCCAATGAACGCGGGCATGCGAGGAATAGGCGCCCTATTGACGTGCCTGGCGGCCGCCGCGCTCGTGGCTTGCTCACACCCCGTTGCGAAAGTCTCCGGAACCTGGGATCCGAGAGCAGCCGCAACGTACCTTGACTACAGAGCGGGCTGGTGGATGGAATGGAACGGGTCGGCCCGCGATCATGGAACCTTCTGCATATCCTGCCATACGGCCTTGCCCTATGCTCTCTCACGACCCGCCCTGCGCTCCGCCCTCGCGGAACAAGGTCCGTCAATCAATGAACGCAAACTGATCGAGAATGTCATCAGGCGTGTGCGGCTTGGGAAGGATGTCGGGCCGTACTACAGCGATCAGGGATACGATCACAAGACCGACGAGTCCCGCGGGACCGAATCGGTTCTCAATGCGCTGATCCTTGCCAGCTACGACGCCCAGAGCGGACAACTGAGAGACGATACGCGTGCCGCATTCGATAACATGTGGGCACTACAGCTGACCACGGGAGAAAACCGGGGATCGTGGCTCTGGCTCCAGTTTGATCAGGAACCTTGGGAAGCAAACGATTCCGCTTACTACGGTGCCGCCCTGGCCGCGATGGCAGTGGGAACTGCCCCCGGAAACTACGTATTCGCGCCTGGAATCCAGGACCATCTCGCGCGTTTGCGTGAATATCTGAACCGCGAAAGCGCGGCACAATCGACGCTCAATCGTGTTTTCCTTCTCTGGGCGTCCACAAAATTGCCCAGGCTCGTGACGCCGGAGCAAAGGGAAGCTATCATCAGAGAAATCCTCAAAAGGCAACAGGCAGATGGCGGCTGGAGGTTGGCTTCAATCACCTGGAAGTGGAACGGTTGGAGCCTTCGATCGTTTGAAAACATGTGGCTCCGGGAAGATGGGACTCCCATGGAAGGCAAGAGTGACGGTGTCGCCACCAGCCTTATGACCCTTGCCCTGCAAGAGGCGGGTGTGCCCCGCGATAACGCCCAGCTTAAGCATGGGCTCTCATGGCTGATGAGCAACCAGAATGCGGCAGAGGGCTTCTGGCCGGCGTCGTCGGTGAACAAGCGTCGCCACAAATCCTCCGACACGGGACGATTTATGAGCGACGCAGCCACCGCTTTTGCCGTGCTCGCCCTGACTGAGAATCAACAGACAGCGAGCCAGGTGGCGTCGGTGCCCAATCATTGAGGAGTGACTTCTTCCCAACCCAAACAGGAGCCCATGAAAGACTGTCGAAAATTCTACATTGATGGGAAGTGGGTTAATCCCACTGGAGCCCGCGACTTTTCAGTCATCAACCCCGCCACCGAAGAACCCGTTGCGACCATCTCGCTGGGTACCGCCGCAGACGTTGACCTGGCCGTGGCCGCGGCTAAGTGTGCTTTCGAGTCTTACTCGGAAACAAGTCCGGAGCAACGCTTGGCGCTTCTTCGCCGGATCATCGAGGTTTATCAATTAAAGATGGAGGAGATGGCGGAGACCATTTCCCAGGAAATGGGGGCTCCCATTTCCCTGTCTCGAAAAGCTCAGGCTCCCGCCGGACTTGGACATTTGTTGGAGATCGTGAAGGTGATGGAGCACTTCGATTTCGAGGAACTTAAAGGTTCGACGCTCATGCGAAAAGAGCCCATCGGGGTGTGTGGACTCATCACCCCCTGGAACTGGCCCATGAATCAGATCGTCTGCAAGGTGGCGCCTGCCCTCGCGGCGGGATGCACCATGGTTCTCAAGCCCAGTGAAATTGCTCCACTCTCCGCTTATTTGTTTGCGCAGATTCTTCATGAAGCTGCCGTTCCGCCAGGCGTTTTTAACCTGGTGAATGGCGATGGACCCACCGTCGGAGCAGCGATCGCGGCACATCCAGATGTGGCCATGGTCTCCTTCACCGGGTCCACGCGAGCCGGTGTCGCGGTAGCTGTGGCTGCAGCTCCCTCTGTGAAGCGGGTAACGCAAGAACTCGGCGGCAAGTCGGCCAACATCATTCTCGAAGACGGGGATTTTGATAAGGCAGTGAAGCAAGGCGCCCAGGAATGTTTCCGCAATACCGGTCAATCCTGCAATGCCCCAACCCGGATGCTCGTTCCACGCCTCAAGATGGCGGCGGCGGTGGTGGCCGCGCGGCAGGCCGCGGAGGCCACCAAAGTCGGCGATCCATTTGCGGAAGACACCGGTCTTGGTCCGCTGGCAAGCAAGGCTCAGTTCGAGAAAGTGCAGGGCCTGATCACCCGGGGTATTGAAGAGGGTGCAAAGTTGAGCGCAGGTGGTCCCGGCCGTCCCGAGGGGATCAACAAAGGCTACTTCGTAAAGCCGACCGTCTTCGCGGACGTCAGCAACGACATGACTATCGCGCGTGAGGAGATCTTCGGACCCGTGCTTTGCATCATCCCTTATGAGAACGAGGACGACGCCATCCGAATAGCGAACGACACTCCCTATGGGTTGTCGGGTTTTGTAACATCGGGAGACAGAGAGCGGGCAGGCAAGGTGGCGAAACGCATTCGATCGGGCAATGTTCACGTCAACGGCGCTAGAGTCGATTTCGGCGGTTGTTTTGGAGGCTACAAACAATCGGGCAACGGAAGAGAATGGGGTGAAGCTGGCCTCGAGGAATTCCTTGAGTTGAAGGCGATTTTTGGTTACGAGAGTCGTTCAAAATGATCGGAACCGGCTGGTCCAAGACCTGGACCTATTTCGAGGGGAACTGGCACGAGGGAAACGTCGGAATCATGGGCCCACGCACCCATGCCGCCTGGCTTTGTTCCATAGTGTTCGACGGGGCTCGAGCGTTTGAAGGGGTTACGCCAGATCTCGAACTCCACTGCGCGCGAGTCAACGATTCCGCCAGGAAGCTCTTTCTAACGCCGACCGTTTCCAAGGAAGAATGGGTCAGGCTGGCGCGGGAGGGGATAAAACGCTTCGACAAGGATGCCGCCCTCTACATTCGCCCCATGTACTGGGCGGAGAAAGAGGGACCGTGGGTTCAGGCGCATGATCCCGAATCTACGCAGTGGTGCCTTTCGATTTACGAGGCACCGATGCGCACCCCGAAAGGTTTCTCAATCACGCTGTCTCCCTATCGCCGGCCAACGCTTGAGTCGATGCCCGTCGACGCGAAAGCGGGCTGTCTCTATCCCAACAATTCGCGCTCGCTTTTCGAAGCGCACGCGCGCGGCTTCGACAACGCCATTGTTTGCGATATGCTGGGCAATGTAGCCGAACTCGCCACCTCGAATATCTTCCTGGCGAAGGATGGTGTCGTGTTCACTCCTATCCCCAATGGAACCTTCCTGGCAGGCATTACCCGGCAACGAGTAATCGGTCTGTTGCGCGAGAATGGAGTGAATGTCGTCGAGAAGACTCTCGCTTACCAGGATTTCGAGAAAGCAGATGAGATTTTCGCGACCGGAAACTATTCCAAGGTGGTTCCAGTGACTCGCATCGGCGATCGCGTTCTTCCCTTCGGTGCGATCTACAACAAGGCTAGAGAACTCTATTGGGCATTCGCGCATTCATGATCGCTCAGGCCGTGGTCGAATATCGTCAACCAGACGGACAAGCATCGGCCGGAAATCAAAGGAAGTCTTTGATTTCCCTCGATCAGGTGAACTGTGAAGTCTGAAGCAACATCATCGATGATCGAAGTGCTGACTTCGATTTGGCAGCGCGTGCTGCAACTGCCCTCGATTGGCATCAACGATAACTTCTTTGATCTTGGGGGCGATTCTTCTTTAGCTCTTCAACTATTCAACGAAATTGCTCAGGTGTGTGATCGAGAACTGCCCCCGGTCACCATTTACCAGGCACCTACGATCTCCGCTCTGGCCGCCCTGCTGGAGCAGCCCACCACGCCACGGTTCCCCACACTTGTGCTGCTGAAGCCGGGTGCTGGGAATCCGCCAGTTTTTATTGCCCATGGTCTGGGTGGCAGCGTTATGGATTTCTTTCAACCTGTACGGCACATGGCAACAGACCATCCCATATACGGCATGCAAGCGAGAGGCAGTGACGGTCTGGACGAACCGTTGGAGAGCATTGAGGATATGGCCGAATTTTATCTCGATGCGATTAAGAAGTTGCAACCTCGCGGGCCCTACGTCCTCGTCGGCTACTCGCTCGGTGGCCTGGTTGTGCTGGAAATGGCCCAACACCTGTTGGCCCATGGGGAAAAAGTCGCGTTGCTGGCCATGCTGGACGCATATCCACACATCCGTTACCTGTCTCTGAGACAGCGTGTCCGTCTCATCGCGCGTCAGGGGAGGCGAGGATTGCACTCGCTCGGGAATCTCAGCGGACCCGCACCGTATCAACCTCCAGCGGGGGTGTCGTTGACATCGGCGATGCAGCGGGTGCGGGATAGCGCCTATCTAGCTTTGACCCGTTACCGGCCCCGATTTTATCCCGGCAAAATAAAGTTCGTACGGGCCGAGATCAGTTCGGCCTTCCCGGATAACGCTACGGCAGTGTGGGCGTCCCTGGCTGAAGAATTCGAGGTTGAGACTGTGCCCGGCGATCATCTGGGAATGATAGCAACCCACTACGAAAGTCTCGCCTCTCTCCTTTCTCGGTACTTGTACGAGGGATTTCGCTGATCCTTTCTTCCCGAGGTCCTCACTTCGATGCGCAGACACGGGAATCGCGCAGGGGAGACGATTGCAGCCCGGGGAGCCCTTCCAATGACGCAAGAGCGTTGCGGGCGATCCTCGTGTCCCGTAATGCCCTGAAATGTCCCGAAATGCCCTGTCTTACCCCTTGCTGGGGTAGGACGAGACGGCTAACATAGCCTGCGATGGCCATCGATTGTATGAGCGCGCAAGGAATTTCGAAGGGCGCTGAACCCGCACGGTCCTTGTCAGGTCAAGTCCAATTCGTCTGAGGCAGCTGGTAGGTTTGGCGAACGTTGAGAATGGAAAACTCAGTGCATAATGCGTCAGTCCCGCCAGGTTTGATCATGGTGGATGCCTCGGCTCGGGTTGTCGGTTCCAATGCTGAAGTGCTTCAAATACTTACGTTCCCAGAGCACCCGAGAAACATTCGCAATCTGCACGTCTGGCTGACCAAAAAGCTCCGTTCAAGCCTGGTAGAAAAGCGATCACCGTGCGGACTTGCAGGCAAAGTTCAATCAGCGAGGAGGACATATCTTTGCCGCTCCTTTCCACTCGGCGTCCCAGAAAATCACGACAAAGGGTTAGCCCATTCCGGAGGATTGGCAATTGTCATGATCGAGAGGAAAAGCAACGAGTCGGTTACGATCGCGGACATTTCTGAACGCTTTGGCCTCACTGCCCGCGAGCAGGAAACAGTGGAGTTTCTGCGAGAGGGTTTTACCAGCAAAGAAATTGCCCAGCGCATGAAGATCAGTCCTAACACGGTGAAGGCATTCATTCGACTGGTGATGGTGAAGATGGGCGTTTCGACCCGCTCCGGGATTGTAGGCAAGATCGTCTGTCAGACCTTGAATCCCCACACGGTCAGGCTACCTTGACGTTCGACTCTGCCAGGATTCTGGTTGCTTGCGAAACGGGCTTTGGTTGAGAGGGTTGAGCTGATTTATTCCAACGGCCCGGGTCCAACGAAGTAGCTAACATCCTGCCAATCGGCGAAATGGCAACGCTGTAAGCTCTGTTCAGAGCGTCCCGAACCTTCGCCGAACGTGACGTCTCAACTGGAATTTCTCTTAGCGCGGCTCTATACTTTGTGATCCACGCCTCCTCCGCGTCCTTCATGTAAGTGCGATCGTTTGCCATATCGTCACCCTTTCCGTCTGCGCTCGTTTCTCATGCCTTATACATGATCATCCGTCCCGACGCTCCCCTCCGAAGGAACTACTCCCTTGGTTGATAGGCAATCACACTAACACTCATCCGCACCGACCTCAGACAGAATGCTGGACATGCCTATCCACAGGCGCGTACGAACTTCCTTGGCGTTTGACCGAGAGACTGTAAGTCGATGATGACGGTCATTGGAAGCTTACCTTGGGTCCATCAATCACCCGCCCCGCAGGTGCAGATACCGCGAGTTTCCGCCATCAGAAAGCCGCATTGGTTGTGGAGTAGAGACGCGTGGGTTGCAGTTAGTGGGACAACCTCAAATGGGGTCTCTGTAAGGGTAAACTTACTTGCGTCTATAACCTGTATGTGAGTTGACCACGCCGACAGTTCTCCTCCAGGAGAGGAGCTACTTGCATTGCAGGTCTGGTTGCTGATGCCGGCAGACACGACCTCGATCACACCAGCTGACGGGATTGCGCCAGTGGCCGGCTTATTCGTCAGATCGTGGTTTATCGACAGGGTTCGCAGGTTATCAGGCGAGGCCGAACAGGCGCAGCACTCGGTCATCTCTTGCTGCGTGTCGAAGACATAGATCATCGCGCAGAGTGATCTGTTTGTTATTCCAACATTAGTGACATATACCGTTGCATCTAGATTCGCGGCGGAATTATTGGCATGGCTGAAGTAGGTAACCAGCAACTGCGGGTCAACCGTGAGGACTGTCGACCCGCCCAGGCCATCGGATGTGGCCGAAATGGTAGTGGAGCCGACGGCCAACGCGGTCGCCACCCCGGCGGGACTGATAACTACCTTTGTATTCGCAGAAGACCATGCCACCGACTTCGTAAGATTCCGAGTACTGCCGTCGCTGAAGGTACCGGTCGCT